>Ga0065720_1003540_pt1 | contig 28512 bp, 17 predicted proteins | sample Thericmetagenome_FD_59107 | JGI IMG/M metagenome (GOLD analysis project Ga0065720, IMG submission 59107) | Thermophilic microbial communities from the Joint Bioenergy Institute, California, USA of rice/straw/compost enrichment - eDNA_2 v2... | ecosystem: Engineered > Solid waste > Grass >... | reverse complement strand
CATAACTGTAATTTCCAACTTTAACAGGATTTTTCTTGCTCAAGCATTTTATCTCAAAGCTAAACAATCAAATTGACTCGCAGTTTCACTACCATTCATCTTCGTAATTATATAAAATAACTGCATGCTGTCTTGAGACTGATGGATTCTTTGAAAGATCAAGATCCACGTCCCATTTGTATTTTTTGGGCTGCTCAATTAAACTATGTATTAATCTTGTATTACTTTAGCATTAGCATCTTTTGTTGATGATCTTCCAATGATAGCATATGGCTTTGTCATGAGATATTGCCAATCTTTTCCCTTAAGAAGGGCATAACCACCAGGCTTATTTGGTTAAATAAGATATTAAGGATAAACCTCAAAATTGCTGAAATGATACAAATTTAAATTAGAATTTGGATCTTTAACGATACTTTCGGCATGCGCATCTTTGGTGAAATTCTCCGGCTTTAAGACGAATTTATTTGTAGTTATTTCTTCTTTCAAAAGTGTTTTGAAATATGAGAATTCTTTTGCATCATAATTGACAGTTTTTGGTTTCAGTAAATCTTCGAAGTTATCCAATTCAGCTGCACTCTCCAAAGTCACTCCAGCTGAATTAATGGAGTCAGGGCCAGTCCAATTAATGCTATCATTTGTTTCATTTCTAAAAAATAAGAAAATTTCTGATTCCTTTTACTTCTCAATAAAATTCAATGCCATCAGAAGACTGATTGCGTCATTTATAACATTTTTGGCAGACAAATCCTTAAACTGTGCGGCATTCTCCTCAAACAGTGCCTCTATATCTGCTCTTTGAATTGTTTTGCCTTTCAGTTAGAAGACTTTCTTTATGGTTACTTGGGTCTAAGACCATAGTACATAGCACAGAGGCCATAAATTTCCCAAAATATACACTTGATCGTATTGAAACAGCTTTTCCGTTTATATTGATATCGTCTGGAAGCTATACTATTCTAGTTTTCAATTCATTGATAATTACTAAGTCAAAATGTTGATTGAAACTTCTGTGTTTTCTAATTTTCATTCTAACGAAATCAATTATTCTTTGTATCATTCCTCTGAATCCACTATACACTAATTTATTCTTGCTGATTCTAAAAGTTTTATTGAAGCTTCTTCATCAAAACCTTGTCAATAATCCAATTCCTTCTAAAATAAAAATCAGATCTAAGATCTTTTTGGTATCACCACCCATCATAACGGTAAGCTACTCAATTTTGGTCTTCAAATGAAAAAATTACTTCTTGAAGAGTATGAACCCTCTTTTTATTTTCAATCAAATAGCATAAAAGTCTTTTACAAAGAGTTCCAATTTTTTCCTATGGATTTTAACAATCATTACTGTGAAAAGCCTACTCTGGTATGCATAGCCTGTCCAGAGAGATTAGATATTTTCATTGAGACAGGAGTATCCATTTTTGGAGGATCTTAATATTGATCTATTTAAAATATATTTATTGTTCTTTATCTTAACAATGAAAAATATAATAACAAGGCGGATTTCTTAGTCATAATTTTTCATTTTTACAGTCATGTCAAGAGTGTTTGCTATCATACAATTTTCCATATCATTCACAAAGACATTCCTTTCTTTTACAAATGACATATCAAAAGAGATATAGCAAGTTTGTAGACAAACTGCTATTGAAAGATAATTATTTTGTCAAAGGAAGGCCCCTCTCGAGTCTATAGAAGATTCCTTGGTTTCTGGTAAGCTCCTCATAATTTCCCTTTTCAACGATTTTTCCTTCTGAGAGAACGAAAATTTCATCAGAATCCTTAATAGTTGATATTCTATGGGCAACTATAATTGATGTTTTTCCTTTCATAATCTTATCCAATGATTCTTGGACAATCTTTTCATTTTGAGAATCCAAGGCACTAGTAGCTTCATCTAATAACAAAACATTTGGCTTGTTTAACAGAGCTCTAGCGATAGCAATTCTTTGTTTTTGTCCACCTGAGATTTGACTTCCCTTAGGTCCAACCAATCTTTGGAATCCTGCACCAAATTGTTGAGCAGACGTTTGATCTTCAATAACGTCTAACAAATTAATAAGATCATTTAACAAGAGTTACCAAATTCATTAGCTTCAATAAACTTCAAAGCATTAGCTTCAGCTGCAGCCCCACGCATTTCTTCATCAGAAGCATTTTCTTTGGTATACCTAACGAATAAACTTTATAAAGAAATTTATTACTTGATGTTGTACTCAATACTACCATTGAATAATGTTGGTTCCTGTGAGACAACACCGAATGAGCTTCTCAAGTGTTTGAGATCATAATTTTTTATATTTTCACCATCGATCAAGATCTCACCTGAGTCAATATCATAGAATCTCAACAGTAAGGACATAATAGTGGATTTACCACACCCAGAAGGTCCAACAAAAGCAACTTTTTGAGAAGGATTAATTTTAAAGCTGATACCTCTCAAGACATGTTTAGGGCGAGTGGGATACTTGAACCAAACATTTCTAAATTCTATCTCTCCTCTGATAGGCTTTTGGACATTTTGAGCAGGATTATCAATATCGATTTCTGGCTTGTAATCAAGGATTTTGAACAAGTTGATGGCAGCATTTCTAGCAGCGCCTGCATCTGGGGCAAATTGAGCTGCGTTGCCACTACCAAAAGCAGCAAACATAACACCGAAGATACTTTGGTACATATCCTTGAAACCCAGATCAATGTGCTTCGTGAATAAGGCTCCAACATAGAATACAATGGCATAGGTTCCAAACATAGCAAATTGAGAGAAACCAAAGGCTAGACCAGAATAATTACCCTTTTTGATAGCACCTTGTAGAGGAATCTTGAGTTTCTCATCATAAAGTTTCATTAAGTTTTCTTCTCTTCCGAACGAGGCAACAGTTCTCATATTAGTAACAGCTTCAGCAATGAAACCTCCACTCTCTTTGTAAGGTCTGTCATTACTAGCAGAGAATCCTTGGTTGAAAGTAGCCTGGATTTTACCGGCAATCATAATAAGTGGAGAGACACCCAGAGTAACCAAGGTCAGCTGCCATGAAGCAACAAAAGCAACCACCATGCCAGTGATAAAGGAAGAGAGAGATTGAAGGGAGATACCAAGGGTGCTGCTAGTAAGACTGTTAACTAGTGTACAATCTGTGGAAAGCTTAGTAGCAAGGGCACCTGGAGAGTTTTCTGGTTGATCGAACCACCCCATAGTCATCTTGAGGAGCTTCTTGAAAATATCTGTTCTGATCTTCAAAGTTAAGCTTTCTCCAACTTGGCCAAGCATACCAAGTTGCAAGGAATTAGCCAACAATGCTGCAATAGCACAGATAAAGAAGAAGAGAGCATTCAAATTAGCTCTTTCTCTGAAATCATCAGCATTGGGGTCAGTGAAAACTTCAAGCATATTAGCTAAGATAATAGCAAAAAGAGGGAAAATAGCCCCATTGATCAAAGCAACGATAATGCCAAGAACAAGGATGTGCTTTTCTTCTTTATTATAAGCAAGAAGTCTGCTCATAATTTGCTTCTCTTCCTGCTTTTTTCTCAGTGCTTCCTCTTTTCGCTTTTTCTTCAACTCTTCTGGAGTCAACTTTTTCTTCTCTTCTTGAATTTCCAATCGAGAGTCACTTTGGTGCTTGTGACTAGAAGAATGTTTTCTTAACGTTGGTTCTTTAAGATCAATATTGGGTTCTTGCTCAGAGTCAATATCAGCCTTAACTCTAGGTACATTATCTGGACTTTCATCTGAGTCATTAACAACATTGTCAGCTGTCTGTAACTGAAGACGTTGAAGTTCGAAATATCGTCCCTTTTTCTCAATGAGAGTGTTGTGATCACCCTCTTCCACAACTTTTCCTTGGTCAAACACAACAATGTGATCAGCATTTTGGATAGTGGATAATCTATGAGCAATGACAATAGTAGTTCTTCCAGTTGAGATTTCATCAAGGGTCTTTTGAATTTCCATCTCGTTCTTTCTATCCAAAGCAGAAGTGGCTTCATCCAAGAGAAGGATTCTTGGATTTTTAAGAATGGCTCTAGCAATGGCAAGGCGTTGTTTCTGACCACCTGATAGTTGAGTACCGCTTGTGCCTACATGAGTATCAAGCTGGTTAGGAAGATGCCTGACGAAATCGTCAGCATTTGCTTTTTTCAAGGCATCCCACACTTCCTCATCAGTAGCATCTTCCTTAGCAAATAAAAGATTTTGTCTTATTGATGCCGCAAACAAGACTGGTTCTTGGCCGACATAACCAATCTGCGATCTTAGCCATCTCAAATTTAAATCTTTAAGTTCATTCCCATCCAAGGTGATAGAGCCACTAGTAATATCGTAGAATCTTTCAATCAATTGCATGCAAGTTGTCTTTCCACAGCCAGATTCACCAACAAGGGCAGTCTTTTCATAGGGTCTAATGATGAAGTTTACTCCGTTCAAAATGGTTCTATCAGGTTTCAAGGGATATGCGAAAACAACATTCTTGAACTCAATTTTGCCTTCAACTCCTATGGGTTTCTTACCAGATGGATCATTAACATTGATTGAGCTCTGCTTGTCAATCACTTTAAAAGCTTTTGCCGCAGCTTGTTTAGCCATGGCAAAAGCTTTAACACATGGTGTTGTCTGTGAAGTAGAGAAAGCTCCAAACAAAACACTGAAGAAGACACTCAAAACATCACCAGTATTCCAAGGTTCACCAGTGATAGAGTTGGTAGTTCTGTTTTCAATGAGTTTTGATCCAACCCAAAATCCTAAGGCATAGGTTCCCATCATTGCTAAAAAGATAGTTCCCAATGCAAATCCTGAAAAATATCCAAATCTAATCACTCTCCTTTTGGAAACTTCAAGGGTTGCTCTATATCTTTTAACTTCTCTTTCTTGGCCACCTAAAGAAACGACTGTGCGAATAGCATTCAAGCATTCTTCAGCAATAGCTCCAGCCTTGTTATAGGCTTCGTGACTGTATGTTGTTGATTTTTGAATTGAATAAACGAAGAGAGTACCAGCAACACCCATTACTGGGATACATGCACATAAAACAAGGGCTAGTTGCCATCCTTTGAGGAAACCGATTAGGAAACCAGAGACCATCATTGAAAAAGCGAAGGTAAAAGTGACAACTTTCTCGCCAATACCGCCTTGAATTGCGAAACACTCATTAGCAATCTTAGACGAAAGTTCATTAGGGTTAATGGCATCAAAGAATCCAATCTCTTGACAAATGAGGGATTTAAAATATGCCTTTCTGAATTGAATAGCTTGCTTCTCTCCAGTTATCATCCAGCAAGCAAAGGAGATATATGAAAGGATAAATGAGCCAACACCAAGTCCAAGAAAGTACAAAGAAAATTTACCAGCCTGTCGAACTATAGCGTCCTCGTCATTGTCGTTTGGATCAAATGATTGTGTAATCTCACCGAATACAAGAGCAAAAGCTGGAAGAGCAGCTCCATTACCAATGGATGCTATGAGGCCAATAATCATAAAAAACCAATCTTTAGGAGTGGCAAATCTAAACAGCCTCCTAAAAGGCACTGGGGCAGGCTCATCAAAAGCCTGTCCAGTTTTACTACCATTTGTTTTAGAAACGAGTTGATTATTAGTGGGTTCCAACTTATCTGAAGACATTCAAATGCGCACCTTAAATTGTTTTATTTATAAACATTTGAGATTTACCTGTTATTTAAATAGATATTTTAAGAATTTTTTAAGGCTCAGCAAGAAGATTAATCTAGAAAACTATCTAATCTCACTATTGAGCGAAATAAGTAGATTTGATCATAAAAATTCATTCAGAACACAATTGGCAATGCAGTCCCAAGGTCATAAGATGCTAGAATCAAAGGTTCATTCTTCAACTGAATTCATCTGGTCGGATTCTAATTACCCTAAAATATGTTACAATTAATCGTTTAGTCGAACAACAGTCACACACCGTACCTTTATCTTTGGCATCTTACCTATGAGATTATCACATTAGTTGCTACAAGTAGTAGTTATAAGAGAATATAACCATATCCTATAGATCTAATCTTAATATGCTCCTAACTCTTGGAATGAAAAGCTTTGGAAGTTTGTGATCGGTGTGGCAGAAATATTTATATCCATAAACACAGTTGCTTCACTGCGTTATCATTAACATGGTGTCAGGAGAACACTTGTCTAATGCATCATAGACCTCTGTCAATTTCAGCGCTCTTGATTTTGTAGACAGTTCTAGAGATATTATCTTCCTCGAGCCCAAAAAGAACTAAACCAAAATCACTGACTAGAGTTTAAAACCCTGTTGGTGACAGATTCAAAATTATCTATCTACTCTGGGATAAATATTATGATTAGCATTCCATATATATAAATCAAGACCTAATTTTACAGATGATAGTTTGTTCCATAGCCCCATTGTTTTACATTTGATCACCTCTTTCTATGTGGCTAGCTAAGTAAAAATGTTGCATTCTTATCTTAGTCGATTCGTATAAGCTTGCTAGAGCCGCATCTTTCTTCTTTGATCCTTGAAATTAATAGTATACTCACATATGAATTTGTTACCTAGCATTCACCTAAACTTTAACTATCATTATCCAATTTTACATTTGAGTGAAAACACACTCAGAATATATTCAGTAAGACAGAAGAAATTCTTTGATGATAATAATATTATTATGCGCCGAATACTAATCCCGCGAAGGAAATCAGGAAGCGAATCAACAAGTTGAGTTCTAAAGTAGAATTATCTCTTCTTGCAGCTTAAAATTCATGCATGTTGAGAAAATATTCTTTGTGAATTTATTGATTGCACCTTCAATAAATTTATTGAATCATTTTACCAGAAATATCTTCATGCTGTACGTTTTCTTCTTCTCGATAGCTCTTTTTCCATTGGCTGTCCTATCACAGAACGAAGTAGGCACTAGAACAGAATTCCATGTGGATGTCGCAGCAGGAGAGAAGCGCTGCTTCGGAGAAGACATAGCAGAACAAACTTTATTTTCAATAATTATCACAGCTGAAGATCCAACATACGAGCTTCTTGACTATCAACTAGTTGACCCTGACAGAAGAATGATAAACAAGGCTATGAAAAGATCTCAATGGAAAGTGATATTTACAGCTGCTAATTCTGGGGATCATCAAATATGTATAAAAAATAGAGGGCCTAAAGATATGAAAGTCTTGTTTCAACTTCTGCAAGACATTGACATGGCTTATGTTAGTAGCCTGGCAGCAAAATCAACATTGCCTCTCTGGGCTGATGTAATAAGTCTAACTTTAAAAGCTGAGCATGTAAGAAAAATGGCTAGTACATTGGTCGAATTGGAAGATTTGAATTTTGCACAGAGTGATAAAGTTTTTGATAGACTGATGCTCCTAAGTGTGGTATTTGTTGTCATGTCAATAACGATTTCTTTCTTTTCAATAAAATACTTGAAAGAATTCTTCCGAAAGAAAAAGCTTATCTAATCGATATTAAGCTTTGCCATTTGCTAGTATGAACTTTCAAAAAGCAATATTCTTTTCCTGTCTGTTCAATGTAAATTACTAAAAAACATCACCACCCGTTGGTAAATCAATCTGGTTACAGAAAATTACGCACTTTCTTAATCAAATGCTAATCCCATAGTGTTATGCTCTAATCTTATTCAATTCTCTTTTTTTTAATAGTTTGGCTCAATTCTAATCTAACAATTTGAAACTAAAATTTGAATCAACCTTAGGAACGTGTTCAGGGAATTAGAATTGTTATGGTTTCAAGTGTTAGATCTCTTAAGACAAAAACTAGTGATTTTCAAAATTGATTAGAAATTACTCACAATGGTGAAATCTATGACTCCAAACATAATTTAAGAACTCTATCAACAAGCTAGATGTAGGTTTGGTAAGTTGAATGTCTCCAATAGTATGTCAATAGAATTAACGAATCGATTATTCCAAATCGAAGATTATTCTTCAAGCTGTTTCGAAACGAAAAGTTCTCGTAATAAAGTGAAAAGTAAAGTTTCAATTTAATTATTACACAGTATTTGACAGAACCTATAATAGAAGTAATTAAATAAACTATTTTTAGTCAAAATTTGATGGAAGACTCTCCAATTCAGAGAGTAAAACTCGCACCTTCTCAAATTGAAATCGGATCACCAGGCCAAGAGATCATCATAGAAGTCTCAAAGAAGCATCCCATTAATGGCCCTGTAATTCGCTTGGAATCCTTGGGTGATGCTGTAACTTCCATCGGACACGATTGCGCCCAGGGTTTTGATACTCATACATCTGAACAAAAGAGCAAAGCTCCTAAACACGACAGGAATACGCAACTTAGTGCAGGAGACAAGAAAAAACTTGATAAGTGGAGACACGACAAAAAATTTGGGACCGTCGTTGAAGGAACTAATATATTGCCATGTAAAGTCTTTTTGAATGATGAAAAATGGCACCCACATTTGGAACCTTCTGAACACTTTTACCTCGAGGACCTTGTTAACCATCTTCATAAGCAAGGACAGAAGTTAAGCTTGATCATAGATTTAAACAGATCTTTTGATTACTATAACTTCAGTGAGGTGGCTACAAAAACATCTCTGTTACGAGAGACGGAGTATAAGAAGTTCATCCTAGAGAATGCCGAAGTGCCTAATGATGAAATTGTAGATGAAATTTATGGAATTCTAAAAGATTATCACGAAAAAGGAAAATTTGTGGCAATTCATTGTTTTAATGGCATCAATCGCACTGGTTATATCGTATGCGATTTCCTTTGCCGTTACTTTGGAATGGATGCTGAAGAGGCTATTCGTAAATTTGAAGAAGCTAGACAACATAAAATTGAACATCTTTCTTTAGTGACTAAATTAAAGGAAAGATACCCTTCCAGGGAATGTTAATTGAATAATCAATCAAGATTTCTAATTATTTTTACAATATTCTGTCATTTTCTTCATAAAAGGTATTTCAAATCTATATACTATATGCGTTCTTGCATATTAATCATTAGAGTTAATAGTTCAAAATTTGGTTTCTCACTATCAGCTTTCAAATAATAGATACTCTAATAGATAGTATAATATAAATACAATTATCAAAATAAATAAATAAAATTAGATGACTTTAACAATAACATTTCCTCTGAGATCAAAGTTTTGTGTAAATCTTTCAGACTTAAGGAAGTCACTAACGTTTTAAATAAGATAATTTCATCTTACGATAGATCCAAGATGTTAAGCTCCTTAGCAGCAGTCTCAAATTCTTGTAATGTAATTCTGATTTCAGCATTCTCCTCTCTAGATCTCATAAGGCTCATAATTTGTATCTAAGATGTTAATTCAGTAATAATCTATAATACCTTTTCTCTGATCAATTTGTCAAGAAGTTGCTTCAAGAGAACACTGTTTTCAGAGGTGAACTTAAGATAGTGAATAAACTTCTTCTGGATAATTCTGGCAACAGAGAATTTTTGAGATTGGATGAAACTTTGAAGCATAACACTGATAGCAACATCAACATCATCATCATTTACAAACTCCCTCAAATGCATACGAGCATGAGCTTCAGCCATTCTGATAATTGATTCAATGTGTCTGACAGCAATATTAATACCACCAGAATTTGTGGATTCCTTTCTGAGATCAGTGTAGAATTTAGTGATTTTCTCTTTATTGATGTCAGAAAGCTTAGGCTTGATGTATGTTCTAGCATACATGATGTACTTTTTCAAGAGATTTTGATCAATCATTTCAGGTTTCTCTCTTTGTGAGGGATCTTCAAGAAGGATTTCTTCGATATTCTCCTGATTCTTGGCATCTGGATGATGCTTTATATGACTGTTGATAACAAAAGTAGCCAGCTCCAAATCTTGTTGTAATTGGACTTCATCTTTCAAGACACATAAGATATCAAATCTTGACAAGATGGGGTCAGTGAGATCAACATTATCAGAGAAAGACAATTGAGAGTCATATCTACCCTTAATCGGATTTGCAGCAGCGATAACTGAACATCTAGCTTGAAGGTTAGCAATAATGCCAGCCTTGGAGATAGAAATACTCTGTTGTTCCATAGCTTCATGGATGGAAGTTCTATCTTGTTCGTTCATCTTATCGAACTCATCAATTAAGCAGATACCTTTATCAGCAAGGACCAAAGCTCCTCCTTCTAAAGTCCATTCGCCAGTTGAAGCGTCCCTGTGAACACTGGCAGTAAGACCGACAGCGGAAGCACCTTTACCAGTTGTGTAAACACATCTGCTGAAAGTCTTTTCAACATATTTTAAGAATTGAGATTTAGCCACACCTGGATCTCCCAGAATTAAGACATTGATATCGCCTCTGATTCTGTGCTTGCCACCAACATCCTTAGCTTCACCTCCAAACATAGCCAAAGCAAGAGCAGTCTTGACATGTTCATGGCCATAAATAGAGGGGGCAATGGAATTCACAATAAGTTTTCCAATATGAGGAAGCTTGGCAAGTTGCTTGATTTTCATTTTATCTTCATCTAGAAGCTCATCACTTTCCATTTCATGTAGTCTTCTGACATAGTTGGCTTCGATAATGGTAGAGAAAACTGGAAATCCATGTTTTACATTAAGAGCATATTCAAATCTGCTAGTATAAATACCAGTGACTTCAACTTCATCACCAGGTCTGGCAATATCGATATTATCACCAAGAAGAATGACTTCCTTCTGTCTTGGGACTCTTCCTGGTTGAACTGAACCAGGTGATTCTTGAATAGTGGCCTTTTGGTAATTTCTGTATACAGTGTTTTCTCTGTCAATGATGAAGGGACCATTTGATTGACAAACAGCACAAGCTCCAAGTTTGACTTCTTGATTGTTGTTAAGATAAATAGGGCCTTTAAGTTCACCACATTTTTGGCATTCATAGTAAACTTTCTTTAATTGAGAAAAGACTTGACTTCTTCTAGTAATGACACCCTCAACCTTGATCAAAGTGTTCAAGTTGTGCTTTCTCAAGTCTCTTAACTTATCCTTAATTGGCAAATCCTTAATTCTCACATATACCTCAGATTGGATGTTGTCATATCCAGGAAAGTAATAGTTTGCAACTTCAAATGCAACACTGTTCAAATAAGGAAGAATGATGGCAGGCTCAAAACCTATCCAGACGGCCAAGGTTTCATAAACATTGGCGATGTGACCGTAATGAACTTCAAGACTTTGCTTATTTAATGAGCACATTTCATTAATCTTGTTGACATAGACAAGTTCATTATTTTCTTTAAAGTTCATCAAAAACTTTCTGAATGTTCTTCTAATCCATCTGACAGTACGTGGCTCTTTAATCCATACATGAAGCTTTCCTCTTGCTTCTGAGGCATCCAAGTATCTTTCATCCTCTTCAGCTCTGTCCTCGTCGTCAGCTTCTTCTAATCTCAATTCGAGCATTTGATCTCTCTCTCTTTGTCTTCTCAAGAAATCTCTTTGTAGATCATCTAATTCTTGGTCTGATTCATCAAAAATTTGAAGAGCTGTGGGAAGTCTCTTATTCAAAGCCATCAATTCACGATCTCTTTCAGCTAACTTTTTCTCAGCCTCTCTTCTGGCTTCTTCATCAAGGTCATCGTATTCGGCATCGTCTAATCCCTCCTCCTCATAACGATCTAGCTCTGGAATTGCTTGATAATCTCTATTCAAGTTATTTACTGTTGGCGCAATTTCAAAAAAAAGAAGTTCCTGAATGGAAATGTAAGATTACCTTTCCATGTTTTCCATCAAATCATCTCCTTCACCTTCATCTTCATCTTCCACTTCATCATCATCTTGTCCAGCAAAAGGATCCTTCTCTTCTTCAGCTTCATCATCTTGAGGACTACGGATTTAAAGGCATTGCGATTGAATATTACGATTCAGGCCTGATTCTATCATCGCCAGAGTTAGGAGAACCCAAATCGTCCTCGTCTAAGTCTCTGCGCTTACGTCTTTTGTCGTTTTGATTTCTGGGATTCATTTTACAAAAATTGCGCGAAATTTTATATTTTTGATTTGAAGATTCAGTATTTATAGTACAGACTCGATTAAATAGGGTCTTAAATGGCAGAATAATTACGCTTTGCCCGGCAAAATAAATTATGGCAAAAGGGCATAAAAGACATTCTTTTAAGAAAGGTAAGCACTTTGGAAAGAGGGGGAAAGGTCAAACTAAAACTAAGACTAAGGAATGGGAAGAAAAATTCAATCAATTTCAAGAATTTCTAAAATCAAAAGGACTTTATATGAGAGACGTCGAAGGAGATGGAAACTGCCTGTTCAGAGCAATATCTGATCAAATGATTGGTGATGAGTCAATGCATGAGCAATATCGTTTGATGGCAGTCGACTATATTAAAAGTCGGAAGGAATACTTTGCGATGTTTTTGCAAGAGGGTGAAAATATCGACGATCACATAACTGCAATGAGCAAAGATGGAGTTTGGGGTGGAGATTTTGAATTAGTTGCTTTGAGTGAAGTATTGGGAGTGAAATTTTGTATTCACACAAAGGACCAAACACCCTTCATAGTAAAATCTTCTGAGAAGAAAAAGTTCTCAAGGGTTGTTCATTTAGCATATCACGTTGGAGAACATTACAGCAGTGTAAGAATGTTGGGGGATGATAAAAAGGAACCAGCTATGGAAATACAAATGAAGCTTCCAGATGATTCTGATGAAGATGAGATAGTAACTGAAGAGTCAATATTGAAGATAAGGAGTTTCTTTCTCTCAAGTAACAACCAATTTACTACTTAACTCAATCATTAGTGAGAGTCAAAATACGAAGAATGCTGAGAAGAGTGAAAGGAGTCAAAATAAAGAGTTTATTTGGAATTGAAAATGATAGGACTGGAAGAGTGTCTAAAAAGAACGATTTCAACTTCCTTTTCTACTTGTTATTTATTTTAGTATTTCTTAAAGTCTTACTTAATCCTAACTAAATGTCTATAAAAATGTATCAATGATATCTCCTTGTTCAGTTAGAAATTCTAGGATATCATCCTTATAAAAAAAAAAAGCAAGGGAAAAAAAATAAATTTATCTTTCAAATGCAAGGAAAAAAGTCTGTTTTAGTCCCTGTTGCTGACGGAGCTGAAGAGATAGAAACTGTCAGTATTGTTGACATTCTTAGAAGAGCCGAAGTCGAAGTAATCATGGCTTCAGCACATCCCAAAAGTACTAAACAGCCCATAATTCAAGGTTCGAGAGGAATGGGATTAGTCTGCGACTCTTACCTAGAAGATGTTATTGAAAGAGATTATGATATGATCGCTTTACCAGGCGGAGCTAAGAATGCTGAGATCTTAGCTAAAACTAAGATTCTGATTGACAAACTGAAGAAGCAAAAAGCATTAGATAAATGGTATTGTGCAATCTGTGCTTCTCCTGCTGTTGTTTTTTTGCCTAATGGACTTTTGGATGGTGAAGTAGGAACCTGCCATCCATCATTCACACATCACTTTAAGAACTTAGACAGAATGGAGGAGAGAGTAGTAGTTTCTAATAAGTGTATAACAAGCAGAGGACCAGGAACTGCAATTGAGTTTGCACTAGTTCTGGCTGAAAAGCTTACAACCCCTGAAAAGGCTGCACAAATAGCGAAAGCTTTGGTGGCTCACATTCCTAAATAGTCGGATATTGTTAATGAGTATTTGAATTACCTTTATTTATAATTGATCTAATATATTCATTTATCTAATCTAGATTAAATGAACTAATTCAAAAATTGAGCTTAGATGAAAATGTTACTTTTTCAATCTGAAATGCAAAAGGAAAATTAATCTATACAATATTGCACCCAAATCACATTTCAATATAAATCACGAATTAAAAGTTATCATCAATTTCGTCAATAGGCAGTTCATCTCCTTGATCGTATTCATACTCATCTCCTTCCTCTCCTGGTCTTCCTTGCATCATTCCGTACTCACCTTCCTCTCCTTCACCTTCTTGCTGCATGTAAAGATGATATCCATTCATGTTGTAAATCAGCAGGACCATTGCTTCTTCAGGAGTGAATTGATTTTGCTTGACAAGGAGAGCCCAAGCTCCTAGAGTCACATTCACAAACTGATATCCTATAATGTGTCTCAAATAATCCCTATACATTAAAGTATGAGTATCATTCTTCTTATCGACTCCCTTTACTATCTTTTCGACTCTAGTATCAAATTCAGGATCGTTTGCGCTGTTGGTGTAGACAACAATCTTATGCTTGCATGTTGTCTCTTGAGGATCAGGCTCTGAAGTCATGTAAATGTAATAAACACTCTTCAGTTGAGGTTGGTTGATATCAACACCGATGTAGGCTTCCTTTAATCCCTTTTGTAGTCTTCCAAAGATGAGTGCCAAATCTTTGGAGAGTAGATTCTCTACCTTATTATAGTCATTTCCTTCCATGGCATATTGCTTGTAGTCTATAATTACAGTCTTTCCATCAGATAACTGTTCGGCCATCTTCAAATAATAATCAGAGTATTGATCCCAGTCAGGACTTTCAACAATTTGCTTCAAGAAAAGAAGTGATGTAAGGCTACAGAAAAATCTTGTAAGTGCTGCATCATCAATAAGAATAGTAGTATCCTTAGTCCTTTTATCTGTTTCGTAGACTAGATTGTAAATTACGAGCATAATCTTCAAGTACAAGGCTCCTTCAAATTGATCCATCACAGTATTAGTTATGGGATTATAACCGACTTTATACATTTTGGCACGTTTTACGGCTGATGCTTCCTCTCCTTCAAAGACATGTGAGAAAATATCTGTAATCAAGGCATGGAATTCATTTAAGAAGTTGTTGCTGTCTCTATCATTAGGTGTTGCTCCAGGATATATATAGCACACCGAGTCATTGGATAAGTCTATTTCAACTAAGAATGGGACTTTCTTATCTTCAACAGCAAATGGAATGAATAGCCTTCCATTTCCACTCACAGAGTTTTCGCTTGCAAGCATTTCGAGATAATACTTTTTTAAGGCATCAGCTGCACCTTCAATTGCATCTTCAGGGAAATTGGATCTTTTAAATCTCTTGTAATCATCTCCAATCTCATTCCAAATAGCTTGAGCTTCAGGATAGTCAAAGATAAAAAGTTTCATTTGAGACAAGAATTCTTGGAACAAATAGATCATAACATCGAGGTTATTGTAGATCTCAGGATTAATAGGTCTGTCGAAAATTTCGGCCTCCTGAGCGATATGTTCATTGACCAAATCCAGCTTATCCAGTGTGATGCATGGAGGATAATTACTCTCTTTTGGCGCCTCTTCTCTCTTTTCTTCCTTCTTAGGGGGCTCTTCTATTTTCTTAGGTGGTTCTTGGACTGGCTCAAGTTTCACAGGCTTCTTTGAAGAGCCTTCTAGAGATTGAGACTCTAAACCTTTTTCAGGAGAGGAACTTTCAAAGTCTTCTAGATATTCCTCTTCAATTTCCTCATCTTCCTTTNTCTTTAGATCTTCTTTCTTTGCTGATCCTTCAAGTTTACCAAACAATGCTCCCATAGGATCTTTTGCCTTTTCCTCTTCCTTTGGCTTAGATGCAATTGGTTCAAGTTTTCCTTTTTGTTGAATTGGTTCAAGTTTTGATACAGCAGGCTTATTTTGTGAAATGGGTTCTAGCTTGGATGTAGCTGGCTTAGTGGGCTTTCTTTCAGAAGATTCAACTTCTCCAAATTCAACATCATCTTCGATTTCCTCTAAATCCCAGAAATCATTATTTTTTTTAGGAGCTTCAGCTTTCTTTTCTGGTTCTTTAGTAGCAATTTTTTCAGGTTGCTTTTCGGGGATTTTTTCTGGCTGCTTAGTTTCAAGAGCTGGAAGTTTATTTCCTCCCAATGGCTCAAGCTTTTTACTTCCTAGACCAAGCGGCTCTAACTTTCCAGTCTTGTTGAATGGATCAGTCTTTTTCTTATCAAATGCCCATTCGTCGCTGCCACTGCTCTTCTTATCTTGGTCAGATTCATGTTCATCCCAGAATCCACTATGTTGGCTCTTTTCTTTCTTCTTTTCATCTTTGGGTTCAGTTTTCTTCACATTCTCTTCTTCCCAGAAACTCTTCTTGGCGGGCAAAGGTTCAGGCTCAACCTTCTTCTGACTTCCAACACTAGCAGTCGGTTTATAGCCATAGTTTTCTGCGCTTTCTTCCAGTTCTCTTCCGATATCGTCAAGAACATCGACAATCTCCTCATCCTTCAACGGCTTCTTAATTTCTTGCACCTTTGACTTAGGTACTTCCTTTGGCTGTTCTTTAGGTTTTTCTTTGGGTAGTTCTTGGATAGGCTCTAACTTTTTGGAACCAAACGTGGTTGGTTTCTCTTCTGGTTCTCTACTGTAAACTGATTCTTCCCAAGGCTTTTTAACTTCTTGTGGTTTAGGCTTTGGCACTTCTTTGGGCTCTTCATATTTTGGCACTTTTTCTTGTGCCTTAGTAAAACTAGTTGTACTGCTGGGAACATTTGAAGAAATTTCTTTGCGTGGTTCTCTTTGTTCAGATTTTCTTTCCTCAGTGAATTTAGGTTTCTGAGTTTCCTTTGTATCATTGAGTCTTGATTCATATCCTTTTGTTTCATAGATCCGACTTTCATATCCTTTAGTTTCAAGGCGACTATCTCTACTACGGAGACTTTCTTCAATTTCTTGATGTCTTCTGTCAACATAGTCTTCAATCTCTTTTCTTTCTCTGTCAATTTTCTCTTTTTCTGCAATGAACTTTTGTCTACTTTCTTGCTCTTTTTGAATCAAGGTGGTCATTTCATTAAACAAATCTTCAATAGTTTGATGTAAGTCGAAATTTCCTTCTCTTCCCTTTTGTAAAGTTTCAATGATTCCATTCAGAGTAGAATCAGCAGCAGTATGGACATTCTGAGCTTCAGCACTATGGAAACTTTTTAATTTATTGAGTATTTCCTTAATTCTGGTAGTAATGTCTTGGACAATGAAAAACAGCTTTTCGATATCAATTAAGATATCAACATTAGAAACTGTTAGACTCATGGCATTGATGATGTCAGGATTGATATTTCCACTAACAATTTTTATATAGGATTTGTGATGTCCTTCTAAGTAATTGATAGCCTCTTTTAAAGAATCCAATTCTTCAGTAATTTCCTTACGCAATCTTTCTGCTTCTCCTGTCAGCTTCAAACCTTCTGGTAAAACTTTTTGGAAAACACTAACTAAACTTGTTTTGAGGTTGAACTTTTCTCTTAGAAGTAAGGTCTTGACAAAAGACGTAATACTTCCAAGCTTAAAATCACTAATATTTTTGTTCACAATATCATTTATTCTGAACATGAGTCTCTCTTTAGTGGTGGCTGCTCCTGTTCGATACATATTTTCTGCTCTTAGTCTTTCCTTGATGAGGGGCACGTTTAAAATAACAAGTTCATCAAAGGTAATTTCAAGTTGATCATGAAAGATCTTATTATAAAGGCTAACTTCATCGACCTTCACATAGTTGAAGATACTATTTTCGTTATCCAATATATCATATATTTTGAAAATCTTTTCGAGAACAATAGCTAGATCACTTAGTGCGAATGTGGCCTTTCTGTAGTATTTATCCTCAGTCAAATATGATTCAATATCATCCTTCATCCCACTCAATCTCTCTCTGATATTCTGTCTAAGTGAGTTGACATCAAGTTTGGATAAAACCTTCCTAGAAAGGGTATCTTCCTCAAAATTCTTAGCATATGCATTCGACTTTGAGATTGCAGTCTCAAGCTTAAGCTGAGTAAGAGCGACGAATTCATTTGTTAAATCATGAAAATCCTTATAAATATGCTTGTCTGCCAAAGTAAATAGATGTCCTAGATTGCTTTTAAGATTCAGAATGTCTTCTCTAAAAATTTCCATAATAGTGAGAATTTTTTGTTTGTAATCCTCAAAATCAAAAGCTTGATCAGGCTTATAATCAATTTTCAGCTCAAAGTTGTCTGAAAAAAGACTTTCTTTGAAGGTATTTTGTGTTGTTTGTCCACCTCTACCAAGAGTTGGATTAGAATCATCGAAATCCTCTATAGCGGTATTGCTGGTCGGGAATCTCTTTTTGAATGCCATTTCGGTTAATTTATAATTCAAAAATTCTGAGAATTAATAAATAAATTTGAAATACGATTTAGACAATATGGTGCACATAATGGTTATTTATGACTGCAAGAATATTAAGCAATCCGACATCATAGAGATGCCATTAAAAATTGCACTTCTATACCAGAATAATAAATATATTTTTTGAAAGATGTGTCCAAGTTAGTCTCGTTTTTTGTCTTCTACTTTTCCTTGCAACGCCTTGAAGCGTCTGAGATTGTAGAGCCGGTAGATAATAAAAGAAATAACTATAATCGCAAGTCCAACAAACGCAACATATTGTGCAAAACGTAATGACTGTTCTTTTCTTCTTTCAAACATCTTATCAATATAGCTGATAGAGGTTGAGAATTTGTTAAATGTATTGATCAAAGCCTAGAGAATTACTATTTGTCAATTTTCCTTACTATAAGTTCATTGCGCTTTAGAGAAATTTCTTTTTCTCCTCCTAACTTTTCTGAAAAGAGGATTTTTAATGCTGCTGCAATTCCGTACGTTTGCAGCTTGCTGTATACTCTACACACTTCACACTCAATGCAATCCAGAATCCTGGAGATATTATGGAAATAAGTGATAAATCTGTCTTTCACATATTCCTATTACTTAGGAAGAGCTAATAAAAATAGTTACATTAGTAATGTCTGAAAAGAGTTCTGATTCATCAAAAGGATGATCACAGTTTTTTGTTGTGATATCATACAGCTGATCAATTAATCTCTTTGTTTCAATATCACTCTTGAAATTTCCAGTCTCATAAGCGTAATTTTGGATATGGCTTTGAGCCCTATTGATGGCACGAAGCAAAACTGAGTAGGCAAAGTAGAGATTTGACATTCTATCAGGATGATTTCCTACCTTTTGGAAGAATAGTTCCACGTTCGGTTTAGTATTATTTTTCTCTCCATAATACTCTGTTAGTTGTGTACTGATACTTGTATGTAGTCCGCTAATTATTCTATATAAAAGTCTCTCTTCATGACACATTTGCTCGATTGAACCTAAATGTTCGACAATTTCGTTTGAGATTATACCTTTAAAGCAATTTTCAGAGTAAATTGTGTTCCATATTCTTTGACCCTGATATCCTGTAAATTTTTCTGGATTTTTTTTAAGATCCACATAAGTGCCTTTGTCATTTTCTATATCTTCTACATGCCATTCAATTTTCTTCTTTTTATTTGTTTCCCAATTTGAGAATTCTTGATCCATAGTACTTACAGGAGATGTCTTCTCGAATCTCCAAAGTAGGGGAACCTTTTCAATATAAAGTGTGTCTTAGAAGTTATTACTTCATTTTCATCACAATGGCAAACCGTGCATTGTCCAGGGTTTTTGCAAATCAATTCCTGAGCCCAGAAAGGACATTCATTATTCAAATTTACACGGAATATCCTAAAGAAGAAAGTCTCCTAACAAGGTTCATCTACATAGAAATTCTCTTACTGTCAATTTATCTGTGATATCAACAATCCTTCTATTAACATCTTTGATTAGTTCTGCATCACAACAACATTGATCAATCTTTCCAGTGATTTCAAACTCAGTCTATAATATTAAAGTAATCCTTATAGGAATACTGGTAGTTTTTGGATATTCAACACCCAATGAACACCAAATAATGAGAGGATAAGAACACCAAGCAGAAGTTGATATCGAAGTTGAAACATTCTGGAAATAAATTTATTTAGCTAAATTTGATATCAATCCCATTCCTAAATTAGGTAAGACAAGGAAATTTTGGGGTTATAAATTTCATTTGACGTGTTCAATTTTCGACTCAGGTATCGAGTAAAAAATCTTAATCGCATATTTAGAATAGGAATTCAGTTAATTCTTACTTCTTAAACCCTCTAGTTGTGAATATTATATGATTCTTTGTAATTTTCTTGTTCAACTAGCTTACTTTGGCTGCTAAAAGAGATCTTTAAGTTTGAATAATTTATATTTGAGTAAGGGAAATTATTTCCAACAAATAAAGTCATCGACCGAATTGATAAATTTGAAATGGATCGGGATCCTACGATTGATATTTCTGATGTTGCAGACTACTTTGTTGATATGACTGAAATTCAAGAGATAGATCATATGGATGATGAAATGTTTATTATGTATGCTGAACAAATGAATTTGAACAACTTCCAAGGAATCCTTGTCATGGAAAATGTAATGGGCATCGCATTTAGCACTTTTTACAATCGTTATCCTTCATGTAAAGCCATTATCGAGAATACGGCAGATCTTGATGATGATCAGTTTCGAGAAAAATTCTCAGACATAAATATTGCAACAAGAATAATCTTATGTTTGAATGGAGAAATCAATTCTGCATTCAATAGAAGATTAAGAATGTTAAAACTCGACTTAATTCCAAATTTGGAAGAGGAACTCCATTTTATAGAACTTGTTTCGATGAAGTTTAAAAAATCTAGCATTGCCTGGCATTATAGGAAGGCTGTCCTGACACACTTTCTGAGCCTTTATATTGGTGAGAAGGCTGAGATACTCAAAATATTGGATTCGGAAAATATTTTTCTTGAAAAGTTTTTGAAAAAATATCCTAGAAACTACTATGGTTGGAGTTATAAGAAATTCCTATATGAAGAAATCTTGCTTAAGAATAAACTCTTTGACCGATTATATTTGGAGTTCTTCAAGCAAAAAGACATTTGTGAAAAGAATATTCATGATTATTCAAGCTTTCATCTACTTGAATTTCTCATATCAGAATTAAGAGAGAAAATAGACTTAAAAGAAGAGTTATCTTGGATCAAGGATTTGATTTTGAAATATGAACAAATGTATACACTAGAAAGGCAAGATCCCTCTAACTTAGAAGTGAAACTTTATGAAATGGAGACCGCAAAAAAATATTTAAAATTTCTTGAAATGCATATAAAATAAGTTACAATCTTATTCATCTTAAAGATTCATAGATGTGACCACAATATTACTAGATATCAAAAATGATAATAATGAATATATGATTATAATTTATTCATGGATATGCTCATTCTTCGATTAGGCAGAGGAACTCTGTTGGAAACGCTATTATATTTTTTTCTCAAAGCCTCGAAATCATCAAAGAAATTATCTTTTGTTGTCAATGTGTATTTCTTTTTTAAAACATTTGTGGCCATACCAAAATCCATAATGGTAAGTCCAGCTATTCTTTTTTTCATTTCAGTCCAGATCTCAAATAAATCCTTCAGCAGCATTGCATGAATCTTATCTAATAATCCGAAGTCTTCTTCCAAAATCTGGCAAAATGTTTTCAGAGCTATTCTCGAACCTAAGTCCTTCTTGTCTAATTCATATACTAAATTGTCAGAAAGGTGATAGTATTTGATTAAGAAGTAAGTGATGTTGACTGATGAAACACCGAACAGGAAATCACTATCAGGAGCACACATTCTGTCAATAATTGGCCTGTGATTATTAGTAAAACTACATAAATGTTTCACAGCTAATAGGCCCCCTCCTCTTATATCACTTCTAGGATTAGCGTTTTGAAAACCAAAATCTTTCCATCTTTCATTCTGAATTTCTTCTATGTGTTCATCGGTTAATGCCTTCCATATATCTCTAAATAATTCATCATATTCTGTTGATTTGGGATCAAAAGTTGTATTTGCATCTTGCTTTAACTTGTAAAATTGAATAAGCTCATCATATGTAATGACAGTCCTAATGTCTCCAAAACAAGAGCCAAAATATTTATTAAAGAATGATCTATTCTTCAAATGAGTCTCTGGTTCTCTATAGTCACTATAAACAACTTTGGTTCTTTCGACAAATGGCTTGCCTTCATCTTCAATAACATCAATAGCTGATTCATTTCTCGTTGGTTGATTTTTACCACCCAGTTCAATTCTTTCTGGTGCTACTCTCTCACTCATAAGTAATATGTTTTATTTATTCCGATATGTATTCTTTATTAAACAGGAATTTATCTTATCAGAATCTCATCAATCTCTAAATTAGCTTAGAAATCATGATCAGACTAGGATCCAGTCAGAAATTTTTGCCTCTACAGACATCTTCTATCCTTGGCATGTCCTTCAATATTGATTTCTCTTAGATAGATTAATTACGTTGACATGATATTTTAAATACAATAAAATAAACACAATATTGGTTATGAAAACTGTGATATTTATTGTTTCTCTCAGCCTGTTCTTCGCTTTAGTAATCTCCCAAGGCCCTATTCAATGCTCAAATTGCAATTGTATACAAGGTGGAGACTCCGAGAGATTTGCAGTTGTAAAATAGACAATTTTCTAAATTGAATGTTTAGGGAGACACAGCTTATATCTGCGTCCATCTAATTACTCAAGGCAACAGTAGAAGATTCACCTTTCCTGTTAAGGTTGATGAATTCACTGCATTAACAATCAAAAATGGTATCAATCTAGACATCATTACTGAATGCATAGCTGCTAACAATTATATTAATCAAGGAGATATAATAAATGCTTCTATTGCCATACAAGCTCATGGAGATACAATTTCATATTCAAATGTACACCTATACTTGAAAAGTCACATTGTAGTTCTTAGCTTTCTGGAATCCTTCACAGAAATTTTACGCGAATACCTATAGCGTAGTTGTAAGAATAGACTCAGGAAGAATTACTCAGGTTATTTGGGATGATACTTGTGCTTCATGTGAAAAAAGCCTGTGTCTTACTGTCAAATTTACTGACATTCCAGATGTTGCTGATCAATCTAGTTTTGATACTTTATGCAATGTTCCTGAGTGCATTTCAACTGCTCCAGAGCCCTCTTGCGATCCCAAAGTAATATTATGAATACATACAACTAACATTTAGATATATATTAGCTGGATTGGGACAGACAAAAATAATAGAAGAATGACTAGTGCTGGTATACGTTGTCTTCACTGAGGCTTAACTTTCTTAGACTATAGATTAGCCAGATTTGCAGCATTTGGTTCAGTTCAAATGCCTCAAGCTGCCTGTGGTCTGACTGTCTAGAATGGCCATTTGAGCTTGTGAATTACGTTGTATGAAAATCCATTCATAAAAATCTATATAATTGTAAGTCATGTAATGGGTAGATCCTCCCCAATAATTAATTCTGGCTTCCAAATGTATCATTAAACATGAAGTCTTAGGAAAATTGTGTCTAGTTGTGATCTCTCGATGAATTTTTACTCTATGATATCTATAAAAATAATTAGAAAAACATATTATTACACCATATAGTCTGCATACCTAAGTCTCAGAGTCATAAAATATGAACAGATCACAGCTCAAGATTTAATCATTTTTTCAATGTAGTCCAAAACAAGAAAAGGGCACTTTTGTTTTAGAATATTATAAGAGAAGAAAGTTGGAGCAGGGGTTTTGCCATTTTTATAAGGCTTCCATTCAATTTTAAAAAACATATCTTCCAAGGGCAAGTTTTCTTCAGTAAATTGATTCCTTCCTTTCTTTGTAAATGTTGCATGATCAATTATTCGCAAGGGAATATGCTCAGCAAAATTTCCAAATTTTGAATTGCTTTCAAGAAACTTCTCACCTAATGAAGTCATCTCTTCTGAAAGCTTATCCATACTTTTCTCTTCTTCTACTAAATCTCTTCTTCGTTTTTTTCCATTTGCTGATCTCTTCTTACTCTTACCACCAATATAGCACTTGGCTTCTTTCATGCTTTCAATTTTTTTGATTTTCTTTGATTTTTGATCTAGTTCTGAATCTGATGTTTCACTTTCTTCTTTCAAAAATCCATATTCCTTTTCAAATTCATTAATCATTTCAGTAATTGATTCCAAATTCTCTTCAGGCTCCCAAGTCGATTGGCTCAAAGGATAGCCTTTCCATTTAATCAAGTAAAATGGCTTCCCGCCTTCGTATTTTCTGCCAAGAATTTTTTCAACTGCCCAGAGCTGATTGCCTACAAAATTTATCTACAAAACAGACTGTTTACCCTTTTCATCATAAAACACATTCTCTTCTTTGTCCCAATCTTTTTTTGAAGTTTGCTTTTTACCCATTTTGAAATAAATTTTTATTTTATATTATCTACATGCAAAATAGAAACAGTAATGATAATGAAGCTCGTCCAACGACGCGCAGTGATGCAACTGATGATCTCGAAGAAAATGAAGCTAGATTGAGAAAGTTATATTTATTAAGAGCTGATAACGATCTTTTCGCTGAGGAAGGTCAACCCAGTAAACAGATCATAAGGATAATTTATATTCTCTAGAAAAGAAAAGACATCATAAGCCTCAGCAAAGACCTCCTGGATTATCGATGCCAATTGATTATAAGAGAATGAGAGAAAAAGAGAAGATCGACAAGCTGATCCAAAGTCACGAGTTAAACAAACAAAAAAATTCCTTGAGTCCAGGAAAGACATCAACTTCCATCAGAAAGGCCAACGAAGAGCATACATATCCTTGTAACTATGATATCATCAAACACTAATTTTTAGCAACATTCTATCCTAAAAATGATAAATGTGCAGCAACTTCAAAAACCAATCCAAAAGGAAAGAAGCATCAACTGTTCTATGATTTCAGAAATTTGGTGACTGTGACTGATTTTTGCAAACTACATAATAATACACAGCTTGATGAGACTCAAACTCATGCTAATCATCTTGCTAATTTTGAAAAGAGAATGACTGAAGCTATTCATGTCATAAATAACATGAATCCAAGTAATCCATATGAAATTCTCAAAGCTCTTTTCCCCTCAGCTTCGAAGATAAAACAGCAATCAAATGGGTCTCAAGAAGATATCATTAAACATAATATTAAAGAAAAACTTCAACCTATCCCTATGAATCTTAAACTGACAGATGATAACGGAAATACCAAAAACATTACCTATGAATTCAATCCCGAGAAGCTTCAGAAGCAGATCTTGAGAAAATATAGTGCTAAGTTAATTGATCATATAGATAATCCTGCCATTATTGTAAGACAAATGACAAATGAATACAATAATATGATCCAACAAATACGGACAAAAGGTTTCACAATCAGAATACCAAAAGGATTCAAAATTAATTTATCAGATTTTAATGACTATTATTGCGCTAAAGATGAAGCCGAACTTGCAGAAGAGATTGAAGAAGAAGCTATACAAAATCAGATTGATCAGTTCTTAGATGATAGGATAGCTGAAATTACAGAAGAAGTATTGCCTCAAGAAAACACTAGTAATATACTACATGAAGTAAAGGAGGACTCAACTAAGCTGGAATTTCCAGCATTAAATCTAGAAACTCTTGATGGTAAATTGGATTCAACGAATAAACCTAGAACTGTCTCTAGTATTAGTAGACCCTCTTATCTTGAAGCAATCGAAGATGAAGAAGAGTTTCAAGAGAGGCTCAAAGCTAAAAAGGAAAAAATTTCGAGTAGAAGAGAAGTCAATGCTTCGCATCAAGAAGAGGAGGTATTGATTCAAAATAACTCTAACCCGAACAACATTGAGAACTCTTCCTCTTCTGATTCTTCTGAGGAAACGCATCCACCAAAACCACATTCTACAAACATTGCTTTTCTTTCTCATAGAGTGGACAATCCAAACAGATTGAAATCAACAGTCAATACAACTAATAATATTCAGGGACGTCATCCACAAGAATCACAACATCATGATAATAGTTCTAACACAGGAAATGGAAACCTTTCACAAAAAGATACTCAAAACAAAGAATCTCTTCAACAACACCAAAACTCATCTGATCCTCATAGCCACCTAGATACCAAGAATGATAGTGATATGCAATCACAATCTAACACAGATGGAGAAGATAATCAGAATCTGCAACAGAGAAGAGTCAAGAATTCCAAAGCAAAAAATTCGCATAGAGAAAGAAGCAAAACAACAGCACCTATTGTTAATACAAGTGAAAATGATCCTGATAAATTAGAAGATGAAATTAGAGTGGACACTCTTAGAAACAAGAATAGAAGTGAAACCACAAAAGTTGGTCATCTCAAAGAAAAAAATATAAACAATAATAGTAATTACGAAGATGAGCCTTTAAAGGAAAGTCTTCTTCTAGACAAAGAGAAAGAAACTAAGAAAGGGGATGCAGACCAAAAGCACACTACAGAAAAGCAAGATAGAGCATCTAAGGCTGAGGGAGGTTTAACAATCTACCTAAAACCTACTGATGTTTTCGAAGAGCCAAATGAACCTCCAAAAAAGGAAATTGAGAACCATCAAGAAACGGACCTAAACCAAAGCAAGTCTGAAGATGCGAGATATCGTGTTTCTGCAATCATTGACAAATTATTGGAGGCGCCTTCAGTCCTTGAAAATGATATAGAAGTTAGAGAGAAAGGTATCCCTCCAGAACCTCCAAATGATCTATTATTTGAAAATGAAGAATATCAAGCACTTTTTAAGAAAATATATATCTGGCACCATCAATTGAATAGGGAACTTAAAATAGAAGAGGCGGAATTAAATAAAGATGATTCTGAAGATTCTATTAATTCAGATGATGATTAGCCTAGAAATTTGTCTATATGCCGAAGAAGAAAATACCATATATAGTATTCTAAATTTGGGTTTGATTATTGTACTTATTCTTATTAAAATAACAAAATTAAATCTATATTAGAGTCTCAATATAGTGATGCAAAACCAGAGCAACACTTATAAGAAGATTGATAACTTCTTTTTTGATCCTACCAAGGTCCTTGGTAAGGGTGCTTTTGGCTCAGTCTTCAAAGCCTACGATGAATCCAGAAATAATCTCGAGGTCGCTTGTAAAATGATCCCAGCAGCAAAACTTTTAGAAAGTGAAGAACAGTACAATCTTTTCATGAGAGAAGTCGAAGTTCTGAGACAAATTAAGGGAAAGCATATTGTACAGCTTATTGATGTAAAGAGAACCCCAAATAATCTCTATATTTTCATTGATTACTGTGATGGAGGAGATTTAGAGAAGCAATTAAAGAACAAGAAGGAGTTTACTGAAGAAGAGGCTTGTGTTATCGTCAAGCAAATCGCTGCTGCATTTGTGACATTAGATGAAATCAAGATCTACAACAATAAAGGGCACCAAGTAACTATCATGCATCGTGACATTAAGCCTGCTAATATATTGTTCCATAAGGGGCAAGTTAAGATTGCTGATTTCGGATTTGCTAAGCTAGTAGATGAGGTCGACAAAAATGTTAAAAAAGCTCACACCCTCCTTGGAACACCTCTATATATGGCTCCTCAAATTTTAAATGACGAAAACTATAGCGCTAAGTGTGATGTTTGGTCAACTGGAGTCCTTTTCTATCAACTTATCTTCGGAAAGCTTCCTTGGAATGGCTTTTCAGTTCCAAATTTATATCAAAATATCAAGTCTCAGCCCCTCAAATTCCCTAAACCTATCAGTTCAGAAACTAAGGACCTTCTTGAGAAGATGTTGAGAATAAAAGATGAGGATAGAATCTCTTGGAAAGAAGTGTACGAGCATGAAGCCTTAAAGAAGATTAAGATTCCAGGTGAAGAAACTCCTAAGACTAATAATTACAACATTCAACACCAAAATCTTCAAAACAACATGTATCAACAACAATTTATTGGAAATAACCAACAAAATTTCCAAAATAACAATTATCAGCAACAGCAATTCAATGGTAATCAACAATACGGATACAACTATCAAATGCCAGTAAACTACACCAACAACAATCAAAACTCTGGTCCTAAGGGTAATTATAGTTACTGATTGTATTGCCTGCATTGAAATAATGTATATTTCTACAGTTAAACTTTAAAGAGTATAACACTAACCACAAACAAATTATTTTGAAATCTTTCAATGCCTATTTTCTGATAATTTATCATAAAGAGTTGTAACACTTCTGTCTTCAGGACAAAAGTCAATCAAAGCACAGCCTGAAGGAAACTCGAACTTCATTTCCCCTACTTCTACAGCAATTTCTTCTGAACTATCCATGTTTCTAAAATAGAAAAAGCCTTTCATAGATCCACTGAGTCCTTGTATTGGAGAACACGACTCATAACAAAAGTCCTCACATCCTTCATAAATCTCAGGATAAAAACCTATAACTCCAGATCCCTTTACTTCATGTGATTCTCCTCCATCAGAAATGATCCAATGTCTTGTTGTAAGCTTCCATCTCCCTTGTACTCCGTTTGCTGATATTCTTATTTGATAAGTGAATAAGTTTCCATTATAACCATGATCCCAAATACTATAAATAGAGTCATTTCTTACGCGAATACCTCTTGTGGTTATGTCACTCTGAGGATGATAAAGTGTATCGAAATGATCAAGCAGCCCCTTTTCTTCTGAAAATGTTGCAAATTGCAAATCGTGAAGCCAAGTTGAGATATTTCTTTTCATGATAAAAATTCTATATTGCTCTTTCCCTTTTTCGAGTCTTCTACCAATAAAGCTACACAAAGTCCCTCTTCCTTTACCGAACACAT
>Ga0065720_1003019_pt1 | contig 28538 bp, 23 predicted proteins | sample Thericmetagenome_FD_59107 | JGI IMG/M metagenome (GOLD analysis project Ga0065720, IMG submission 59107) | Thermophilic microbial communities from the Joint Bioenergy Institute, California, USA of rice/straw/compost enrichment - eDNA_2 v2... | ecosystem: Engineered > Solid waste > Grass >... | reverse complement strand
CGAGTGGGACGACGAGGAGCCACGCCGCCCGTACGGCCGCGACAACGTCGACCTGTGACGTAAGCCGCTGGAGCCGGTGCCGCGCCGGTCAGCGCGGTCACCGGCCCCGGCGACGTGGTCTGGGAACCCTTCGCCCGCTTCTCTCGGCTCGGTCGGGCGGTATGCCCGGATGCACCGGGATCGTCGGCGCGCTGGAACCGTCGGCGCGCTGGAACCGTCGGGGCCCTAGGACGTCGGGGCCGTGCGGCGGGTGCGGGGCCGGGACGAGCGCTTGGTCTGGGTCGGGATCGCGACCGGGGGTGGGGCGGTCAGCGGAGCCAGCGCGGCGACCAGCGAGTTCACCAGGTCCTGGGCGTAGACCCCGTCGGCGTCGAAGTCGGGGTCGAACACCGTCACCTCCAGGCCGAGGCACTCATTGCCGGTGACCAGGCCCTGCAGCAGGTTCTCCAGCTCGGGGTAGGCGATGCCGCCCGGGGTGGGCGCGTCGACCGCGGGCATGACCGAGGGATCAAGCACGTCCACGTCGAGGTGCACCCAGTAGCCGATGCACTCGCTGAGCAGCGAGCGCGCCCACTGCGCGGTGCGGCTGGCCCCGTGCGTCCGTACGTCCTGCGCCGTACGTACGTTGAAGCCGCCCGCCTGCAGGTCCATGCGGTAGTCATCGGTCGCGCGCATGCCGATCAGCACGACGTCGGCGTCCCGCACGTACGGACGGCGCTGCTCGATGCTCGCGAGGTCGCCCTGGCCCCGCCCGGTCACCAGGGCGAGGGCCTCCCCGGCGGCCGCCCCCACCACCGCCGCGTTGCCCGGGTGGCGGAAGTCGGAGTGGGCGTCGATGTAGACCAGCCCGACCCGACCGCCCCGGTCGTGCTGCAGGCGCTTCATGGCGAGCATCGAGCCGATCGCCACCGAGCAGTCCCCGCCGAGGATCAGGGGAAACTCGCCGGCGAGCATGATCGCGCCGATCCGGTCGGCCAGCCGGACCGAGTACCGGGCGATCTCGGCCGCCTGGGACACGCCGTCGCCCGGCTGCCAGTCGCCGGGGTCGTACCGCGGCGGCGTGAGGCAGCCGGCGTCGCGGGCCCCGAGGCGGGCCACGAGGCCGTGGTCGCGCAGCGCGCCGGGCGCCTTGGCGCAGCCGGGGACGGAGGTCGGGGTGGGTGGCCGCAGACCCAGGTTGGTGGGGGCGTCGAGAACAGCGATGCGCATACCGACCGGAGCTAGAAGAGGGCGTTGGCGAGGGCGCGGCGCGCCTTGGCGACGACCGGGTCGTCGGGGGCGGCCATGCTGAACAGGGAGACGAGGTGGGCGCGCACCTTCTCCCGGTCGTCGCCGGAGAGCCGGCGGACGAGCTCGATCAGGCGGTTGTACCCGTCCTCGGCCCGGCCGGCGAGCACCTCGATGTCGGCCGCGACGAGCTGGGCCTCGATGTCGTCCGGCGCCTCCTCCGCCGCCGCGAGCGCCTTGGCCTGGTCCACGCCGTCCACCCGGCGCAACAGCCCGACCTGGGCGAGCCCGGCGGCCGCGGCCGCGTCGGCCGGCCGGTCGGCGAGGATCTTCTTGTACGCCTGTTCCGCCGCGTCGTAGTCACCCGCCGCCAGCGCCTCGTCGGCCGCGGCCATCGCCGGGTCCTCGGGGGCCGGGGCGGCGACACCCGCGGCCTTCAGCACGGCGGCGATCCACGGTCGCAGTTGCGACTCGGGCACGACGCCGGTGAACGCGTCGATCGGCTGCCCGCCCACGATGGCGAAGACCATCGGGATGCCCTGGACGCGGAACATCTGGGCCAGCCGCGGGTTGGCGTCGACGTCGATCTTGGCCAGCACCCAGGACCCGCCGCCCTCGATGGCCAACTTCTCCAGCACCGGCGAGAGCTGGCGGCACGGGCCGCACCACTCGGCCCAGAAGTCGATGACCACCGGCGTGTGCAGAGACCGCTCCAGCACCTCGGTCTGGAACGTGGCCTCCGTGACGTCGATGATGGTCACTCCGCCCCCGCTGGCCGGGCTGTGGCCGTTGCCGGCGGCCGGGCTGGCGGCATCGTCGCGGGCCGGACGGGCCTGCGCTCGGGCAGCGGCGGCCGCGCGGTCGCGCAACGGGCTCAGATCCACGGCGCCGCGCATGACTGCCGGAATCGCGGGTGTGGTGCGTGGGTCCATGGTTGACCAGTCTTGCACGCCCGGTACACCAGCTGTCGGCACGCCGCTCCCGGCTCGCCCGGCCGAATGCGCCGGCTCGGCCGCGCGACCATCCGGCCGCTCCCGCGTCAGCCGTCTCCGGCGGCCCGATCGGTCCGCGACCGGCGTCAGGCGGTGCCGTCGTCGACCGATCCGCTGGGGATCAGGGAGACGGCACCGTCACCGCGATCGACCGTGAACAGCGTGCCGGGCGGGAAGTCACCGAGCACCTCCGGCGGCAGCTGGATCGTGCCGTCGCCCGCCACCACGGCGAAGTCCTGCCCGCCGCGGCCCTCGGCCCCGACCCGACCGTCCCGGATCGTGACCGCGCGGCCGAGCCGCTCGCCGACCTCCCCGTCGTGGGTCACCACCACGATCGTCGTCCCCCGCTCGGCGTTGACGGTCTCCAACGCGGCGATCACCTCGTCGCGGCCCGCCGTGTCCAGCTGGGAGGTCGGCTCGTCGACCAGCAGCAGCCCCGGGCCGGCCGCGATCCCGACCGCCAGCGCCGCCCGCTGGCGCGCGCCCGGCGCCAACTGGCCGACGGTCGCCGATCCCTGCCCACCGAGCCCGACCAGAGCCAGGATCCGCTCGGGGTCGTCCAGCCGGACGCCCCTGGACTTGGCCGCGCGGGACTGCGCCAGCCTGATGTTGGCCTCGAGGCTGGCGTAGGGCAGCAGGTTGCGGGTGACCCCTTGGAGCACCACGCCGATCTCCGTCCCGCGCAGCCGCGAGATCTCGGCGTCGGAGAGCTTGCCGATGTCGTACGTCCCGATGGTGATCCGCCCGGCGGACGGGCGCATGAGGCCCGCGAGCAGCGCGATGAGCGTCGACTTGCCCGACCCGGACGGGCCGACCAGCGCGAGCATCTCCCCCGGCGCGATCGACAGATCCACGCCGGAGAGCGCGACCACGTCGCCCGCCTCGGCCCGGTAGATGTGCACCACCCGCCGGCACGTCACCGCCAGCCCCGCCATGCCGCCTCCCTTCGCCGTGAACCCGCGTCCGCCGTTCTCTCTCGAGCCTGGGCTGCAGTCATCGAGCCCCGTTGCTGCCTCGCGTCACCGCCCGACGCAGCGCCCACGCCGCCACCGTGGCGGCCGCCGCCATGGCCAGGGTCGCCGCTGCCCACGGCTGGACCACGGCCGACCACAGCGGCCACCGCGGTGGGGCCAGCGACGAGGCCGGGCCGCCGGTGATCGGGAGGCGGTCGCCCGCGATCGCCCAGGCCAGGGCGGCGGCCCCCAGCCCGGTCAGCGCGGCGACGACCACTGTGGACAGATAACCCCAGAGCGCGGCCCGGCGCATCACTCGCCGGGGCAGGCCCTGCACCCGCAACGCCCGCAGGTCCGCCGCGCGCTGCCGGCGGTCCACTGCCGCCACCAGGCCCAGACCCACCAGGGCGAGCAGCACCGCGAAGGCGGCCGCGGCGAGGTGGAACTGCAGCGCCAGCGCGGGTCCCTGCTGGGCCTGTGCACTCCGGCGGTCCTCCACTGTGGACTCACCGAGAATGGACAGCCCGAACTGGCGGAACTGGTCGATCGCGTCCGGCGGCGCCGCCGGGCCGAGCCAGATCTCGGCCTCGGCCAGCGTCAACGGCGCGATCAACGTCGCGCCCAGGGCGCGCAGGTCGACGAGCACACCCCGGCTACCGAAACGGGGAAGCATCGACAAAGTGGCTTCCGGGCGGGTACCCAGGCTGGTGTCGTCCACGGAGGTGATCGACGTCACGGACTGGGTGCCGGCGACGGCGACCGACACCGGCACCCGAGCGCCGAGGGCGCTCACCTGCAGCGTGGGTTCGCCGAACATCCAGGGCGACAGCGCCATCCGCAGGCCCGAGTCCGTGGGCGTGAGGCTAACCGCCGGCGAGGCGCGCCATCGCTCGCGATCATTGAACACGGCGGGCGGCACCACGTCCGCGGGCGGATCGAGTTGCCGAATGCTGGTCAGGACCAACTCGGCCTCGTAGACGGGCAGGTCGGGGGAGCTCAGGCTGACCAGGCGACAGCCCTCGGCACAGTCCGGTAGCGACACCGTGCGCGTGTTCACCCCGAACTCCAGGTTGGCCAGCCGCGCCGCCACCCGCCGCCCGTCGTCGGTTAAGAAATCCAGGACGAGCGTGATGGGCCGCGTGGAAACCCCGTCCGGGAGGGGCAGTCCGGATGCCCCGCTGACGCCGTGCCAGTCGACAGTGACGCCAACCTCAATCGCCGTGCCGTGCACCGCCAGCGGCGGGAGCTCGGACGGGGCGAGCGCCGCGGCCACGGCCGCGGGGTCGGCGCCGAATTCGGGGCGCCACACGGCCACCGCCGCCAGGCGCGCCGTGTCGACCGCGAGCAGCGGCGGCTCGGATGGGTCGTCGGGGCTCACCGCGACCACCGCCATGGACCACGCGCCCTCGGGATCCAGGGCCTCCGTGGCGGCGAGCAGCCGGGGCACGTCGGCGTTGACGACCTGGAGCACCCGAGGCGCCCCGACCTCCACCGACGCCCGCAGATCCCGAGCGCGGGCGGCCACGTTCAGTCCCGCCGCGACGAAGGCGAGCACACCGGCCCCGACCGCGAGCAGCACGAACAACCGCCGGCTGCCGGGGCGGCGGGCCAGCTGGACCGCGGCCAGACCCACGCCGAGCAGACGGCGGCGCAGCGCGAACCGGGCCACGAGCCCGGTCACCGCGCCGTTGAGCCGAGCCGCGAGCAGCGCCACCGCGACCATGACCAGGCCGGGCACGAGCAGACCCAGACCCGACACGCTGCCGGCGGGCGCGCGCAGCTGCAGCGTGGCGACCACTGCCAGGGCGACGAAGAGCGCCTCGGTCGCGATCGCCGACCACACACCGCGGCTCCGGGGGACGCCGCGCAGCAGGTCCACGACCGGCTCCCGCAGGGCGCGCCGTTGTCCGAGCAGCGCCACCGCGAGCGCGATCGCCACGGCCGCCGCCGCGTACGGCACGGTGGCCAGCGACAGGCCGGTACCGTCACTCGAGCCCAGCCGCACCCGGGCCAACCAGCCGACCCCGAAGTGCCCCAGTACGTAACCGACCGGCGCGCCGAGCAGGATCGCGCCAACCGTCTCCCCGGTCGCCAGCACCCACCGGCGGGGTGTGGTGACGCCCCGCAACGCCACCACGGCGATCTCGGTGCGCCGGCCCAGCACACCGTGCGCCACCGCCAGATAGATGACGAAGAGGCTGAAGCCGACCAGCGGGATGAACGCGATCGGACCGAGCTGGGCGGCGTGCGACCGGCCGGTGGCCACCCGGTCGGCGAGGTTCGGCAGGGCCGTGGCCACGGCGACGGTCCGCATGCCGCGGAGGAGATCGATCACCCTGCCGACCTCGGTCCGAATGCCCTCGAGCCGGTCCGGCGTCAGCACGTCCGGCGGCGCCAGGGCATCGACGTAGGCGAAGCCGACCGTGTGGTCGACGAGGCTCAGTCCGGCCGGGCTGATGAAGATCACCTCGCTGCGCCGACCATCGGGGGCGACCGAAAAGTAGGTGTGTCCGCCCCAATAGGCCTCGTCGGAGTCGACCGGCTCGTACACCCCGACCACGGTCAGCTGGGTGGGATTGCCATCAGGCTCCAGCCGACCGTCGATGACGGCGGCCGCCTGCACCCAGACGACGTCCCCGGCCCGCATCCCAGCGGCCTCGGCGGTGTGGGTGCCAATGAGGATCTCCGGGGCGCCGGCGAGGCATCGACCCGCCACGATGATCACGTGCTCGCAGACGCGGTCGCGGTACACCATCCGCTCGCTGGACCACGTCAGCTCGCCCAGGTCGCGGGCCGGCCCGAACACGGAGAACCCGCCACCCCGGATGATCTCGAAGCCGGGCAGGTCGGTGTAGTCCGTCACCGAATCGATCAGCCGCGTCCCGACCTCGGCGGTCGGGTCTTCGGCCAGGACGACCGAAATCGTCCGCTCCCGGCCGGAGGCGTTCTCCACCTCGATCCGCGCCACCGCCGCGTCGACCGCCCGAGCCGCCACCGGCCCGGCCACCGCCGCCGCCACCGACACCGCCGCCAGCAGGAACAGGGTCGCGGCCTGGGCCCGGCGGGCCTTCATCATCGAGAGCACGAGCCCGATCACGACGCACCCGCCCCCCTGTTCGTACCGGTGCTCACCGGACCGGCGCCGTCAGTACCGGCGCCGTCAGTACCGGCGCCGTCAGTACCGGCGCCGTCAGCACCGGCGCCCTCAGCACCGGCGCCCTCAGTACTGGCGCTGTCCGGACCGTCCGCACGTCCCCGGGCCGCGAAGCCACCAGCGGACCCGCCCGATCCGGGCCGCGCTCGCCGCCGGTCGCTGCGGTGCCGAGCCCGCCGGCCACCGGGTCGACCGATCGCCGCGGTGACGAGCCGGCTGGCCGCCGCGACCCCGGCGACGCCGAGGACGACCACGATCACCCTGACCGCGCCGAGCAGCGCGGCTGCGGTGAGCCCGGACGGCGGCGTCAGAATCCTCCCGTCAGAGAAGGCCGGTAGGCCGGTGGCGATGAGGGCCCGGGCGACCAGGGCCGCCGCCACGCCCACCACCACCGCCGCCCCGATCATCACCGCGGTGCCCGCCACTCCGGCCGTCCACAACAGACGGTTGGCGACACCCTGACCGCGCAGGGCGGACAGCTCGGCCACCCGACTTGAACGGTCCACAGTGGAACCGATCACGGCCACCCCGGCGGCGAGCAGCAGCACGACGACGGCGACGAAATACTCGAAGCCCAGCGCGAGGCCCGGCGCCTGGCCGGCGAACTGACTCGTACGCTGCGCCACCGACCGCTCCGCGAGCACCGTCACCCCGTGGTCGGCGAGCCCGGCCACCACGGAATCCGGAGCGTCGGCCGTGAGCCAGACCAACAGCTCCACCGACTCGACCCAGGCGTCGTTGTTGTTCAGGGCGTACTCCAGGTCGACCAGCACGCCTCGATCGCCCAGGAGCGGCAGGGCCGGCAGCTGGGCCGCCACCACGAACGGCACGGCGTTGCCGCCGAGCGGCGCGACGCCGGCCCGGGCGTCACGGGGCCGAAGGGGCCCGGCCACCGCCACCGGAACCGGCACCGGGGCGGTCAGCGGCAGCACCCGGTGGTCGGGCACGAGGTCGGATCCGCGCGGCGGGCGGCCCGGCAGCGTGACGGCGAGTCGGTCGCCCCGCGCGGCCAGAAGCGGCGGCACGACCTGCTCCTCCAGCGTCGTGCGCCACCGGGCGATGTCCGCGAGCGCCGGTCCGTCCAGCACGAGGCCGGAGGGCTGGCGAAGCTCATGGACCTCGACGGTCAGCGGGGCGGTCAGCGCGGCCGGCACGAACTCGAACGCGACCAGCCGGCACGACGGGTCACAGCCGGTGACCTCGGCCTGCACCGACCGGCGGCCGGAACCGGGGGTGGCGAACTCCACGACCTGCGGCTGCCCCGTCACGGTGGACAGGTGCAGGTGCACCGCCTCCATGGCGGGCTCGGACACCGTGACGTCCAGCGTCACCGGCCCGTCCTCCACCCTCGTCGCCGCCACGCCAGCGGGCCGGAGCACGGCGGCCAGGTCGGCCGGGGTGGGAAAACTCGAGGGCAGGCGACCGATGGCGGCGTACCGGGTGGTGTCGATGGCGAGCACCCGTTCCGGGGTCCGCACCCCCCGGGCCGCCGCCAGCGCCATCGCGTACTGGCCACTGGGATCCACCGAGCGTACGGCGGTCAGGAGCGCGGCCGCGCTCGGCGCGTCGACAACAAGAACCCGGTCCGCGCCCAGCTCCCGTACGGCCCGCTCGTGCCACGCCGTCTCCGCCGACCGCCACAGCACGGTCGTCGCTGCGAACACCGCAGCCGCCACCGTGAGCACCGCGAAGACCCGTGGCGTGCCCGGACGCCGTGCGAGCTGCAGCGCGGCGAGGGCGGCACCGGCCCGGCCGGCCCGCAGCGCCGCGGTACCGACCGCGGCCGCCGCCAGCGGCAGGGCCCGGGCGACCAGCAACGCCACGGCCAGCGCGACCAGAGCCGGGGCGAGCAGTGCGAGGACCGAGGCCCGGGCCGACGCCCGCGCGTCGACCCAGGCCTGGTAGACGCCCGCGGCCGCGACCGCCACGACGACGAGATCCGCCACCCCGGTCCGCCACCCCCGGTGCCCGCCCGGTACCCGGCGCAGCAGATCGACGACGGGGGCGCGCAGCATCCGTGACTCGGCCGCCAGCGCCACGACGAGCCCGCCCAGCCCGGTCACGGCCGCCGCCGCCAGCGACAGCGCCAGCGCCTGGTGGGCCGGGATGGCGCCGGTGCGGATCACGGCGAGCACACCGAGGTCGGGGTCGCTCCGGTAGGCGAACGCCGCCGCGGCGACGAAGCCGGCGGCCGCCCCGAGCACGGTTCCGCCGAGCATCGGGAGCCCGCTGGAAAGCCCGACGAGGGTGCCGAGCCGGCGCGCGGGGGTCCCCCGCAGCTTGAGCATGGCGATGTCGGCCCGCCGTTCCTCGGCCGTGTGCCGGACGGCGAGGAACAGCGCGACCCAGCTCACCAGCACCAACTGGGCCGCCCCGGCCGTGAGGCCGAGGGCCACGAAGAACCGGTCGCGGTCGATCCGGCTCAGCAGGCCGTAGGCGGCGACCGACGTCGTCACGCCCGCGCTGCGCAGCTCCACCTCGCCCCGTCGCAGGATGCCGCGCAGGTCGGCCGCCGGGTCGACGAAGACGTCTGCCGGCAGAAGCTGGTGGACGTCGACCTGCAGCGAGTCCGGCTGCAGGTCGGGCAGCGTCTGCTCGCTCACCACCACCGGGTTGGCCTCGAGGTCCACCGCCCCGAGCTCCCGCAGGTACGACGTGCCGGCCCAGTAGTTCTCCAGGGGGTTGGTGAGGACATAGATGCCGCTCACCCGCAGCTTCGCCGCCAGGTTCTGGTCCCCCCGGACGTCCACGTGGTCGCCGACCCGCACGCCCAGCGCCGCCGCCACCTCGCGGAAGAGCGCCGCCTCGCCCCGTTGGGGACAGGCGCCCTCGACAAAGGTCAGGTGCTCGCAGATGTCCGTCCGGGCGAGCACGTAAAGGTTGACAGTCGCGTCCGCCGGCTGACCATCGTCGTTCAGGGGCCGGACGATGGCGTGGACCCGCGCCGCCACGAAGAGTTCGGCGCCCTCAACGGGGATGGCCTGTTCCGCGGTGGCGCGCAGGGTCGCCAGCGGGTCCCCGGCCGCCGGGTTGTAACGGGCCGTGCCGGTGGCCTGCACCATGCGGTCGGTGACCGGGGCGGACGCGCTCAGGGAGCGGGCCACCGTGTCATAGGACCAGGCGGCGAACCACACGGCGGCGGAGGCCCCCAGGGCGGCCAGCGCGGCGAGGGCGAAGAGCGTGATGGCTTGGACCCGGCGGGCTCGCAACGCGTGGAGCACCAGTGAAAACACGGGCCCGCCCTTTCGATCCCTTCGATATATGGCTGGGCGGACCTTAGTGGGCCACCTGGTGCACTGTCGATACCACCCCGATAAATGTCCGAATCGATCGTTGGACTCTCTCACCATGTGGTACTGAGACCACGACGAGATTCCGCATTGTGAACACAGCGATCAGGGCCGGACCGGCCGGCGCGGTCACCGCAGCAGGGTCGCGGTCCCGTCGGACAGGTGCAGCTCGGCGTCGCAGGCGCTGGCCGCCTCGGGGTCGTGGGTGGCGAAGACGACCGCCCCACCGCGATCCGCCTCGGCGCGCAGCAGGTGCAGGACGCGCTCCCGGTTCTGGGAGTCGAGCTCACTGGTCACCTCGTCGGCCAGCAGCACCGAGCCCCGGAGCGCGAGACCGCGGGCCAGCGCGGTGCGCTGCTGCTGGCCGCCCGAGAGCTCCTCCACCAGCTGGTCGGCCTGCTCGGCCAGCCCCACGCGCTCCAGCGCCTCAACCGTGCGGCGCCGGGTCTCGTCCGGCGCGACCTTGTTCGCGATGAGAGCGACCTGGATGTTCTCGGAGGCGGTCAGGATCGGCGCCAGCCCGTTGTCCTGCGGAACGATGACCACTCCCAGTCGGACCGCCTGGTCCCGGGAACGCAGCAGGTGCTCGCCCAGCCGCACCGAGCCGCGCTCCGGCCGGATCAGCCCGGCCATCGTGGACAGCAGGGTCGTCTTGCCCGCTCCGGATGGCCCGGTCACGGCGAGGATCTGGCCGGGACGCGCGGTCACCGTCACGTCCCGGAGGACGGGCCGGCCGTCATACGCCACCGTCACACCGGTGACCGTCAGAGCCGGCCCCGGCGTGTCCTCGGGCGGGTGGAGGTTCGCCGCGCCGTCGCGCGGATCGGGAATTGTCGCTGCCGCGCCCGTCATATTCATGGCGGACAAGATAGACGGTGCTGACCTGGTTCGCTCACCCGTGCAGGGCCGCCACAAGGGTGGCCGCCGCCGTGTAGGGATCGGTCCGCCCCGCGGCGACGTCGGCGGCGAGCTCGGCCAGCCCCGGGCCGGTGGGTGTGGCCGCCAGGCGGGCCCGCAGCAGGCCGAGGGCGAGGTGCTCGATCTCGGCGGCGGCGCGCCGCTGGCGCCGTACGGTCAGCTCCCCCTGGCTGAGCAGGAACTCGCGGTGGCGGGCGATGGCCGCGACCACCTCGTCGACCCCCTCGCCGCGCTCGGCCACGGTCTTGAGCACCGGAACCCGCCACGATGCGCGGTCGTCGGCCCCGCCGCGGTGGTCATCAGCACCATCCGCCGTCCGGCCGACCCGCTCGCCCAGCGTGAGCATGCCCCGCAGGTCGCGGACGGTGGCGTCGGCGCCCTCCCGGTCGGCCTTGTTCACCACGAAGACGTCCGCGATCTCGAGGATGCCGGCCTTGACCGCCTGGATGGCGTCCCCGAGGCCGGGCGCGAGCAGCACGAGCGTGGTGTCGGCCAGCGCGGCGACATCCACCTCGGCCTGCCCGACGCCGACGGTCTCGACCAGCACGATCTCGTACCCGGCGGCGTCCAGCACACGCACCGCCTGCGGGGTGGCGGCCGCGAGCCCCCCGAGGTTCCCGCGACTGGACATGGAGCGGATGAAGACCCCGGGGTCGGTCGCGTGCTCCTGCATGCGGATCCGGTCGCCGAGGATGGCGCCCCCGGTGTACGGGCTGGACGGGTCGACCGCCAGCACCGCCACCCGGCGGCCCTGGCTCCGGTAGGCGCGCACGAGGGCGCCGGTCAGCGTCGACTTTCCGACTCCGGGCGCGCCGGTGAGGCCGACGACCTGGGCGCCACCGGTGTACGGCGCCAGCGCCTCGGCGATCTGGGGGACGCGCTCGTCGCCGTCCTCGACCAGGCTCACCAGTCGCGCCACCGCCCGGACGTCGCCGTCGCGGGCCGCCGCCACGAGCGCACCGAGGTCGCGCGACCGCCCGGCGGATGGCCCCGCGGCGGAGTTCACGCCGACGGCACCGTGATGATCAGGGCGTCACCCTGACCGCCGCCGCCGCAGAGCGCCGCCGCGCCGATCCCGCCCCCGCGGCGGCGCAGCTCGAGCGCGAGCGTGAGCACCAGCCGCGCGCCGGACATGCCGATGGGGTGGCCGAGCGCGATCGCGCCGCCGTTGACGTTGACGATGTCCGGGCTGATCCCGAGGTCACGGATGGACTGCAGCACGACCGCGGCGAACGCCTCGTTGATCTCGACCAGCGTGAGGTCGTTCGCGGTCAGACCCTGCTTGGCGAGCGCGTGGTGGATGGCCCGGGAGGGCTGGCTGTGCAGCGAGCTGTCCGGACCGGCGACGTTGCCGTGGGCGCCGATCTCGGCGAGCCAGGACAGCCCGAGCTCGGTGGCCTTCTCCTTGCGCATCACGACGACCGCGCACGCCCCGTCCGAGATCGGGGACGAGGTGCCGGCGGTGATCGTGCCGTCCGGCCGGAACGCGGGACGCAGCTTGGCCAGCACCTCGACCGTGGTCTCCGGCCGGACGCCCTCGTCCTCGCTGATGACCAGCGGCTCCCCCTTGCGCTGCGGGATCGTCACCGGGGTGATCTCCTCGGCGAGGGCGCCGTTCTTCTGCGCGGCGGCGGCCAACTGGTGGCTGCGCGCCCCGAAGGCGTCCTGGTCCTCCCGGCTGATGCCGCGGGCGGCGTTGCCCTGGTCGGTCGCCTCGCCCATCGACACCTCGAGCCAGGCGTCGGTGAGGCCGTCGTACGCCATGTGGTCGACCAGCGTGACGTCGCCGTACTTGTAGCCGCTGCGCGATCCGCGCAGCAGGTGCGGCGCGTTGGTCATCGACTCCATGCCGCCGGCGACCACGATGTCGGCCTCGCCGGCCCGGATGAGCTGGTCGGCCAGGGCGATCGCGTTGATCCCCGACAGGCACACCTTGTTGATGGTCAGCGCTGGCACGGTCATGGGGATGCCGGCCCCGACCGCGGCCTGGCGGGCGGGCATCTGGCCCGCGCCGGCCTGCAGGACCTGACCCATGATCACGTACTGCACCTGGTCCGGCGCGACACCGGCCCGCTCCAGGGCGGCCGCGATCGCGATGCTGCCCAGCTTCGTGGCGGGAAGGTCGCGCAGGTTTCCTGACAGCCGCCCCATTGGCGTACGCGCCCCATGAACGATCACCGAGGTCATCGTCACCCTCCCGACGGCTACAGACCTGAACGCTGGTTAGGCAAGACTAGCGCCATGGCTTCTGCTGTTGATCTCGGCTCCGTGGGTGATCTCGGTCCGGTCGGCCTGCGGCGCATCGACCACGTGGGGATCGCCGTAGCCGACCTGGACGAGGGGATCGCCTTCTGGGAACGGGTCTTCGGGCTGCGGTGCGTGCACGTGGAGACGAACGAGGAGCAGGGCGTCCGGGAAGCGATGCTCGCCGTCGGGCCGGGCTCCGACGGCGGGTGCGTGCAGCTGCTCGCCCCGCTCTCCCCGGATTCGCCGATCGCCCGCTTCCTCGAGCGCTCCGGGCCCGGCGTGCAGCAGGTCGCGTACACCGTCGATGACATCGACGCGACCTGCGCGGCGCTGCGCGCGCGGGGCGTACGTCCGCTCTACGACCAGCCGCGCCGGGGCACGGGCGGGGCGCGGATCAACTTCGTGCACCCCAGGGACGCGGGCGGTGTGCTGGTCGAGCTGATCGAGCCCCCCAAGTAACCCGCCCGGCGCACCGCCGGAATCACGCCGAGACAACGCCCGGCATAACGCGGAAAAGACCGATATGTCGAGCGATAGAGTCGTCCCGATGCGGCCGGGCGTGTCGGACATGGATGGTTTGCGAGCCTTGGGCGACCCCCGCCCGCCTCGCTCACGGGCGCGACAAGATCCCATTTTGGGGCAATTGGTCGGCCGACCGGCCTTGGACGCCGCCGGGGTGGTCTGCAAGGATGTGCGCCATGGCCTCGCAGTCCTCCATGACGTTCTTTGAGAACGCCAACTCCCAGCCTGACTTCACGGTCGTACTCCGCGGCTACGACCGACCGCAGGTCGACGACTTCGTCCAACGCCTCAACGCGGCCCTGGCCCAGTCGGAGGCCGCGCGCGCCGAGGCGGAGCAGCGACTCGCCGACGCGGTACGCCGCGCCAAGCAGGCCGAGCAGGCGCTGCAGGCGGCCCAGCAGAAGCTCGCCGACCAGTCCAAGCAACTGGAGGAGCAGGGACGGCCCACCCTGTCCGGGCTGGGCACCCGCGTCGAGCAGATCCTGCGGCTGGCCGAGGAACAGGCCAACGAGCACCGCGGCGAGTCCAAGCGCGATTCCGAGGCCATCATCTCGGCGGCCCGCCTGGAGGCTCGGGAGATCACCGACAAGGCCCGGGCCGAGGCCGCGGCGATGAAGGCGTCGGCGGAGCGGGACGCGAGCAACATGCGCTCCATCGCCGAGCGCGAGGCGGCCGAGCTACGGATGCAGGCCCGCCGCGAGGCGGACACCCTGCGCTCCGACGCCGAGCGCGACACCAAGCAGCTGCGCACGGCCACCGCTCACGAAGTCGCCGAGCTGAAGGCCACCATCGAGCGCGAGGTCGCCACCATGCGGGCCACGGCCGAGCGCGAGATCACCCAGCTGCGGGCCAAGGCCGCGCGCGAGGCCGAGGAGAAGCGCGCCGAGGCCGCCAAGCTGCATGCGGAGGCGAAGGAGCGCCGGGACAAGGAGCTGCAGGCGCTGTCGCTCGAGCTGGCCGAGCGGCGGGAGAAGGCCGAGCGCGAGGAGGCCGAGCGGCACGCGGCCGCGGTGGCCAACACCAACAAGCTCGTCAGCGAGGCGGAGGGCCGGGCCCGGGCGGCCGAGGAGCGGGCCCGCGAGATCGAGCAGCGGGCCGAGGCGCGCCGCATCGAGTCGGAGCGCACCGCCACCGAGACCATCGAGAAGGCCAAGGCGCTGGCCGACAAGACGGTCAACGACGCGCGGGCCGAGGCGCACCGGGTGCTCACCGAGGCCCGGGCCGAGGCGGAGGCCACCACGAACGCGGCCCGGCGGGAGCTGGAGGAGCTCACCCGGCAGAAGAACGCCGTCACCGCGCAGCTCGGCCAGATGCTCTCCGGACTCGCCGGCATCGTGCCCGGACAACCGCAGTCGCCGCAGCACGGGCTAAACTGCTGCCTTGGTGTCCCAAGCCTGAACGTACGGCCGGCACTCGCCGGCCGTACGGCTTTTCGGCGCTGACCGGACGGTGCCCACCCGAAGCATTGCCTCGCCAGCCTCGTTTACCCAGAATGACAGTTCCTCCGGTCACGAGCCGGACAACCAGCACCACCCCGACAGATCGACGAAGCCGCAACAGAAGCCGGAACAGTGGTCACTATGTGACCACAGTGGACAGTACTGGGATCAAACCCGTAGAATGTCATGATCCCGCCCGCGTCTTACGTCCAAACGTGTGAGGATATGGGCATGTCTTCCCCCTCTGAGCCGTTCCCCTTCGGCGCGTCCACCGAACCAGCCTTCGAGATTGCGCGGCGCGGCTACGACAGACTCCAGGTCGACCGCTACGTGCAGCAGGTCGAGGCCGAGGTAGCCGCGCTCGTGGCCGAGCGCAACGAGCTCACGATCCAGGTGAACCTGCTCACGGCGCAGGTCCAGCAGCTGCAACGCGAACTGGCGAGTACCCAGCGTGGGCAGACCCTGCCGGGGGAGTCGGTCAGTTACCGTCACCTGGGCGCGCGGGCGGAGCAGATCCTCGCCCTGGCCGAGGAGCAGGCGGCCGAGATCCGGGAGCGGGCCACCCGCGAGTTCGCCGAGCGGGAGGCCGAGCTCGCCCGGCTCAAGGCCGAGCTCGACACCCGCTTCGCGGCCGCGGAACGCAATTTCGAGGAGGAGTTCGCCGCCCGGCGGGCCGAGGCCGAGGCCGAGATCGCCAAGCAGCGCGAGGCCGCCGCCGCCGAGGTAGCCGAGGCCAAGGCGTACGCCGACCGGATTCGGTCCGATGTGGACGCTCTTTATACGGCCGCCCTGCAGGAATCGACGCGCGTCGGTGACGCGACCAAGGCGTACGCCGACAAGGTGCGGGCCGAGACCGAGGCGCACGCCGCCGCCGTCCGCAAGCAGGTCGAGGACGAGGCCACCGAGCGCCGGGCCGCGCTCGCCAAGGAGCTGGAGGAGCGGCGCAGTGCGGCCGAGGTCGAGATCCGCACGGCCCGCGAGAAGGTCGAGGCGGAGATCCGGACCGCGCGCGAGACGGTCGAGGCCGAGCTGCGGGCCCAGCGGGAGGCCGCCGAGGCCGAACTGCAGGCCGCGCGGGAGGCGGCCGAGGCGGAGCTGGCGACCAAGCGCGCCGAGGCGGAGGCCGTGGTCGCCGCCCGGCTCGGCGAGGTCGAGTCGCTGGCCGCGGCCCGAGCGGCCGAGCTGGAGGCCGAGATCACCAAGCGCCGCGTCGAGGCCGAGCAGGAGCACGCGGAGCGACGCGCCACAGTGGAGCGTGAGCTGGCCGAGGCCGAGGCGGCCGCCAGCGCGGCCGTGCGGGAGATGCGCGCCGACGCCGAGTCGTATGCGAGCACGCTGCGGGCGCAGGCCGACGAGATGCTGGCCCGGGCCCGGACGGAAGCCGACGAGCTGGTGACGAAGGCCCTTACGGAGGCCGAGGAGATCGTCACGAAGGCCCGTACGGAAGCCGAGGAGCTGCTGGCCCAGGCCCGTACGGAAGCCGAGGAGCAGCTGGCCACCGCGCGCAGCCGGGCCCAGCAGATCGTCGCGGAAGCCGAGGAGAGCGGCGCCGGCACGCTCGCCGCCGCCGAGTCCCTGCTCGCGTCGGCTCGGATGGAGGCCGAGGAGATGCGGGCCCGGGCCCGCACGGAAGCCGACGAGCTGCTCGGCCGGGCCCGGCAGGAGGCGGCCCAGCTGAGCGCCACGGCGTCGGCCGGCGCCCGTACGGACGGCGACTCCTTTCGGTCACCGTCCACTGTAGAGGTCGCGACCGCCCAGGTCGCCGAGTCGGGCTCGGAGGTGGCCCGCCCTTTCGTGCCTGACGCCGCCGCGCCCGACGACTCCGTCCCCGAGCCGGTGACCTCCGACGCCATACCGGTGGTTCCGGCCACGGTCGACACCCTTCCGGCCGCCGAGGTCGCCGACGCCGCCGCGGAGGCGGGGCCAGCGGATGAGGCCGCCGAACCGACGGGGACCGTTGACGCCGTCGACGCGGCAGTGGCCGCCAACGCGGCCGTGACTGTCGAGTCCGCCAACGCGGCCGTGACTGTCGAGTCCGCCAACGCGGCCGGCGCCGACGAGGCCACCGAGACGGTTGACGTCGAGGCTCCCGCCGAGGTCGCCGTGACCGACAGCGCCGTGACCGACAGCGCCGTGACCGACAGCGCCGCGACCGACAGCGCCGCGACCGAGAGCCCCGTGGCAGCGACCGAACCGGCCGAGACCGTCGTGGCGGCCATCGAGGTGGCCGACACCGAGAGCGCCCCGGCCGACGCCGTGACCGAGGAACCCGAGCCCGCGCCCGTGACGGCTGCGGTTGACGGACGCGAGGAGGAGCCGGCCGCCGTCGGAGCCGTTGAGGACTCCGTCGACAGCCCTTCCGCCGTCGACAGCCTTTCCGCTGACAGCCCCTCGGCCGACAGCCCGTCCGACCTGGACGACTCGTCGCCGCAGCTGGTCCAGGCGGCCCCCCAGGCCTGAGGCGACCGTCCCCGGTCGACTCCCGTCGCCCGCTACCCGGCATCAACCTGTCCGTACCGTCCGGCTCCTACGCTGAGTCGAGGAGCGGCACCGGCTGGCGGGAGGTGGGATGACCAGGGAGGGGGAGACACCGCGCGGCCGCGCGGGCATTCCCGGGCCCGGCCACGCCCACCGCGACGGGCACGCCCACCAGAACGGCCACGCCCACAGCGACGGGCACAGACATAACCACGGGCCCGGACGCGGCCACGGCCACGGACATGGGCTGACGGCGACGGGCCGGCACCGGGGCGTGCTGGCCCGCGCACTCGGGGCCGCGGTCGCGATCTTCGTGGTCGAGGTGGTCGGCGCGTACCTGTCCGGCAGCCTGGCCCTGCTGGCCGACGCTGGGCATGTGCTGGCCGACGCCGGCGGCGTGGCCCTGGCTCTCGGCGCCGCGGTGCTGGCCGCTCGCCCGGCCACCGGCCGGCGTACGTTCGGGTGGGCGCGGGCCGAGGTCCTCGCCGCGGCCATCAACGGCCTCGTGCTCGCCGGCATCGGCGTCTTCGTCATCGTGGAGGGGATCCGCCGGCTCCTCGAACCGGCCGCGGTGCACCCCGGTCAGATGGCCGTGTTCGCCGCGATCGGCCTGGTCGGCAACCTCGTGGGGTTCGGGCTGCTCTTCCGCTCCCGGCACGCCAGCCTCAACCTCCGGGGCGCGTTCCTGGAGGTCGCCACCGACACCGCCGCCTCGCTCGGCGTGCTGGTGGCCGCCGGGATCATCGCGCTGACGGACTTCGTCCGGGCCGACCCGCTCATCTCCGTGGGGATCGGGCTCGTCATCCTGCCGCGGGCGTTGCGGCTGCTGCGCGACGCGGGCCACGTGCTGCTGGAGGCCACGCCGGAGCACCTCGACCTGGACGACGTACGCCGGCACATCCGCGAGCTGGAGCACGTGCGCGACGTGCACGACCTGCACGCGTACACGGTGACCTCCGGCCTGCCCGTGCTCACCGCCCACGTGGTCATCGACGACGAGTGCTTCCGGGACGGGCACGCGCCCCAGATGCTCGACGCGGTGCAGAACTGCCTGGCCGGCCACTTCGACGTCGAGCACTCGACGATCCAGCTCGAACCGGCCGGGCACACCGACCACGAACGCCCGGCCCACGCCTGAACCCCAGCGCCGGGCCTGACGCCCGGGTTCCGCCGGCGCGGTGACCGGGCGGCGGGGCGGCCGGGCGGCGGGGCGGCCGGGCGGCTACTGGACCGGCACGTCCCGGAAGGCCGCGACCGTACGGTCGGCGTAGGCGCTCGCGTCCCCGGTCTCCACCGGGCCGTCCCACGTGCGCGGCAGCGGCACCGGCACCTCGGGGGCCACCCGGGCGACGATCTCGTCCAGCACGCGCTCGGCCTGCCCCACCCACAGGTGCTTGGCCCCCGCCACCCCCACGACCTCGGCCTGGGTCAGGGGTGCGAACCGCTCGCGGGCCTCCTCCGGGCGCAGGTAGTCGTCGAACTCCGGGATCAGCGCGGTGACCGGCTTGCCCAGCTCAGCCCAGGCCCGCAGGTCGTCGGGCGTGGCCTTGCGCAGCGGCGGGGAGAGCAGGATCGCGCCGACGATGCGGGGGTCGCGGCCGTACATCAGGGCCAGGTCGGTGCCGAACGACCAGCCGAGCAACCAGGGGTTCGGCAGCCCGCGCTCGGCGGCGAAGTCGATCGCGGCGGCGACGTCGTGCCGCTCCCCCACCCCGTGGTCGTAGGCCCCCTCGCTGGTACCCCGGACGCTCGAGGTGCCCCGGGTGTTGAACCGCAGCACCGCGATCCCGGCCAGCGCCGGCAGCCGCCAGGCCGCCTTGCGGAGGATGTGGCTGTCCATCATGCCGCCGTGGGTCGGCAGCGGGTGCAGACAGATCAGGCTCGCCCGGGGTGCCGGGTCGAGCGGCACCGCCAGTTCGCCGACGAGCGTGAGCCCGTCCGCGGTGCGCAACTCGATGTCCTCCCGCCGCGCCGGCAGGATCGTGTTCGCCCGGATGTCCGCCATGCCTCCCATCCTGCCCCGACCGCCCCCTCGCCCGGGGTCCAGCCGCCGAGCCAGACGCGCCACACTCGGGCCGCCCTGATCCGGCACTCCCAGGGTCCGCGTGTTCCCCCGGGAGGCCCCATGATCTCCGCTAGGCCTCGTGATCTCCGCGTGGCGCCATGATCGCGGTGAGGCGGTCGTACGGTCTGGGCGCTTTGGTCGCTTCACGGCGATCATGGGATGTGATCAGGGTGAGGCGGTCGTACGGCCCGGCGTACATGATCGCCTCACGGTGATCAATGGGGTCCTCGCGGGAATCATGGGGCGCGCGGCGGGCGCCCGGGCGGGCGGTCACCGCATCCGGCGGCGGGTGCGGGCGTTCCAACAGGGCGTGTGCCAGTGGCGGCGGTCGTCGACCCGGCCGGTCCCGAAGCCGTCCCGGTCGTCGGCCGGCCAGACCACCACGTGCGGCACGCCCGGCTGGATCTCGTGGTCACAGCCGGGGCAGCGGTACCGCTTCACGGCGGCCGACGCGGAGACCGAGCGCACGTGCCAGGGGCCGTCCGGGCCGGAAACGATCCAGGCCACGCCCCGGCGGACCCGCTCGAGATCCAGCTCGGTCGGCTCGTCGCGTCGGTTGTTCTTCCGCGGCACGGTGCGACCGTACCGAAAACGGCCATAGACTCCCCACACCGCTACTCGTCGGTAGCCCACCGTTCTCGGGAGCCCGCATGACCACCTCCGTCCCCTCCTCCCCCACCGCCCCGACCAGCCAGCCGGAATCGGACGCTCAGGCCGCGGGGCCGGGTTCGAACGCTCAGGCCGCGAGGCCGGAATCAAACGCTCAGGCCGCGGGGCCGGGCGAGCCGGTCGTCATCGGCGGGCAGCTCGTCTCCACCAACCCGGTCACCGGCGCCGAGGTCGGCCGGTTCCCGATTGCCGACGCCGACGCGGTGGCGCAGGCGGTGCGCCGGGCCCGGGCCGCCCAGGTGTGGTGGCACGAGCTGGGGTTCGCCGGCCGGAAGAAGCGCCTGCTGGCCTGGCGGTCGCTCATGACGGCCCGCCTGGACGAGCTGATCGAGCTGATGCACGCCGAGGGCGGCAAGACCCGGGCCGATGCGCTGGTCGAGCTCGCCCCGGCGCTGAGCCACGTGGCGTGGTCGGCCCGTAACGCCCGGCGGGTGCTGCGGACCCGGCGGGTGCGGGGCACGCTGGTGCTGCCGGAGTTCTCGGCGTCCGTGGAGTACCAGCCGTACGGGGTCATCGGCGTCATCGGCCCCTGGAACTACCCGATCAACACGCCGATGGGCTCAATCGCGTACGCCCTCGCGGCCGGCAACGCGGTTGTCTTCAAGCCCAGCGAGTACACGCCCGCGGTCGGCCAGTGGTACGTGGACAGATTTGCCGAGGTGGTTCCGGAGCACCCGGTGCTGCAGATCGTCTTCGGCCTCGGCGAGACCGGCGCCCACCTCGTGAAGTCCGGAGTGGACAAGGTGGCCTTCACCGGCTCACCGCGCACGGCTCGGAAGATCATGGCTGCCTGCGCGGAGACGCTCACCCCCGTGCTCATCGAGGGCGGCGGCAAGGACGCCATGATCGTCGACGTCGACGCGGATCTCGACGCCGCGGCCGACGCGGCCGTCTGGGGCGGCATGACCAACGCCGGGCAGACCTGCATCGGCATCGAGCGGGTGTACGTGGCCGCGCCCGTGTACGACTCCTTTGTGGACAAGGTGGCGGCCCGGGCGCGGGCCGTGCGCGTGGGTACGGAGCCCACGGCGGACATCGGTCCCATCACGATGCCGGCCCAGATCGAGATCATCCGCCGGCACATCGAGGACGCGCTGGCCCGCGGGGCCCGGGCCGTGGTGGGTGGGTCCGAGGCCGTGCAGCCCCCGTTCGTCCACCCGACCGTGCTGGTCGACGTACCCGAGGACGCCGCGGCCGTACGGGAGGAGACCTTCGGGCCGACGCTCACGGTGACCAAAGTGGACGATGTCGAGGAGGCGCTGCGGCGGGCCAACGCCAGCGCGTACGGTCTCGGGGGCGCGGTCTTCGGCCGGCGCCGGGCCCTGCGCCTGGCCCGCCAGATGCGCTCGGGCATGGTGTCGGTCAACGGCGTGCTCACGTTCGCCGGCTTCTCGTCGCTGCCCTTCGGCGGCGTGGGCGAGTCGGGCTTCGGCCGCATCCACGGCGACGACGGGCTGCGGGAGATGGTCCGGCCGAAGGCGATCGCCCGGCGCCGGATGCGCTCCCCACTGCCGACGACCAGCTTCACCCGCTCGCCCCGGCAGGTCCGCCTCATCGAGCGCGTCGTGCGGCTGGTCAACCGCTGACCGCGTAAGGTGGGCCGGTGCGTCTCGTGGTGGCTCGCTGCTCGGTGGACTACGTCGGCCGGCTCACCGCCCACCTTCCCTCGGCGGTGCGGCTGGTGATGATCAAGGCCGATGGCTCGGTATCGATCCACGCCGACGACCGGGCGTACAAGCCGCTCAACTGGATGAGCCCGCCGTGCCGGATCGAGGAGGCGCCCGGCGTGTGGCGCGTGGTCAACAAGGCCGGTGAGGAGCTGCGGATCACGCTGGAGGAGATCTTCCACGACAGCACCCACGAGCTCGGCGTCGACCCGGGTCTGGTCAAGGACGGGGTCGAGGCACACCTGCAGGAGCTGCTCGCCGCCTCGCCGCAGGTGCTCGGCGAGGGGTTCACGCTGATCCGGCGGGAGTACCCGACCGCGATCGGCCCAGTCGACCTGCTGTGCCGGGACGGCGACGGGAAGACGGTCGCGGTCGAGGTGAAGCGACGGGGCGAGATCGACGGAGTTGAACAGCTCACTCGCTATCTCGAGTTGCTCGGGCGCGATCCCCTGCTGGCCCCGGTGTCGGGGATCCTGGCCGCCCAGGAGATCAAGCCGCAGGCCCGGGTGCTCGCCGAGGATCGAGGCATCCGCTGCGTGGTGCTCGACTACGACGCCCTGCGCGGCATCGAACGCGACGAACTCACCCTGTTCTAGACCCCCGGCCCCATGCCGTTGATCTAGGGCTCAGGGTCGTGAGTTGATCTCCAGGCACAGCTCTAATCCCTAGATCAACGGCGATGTCGGCGGGTAGTAGCGCGGGTTTGGCATGCTGGGCGTCGTGCTGGAGCTACTGACGGGAATCGGACTCGCCACATCGGCCGGGCTCAACGCGTACATTCCGCTCCTGATGATCGGGCTGCTGGCTCGCTACACCGATCTGATCACCCTGCCCGCCACCTGGCAGTGGCTGGAGAACGGGTGGACCCTCACGATCCTGGCCGTCCTGCTCGCCATCGAGGTCGTGGCGGACAAGATCCCGGTGGTGGACCACATCAACGACATGGTGCAGACCGTGGTTCGGCCGGGCGCGGGTGGCATCGCCTTCGGCGCCGCCGCCAGCTCGGCGACCGTGACCGTGCAGGACCCCGGCGAGTTCTTCACCTCCAATCAATGGGTACCGATCGCCGCCGGTGTGGTCATCTCGCTGATCGTGCACGGGATGAAGGCGGCGGCCCGGCCCGTGGTGAACGTGGCCACGGCCGGGGTCGGCGCCCCCGTGGTGAGCGCCACCGAGGACGCGTTCAGCGTCGGCATGGCGTTCGTCGCCATCATCTTCCCGCTGCTGATCATCGGCTTCCTCGTCGTGCTCATCTGGCTGTTCGTGGTGATGCGGCGCCGGCGCAAGCGGCGTAAGGCGGAGAAGGCCGAGCTCGAGGCGCTGCGGGCGGCCCAGCGGTCCCGCTGACCGGCGAAGCCCGAGGCCGACCGGCACCGGACCGGACGAGAACCCAGCGACCGGCGGGCGAGAACCCAGCGGCTGCCGGTGAGAGAGGTACGTCTCGTCTCCTACGTCCGCCCCGGGCCGGTAGGCCATAGTGGACACCGTGACAGCGACGGCGGACCCGGACGTGGCGATCGCGGTACGCGGACTGCGCAAGGCGTACGGCGACGTGACCGCCGTGGCCGGCCTGGACCTCACCGTGCACCGGGGCGAGATCTTCGCCCTGCTCGGGCCGAACGGGGCCGGCAAGACCACGACCGTGGAGATCCTCGAGGGGCATCGCCAGCGCGACGCCGGCGAGGTCCTGGTCCTCGGTCAGGACCCGGCCCGGCCCGACCCGGCCTGGCGGGCCCGGGTCGGGATCGTGCTGCAGGGCACCGGCGAGTTCGAGGAGCTGCGCGTGGGCGAGGTCGTCGCCCACTTCGCCCGCTTCTACCCGAACGCCGCCGACCCCGACGAGGTGATCGACCGGGTCGGGCTGGCGGAGAAGCGGCGCGCCCTGACCCACACGCTCTCCGGTGGCCAGCGGCGGCGCCTGGACGTGGCCCTGGGCATCATTGGCCGGCCGGAGCTGCTCTTCCTCGACGAGCCGACGACCGGATTCGACCCCGAGGCCCGCCGCGACTTCTGGGACCTCATCCGGACGCTCGCCAGCGACGGCACGACGATCCTGCTCACCACCCACTACCTCGGGGAGGCCGAGGAGCTGGCCGACCGGGTCGGGGTGATCGCGAACGGCCGCCTGGTCACCGTCGCCCCGCCGAGCGAGCTGGGCGGGCGCGCTGAGCAGGACGCGACCGTGAGCTGGGTCGGCCCGGACGGGCCGAAGAGCGTTCGTACGGCCACACCCACCCAGCTCGTCGCCACCCTCCAGGCCGAGTTCGGCGGCGAGGTGCCGCGGCTGACGGTCACCCGGCCCACCCTGGAGGACGTCTACCTCGGCCTGATCGGCCACGACCGCCGGGGCTTCACCCGCGAGGAGACCACCGTGCCCGACCCCGTCCCGCCCGTCGACGCCCCGCCAGCGCGGCCGGGCCGCGGCGGCTCCCCCGCCCGCTCAGCCGGAGGTTCGGCGTGACCGCGACCACCCCGGCGACGACCGGATCAGCCGACCCGGGGTCGGAGCGCCGCGACGCCCCCGCCCGGCGTCTTCCGACCGGCCCGCGACTCGGGCTCGCCCGCCTCGGCGCGCACCAGATCGGGCTGGAGCTACGGCAGTTCGCCCGCAGCCGGGAGCAGGTGATGTTCACGATCCTGTTCCCGGTGATCATGATGGTGATCTTCGGGTCGATCTTCGACGCCGACATCGGCGCGGGCGTCACGTACACCCAGTACTTCGTGTCCGGGATGGTCGCCTCCGGCCTCATGGTCACCGGCTTCCAGGCGCTGGCCATCCAGATTCCGATCGAGCGCGACCGCGGGGTACTCAAGCGCTACCGCAGCACGCCCATGCCCCGGTCGGTCTACTTCATCGGCAAGGTCGGCATGGTCGTGACACTGGCGGTGGCCCAGGTTGTGCTGCTGCTCGCGGTGGCGGTGCCGTTCTTCGACGTGTCGCTCCCGGCGACCGGCGCCCGATGGCTCACCCTCGGCTGGGTCATCCTGCTCGGCACGACCGCCTGCACGCTGACCGGCATCGCGTTCTCGTCGCTGCCCAAGTCGAGCCGCAGCGCGACGGCGATCGTCACTCCTGTCGCGCTGGTGCTGCAGTTCATCTCGGGTGTCTTCTTCGTCTTCACCGAGCTGCCGCCGTGGATGCAGCAGGTCGCCGCCCTGTTTCCGCTGAAGTGGATGTGCCAGGGCATGCGGGCCGTGTTCCTGCCCGACGCGTACGGCGCCCAGGAGCCGGCGGGCGGGTACGAGCTCGGCCGGGTCGCCCTCGTGCTCGGAGTGTGGTGCGTGCTCGGCCTGCTGCTCTGCCTGGGCACCTTCCGCTGGACCCGCCGCCAGGACGGCTGACGCCCACCTCGACCCGCCGACCGGGCCGGGCCGACCGGGGTCGCGGCGTCCGGGCCGGGCCGTCCGGGCCGGGCCGTCCGGGCCGGGCCGACCGGGCCGCGGCGTCCGGGCCGGGCCGTCCGGGTCGCTTGGCTGGAAACGGACGGTCGCTTGGCTGGAAACGGACGGTCGCTTGGCTGGAAAGCGGACGGTCCCTTGCCGACCACGCTGTCAGCAAGGGACCGTCGCGACTCAGCCAACCGGACCGGTGCCTGCGGACGGCGACGTGCCAAGGATGGCCGTGCCTGAGGCTCAGGACCGGGCGGTCGTACGACCGGGACCGCGCCCGCGGCCCGCGTAGGCGCGGGCGACCAGCGCGACGGCGACCAGGGCGAGCGCCAGCTGGATCAGGTGCCTGGTCCAGTCGATCCCAGGCGTGTCGCCGACTCCCAGCCAGTCAGCGATGAACCCGCCGAGCAACGCGGCGACAATGCCGGCGCCGATCGTCGCCCACGCCGGAATGTTCTGTCGCCCGGGCAGGATGAGCTTGGCCAGGTAGCCGAGGATCACGCCCAGGATGATCGCACCCAGAATTGTCGCGAGCATGTCGTATACCCCCTTCGCCCCCATTGTGAGTTCCGTCCGGACCCTGGGTACGTGGATCACGGAAGTAGCCGGCCGTACGGCCACGATCGGGGCACCCGATCACGGCCCGGTCAGGGGCAGCCGATCCCGGCACGATCCGGGGCACGAGCAATAGCAATGCCGGCCCGCACGACCGGGGGTCGGTGGCAGACTGACCACAGTGCCCGTCATCGAGGGGGGTCAGGTGTTCTGGCAGGTTGCGCTGGTGTTCGGCCTGATCGCGCTGCTCGGCCTGGTACTGCGCTGGACATTCGGCCGCGACCCGGGCCTGCCCCAGCGGCGTTCGCGACGGGGGCTGTTCGGCCGGGGCGGTCGCCGCGATGTGCCGGCCTCGCTTCCTCCGACGGCCAGCCCGATCAGCCCGGCCGCGGCCCCGCGGACGACGACGAGCACCTCGAGCACCTTCGCCAGCCGATCGTCCGACGACTACGGCCTGCTCGCGGTGGCGGCCGATGTGGCCACCGCTGAGGAGGCGGCCGCGGTCCGTCGGCTGCTCACCGAGGCCGGGATCCGCAACACCAGCACGGTGTCGGCCGGCCGGCACAAGGTGCTGGTGTTCGGCCACGAGCTCATGCGCGCCCGCCGGGTGGCCGGGGGCGCTCAGGGCGGCACCGGCGGAGCCCAGGGCGCCGGCGGCTCCTGACCCGCCGATGCGCCGGCGGCTCCTGACCCGCGATCTTGGAATTCTGTACCCCCTATAGGGGGGACAAGCTTCCAAGATCTCGAGGTCTCACAGGGCGAACGTGGGCTCGGGCGGGGCGTGCTCGCGGTGCACGACGGCCCCGAGCCGGCGAAGGTCCGCCACGAAGTCCGGGTAGCCCCGGTCGATGTGGTGCACGTTGCTGACCTCGGTCGTGCCGTCCGCGCAGAGCCCGGCCACCACCAGCCCCGCCCCGGCCCGGATGTCCGTGGCCCGCACCGGAGCGCCGGAGAGGCGCTCGCGCCCCCGCACCACCGCGTGCTTGCCGTCCGTCCGGATCTGGGCGCCCAGCCGCACCAGCTCGGGCACGAACATGAAGCGGCCATCGAAGATGTTCTCGGTGATGAGGGATGAGCCCTCGCTGACCGCGGCCAGCCCGAGCGCCATCGGCATCAGGTCGGTGGCGAAGCCCGGAAATGGCAGCGTCACGACGTCGACCGCCCGCGGGCGCCGATCCATCGCAACCCGGAACCCGGCGGGATACGTCTCCACGGTCGCCCCGCTGGTCGCCACCTTGTCCAGCGCGATCTCCAGAAAGGACGGATTGACGCCGGTCACCGTGACGTCACCCCGGGTCATGGTCGCGGCCAGCGCCCAGGTGCCGGCGACGATCCGATCCCCGATCGTCCGGTGGGTGACCGGGCGCAGCTCGGACACGCCCTCGATCGTGAGCTTCGACGAACCCGCGCCCTCGATGCGGGCGCCCATGGCGGTGAGCATGTCGCAGATGTCAACGATCTCCGGCTCGCGCGCGGCGTTGTCGATCTCGGTCACGCCCTTGGCCAGCACCGCGGCCATCAGCAGGTTCTCGGTCGCGCCGACGCTGGGGAAGTCGAGCCACACCTTGGCCCCGACCAACCCGCCGGGCGCGGTGGCCTCGATCATGCCGTGCTCACCGGAGAACTCGGCGCCCATGCGGGTCAGCCCGGCCACGTGCATGTCCAGCCCGCGCGAGCCGATCGCGTCGCCACCGGGCAGCGCCACCCGCACCCGGCCACGCCGGGCCAGCAGCGGCCCCAGCACGCAGATCGAGGCCCGCAGCCGCCGGACCAGGTCGTAGTCGGTGTCCGTGCCCGGTTCGTCCGGCACGTGGATGCTGAGCCCGTCCCCGGCCGGGTCCGTACGGTCACCGGCGCCGCCGGTCAGGCCCACATCGTCCACACCGGTCACGTCCGGCCCGAACATCTCACCCGGCCTGAACGTCTCACCCGGCACCGTACGCACGTCGCAGCCCAGCCGGCGCAGCACCTCCGCCATGATGGCGATGTCGGTGATCTTCGGGACGTTGTACAGAATGGTCCGGCCGGAGGCGAGCAGGGCGGCCGCCATCAGCTTCAGTGACGAGTTCTTGGCCCCGGTCACGAAGACTTCGCCCGCAAGACGCCCCGGCCCCTGTACTCGGATCACGTCCGCGGAGCCGTCGCTGATCATGCCGCTCGCTCCGTCGCTCGGCGACCGCCCACCGCACCCCGAGACGCCCGCAGCCTCGCGCCGTCGCTCGTCATGCCGCTCGCTCCGTCGCTCGGCGACCGCCCACCGCACCCCGAGACGCCCGCAGCCTCGCGCCGTCGCTCGTCATGCCGCTCGCTCCGCCGCTCGGCGACTCAGCAGCGCCACGCGCGCCCCCCGTAGCCTCGTCACGGCCGCCATCGTAGGGCCGGCGCCGTAGGGTGGGTGNATGGCCGTACACCTCACCCGGATCTATACCCGCACCGGTGANGCCGGGCAGACGTCGCTCGGCGATGGCTCGCGGGTGCCGAAGACCGACCCGCGCATCGAGGCCTACGCCGACGTCGACGAGACGAACGCGGCCATCGGCGCGGCGCTCGCCCTGGGCTCGCCGGCCGAGCCGGTGGCCAAGGTGCTGGCCGCCGTGCAGAACGACCTGTTCGACCTCGGGGCCGACCTCTGCGCCCCCATCCGCCCCGACCAGCCCCAGCGCCTGCGGATCACCGAGGCGTACGTGTCCCGGTTGGAGGCGTGGTGCGACGAGTTCAACGCGAAGCTCCGTCCGCTCGACTCGTTCATCCTGCCCGGCGGCAGCCCGGCCGGGGCGCTGCTGCACCAGGCCCGGACGGTGTGCCGGCGGGCCGAGCGGCGGGTGTGGGCGCTGCTCGAGCATGAGCCCGACCGGACCAACGCGCTCACGGCGACGTACCTCAACCGCCTGTCCGACCTGCTGTTCATCCTCGCCCGGACGGCCAACCCCGACGGCGACGTCCGCTGGGTCCCCGGCGGCCAGAGCTGACAG
>Ga0065720_1003335_pt1 | contig 28578 bp, 24 predicted proteins | sample Thericmetagenome_FD_59107 | JGI IMG/M metagenome (GOLD analysis project Ga0065720, IMG submission 59107) | Thermophilic microbial communities from the Joint Bioenergy Institute, California, USA of rice/straw/compost enrichment - eDNA_2 v2... | ecosystem: Engineered > Solid waste > Grass >... | reverse complement strand
GCCGAGCTCGTCGGCGAGCAGCCGGGCGGCCTCGCGATAGCACTGCAACGCCTCCCCCTGGCGGCCCGACCGGTACAGGGCGAGCATGCGCTGCGCCCAGAACCGCTCCTGCAGGGGGTGGGCGGCGGTCAGCTCGCGCAGTTCGCCCAGGAGGTCGGCGTGCCGGCCGAGCCGCAGGTCGGCGTCGACGCGCAGCTCGACCGCGGACCGCCGGCGCTCGTCGAGGACGGGCTCCAGTTCGGCGCGGAGCGCCTCGCTGCCGACGTCGGCGAGCGGCCTGCCCCGCCACAGGCTCAGCGCCTCGGCGAGCAGGCCCGACGCCTGCTCCGGGCGGGGCGCGGCCTTGGCCCGGGCGACGAGGGCGTCGAACCGGTGCAGGTCGACGGCGTCCTCCTCGGCCTGCAGCCGGTATCCGTGCGGGTGGGTGATGAGCGGGCACGGCTCACCGAGCAGGCGCCGTACCCGTAACACGTAGTTCTGCAGGGCGTTGCGGGCGCCACCGGGGGGCCGTTCTCCCCAGAGCCTCGCGATGAGCGTGTCGACGGCGACGACGCGGTCGGCGTCGAGCAGCAGGGCGACCACCAGGGCTCGCAGTTTGCCCGCGCGGATGTCCACGGGCACGCCGTCGCGTGTCACCTGCAGCGGGCCCAGGATCTTGAATTCGAACCCCACCCCGCCATCATTTCATAACCTTGAGTGACCGCGACAATACTCGTGGTTGACGTCGAGGTGGGCGCCGCCCGTCACCGCGGCACGGAGAGGCACGGGAAGGGGCGGCCCGGCCCCACGTGGTACGGCACGCCGCCGCGCCGCGGCACAGGCCGTTCAGATCATTCGCCATCCGCCTTTTCACCCGCGGATGACGCACATGGCGGCGTGAATTACGCGGCCGGAACGGCGTCGCCGGCCGGGGTCACGAATCGGCCGGCGGGCGGCGCGGCTGCCGCCGGCCGGAGACGCCGATGATGGCGAACACCAGCGCGACGCATCCCATGACCGCGGCCTGGCTTCCGCTGTCCCGGACGTACAGCATGACGGCGACGCCAAGGCAGAGCAGCGTCGCCACCCAGACGGCGCTTTCCACCGCTCGGTTCACAGATCCTCCTCGTATTCGTGGCTCGACCACCGGGACAGGGAATCGGGCTTCAGCCGCGTCTTACGACGACGGTACCTCGCGTTGGCGTTGTCCGCGGCGGCCACGGCCCTTTTCGTCGAATTGCGCCGCAGCGTCGCGATGGCCGATCCGCGTACCCGCAGGTCACGCCGCCCTCGGCCACGCCCCCCGCACCCCCGGAAAGAGGACGGAAGGTATCGGTGAACCATTCGAATGCAGCCGTTTGTACGGTTTGAAGCGCATCACGCCTTGAAGGCATGTATTACCGATTTGCGCGGCCCGCGCGGATGCCGACAGCACTCGTCCCGATTCAGCATCCCCGTTGCCAAAGGGTGACATATCCGGGCGATTCAAAGATCGTTTACGGTGTAACGTTCCATTCGCTTCGAATCCGGAACACGCCGCCGTCACCGGCCGGCCGACCGCCTCTGTTCCGGCCTCCCGTCGGCTCGTTCTCCATGGGAAGTTCCGTGCGACGCTACCGTTTCGGCCGGATCGCCGCGACGCTCGCGGTCGGCTATGTGGCCGTCATCGTGGTGGCCGGCGTCATCGCCCTGGTCACCGGAGATGCCGCACTGCTACGGCGGCTGGTCACCGACGAGTGGAGCGCGCATCTCGTCCCCTTCACCTGGTGGGTGGAGATCCTCCTCGTCGCCTGCGGGTTCCTGCAGGGGTGGGCCTACTGGCAGGTGCTCCGCGGCCGGGTGAGGGGGGAGCCGGGCAGCCGGGGCAGGGCGGTCGGGCTGCTGCGCGCGGCCCTGTACGCCGAGGTCGCCTACACCCTGCTGCTCCGCCTGCCGATCCCCTACCAGTGGTGGCTCGGCCTCCCGAACGACCTGGTCCGGTTCGCCGTCGTCTGGCTGTTCTTCGCGGTCCTGGCCGGCAGCCTGCCCCGGTGGCTGCGGCTCCTCGGCCTCGCGGCAGGACTGCTGGACGCCGTTCGCGAGCTGCTCATCACGGTCGCCGCCGCCCTGGGGCCGGGCCCGCTGGAGGAGTTCGTCTGGCGACTGCCGCTGGGCGGCGTGCCGTACGTGATCTGGCTGGTCACGGTACTCGCCGGGCAGCGAAGAGACCCCCGCTGGAGCCGGGCGACCGTACGGACGGGCGTGCTCGCGGCAGGCGTGTCGTTCCTGTTCCCCGGCGGCGGTTACGCCTTCGTCTCGTTCAGCGGGGTGGACTACCTCAAGCTGGCGCTGATGCTCAGCGGCGTGCTGAGCGTCTTCGGGCTGGTATGGGCGGCCCGCTCCGCGCACGAACTGGCCGGGCCGTCCGCCGAGGAGCCGCAGGGCGCTTCGGCACCGGCGGCACCCGCGCGGGCGGCGCGCCGCCCCTGGCCCCTCGCCGCCCTGGCGGTGGTTCCGCCGCTGGTCCCCGCGGCCGTCAACCTCATCGCGTACGGCATGCCGATGTGGATCGGCCCCCGAGGCGTGGTGGAGGACTTCCTGTCCCATCACCCCGGCGACCAGGTGTACCTGGTGTGGCTGTCCGTGGACCTGCTCGTCGGGGTGGGCGCCCCCGCCGTGCTGGTCGCGATCGCGGCCGCGCGCGGAAGCGGACGGCTGGTGCGCGGCACGATGTGGGCCCTGATCATCCTCGCCGCGGCGGGCGTCGTCACCGTGCTCACCACCGACACCGAGGCGGACTGGGGGCTCATTCCGCGGATCGACGAGGAGCGGCTCCGTTTCTACCCGGACGGGCTGTTCGTCCCGGACCAGTATGGCCAGCTGCGGTTCGGCCTGTCGCCGCTGTGGTACAGCGCCGCGCTGGCCGTCTCCGCCTGCATGCTGTTCCTGCTGTACCTCAGGCCGCCCGTCCCCCGGCGGCGAGTCCAGGTGCTCGTCACGGCCCTCGGCGCGTTCGCGGCGCTCTGTTTCCTGCCCGCCGCCGACCACGGGGGCGGCTCCGTCACCACGGGTGAGGAGTGCTCGCCCCGGCGGGATCCGCGCCGGGAAGCGGACGTCGAGGAGCCGGCCGGTCCCCTCGCCTTCATCTGCGACATGCGTACCCACAGCTCGATCAAGGGGGCGGAGAGCATGCCTGATGCGCACCTGCTCGCCTTCGGGCATCAGCTGTGCGACGTGTTCACCCGCAACGATCCCGGCGAACTGGCCCGCATACGAGCGGTCAACGGCGTGAACGTGCGCGGGCTCGCCGTGACGCTCAGCGAGATCTGCCCGGCCGCCGCCGCCGAGGTCGCGGCCCAGGTGGCCGCACAGGAGGGCGATTTCGCGGCCTTCCAGGCGGAGGAACAGCGCAAATGTGACGCGACGCCACGCCACCGCCCCCGCATCAGGCCCGCCAAGGCGATCCGGCTGAAGGAGCCGGAATGGCCCGGGGCGAGTCTGGAACTGTACGAGCACGAAGAGGGGGAAACCTCGCGCGACGCCGACAGGTACCCGCGGGACGGCCTGGTCTCCGGAGGGCCCGATCACCTGATCCTCAGGCTGCGTTCCGATTTCCACGCCTGCGTCACGCTGGAGACGTACACCCGTCGCCCGCCCGTGGAGGTCAAGGGCTGGGACGAGGTGGTCGAGGCCGGCTATGACAGCCCGACCGGCCGGCTGGTCTTCGCCGGCGGCCTGAGCGGCACCGAGTTGCCCGACCTGTCGCTGGGCGGGCGCAAGGGCCACTACCGCATCCGGGTGCACTTCGCGTGGTTCCCGTGGCAGGGCGACAGGTACGGCACCCAGCGCCTGCTGATCCAGGCGTACCCGGGACCGGGCGACAGGCTCGTCACCTACCGGCAGCGATCCCGCGGATGACCGTCCGTTTCCGGACGGCCGCGGTCCGCCGGCCGGGCGGAGACGGCCAAGGCACTCGGCCGCCTCCGCCGGATCGCGCCGGACACCGGCACCGCCGGAACCCTGTTCGCTGCGGCGTTCTCGGCGGCGCTGCGATGCACGGGCCGGCCGGTCAGGGTGACCGATCCCCCGGCCTCCCTGCCCGAGGGCCTGCCGCCGCTGCCCGGCGCGGGCGCCTGGCGCGAGGCCGCCGAGGCACGCCGCGACCCGGGCCTGCCGCCGGTCCCCATTCGCGTGATCACCCCCGGCAGGCGGCCGAGAATGCCGAAGGCACAGCTCGGCCACCTCACCGCCGACCATCGCGATCTGGCCGAGCGGTCGCCGGACGGACGGGTGATGACCGCGGACCGGGCCGGCCACCAGATTCCGCTAGAGCAACCCGAGATCATCGTGCAGGCGGTCACCGAGGTGCTGACGTCACCGCCGCCGGCCTCGCGATAGCGCCCGCGCCGAGACGGCCTCGCACCCCGGCGCGCCCTCCCACCGGCATCCAGGTCGCGCCGGCGCCGCGCCCCGGCGGCTCGGTCACCGGTCGTGCGGCCCCCGCCCGATCCGGCGGCGAGAGGCGCCGATGATGGCGAGCACCAGCGCGACGCACCCCATGGTGGCGGCCTGGCCCCGGCCGTCCTGGACGAACACGAACAGGGCGACGGCGACGCCCAGGCAGAGCAGCGCGGCCACCCAGACGACGCTGTCGATCACCTTGTTCACGGGTTCTCCTCTCGTACCCGGCTCATTCCTGATCCGTGGACAGCGACTCGAGGATCTCCGCCGCGTCCTCGACCGCGGCCCGGCACCCCTCGGTGACGTGCACTCCGGCGAGATTCAGGATGATCTCGTCGACCCCGGCCCGCTCGTATTCGCGCAGGGCGGCGCCGATGTGCCGCGCCGGGCCGTACAGGAAGACGCCCTGCTCGACGAGCCGGCGGGCGCCGGACACCGGGTCGTACGGGTTCACCTCGCAGCCCGCCAGGCGAAGCATGCCGGTGTAGTGCGGCGAGCACAGGTGCGCGCAGGCGGCCGCGTAGGCGAGGCCGGGGGCATCGCGGCCGGCCCGCTCGACCGCGGCGTGGACGACCGTCGCGACGCGCGGCGTGGCGCGTCTGCCTGCCGCGCCCTCCCGGAGGGCCGGGATGATCGTGTCCCTGAGGTAGGACGGCGGCGTCATCCAGGTGATCGCGACGTCGGCGCTCGCCCCGGCGGCCCTCGCCATGCCGGGGCGCAGCACCCCGGCGCCCAGCTCCACCGGGGGATGCTCGTACGGCGGAAGCTCGGCATGGCCGCGCAGATACGCCCCGACCCGCGACAGGTAGTCGCGCACCGCGGCGGCCGGGCGCGGGTAGGGCCGGCCGAGCACGTGGGCGACGAACTCCGGCGTCGCGGCCCCGAACCCGGCGACGAACCGATGCCCGGTGAGCGCGGCGAGCGATCTGGCCTCGACCGCCGCCTGAAGCGGCGACCGCAGCGCGGTCAGCGCGACGCCGGTGCCCACGGGGATCCGGTATCCCGCGCCCGCCAGGTACGCGAGGCTCAGCTGCGTGTCGGCGAGGAAGGACGTGCCCATCCACAACCGGCCCGCCAGGCCTCGTTTCACCAGGTCCGCGTAGGGCAGCACCTCGGCCGCCCGGTGGGGCTGGGTGGCGAACATCAGCCCGGCGCGCATCAGGCGCGCCCCCGCGTCGCGGTCGACGGCGTCCGGGCGGCACGACGACGGCCCGAGTCCCGGCGATCAGCCCTTCTGCGGGCAGAGTTCCTCATGGTTGAAGATGGCGAGCAACGCCGCCTGCAGCCGCGACTCGACGCCGAGTTTGTCCTGGATGCTGTGCACATGTGCCTTCACGGTCCGCTCGGAAATCCTCAATGTGCGCGCGATCCGCCTGTTCGGCAGCCCGGTTCCCAGCAGGCTGAGCACTTCGCGCTCGCGATTCGTCAGATTTGTGATGGTCACGTCGTCAGGCATATGCGGGGAGGCCGCACAACCACATGGCAATTGACCCCCTTGGACGATGACTGAGGCCGGCACAGCGCGTTCCTCGCTCATTGATCAACCCCGTCCCGCTGAGTGGTCCGCCCGCGTCCTCGGCCGGGCCGAATTCCCCTGAATCGCGTTCACAGGTCACGTGAAAGGCCGGGCTACACGCCGGTTCGCGACATCGCGATACTGTCGGCGACGCAGACCGACCCGCGATTACTTCACAACCAGACTATGATCACCAAAACCTGTCAAGCTCTGTATCTTGGCCAAGGCGGCCGGAGCTGTCCACACACCGGCTGTAAACAACCGAATGCGCAGGGTGTCACGCCGTCGGCCGACACGATGAAACATCCAGTTCAACGCCCCCCGCGCGAGGACCGCGCAACTGACATCGCATTGCGGTAACGAACTTCGAAACCACGAAAATAGCGGCCTTATTTACACCGGACCTCCCGGACCCCGACCCGGCGGTCACCCGGCCCGGCGAGAACCGATAATCCCTACTATTCATGCAGGCATTGCAGGTAAGCGCCGGCTGGCCGCTACCTCCGCCACCCTCCTCGACCCCCTCCGCCCCGCGCCCCATCCCGCGGCACCGGGACATCTCACGTGCCCGGCGGCGGGCCGCTCACCGCGCACACCTCCCCAAAGTGCAATAGCGGCACCGGACCACCCGGCTTAATTTGACAAAGCAGTTGCCGCCCACACGGACACGGGAAAGGAGTATGCGGTGACGCGTAACCCCAACGTCGGGATCATCGAGGAGATCAAGGCTCAGGAGCTCACCGAGGTAAACGTCGGGAGCCCTGCGGAGCCGGGCAGCATCAGCATTTACAGCACCTGCATCAGCTGCCTGGCGAGCTGGGCGATCGGAAATCCCGGCAGGGTTTGCACGCTGACCGTCGAGTGCCAGGACGGCTGCTGAACAGGCCCATTCTAAGGCCGTCCTGAACGGCGTCAACCGTGCCGTCAGGAAACGCTGACTAAACCGCGGTTATCCGGTGCGCTAACGACTGCTTTCTTTCTCGCTTAGAGGTGAGTGGAAACCATCATGGGCAACGCGGAATCCACCAGGGTGTCCGACGTTCTGAACACCTACATCCCGGAACTTACGTCGGACGTGATACGCAGCCGGCTGCACCGGAAACTGCTGCGGGAACACGGTCGGCCGGCGTCGCCGCGCGCGGACGCGGTGGCGCCGCCCCCGCCGTACGATCCGAGCCTCGACGAGGACGGCCGATTCCGCGACTACTGCACGCACCTGGCCCGCTCCTGGATGGGCGACCTGCCCGCGGCGGTGGCCGCCTCGCCCGTCGTCGCGCCGGAGAACACGATCGTGCGCGACTTCGTGGACGCCCAGGCGGGCGTGGTCTTCCGCCTCATGCTGCGCACCCTGCTGGAGGAGCTGTACCGGCGCAGGAGCGCCGGGCTGCTCACCGGCGGCACACCGCAGGAGCGGTACCGCGCGTTCCGGGAGTGGACCAACAGCGCCTCCGGCCACGCCGAGCTGGTCGGCCGCTACCCCGGCCTGTACGGCGAGGCCGCCCGGCGGGTCCGCGCCGCCGCCGCCTACCTGCGCCACGTCCTGGCGGAGCTCGAACGCAACCGGGAGCGGCTGAGCGCCCGGATGCCGCGCATCCCGCCGGAGGCGAAGGTCCGCGGCATCGAGATGGGCATGGGCGACACGCACAACGGCGGCCGATCCGTGCTGCGGCTCCGCTTCGACCAGGGCGCCCCGGTGCTGTACAAACCCCGGCCGATGGAGGCCGAGGCCGGCTACAACGCCGTGATCCGCCGGCTGAACTCGGCGCTCGGCACCCGCCTCGGCACGATCGCGGTGCTCCCCTGCGACGGCGGCGGGTTCGTCGAACACGTCCGCACCGAGCCCCTCGCGATCCCGGAGGAGGAGTACTTCGCCCAGATCGGCCTGCTCGCCGGGGTGCTGTACCTGCTGAAGGCGACCGACATCCACTTCGAGAACGTGGTGACCTGCGCCACCGGGCCGGTGGTGGTCGACGCCGAGACCCTGCTCACGCCGCGGCTGCGCGCGGCCGAGGCCGCGCCGGACGACGCCGCCTCGTGGCTCACCGCGGTCCGGCGGCTGCAGGACTCGGTCCTCGACATCGGGATCCTGCCGACGGTGGTGAAGTCGAACCGCGACGACCCGGGCATGGACGTCGGCGTCATCGGCTACGACGTCGGCCAGCGGGTGCCGTACCAGATCATGCGGCTGCGCAACCCCGGCCGGGACGACATGTTCGTCGAGCTCACCCGGGCGGAGAGCAGCGATCCGAGCGCGAACCTGTCGACGTCGCGGGCGACCGGGCTGCCGGTCCGCGCCCAGCGCGACATCGTGAAGCGCGAGTTCCGGCGGGTGCTGGAATACGCGCGGGCACACGCCGACGAGGTGGCCGGGCTCATCGAGACCCACCTGGGCGACGCGCGGTTCCGCTACCTGTACAACCCCACCTACTTCTACACGCAGCTGCTGCGCATGGCGACGCACCCCGACGCGGTCACCGACCCCCTGGTGCGCGCGGCGGTGCTGAACCGCGTGGTGCTGCGCACCGGCGACGCACCCGAGGTGGCCGACGAGGAGGTCCGCCAGCTCGCCGCGGGCGACGTGCCGTACTTCTGGTACTCGCCGAGGTCCACCGCCCTCATGTCGGGCGACCGGGTGGTCGCGGCGGACGCGTTCACCGAGCCCGCGCTCGACGCGGTCCGCACCCGGCTCCACCGCCTCGACGCCGAGACCATCGAGTGGGAGCTGCGGCTGATCGACTTCGCGTTCGTCAACAAGCTCCCCACCGATCAGGAGCGCACCGGTTTCACCGCCCCGGCGCCGAGCGGCGCTTCCGGGCCGCGCGTGGACCGGGCCCGGCTGCTCAGCGAGGCGAGGCGCATCGGCGACGCCTTGCTCCGGCGCATGATCGGCGATCCGAACGGCCGCTACCCCGCCACCTGGATCGCGCCCCAGGTGACCGCCGTCGAGGAGAGCCAGTGGACCCCGGGCACGCTCGGCTACGACCTGTACGCGGGCACCCCGGGCATCGCCCTCGTGCTCGCCGGCCTCGCCCGGGAGACCGGCGAGTCCCGGTACGGCGAGGCCGCCCTCAGCGTGCTCGCCCCGCTGGAACGGCAGATCGCCGACGGCGAGCTGGACCACCTGCGGATCGCCGTGGGCGGCCTGGGCGGCCTGGCGGGCACCGTGTACGCGATCGTCACCGGCAGACGGCTGCTCGGGCTGCCGCGGGACGCGCCCGGCCACGGCGCGGGGCGGCTGCTGGAGGGCCTCGTCCGGCGGCTCGGCCCGGACGCGGAGGTCGACCACCTCGGCGGCATGGCCGGGGCGCTCGCGGTGTGCCTCGCGCTGCACCGGCACGCGGCCGACCCGCACGACCGGGAGCTGATCGAGAAGACGGCCCGGGCGGTGGCCGCGGCGGAGCTGGCGCGGCTGCGGCCCGGGAGGGTCACCGCGTACACCGGCTTCGCGCACGGCGCCATGGGCATCGGCCCGGTGCTGCTCGAGTACGGCGTCCGGTTCGACGACCCCGCCGCGCGTGACCTCGGCGTCCGCGTCATCGAGGCGGCCCTCGCCGCCCACGACCCGGCGGACGGCGACTGGCCGCGCGAATGGGGCGGGCGCACCCGCTCGTACGCCTGGTGCCACGGCGCGCCGGGCATGCTGCTCGGCGCGCTCACCGCGGTACGGCACGCCCCCTCGGCGGTGCCGGAGGGCCACCTCGCCCGGCTGGCGCACCTCACCGTCGCCCGGGGCTTCGGCAACAACGTGACGTACTGCCACGGCGACCTGGGCAGCGCGGAGATCGTGGCGATCGCCGCGCGGGAGGTGCCCGATCTGTTCGACCGCCGGCTCGTCGCCGGCCTCTACCCCCGGCTCTTCGCCGACGTGATCGAGCGGTACGAGGAGCGGACGGACAACCGGTACACCTACACCAACAGCCTCATGGTCGGCCAGGCCGGCCTCGCCTGGTCGATCCTCCGCCACCTCGATCCCACGGCCTACCCGTCGGTGCTGCGCTTCGAGTGACCGGCGGCGGGCGACCGCCTCGGGTGCCCCGGTTCCAGTGACCGGCTTGTAGTGACCACCCCCCTGTGCCGGATTCCCGGACCGCCCGGGAATCGCCATGTGAAGAAGAGGAGAGAAGGTATGCACCAGGTCCCCACGGACAGGAGCACCGGATTCGTCCCCGAGGACGAGCTGGTCCAGCTCGCCGAGCCGCCGCGCGACCTCTCCGTCGGCGACTACGTCTCCCCGAACAGCACCGCGCTCGTGTGCGGCATCACCGCCGTCACCGCGTCCATCACCGCGGCGAGCTCGGCGATGGGCGACAACTGCCCGACGACGGCCTGCACCTCTCGCTGCTAGGGCCCTGACACACCGCCCCGGTGCCCACGGCACCGGGGCGTTTCGTCCGCCGGTGATCCGGGTGGCAACCGAAACGACCAAGGGGGCGCGATGACCGAGCCAGGCGAGGATCTGGTCGAGAAGACCGTGCGGGAGTGCGTGGACGGCAAGGCCGGGGTGTTCGGCGGCTTCTACCGGCCCTATCTGGTGGACTGCGCCCGGCGGGTGCGGGACTGGCCGCGGCGCCGGGGCCGGGAGGCGGCCGCGGTCGACCTTCCCGGGGTCACCGCGTCGCTGCTGCGGGTGGTGATGGAGGCCTGCCACCAGGTGGGGGTGCGCACCCTGATCGCGCTGTTCCGGGCGGAGGACCCGGAGCGCCGGGACTACGCCGCCTTCCACGAGTGGGTGTGCGGACCGGCGGGCCGGGCGGAGGTGCTCGGCCGCTTCCCCGAGCTCGACCGGCTGCTGCGCCTCGTGGCCGACGCGCACTGCCGGCACGCCGAGCACGTGGCCCGCACCGCCTGGCGGGAGCGGGACCTGCTCGACGAGCATTTCGGCGCCCGGGGCGCCGTGGTCGCGCTCACCCCCGGCCTCGGCGACACCCACCGGGGCGGGCGGTCGGTGTGCTCGGTGCGCTGGGAGAACGGCGTGACCGTGCTCTACAAGCCGCACCGGCGCGGCTTCCAGGACCTGCTCGCCGCCTCGTGCGCCCTCGTCGACGCGGACGGCTCGTTCTTCGGCCCGCTGCTGCCCCGGACCGTGAGCCGTACGGACCACCTGTGGCAGGAGCGGGTCGAGCAGGCCGACATCGACGACGAGGCCGGCCAGGCGCGGTACTTCCGGCGGTTCGGCCGGGTCGCGGCGCTGCTCACCATGTTCGGCGCGAACGACCTGCACCACGAGAACGTGATCGCGACGCCCGCCGGCCCCGTGGTGATCGACACCGAGACCCTGGTCTCCCTGCCCGGCACCGCCACCAGGGGCGCGCTCGCCCGGGACGTCGAGGCCTCGGTGCTGAACACGCTGCTGTTCCCGATCCGGTACAAGGGCCACGCCATGGACGTCGACCTGTCCGCGATCGGCAGCGTCGACCGCGGCCGGTCGCCGACGCTGCGCACGTTCACCGTGGTCGGCGCGGGCACCGACGAGATCAGGTTCGACGAGGTGCCGGTCACGATCGCGCCCGGCCCGAGCATGGTCACCGAGCGCGGCGAGCCCGTCGATCCGCGCGGCTGGGCCGACGAGATCATGGAGGGGTTCGCCGAGGCGCGCGAGCTGCTGCGCCGCCGGCGGGCCGACATCGTGCGCGCGGTCGAGCGGTCCGCGGGCTGGGCGATCCGGCACGTGCTCCGGCCGACCTACGTCTACAGCCGCTTCCTCGAGGCCTCCACCCACCCCGCCTACCTGACGAGCAGGCAGGACCGTACGGCACTGCTGAACCGGCTGCCGCACGCCCACCGGGGCGTCAACCCCGGGTTCGGCGCGGCGCTCACCCGGGCCGAGGTCGAGGCGATGCTCGACCTCGACATCCCGTACTTCGACGTCGAGTGCGACTGCGGCGACCTGCGGGGGAACGGCGGCGAGACGTTCGGCGGCGCGGTCCGCGGCACCCCCCGGCAGGCGGTGCTCGCCGCGATCGACCGTTTCTTCGCCCGCCCGCTCGGCCGCGACCTCGCCTACATCCGGTTCTCCCTCGCCAGCTCCGTCGACGACGTGTGGGAGTCGCGCGGCCCCCGGCGACGCCCGGCCCGGGTGTGCCGGGACTTCCTGGCGGACGCCGCGGCGTGGCACGCGTCGTTGCGGGACCTGGTGGTCGGCGCCCCGGACCACCCGACCTGGCTCGCGGCCCAGCTCGACGAGCGGGGCCTGCGCATGAGCGCGGTGAACGCGGTGCTGTACGAGGGCGGCGGGCTGCTGTACTACCTCGCCCGGGCGGGCGCGGACATCGGCGCCGACGTGGGCCGGGTGTACGACGGGGTGATCCGCGAGCTCGGCCCCTTCCACCGGCCGCTGCGGATCGACTCGGCGCTGTGGGTGTCGCCGTTCACCGGCGCCTTCGCGAACGCGGTCACCGGGCTGGAGCTGCGCCGCCTCGGCGTCGCGCCGGCGGCCGCGCCGCCCGCCCCGGCGGTGACGGCCGGGCCGCACCTCGACCCCGCGCGCATGACCCGGGACGACCTCGACTACCTCAACGGGTACGGCGGCCACCTGGTGTACCTCGCCGAGTACGGCGACGCGGGCGGCCCCCGCATCCCGGGGTTCGACGTGGCCCGGGTGCTCGCCCGCCTGGTCGAGGTCGACGGCCCGCCGGAGGAGCCGTCCGGGGAGCTGGGCCTCGCCCACGGCCGCTTCGGCAGGCTCGCCGCGATGAGCGCGGCCGTCGCCGCCGATCCCGGCGCCCACCCCCGGGTCCGCGAGCACCTGGAACGGGTCGCCGCGGCCTACCTGCGGCACCGGTGGACGGACGACTGCCTGCGCGACGCGGCCGGCGGCGGCAGCGGCTGGTGCAAGGGGTACGCCGGCGTCGCCTTCGCCGCCGCCAAGCTCCTGCGCACGATCGGCTTCACGGCCGCCGAGGTCCGGGAGGCGATCGCGCCCGAGGTGGAGCGGGTCGTGGCCGGGGAGCTCGGCCACGACGTCAGCCTCTGCCACGGGGTCGCCGGGCGGATCGCCGTGCTGTGCTGGCTCGCCGGCCGCCTCGCCTGGCCCGAGCTGCGCGGCCACGCGCGATCACTGGAGGAGGCGTTCCTCGAACGGTACGGCGAAGGCGGCTGGACCTGCGGCATCGGAACCGCGCCCGACCTGCCGTCGTTCCTGCTCGGGCTCTCCGGCTGGCATTTCGCCCGGCTCATGGTGGCCGACCCGTCGGCCGAGCTCCCGCTCTGCCTGGGAGGCCGCTGATGCGCCGACGCCGCCGGGTGACCGAGGTCCACCAGTACGCCCAGTCCGAGTGCGGGCTGTGCTGCGTCGCGATGATCCTGTCCGCGTACGGCTCCCGCAACACGGTGTCCGCGCTGCGCCGCGAGCACGAGACCGGGCGTGACGGCCTGTCGATCGACGGCGTCGTCGCGATCCTGCGCGCCCACCGGATGCGGGTGCGGACCTTCCGCGCGTCGACGAGGGCGCTGAGCCGCCTGACGTTCCCGCTGCTGGCGTTCTGGGACGACAGCCACATGGTCGTCCTGGAGAAGGTCACCTCCCGGTACGTGACCGTGGTGGACCCGGCGCAGGGGCGCCGCAGGCACCCGATCGAGGAGTTCGAGCGGCACTACGGCGGCCTGGTGATCGAGGCGACGCCGGACGAGGACTACCGGCCGGTGCGGCGCCGCGAGCCGAGCGTGTGGCGGGAGTTCCTGCGCGCGGCCGCCGGGGCGCGGGGGCACCTCGCCGCGGTGCTCGTCACGTCGCTGCTGCTGTACTCGTTCACCCTGCTCATCCCGGTCGCGATCCAGTACGCGATCAACGGCTACGCGCGGCTGTTCGCGGAGACGACCCCGGCGACGCTCGCCGCGATGCTCCTCGTGCCGATCGCCGGGTACCTCGTCATCTCGCTCGCCCGCACGCTGTGCCTGTCGCTGGTGATCCGCCGGCTCGGCGAGGAGATGATGGGGCGGACGTTCAAGAAGCTGCTCGACCTGCCCTACTCGTACTTCGCCTCCCGCTCCCAGGGCGAGCTGCTGTACCGGCTCAGCAGCATCTCGTCGGTGCGCGACATGATCTCCACCCAGGCGCCGGGCGTGCTGCTCGACCTCGGCAGCCTGATCGTGGTGTTCGGCTACATCTTCTCCCGGTCGGTGCCGCTGGGGCTCGCCGCGGCCGCGCTGCTGCTGTGCATGGTGACGATCGCCGTCGTCACCTACCGGCCGATCCGCCGGGTGGTCGACCGGGAGATCGGCGAGACCGCGAAGGCGACCTCGGCCCAGATCGAGGCGCTCACCTCGATCGAGACGCTCAAGGTGTCCGGGATGACGGAGTCGTTCTTCGCCGACTGGAAGAAGGTGTACGCGGGCGCGCTGCGGCAGACCCAGCGGCGGGTCATCCTGCACGGCGTCACGTACGGCGGGCACGCCCTCATCCAGCTGTTCGGCCCGCCGATCGTGCTGCTGCTCGGCCTGTGGCTGCACCACTCGGGCGGCCTCGACCTCGGCTCGGCGGTGGCCGTGCAGACGCTCACCGCCACCAGCCTCGGCACGGTGGTCTCCCTCGCGGGCGCGTTCACCCAGCTCATCACCGCGAACGCGCAGGTGTCGCGGGTCGGCGACATCCTCCACCAGCCGCCGGCCCGCCCGGTGTTCGGCAGCCGGGACCTCGACATCCGGGGCGCGATCTCGGTGCGCGACGTGAGCTTCACCTACCCGGGCGGCCGGGCGCCGGTGCTGGAGGGCGTGTCGTTCGACGTGCCGGCCGGCGGGCGGGTGGCGATCGTGGGGAGCACCGGGTCGGGCAAGAGCACCCTCGGCAAGATCCTCATGGGGCTGTATCCGCCCGGGAGCGGCCAGATCAGCTACGACGGCGTCCCGCTGAGCGAGATCAGCTCCGGCTCGTTCTACCGCAGCGTCGCCTACGTGCCGCAGGAGATCGTGCTGAGCAACCGGGCGATCGCCGACAACATCCGGTTCGGCGTGCCGGACGCCGACATGGACGTGGTGCGCGAGGCGGCCGAGCGGGCCCAGATCCACCGGGACGTGGAGCGCATGCCGCTCGGCTACCACACCCAGGTGCGGGAGATGGGCGGCAGCCTCTCCGGCGGCCAGCGTCAGCGCATCGCGCTCGCCCGCGCGCTGGCGCGCCGCCCGCGGGTGCTCATCCTCGACGAGGCGACCAGCGCCCTCGACACGGTGACCGAGTCGGCCATCTCGGCCGCCCTGGACGCGATGGAGTGCACCCGGGTGATCATCGCCCACCGGCTCTCCACCATCGTCAACGCCGACCTCATCGTCGTCCTGCAGGAGGGCCGGGTGGTGCAGACCGGCCGGCACGAGGAGCTGGTCGCCGTGCCCGGGCCCTACCAGGCGCTGGTGCGCTCGCAGGCCGGCGTCGCGGAGGTGTGACCGGCCGCCGTCCCCGTGGGCGACCGGCACCCGCCCGACCGCCCGCTCCGGCGCCGGGCGCGGCACGGGGACGGCTCTCACCCGCGCCACCGGCGCCGCCGCCCCCGCCGAGGCCGGTGTCGGGCCGCCGGTACGGCCGCGCGCGGAAGGGCCCGGCCGTCCGGCCGGCGGACGGCCGGGCCCCCGGCGCCGGTCACACGCCCAGCGGATGCCAGACGGTCTTGATCTCCAGGAAGGACTTCAGCCGGTCGGTGCCCGGGTCGGCCGTCCAGTCCGGGTTCGACGGGCGGCGCACCCGCTTGAGGTTCCCCGCGGCCTCCCGCTCGCAGCGCAGCGCGAGCTCCGGGTCGGTGACGCCGGTGAGGTCGATGGCGTTCACGTCCATGTGCGACGCGAGCCACGGCGCGAGCTCGGCCTGCGCGCCGGTGAGGATGTTCACCACGCCGCCGGGCAGGTCGGAGGTGGCGAGCACCTCGGCGAGGGTGATCGCGGGCAGCGGGGCCCGCTCGGCGGCGACGACCACGCAGGTGTTGCCGGTGACGATCACCGGGGCGATCACCGAGACGAGGCCGAGCAGCGGGTCGGCCGCGGGCGCGATCACCGCCACCACGCCGGTCGGCTCGGGCGTGGACAGGTTGAAGTACGGCCCGGCGACCGGGTTGGCCGAGCCGTACACCTGGGCGATCTTGTCCGACCAGCCCGCGTACCAGACCCAGCGGTCGATCGCCGCGTCCACGTGCGCGGACGCCGCGCCCTTGGCCAGCCCGGTGGCGGCCCGCACCTCGTCGACGAACTGGGCCCGCCGCCCCTCCAGCATCTCGGCGACGCGGTAGAGGATCTGGCCCCGGTTGTACGCGGTCGCGCCGGACCAGCCGGGGAAGGCCTTGCGGGCCGCCACGACCGCGTCCCGGGCGTCCTTGCGCGAGGCCTTAGCGGCGTTGGCGAGGAAGTTGCCCTTGGCGTCGTTCACCGGATACGACCTGCCGGATTCGGAGCGGGGGAAGGCGCCCCCGATGAACAGCTTGTAGGTCTTGCGTACGGCAAGCCGCGCGGGCTCACTCATCGCCCCTCCAGATCCGCTGTGACTCGGCGGACGGCCGGGCCGGCTTGTACACCTGGCCGCAGCGGCACACCCCGCCCCGGTGCGCGAACCAGCCGAGCCGTACCGTGAACCGCCGGCTGCGGTGCACCCGCGAGTAGCCGTTGCCGGCCCCGACGACGGCGCGCCGCACCCACCGGCGTTTCCTGCTGTGGAAGCACTCAGGAGACGTCAAGGTAGGCCTCCAGTCCGTGCCGGCCGCCCTCGCGCCCGTATCCCGACTCCTTGTAGCCGCCGAACGGCGAGGCCGGGTCGAAGCGGTTGAACGTGTTCGCCCACACCACCCCGGCGCGCAGCCGCTCGGCCAGCCACAGGATGCGGGACCCCTTCTCGGTCCAGATGCCGGCGGACAGGCCGTACGGGGTGTTGTTCGCCTTCGCCACCGCCGTCGTCGGGAGTGCGGAAGGTGAGCACGGACAGCACCGGGCCGAAGATCTCCTCGCGCGCGATGCGGTGCGACTGCGCCACCCCGGTGAAGATCGTGGGCGGGAACCAGTAGCCCTTCTCCGGGATCGGGCAGGCCGCCGACCAGCGCACCGCGCCCTCGGCCTCCCCGGACTCGGCGAGCTCGGTGATGCGGGCGAGCTGCTCGGCCGAGTTCACCGCGCCGACGTCGGTGTTCTTGTCGAGCGGGTCGCCGAGGCGCAGCAGGCCGACCCGGCGCTTGAGCCGCTCCAGCAGCTCCTGCTCGATCGACTCCTGCACGAGCAGCCGGGACCCGGCGCAGCACACGTGGCCCTGGTTGAAGAAGATGCCGTTGACGATGCCCTCGACGGCCTGGTCGAGCGGCGCGTCGTCGAACACGATGTTCGCGGCCTTGCCGCCGAGCTCCAGGGTGAGCCGCTTCGACGTGCCGGCCACCTGGCGGGCGATCTGCCGCCCCACCTCGGTGGAGCCGGTGAACGCGACCTTGTCGACGCCCGGGTGGGCGACGAGCGCGGCCCCGGTGTCCCCCGCGCCGGTGATGATGTTCACCACGCCGGGCGGCAGCTCGGCCTGCCGGCAGATGTCGGCGAACAGCAGCGCGGTGAGCGGGGTGGTCTCGGCGGGCTTGAGCACCACGGTGTTGCCGCAGGCGAGCGCCGGGGCGACCTTCCAGGCGAGCATGAGCAGCGGGAAGTTCCACGGGATCACCTGGGCGGCGACGCCGAGCGGGCGCGGGTCCGGGCCGAGGCCCGCGTGGGCGAGCTTGTCGGCCCACCCCGCGTAGTAGAAGAAGTGCGCGGCGACGAGCGGCAGGTCGACGTCCCGCGACTCGCGGATCGGCTTGCCGTTGTCGAGCGTCTCCAGTACGGCGAGCTCCCGCGCGCGTTCCTGGATGATCCGGGCGATCCGGAACAGGTACTTCGCCCGCTCGGAGCCGGGCATCCGGCCCCACACCTTCTCCTGCGCCTCGCGGGCGGCGCGGACCGCGCGGTCCACGTCGTCCTCGGCGGCGCGGGCCACCTCGGCGAGCGGCTCCTCGGTCGCCGGGTTCACCGTCTTGAACGGCTCGCCCTTGCCGTCGGTGAACTCGCCGTTGATGAACAGCCCGTAGGAGGGCCGGATGGTGACGACATCCCGGGACTCGGGTGCCGGCGCGTACTCGAATCGCATGGCCCCTCCCTCAGTCCAGGGTGAAGTAGTCGGCGCCGCCGTACCGGCCTTCGGCGAGCTTGCGGCGTTGCATGAGCAGGTCGTTGAGGAGGCTGGAGGCGCCCAGCCGGAACAGGTCGGGGGTGAGCCAGTCCTCCCCCGCGGTCTCGTTCACGAGCACCAGGTACTTGATCGCGTCCTTCGCGGTGCGGATGCCGCCCGCCGCCTTGACGCCGACCCGGCGCCCGGTGCGGGCGTGGAAGTCGCGCACGGCCTCCAGCATGACGAGGACGACCGGCGGGGTCGCGGCCGGGGCGACCTTGCCGGTGGAGGTCTTGATGAAGTCGGCGCCGGCGAGCATCGCNAGCCAGGAGGCGCGNCGNACGTTGTCGTAGGTGGCGAGCTCGCCCGTCTCCAGGATCACCTTNAGGTGGGCGGCCCCGCAGGCCGCCTTCACCGCGACGATCTCCTCGTACACCTTGCGGTAGTCCCCGGCGAGGAACGCGCCCCGGTCGATCACCATGTCGATCTCGTCGGCCCCGGCGGAGACGGCGAGCGCGGTGTCGGCCACCTTCACCTCCAGCGAGCTGCGCCCGCTGGGGAACGCGGTGGCGACCGCGGCCACCTTCACCGGGGTGCCGCGCAGCGCCGCGGCGGCTTCGGCGACCAGGTCGGGGTAGACGCAGACGGCGGCCACGCTCGGCGTCGTGGCGTCGCCGGGATCGGGGTGCACGGCCTTCGCGCACATCGCCCGCACCTTGCCGGGCGTGTCCGCGCCCTCCAGGGTGGTGAGGTCGACCATGGTGATGGCCGCGTCGAGGGCCTGCGCCTTGGCCGTGGTCTTGATGGAACGGGTGCCGAGGGTCGCCGCCCGCTGGTCCGCGCCGACTCGGTCGACACCGGGCAGCCCGTGGAGGAAGGCCCGCAGTGTCGCGTTGGAGCCGGCGACCTCAGCGAGGGGAGTAGTCACTGTTGACACTCACCCAGCATTGCCGACGCGGGCGAGTGATTCCAAACCGAGACCGGCCCACGCGGCACCCGGGTTTTCGGCGACTTTCGCCGAGGGGCGCCTTGACCGCCGTCTTGACCGGCGCCGGGCACGCCGTTCCGCGCCCTCGCCCGGTCCGCCCGGGGTACGGCGAGCGGCCTTATGCCCCGGTCTAAGGCACCTTAGCCGCCCATCACCCCATACCTAGGTATGCCCGGCCGCGGGCCGGCCCGCCGACGGGCCGATAGATAAGGCATGCACCCGATGTGGCGCACGGGGCCTTACCGAGAGCCTTGAAGTGTCAGAGAAAACCCCTTCTGCNAGGAGAAGTCCCCGTGCACTCCGAGATCCTCTACCAGATCGCGAAGAACCGGCTCGCCGACCTCCAGGAGGACGCCGCCGACCGCCGCACCGTACGGCAGGCGATGGCCACCCGCGGCAAGGAGCACAGCGACGGGCGGTGGAGCCTGCGCGGCCCGCTCGGCAAGCGGCAGCGGTCGTGAGCGCCACCACGCCACCCGGCCGGCACCTCCCTCCCGGCCGGGCCGTCCGCCCTCCGTGACCGGTACGGCGGGCGCGATCTTGCGCCCGGAAAAGGGGGCGAAACAGGCAGGCCATGTGTGACAAGCTGGAGGACATGCTTGGCCGGGCGGTGAGCCCCGTTTTCGTCGGGCGGGAGGAAGAGCTGACCACGCTGCTCGACGCGTTCGAGCGGGCACGGCACGGCCAGGCGGCGGCCGTGCTCATCGGCGGCGAGGCCGGGGTCGGCAAGACCCGGCTCGTCGCCCGGTTCGCCGAGCTCGCCGCCGAACGGCAGGCCCGGGTGCTCGTCGGCGGCTGCGTCGAGCTCTCCGCCGAGGGGCTCGCCTACGCCCCGTTCACCGCCGTGCTGCGCCAGCTCGTCCGGGAGACCGGTGCGGGCGAGATCACCGCGCTGCTGCCCGACGGCGCCGCCCGCGACCTCGCCCGGTTGCTGCCCGAGTTCGGCGAGCCGCCGAGCGACCGGGAGACCGACACCGGCCGGGCCCGGCTCTTCGAGCAGTTCCTCACCCTGCTGGAACGGCTCGCCGAGCAGCGCCCGGTGCTGCTCGTCATCGAGGACGTGCACTGGGCGGACCGTTCCAGCCGCGACCTGATCGCGTTCCTCAGCCGCAACCTGCTCGCGCCGCAGGTGCTCATGCTGCTCACCTACCGCTCCGACGAGCTGCACCGGCAGCATCCGCTGCGCCCGGTGCTCGCCCGGCTCGCCCGGCTCGACGGCGTGCTCCGGCTGGAGCTGCCGCGGTTCACCCGCGACGAGGTCGCCGCCCAGATGGCCGGGATCCTCGGCGTCACCCCCGAGTACGCCCACGTCGGCGAGGTGTACGACCGCAGCGAGGGCATCCCGCTGTTCGTCGAGGCGCTCACCGAGAGCGACGACTGCGAGACGGTGCCCGCCTCGCTGCACGGCCTCATCCTCGGCTCGTTCGAGCGGCTGCCCGAGCCGACCCAGCGCGTGCTGCGCGTCGCGGCCGCGGGCGGCACCCGCGTCGGGCACGCCCTGCTCGCCGCCGTCGCCGGCCTGTCGGACGAGGACCTGGAGGACGCGCTGCGGCCCGCGGTCGCCGCGAACGTCATCCAGATCACCGACGGGGGCGCCTACGCGTTCCGGCACTCGCTGATCCGCCAGGCCGTACACGACGAGCTGCTGCCCGGCGAGCACAGCAGGCTGCACGCCCGGTACGCCGAGGAGATCGAACGCGACCGGACGCTGGTGCCGCCCGGGCGGGCCGCCTTCGAGATCGCCNACCACTGGCACGCGGCCGGCAACGACGTGTGGGCGCTCATCTCCGCCTGGGAGGCCGCCGCCCAGGCCGCGAAGACCTTCGCCTACACCGAGCGCATCCAGCTGCTGGAGCGGGTGCTGACGTTGTGGCACAAGGTGCCGGATGCCGCGGAACGGCTCGGCGCCGACCAGGCCACCGTGCTGGAGCTCGCCTCCGAGGCCGCGCTCGCCTGCGGCGAGCTGGAGCGCGGCACCCGGTTCGTGAACGCCGCGCTCGACCTGCTCGACGAGCGCACCCACGCCGAGCGGGTGGCGACGCTGCTCGTCCGCCGCGCCCAGCTCTCGCTGGAGAAGGGGCGGCGGGGCGTGCTCGACGACCTGCGCCGGGCCGTCGGGCTGGTGCCGCTGCCCGGCCCCGGGCGGGCGTGCGCGCTGGAACGGCTCGGCCTGCACCTGATGCTCCGCGCCGACGTCACCGAGGGCAGCGCGCTGATCGAGGAGGCGCTGCGCATCGCCCGCGACATCGGCGACGAGGCCCTCGAAGGCGATCTGCTGCTCGCCCTGGGCGTCGGGCAGTCGATCGCCGGCGAGCTGGAGGACGCGCTCACCACGAACCGCCGCGCGCTGGAGATCGGCAGGCGGGCCGGCTCCGCACGGCAGATGCTGCGGGCGATGAGCAACACCGTGGACGCGCTCAACAACCTCGGCCGCACCGCGGAGGCGCTGCGGCTCTCCGACGAGGCCGAGGCGCTCGCCCGCAAGTACGGGCTCTACCGCACCCAGGGCGTGTTCGCGATGGTGAACCGGGCCGAGATCCTGGAGGCGGTGGGCCGGTGGGACGAGGCGGAGGCGGTGATCCAGCAGGCCCTCGCCAACGACCCGACCGTGCACAAGCGCCGGTATCTGCTCGCGGTGCGCTGCGACATCGCGCTCGCCCGCGGCGACGCGGACCTCGCCGAGCGCCTGCTGCGGGAGGTGGGCGCGCTGCACCCGAGCCCGGCGGAGCTCAGCCAGGAGGCGGAGGCGAACGCCCGGCAGCTCCTCGCCTGGCACCTGCTGCGCGGCGCCCCCGCCGACGCCGTCGCGGCCGGGCACGTGTTCTTCGACCAGCGGCCGCCCTCCGGCAAGGCGATGCTCGGCTGGCGGCTGCTCACCGGGATCGAGGAGGTGTGCTGGGCGGCGGGCGAGGCCGACCCCACCGGGGCGGAGAGCCTGCGCAAGCGCGCCGACGCCGTCGCCGAGGAGCTGCGCGCCGACGGCCCGGTGAGCAACGCGTTCCGGCTCATGTACCGGGGGGAGCACGACGCGGCGGCCGTCGCCTGGCAGCGGCTCGGCCGGCCGTACCCGCGGGCGAAGGCGCTCGTCCGCGCCGCGCACGCCGCCGCCCGCGCCGGGGACCGGGACGGCGCCGCGGACCGGCTGCGCGCGGCGCTGCCCATCGCGGTGGAGCTCAAGGCCCGGCCGCTCGCCGAGGAGATCGAGGCGCTCGCCCGCCGGGTCGGCGCCGCGCTGTCCTCCGGCGAGCCCGCGGCGGCGGGTGCGGAGAGCGCGGGACGCGGCGCGCGGGACACGGCCGAGCTCACCCCGCGCGAGATGGAGGTGCTGCGCCTGGTGGCGCAGGGCCGGTCCAACCGGGAGATCGCCGACGAGCTGTTCATCTCGGTGAAGACGGTCAGCGTGCACGTGTCGAAGATCCTCGCCAAGCTCGGCGTCTCCACCCGGGGCGAGGCCGCCGCCGTCGCGCACCGCCAGGCCCTGTTCAGCTGAGCCGGTCACCCGCACCGCCGCCCGGGCCGCCGTCCCCGGCGCACGCCGGGACGGCCGGTCAGGCCGCCAGGGCGTCGACGAGCAGCAGGACGCCGAAGATGGCGAACAGGGCGGCCGCGCCGTACCGGACGAACCGCTCGGGCAGGCTCTTGCCGAGCAGCGCGCCGACGAGGATGGCGAGCGCGTCGGCGGCGACCATGCCCACGGTCGAGCCGATCCAGGTGCCGACCCAGCCGTGCTGGGTGGCGAGGGTGATCGTGGCGAGCATCGTCTTGTCGCCGAGCTCGCTGAGGAAGAACGCGGTGGTGACGGCGAGCAGCACGCTGCCGGTGACGCGGGCGGCCTTCGCCGACTCGTCCTCGCTCAGCTCGTCGCCGCGCAGCGTCCAGATCGCGAAGCCGAAGAACGCGATGGCGGCGGCGATCGCGATCGCCGTGGTGGGCAGCGCCTCGCCGAGCACGCCGCCGATGCCGACGCTCACCAGGTGCACGACGGTCGTCGCGAGGGTGATGCCGGCGATCACGAGCCACGGCCGGTACCGGAGCGCGAAGGTCATCGCCATGAGCTGGCTCTTGTCGCCCAGCTCCGCCACGAAGATCACGGCCAGGCTGATCCAGAAGGCTTCCACCGAAGTCGTCCCTCCATCACCCGCGGCCGGGCCTTCGCGGCGTCCCGGTGCTCGGGCACGACGGCTTCGGCCCGGCAGCGTCGTCACAGTCGTCGAACGTTGCCGAGCCGAAGGTCTCGTCCGCCCGATGCTCAGGCCCGCGTGACCGGGCACCCGGCCGTGGTACGGCCCGGCGCCAGCATGTCGATCACGCGATTGGGACTACTCCCCTTCGGTGTCCACCCGACCCTAACATCCCCGGCCGGGTGGCGATTCCCCGGGGCCGGGCGGGGCCGATCGGATCGGCGCGGCCGGGGCGGCGTTCCGGCGACGTGCGGCGCCTTTTCGTTCCTGGCGAACGCGCCGCCGCGATCGTCGTGGCGTGCCCGCGGAGGATCCTCGGCGGGTCCGCAGGAGGTGTTCAGAGGCTGAGGCCGACCATGACGGGCTCGTTGACGAGGCGGACGCCGAACTTCGCCTCCACGCCGTCGCGCACCTCGATCGCGAGGGCGAGCAGGTCGGCGGCGGTGGCCCGCTCGTCCGGCCCGCCGCGCCCGCCCGGGTGGGTGAGCGCGAGCGTGTGCTTGGTGGAGATGCGCACCGGGCCGCGCCGGTAGCCCTTGGGGAAGCCCGCGTGCTCGATCAGCCAGGCGGCGGGGACCTTCACCGTGCCGTCCGGCATCCTCCAGCGCGGATAGCCGGGGGCGCGCAGCTCCAGCTCCGCGGCCTGCTCGGCGGTGAGCACCGGGTTGGTGAAGAACGAGCCGGCGCTGCAGGTGTCCGGGTCGTCCGGGTCGAGGACCATGCCCTTGCCGCGGCGCAGCTCCAGCACGGCCTGGCGCGCCTGCTCCAGCGGCACCCGGTCGCCGTCGGACACCCCGAGGCGGTTCGCCAGCTCGGCGTAGCCGATCGGGCCGGACAGCGGCGAGCGTTCCAGCGCGTAGGTGACGTCGAGCACCACGTAGCGGTCGAGCGCCGCCTTGAACGCGCTGTGCCGGTAGGAGAAGCCGCAGCGCTCGGCGGGCAGCTCCAGCACCTCGGCGCGCCGCCGGTCGTAGACCCGGACGGACCGGATCGTCTGGGAGACGTCCTGGCCGTAGGCGCCCACGTTCTGGATCGGGGTGGAGCCGACCAGGCCGGGGATGCCGGAGAGGCACTCCACCCCGGACCAGCCCTCGGCGACGCAGCGCCGTACCAGGGCGTCCCAGTCCTCCCCCGCCGCGGCGGTGACCAGCACCCGGTCGCCGTCCTCCGTCACGCGCACGCCGGTGGTCGCGACGTGCACCACCAGGCCGTCGAAGCCCTCGTCGGCGATCACCAGGTTGCTGCCGCCGCCGAGCACCAGCACCGGCTCGCCGGCCCGGTCCGCGTCCGCGACCAAGCGCACGATCTCCTCGTCGGTGCGCGCCGTGGCGAACGCCTTCGCCGGGCCGCCCAGCCGCAACGTGGTGTACGGCGCGAGCCGTACCCCCTGCATACGCTCGTTCACGAGCGCCTAGCCTAGGGGGTCGCGACTTTGCCCTGACGCGGGGCGGTGGGAACACGGCCGCCCAAGGTTGAGCTTTTTCACACGCAACCTCCCTGGTCAGAGGTGGTTTGCGCGGTCTTGACCGGGGTTGTCCCGGCTTGATCGGTGAACATTCCGCGGGCCGCCGCCGGCCGGTCAGGTGGCCGTCCGGGACGCGCGGAGCAGGCGCAGCACCCGGTCGTAGGTGCGGCGGGACTCGCGGTCGCGGTAGCCGGGATCCACGTCCTCGTAGCCGCGGTGGCGCTCGGCGTGCACCGGCAGGCCGGTGGCGGGCACGATCTTGCGGCCGGGCAGGGTGAGGAAGAACTCCAGGTCGGCGTTGCGGTAGTAGCGCGCCTTCCCGGGGAACCCGCCCGCCTCCAGGGCGCGGTCGCGGCGCACCGCGAACAGGTAGCCGAGCAGCGCCCGCACCTCGCCCGGGCCCGCGTCGTGCCACTCGTGGCCGCTCTCGTCCGGGTCGACGCCGCGCCAGCCCGCGGCGACGACGTCGCCGGTGAGCGCCTCGGCGAGCGGGGTAAGCGCGTCGCCGTCGAGGATCGTGGAGGTCTCCATCACCACGTGCACGTCGGCGTCGTCCATGCGCAGCAGCTTCGTGCGGGCCGCGCCCCAGCCCGCGGAGCCGCCGCGCCAGTGCGCGGTCTCGGCGACGTGCCAGTCCGCGATGCGCCCGGGGTGCCGCTCGGCGAGCTCGTGCAGCACGGTGCCGGCGCCGTCGACGTTGCCGAGGTCGAGGGCGAGGATCCGGGCGGTGGTGTGCGCCACGAGCGCGTCGACGCACCTGCGCAGGTCGGCCGGCCAGCCGTCGACGAGCAGGCCCACGGTGACCCGGGCGGACGCCTCGGTGGCGTGGCCGCCGCCGCCGACGTCGACGCCCTCGGCGATCCGCGAGGTGGCGAGGCCGCCGTCCCAGAGCACCTGGGCGGCCACGGCCTCCTCGGTGCCGACCGGGGCCCGCGGGTCGTCGCCGGCACCGGTGGCGCGGCCCTCCGGGACCGGGAGGGAGGCGACGGTGGGATAGACCCGGAACGGCGGCTTGGGGGCGAGCTCGTAGCCCTCGGGGGTGTCGCGGACCAGCCAGCCCGCCTCCTCGATCGCGGCGCGGAGCACGTCCGCCTGGGCGTAGTCGCGGCCGGCCCGCGCCCGGGCCCGCTGCTCGGCGAGCCCGCGCACATGGCTCGGTGGTTCGGTGGTCCGTTCGCTCACGCCGGTGAGCTACCCGGATCCGCGCCCGGCAACGCGATCGGCGGCGGGACGTGGATCACGATTGTGCGGCGGGCGCCGCCGGTACGGCCCGGCGGCGGACGACCGCCATGGCCAAGCGGGCCGGGGCGGGCCGGGTGAGCCGGGCGGGTCAGGCGAGGCGGACGATCGCGCGCGCCTTGGACAGCACGCGCGAGCCGCCGGACTTGGCGGTGATGGCGATGACGACCTTGTTGTCCTCGAGCTTGCTCTCCACCACGCCGCTCACGGTGATCGTGGCGCCCTCGTCGTCGTCCGGGACGACGACCATGGAGGAGAAGCGCACGCCGTAGTCGAGCACCGCGCCGGGGTCGCCCACCCAGTCGGTGACGAACCGCCCGCCCTGCGCCATCGTGAACATGCCGTGCGCGATGACGTCAGGGAGGCCGACCTGCTTGGCGAAGCGCTCGTTCCAGTGGATGGGGTTGAAGTCGCCGGAGGCGCCCGCGTACCGGATCAGGTCGACCCGGCGGACCCGGTAGTCGACCGGGGGGATCTCCTGGCCGACCTCGACCTCGTCGTACTTGATCGTCGCGGTCATGTCAGGCCGCCCCTCCCCGCTCGACGATGGTGTTGTAGGTGGTGCAGACGAGCTCGTCGTCGAGCGTGGTGACGTCGGTCTTCACGGTGACGAACTCGTTGCGGCCCACGCTGCGGATCTCCAGGATCGTGGAGGTGTGCCGCAGCTCGTCGCCGGCGTAGATGGGGCGCTGGTACTCGAACCGCTGCTCGCCATGGACCACCATGGCGTAGTTGAGGCCGAAGTCGGGGTCGGCGAGGGCCTCGCCGGCGCCGGTGAGGGTGAACACGATGGGGAACGTCGGGGGTGCGACGACGTCCGGGTGCCCGGCGGCCCGGGCGGCCTCCCGGTCCAGGTAGATCGGGTTGAGGTCGCCGATCGCCTCGGCGAACTCCCTGATCTTGACCCTGGAGACCTCGTACGGCTCGGGCGCGGGATAGCTGCGCCCGATGAAGTCCCGGTTCAACGCCATCGTGCCGGTGCCCCCCTCGTGGACTCGACGTGCGGCGAGCCGTTCCTGGCAGAACAAGGTTCGGCTCGCCTCGCTCACGAGCACGTTAGCCGAACGTAAGGACCTCAACGGATGCTCACGCCCGCCAAGATCTGGCGGGCGGAACTGTCCGTGCACCACAAACCCGGGCTCCCCAGGGGTACATCACCCCGGCCCGCCCGGTTCGCGAGCGGTCAGCGGGTCTCGCGGTGGGGCTGGTGCCGCTTGCAGTTCGGGCAGTACTTCTTCAGCTCGAGCCGGTCGGGGTCGTTGCGCCGGTTCTTGCGAGTGATGTAGTTGCGGTGCTTGCACTCCTGGCAGGCCAGCGTGATCTTCGGCCTAACGTCGGTGGCAGCCACGTGGGGAGTGCCTTTCTGGTTTCGGGACTCGTGGACAACCCACACCCGACCGCCCCGTGAGGGGTGGATCGGGAAGGGTGGTAGCGGAGGCCGGACTTGAACCGGCGACACAGCGATTATGAGCCGCTTGCTCTGCCTGACTGAGCTACTCCGCCTCGGCCGGTGCATCCGACCGGCCAGGTAAGGATACCCGACCCGAGGGATGATCCAGCACGGCGTTGGGGACCGCCGCTCGATGGCCGGTATCCGTGTCCGGACGGCGCGCCGGGACCTCCGGTCACGCCAAAAGGCCTACTCGAAGCACCGTTCAAGCAGACCCTCCGGACGTGGAGCCCCTTTACGGAATCGAACCGTAGACCTTCTCCTTACCATGGAGACGCTCTGCCGACTGAGCTAAAGGGGCCTGTCCTGCGGGCTTGTCGCCCCGGACAGGAGTAACCATACACGCACCGCGGCCCTGACGCGAAATCAAATACCCATCCCGGCCGGATCGGCCCGTACGGCCCGGCGGCACACCCCGCCTGACCTCAGGATTCGGCCGCGTCCCGGGGCCGCCGGGCCGCCGGGCGGAGGGTCACCACCTCGCACAGGTCGGCGAGATCCACGTACCGGGCGACCTCCGCCACCGAGTGGCAGTCCGCGACCGGGCGGCCGTGCCGGCGCACCTGGAGCACCTGCCGTCCGTCCCGCATCGCCGGCACCACCTCGTAACCGTCGATGCCCACCCACCGCCTTTCCATACCGACACAGACTATGCGTTTTCACTCAACAACCACATAGGGCATCGCAAATCTCCGCATTCAAGGTTGATATGGGGATAGGGCGACGGCCAGGGACCGCCGACGCCCCGCCCACGCGCTGGTCAGGCGGCTGATCGCCGCGCTTCGCCGCGTATTCCGGCGGCCTCCCCGCGCACCGTCCGGCCTCCCGGCGACGGCCCGCCACTTGGCGCGGTATTCGTCCGCCTCGGGCGACATCTATCGATTTCGAGGGGGAAGCCATCAAGCACGGAAGGGGGCCCGCATCGGGGAGGACCTATGCACGTGAGCCTGGCGACCGAGGCGGCACCGGGGAGGGACGGCGGGGTGGCCGGCGGGGACCGCGGCGCGGAGTTCGTCGCGGCGACCTCGGACGCGATCGTCCTGCTCGACGGCACCGGGCCCGGCCCGGGCGAGGACTCCGGCTGCTCGCACGGCGTGCCGTGGTACGTGCGCTCGCTCGGCGCCGTGCTGCTCAGCGAGCTGTCCCAGCCGTCCTGGCCGCTCCCCCGGATCCTCTCCCGGGCGATCAAGCACGTCACCTCGCTGCACGACTTCACCTGCGACCTGTCC
>Ga0065720_1019323_pt1 | contig 28588 bp, 36 predicted proteins | sample Thericmetagenome_FD_59107 | JGI IMG/M metagenome (GOLD analysis project Ga0065720, IMG submission 59107) | Thermophilic microbial communities from the Joint Bioenergy Institute, California, USA of rice/straw/compost enrichment - eDNA_2 v2... | ecosystem: Engineered > Solid waste > Grass >... | reverse complement strand
CAATAAATGAATGTCTTATTCTCTATATTTTCATCCTTGTTTTATAGTGTACTCGTTGAACTCATAGTAGTTTTATAAACACAGAAAATTTACAGTAAAAGTATTAATTTGGATTGGAGACTAGGTTGTTATCCTATAAGAATTGTCTTGAGTATTTTGAGAATATTCAACAGCATTTTCATCTAGCTGAAGATAACTTGCAAGATGATCGAGGATTTTTTGTAGGTTCCTGTCCATCTCACAAACAGTAGTAGTAATATTTTTCTTGTGAGAAAGCGCCAGAATAAAATCACTCTCGATCAGCTTGGTTATCTCCTGTAGATTGTACTCATGCTCAAGCACCAATTTTTCAGATTCATTGCAAAGTTGCTCTGTAAGTGAGGCAAGCTCATATTTCTGCTCCAACAGTCTAAACTTTTCTTCACGCAATGCTGAGAGTTCTTGCTCATACTTCTTACTCTTCTCAATGTAAATTATTTTCTCCTTAATTTTTACATCACTATGATCTGAATAACATACTCTCTCTCCAGCCTCAATCTTACTATTATTGGACTCTACAAGTCTTCTTAACTTAAAAGTTTGTTTCTCTATCTCATTTGTCAAACTTCTGAGATGATCTTCATACTAACATTGTTAAAAGTAAAACATATTTATTACCATCTGCAGATTCAGCCTTTCTTCATTGGATTCATTTTCGAAATCTGAGATGCTCTTATTTAATTTTTCGAGATAGCTTTTAAGTACAATCTCCTCATTAGGGTCCAGATTATAAACCATTTGCCATAAATTTGGTTGTTTCAAGATATCTTGCCTTTTAAGACCTTTTAAAGCTCCATGATTGAGGCTAATGATGTAGTGTGGAAATTGGGAAAAGAGTTCTCTTTCAGAATTGATAGTACTATTGAACTCATTGATTTTTGATTCAATCTAAATTGTAAAAAACTAATTATTGTATTACTTGGTTGATTGCTTCGTCTAGTTTAAGCTCAAGTTTCATCTTGAAACTACATCTATCGAGTTTTGTCTCAACCAGTTTTGCCTTTCTATGCTCATTGTTGACAATCTCATTTTGCAGACTTTGACTTTCTTCAGCAGTAAACTCCTGCTTATTGATGATGTCTGACAATTTTGCCTTCTCTTCTTTTAAAATTTGGATTTTCTCTTCCAACTTATTGAGCTCTCTCTATAAATAATATCAAAAATTAGCATTTTTTTACTTTTCTGATTTGATATTCTTTATTCAGATGGTCATTTTCTAGCTGAACCTTTTTTAGTAAAGCATCTAGCTGGAGGTTTTGCTGTTCAAATTGGGAGATTTGAAGATCAAGCTGACTAATATCTATTCCGTTGATCACCCTATGAAGTTTCATTACCAGGATTGTTATTGATAACATTCTGGCTTGCAAGTTTAATATTATCAATCTTGAACTCATATTCCTTAATAAGGTTCTGCAAAACTTTGGCCTTTTCCTCAAGCCTAAGACTTAATTGAACAAAAAATAGTAGTACTCTTCTTTTAAACAAGAGAGACATTCTTGATTGTTGTTAGCAAAGGCCTTTTGAATATGATCATTGATAATGTCCTGATCAGACTTAGACTGGACATCTTTCTTCTTTGACGATGGTTTAATGTACTGATTGTATTTGATCAGCTCTATAAGCCAGTTAATAATAAAGAGACCATGACTCCAGCTCCCAGGCATCCCAATATGAGCAAAAAAGTTCTTCCCAAAAGAGTAAGGGTACCCAATCATTTTGAGAAGCGCTATGATGTAATCCTCAGAGGCACTTGAGAAATCGCAGACAAGGGTGGGATCGACCATTTTCATGAGGAAGCTAAACATGCTAATAAAGGAGTGCTTGCTCCCTGTTAACAAATTCTTTTTGCTGATCATCTTTTCGTAATTGTACTCGTTTAAAAACTCGTAAATATTGTTGATAATCTCGTTTGTTTTGTTTTTGTCAATGAAAAGCTTCGGCTCATTCTTAGCTAAGGACTTCTTGGCATTCAAACCTTTTCAGTTAATTCAGCATATTACGTTAATACCTGTAGGTAAGCTACTTGAATTTTTGGCAGGGTATAGTGAGTCTCTCCCAACAGAGGAGCTTCTTGGAAGTTCATTAAGTCGAAATCCGATTATTGTATTCCTCTGAGTAATTGGAACCCGAGGAAAATCTTGGTCTTTCATACTTTTGCCTTTTGAGATCATGGGAGGAGAACTGAAATGAGTACGGTTGTTCAAGGAGAAGTTTGCAAGAGAATCCCTTGTATTGCGCGACATAATGAAAAATTATTTAAATTTAGAGTGTCAGTGAAAATTGAATATCGGATTTGAACTACATTTCGGCACACTGAAATAAAAAGATTTATTAGATAAGTTTATGTCAATCTATTATTGTTCCATCACAGGAGAACCTTGCGAAGTCCCTGTTGTCTCCAAGAAGACAGGCCACGTCTTTGAAAAAAGAGTTATAGAAAAGTATATAGACGCTAATGGAAACGATCCCGTCACAAATCAGCAATTATCAAAAGATGATCTTATCGAAATTCAGGGTACTATCCTTTAAAATTCATTTCTAATATTTTTCCAGTTAACAAAGTCATAAAGCCCCGTCCCGTGAATGCAAGCAGCATTCCAGGTCTGATCACCATTTTCCAAAATGAATGGGATGGATTGATGCTCGAAGTGTACAACCTCAAGCAGAACCTTGAACAAGTCAGACAAGAGCTCAGTCACGCTCTTTACCAACATGATGCCGCATGCAGAGTCATAGCTAGACTTATGAAAGAAAGAGACGAAGCCAGAAAGTAAACCCATTTTTGGCTCCATTAATTTTTCTCCTTAGAGCTTTGGCCGACTTCATGAATAACCCTAATATCGACAGATCTGGTACTCAGATTGAAGAAGAGGGTGCCAACAAGCTTCCCGAAAATATTATTCAAGCCATACATGAAAAGAAAGGACAGCTCATGACTATGAGAAAGGAAAGAAAGAAGAATGAAGGCTTATTGGCTGACTTTGCCACCCAAGAGGTAGATTGTATTGAGAATAATTAATTTGTTAGATGATGCTCGGATATAAGTTATCAAATAGCGTTGCTTTGCATTCTACTTCCAAGCTAGGAATCTCTTGCCTTGATGTTCACCCTGATAACGATGATTTTATCATTTCAGGAGGCTTCGACGGAACAGCTGTTGTCTTCAATAAAGCTCTAGACAAAGTAAAGAGTAATAAATATGTTCTAAATGCCCTAGATTGTTGGAACCTTTAATGGTCACTCCAAGAGAATCAACGATGTTGCCTTTATTTCAACTCCAAGCGAGAGTAACAAGCTTACGGCTGTGAGTACATCCGAAGATGGAACTGGATGTCTTTTGGTTCATGATATCACCAAGAAGGAAATTACTTCTCCCTACAAAATCACCACTCACACTGCTGGTGTCACCTCTGTTTCAATTCATCCAATCAACACCATTGGTCTCTTCTCTTCTAGAGACGGTTCAGTCAGTGTTCATGACCTTTTTGAAGGCAAACTCCTTCTTCATTACCCTCTTGAAGATAGAGTTCCTATCACGTATATTAATACTTTCTTTTGTCACTCTTTAGAGCTGCTAAAATTCATCCTGATGGTGAAATCGCTATTTTTGCTGGCCACGACGGTAAGATCAGAGTTTGGAGTCTTGTTGACAACGAAATTAAGGGAGTTATGCAAGCTCACAAGGTACTTAATAAAAGATCTTCATTCTAAAACCTTAGGGTGCCATTGAGCAAATCCAATTCTCTGAAAATGGTTTCAACTTCGCCACCTCTTCTGCAGCTGAAAAGGTCGTCAAGGTCTGGGATTTGAGAAAACTCACTGAGGAAAATTACACTAGTCTTGTTGAGGGTACTGGTGGATCTATCTGCTTCGATAGATCTGGAAGATACCTCGCTGTTGGAACTAATGACCTTTTGTTATACAATGTTAAGACCAACAACCAATTTGCTAAGTTCTTCTCCCACAAATATAGTATTACTTCCATCAGGTATTGAATAAAGTGAAAACTCTAATGTGTGTAGATTTGGAAGCCTTTCAAGATATATTGTTACTGGATCATTGGACAGACATTTAAATATCTATAATTAAGAATGAATGTATAAAGAGAGTCAAAGAACTGTAAGATTACATATAATTCATCGTGTGTGAAATTGAAAGTCAGTACGAATAGACCAACGATAGAACTATCCCATATTTTCTCCTCAGTTTTGACATTCATACTGTTGCGAGAGATTACTTATTCAAATTTTAACACTCTAATAGGCTTCCTAACATTTTATTCAAACTATTTGCTGTGCAAATTCAAGAATTAACAGCTAAATAAATAATTTAAATATGCAAAGAGGTCGAAATTCTGTGAGAAAGGACGAAACCAGGCCACGCTCTCTTAGTAATTCCAAAAGGAAATCATGTCAACTTATAGGTAAGGGTGATATCATCCATGGACTGCAAAAACAATACCAGAATCTCAAGAGTGATTTGGATGTTCTTCAATTATGTAGGAAAAACTTGGATTATGAGAGTAATAGAGGTCTAACTTTTACTAAAGTCGTAGAGTCAGTTGATGAAATAGCCAGAAAAAAGCTTACCGTTATCTTGGATACCATGATCGAAAAGATAGAAGAAGAATGTAATAAATACGTGGAGCAGATGAATACTGTAAGATAAATAATGATAAATTGTGAAAAAATAGTTGTATAATTGCAGAGATGTGACTCCAGAAATTCAGGATAATGTTGATTTGTTGAACCTGAGATATCATAAACTCTCTTTGCAAACTGAAAAAGTACCTATCCTGTGATTGTCAATAACATAAAAGATCCTGATCTCAAGCCCATTATTCAGAGACTTGAGAAACAACCAAACCGAAGTTCTAAAAGGGAAAAAATATACTTTGCCAAAGCCTGAAGGTTCTTGTCTCAATCTTTAAGTTAATATGTATAGAGAAAACTGTTCACTTTGCTGACGAGGTTGAAGAGAGATACTTGGATGAGAAACACAGTTCTTTCAAGCCCATGGAAGACAAAGGATATTTGAAGGACACTTTTATCTCCAGCTTGAATAGAAATCTCTCCTTCAAGCAAATTGAAAACCTGGAAAGACAAGGAAGGGCCTCCGTAAAATTGAATAGATCTTTTGACGAAAAGAGTCCTAGATCCGGTTCCAAGGTATAATAAAGCATCACTCTGTGATTCACTAGAAAAAAACAGAAGATTTCATGAAAAAAATTGATTCCGATTGGATCGATGGGTTATTTAGGGAATTTGCTGGTACATCAAATTATGATGTAAAGGAAAGCCACAGAGGAAGTTATAGAGATCGTTCTAGAAGTAACTCAGCCAGTGCATCTAGAGAAGGGTTTTATCCAAATCATACTTTCGATCAGCCATACATAACGAAGAAGAGCCCTAGAGGATACACTTCACGTACTTATTCGTATTATGAAGTATAATTCCTAGCAACAGAAGTTCTTCAGAGAGAATTGGAGAATATAAAGCAATTGTATTTTGAAATTTCTGAGTCTCTTGGAAATCATCATCACACTGATTACAGTACTAACAGCCTTTCTCTTGGATAATTTGTATAGAGAGCCTGATAGAACAAATCAGATATCAGAATAATAAAATCTCAACTGAGAATGAAAGAATCAAGAAGGACAATAACGAAATTCTCCATGTAATTTACGAACTCAGTAAATCAATAACTGTATTTCATAATATGAATAGAGAAGGAATTGAAAGAATTGAGGAATGATAACCAGGATCTCAGGAGGGAATTTAGTGATCTTCGAAGATTAGTTAGCCCAGAAGCGGAAGAAGAAGTCAGTATGCGAAATCTCCCCACACAGCCTACGGTTCAGAGATCTAATAAAAAGGCTTATCAAGATGAATCAGAGAAAACAAAGGAGAGATTCCTGATTCCTCATAGAAAAATAAATCCACAAAACTTGTACCCAACCGGCAGATACTAAGAATGATGGCTTGGTAAAGTTGAGAGATTCTGAATAATCTTTATAATTTTTTCCATATCAATTTTCTAATGTTCTATATATTTTTCATTAACGGTCTGTAAAATAAATAAGTTTTTGTCCTTAAACTCTATAGACCATGTTATGGATTATTAATTACACTCATAATAATTTCCTTATAGGGCTAATTCATATTTAGGATCTGGTTGCCAATTTTTAGGGAATTTCAATTTCATTTGGACCGGCCAATCTTTGTACCCCCACAGCATAATTTTCGAATCGTCAAGAGGCTTGTCGTTGAGGTCAGGATCATGCATGAGATACATTAATACAAAAGTTATCGATACCTTATCATATTTTTGAAAGTCCTTCAAAGCCCCCTTCACTTCTCTGGCTTGAGGATCTTGTGCAAAATGAATAAAATCTTTGAGCTCATCAATATCATCTTGTCTCAAGGCTGGCTTAAATTGAACCAAGAACACATTGTCTCTTCTCACAAACAAAAAATCTACAGGTTGGTACCCACAAAATTGGGGGACCCACATAATTCGATCCTTCATGAACACATCTGTCATTGAGTCATATTGATACACATCATCAACCTTCATAAAATACCTTTCAGTTTTAGGATCATGTAAAATATCCTTAACTTGGATCCTGTCTTTGAGAATCAACGAAAAAAATTTTATCGAATGAATTGAGTGAATAATGTAAGCGATCATAGTCTGAGCGTAATGGTCTGGTTCTAGAGCATTTTGTATGACATACTCAAGATAATGACGACTCGTGGTCTGGGTAAAATATTTTTTGCGCAAGTAGTCGGTGGCCAAAGGGTTACTCGAGAAGACAGTATAGTCGTGGACCACAATATAAGTTCCATCGTACTTCAATCTTGGCCCTTTATTGGGCATTGGGACATTAGTATCAATGAAAACAGCTAACTTCAAGAAACACCTGTCAACTTTTTTAACATCAAAGGAATACTTTTTCCTCAGGGCTACATATTTAGTGATTTGTTCCTCGATTATTTGAGTTTGCTTCTTCACATAATTTGCCAACTTGGTCTTAAGATCAGTTCCCTCCTGTACTGAAATTTCATAAATAAGTCCTGGAATACCTTTGGTAAGGTTATAAATTGTCTTTGTGTACTCAGGATCAATTTCTCCCAGAACATATCTGATATACTCTTCCAAACCTTCTCGAGGCTTGAAGGCCGAATTAGTGAAATAATATCTCGTTTTTCTCTTTCCGTTCTCTGGATTGGAAGTTGCTACAAAAATTGAGCTGTCTGCATGTAGGTTAAGGTAGGAGAGGACACTTGTCGCAAAATACAGAGATTCTATAGTAACTGGAGGGTTCAGGTCTTTTTTGTTTTTCAGGTCTATTCTCAGGGACATTAGCTGGGTATGCTGGTCTACAAGCAGAATCAGTCTATGCTTTTTCTTATTCAGATCTTTGATCAAATCTCCTATGATAACACCTTCTGAGTCTTCAGGCACCTTTGAAAATGCATCATCAAATTTCTGTTTTAATTCTTTGTTTTGAGGGTCTATTAACTCATTTAAGAAGGTAAATCTTAAAATAGATCCAACTCTCGACCAGCATGCAGATGGGCTGTTAGCAGCTAACATATGAATACTGTTAATATACATGACTCTGTAACTATCGACATTGGTTGATAAAATCAGTTTAAACAAGGCAAGGTTAAAACTCTTCCCGATACCTGAAGGGCCCTTGATTGTCTCTGCTTTCGTTTTTGGAGAGTTTAGAACAGAGAAATAGGTTTCTAGGATACTGTGGCTAGGGAAGAAAACAACAGTTTTTCGACTTTTAAAGCGTTCTTCAATGTCCCTAAAACTAATCAAGTTTGGATCTATTCCTTCTGGACTAAATAAATAATCCCTAACTTGCTTTGCTTTTTGAGCAGCCTTAACATCTGAGAGCTTGTGCTCTTCCTGTGAAGTTGGTTCATGCCAAATAATTGGTTGATCAGGATTATTCTTTCGAATAATTGATATCAGATGATTCCATTCATCAGCCTTCAAAGAATTTTTCTGATAAAATTCCTCAAAAAGGCGATATTCATCTGCTGGAGATTCGTCAGCCTTGACTCTTTTGTAGTTTTCTAAGGTGATTCGTTCAGAATCAGGTTCTTTACGAATCTTGCTTTTGTAGAATAATGAGAACATTGTGGATTGAAATTATTATAATTGTTGATTAGTAATAAAAGAAATTATCATATTCTAAATGAGTTCTTCTTCACATTTGTAATGGACTACTCAAAGCCCGAAGTGCTTTATGCTGGGTTGTATGCCTCAAGAAATTATTAAGGATAGTTTATTAAAAAATTGAGTCTCGAGCTACAGCTATTTATATGATCTTTTCTTGAGTTCGAACTTTTGGCATTGCTTTTAATAATAAATAATCAAACTAAAAAAGAGAGGTTCCTCATGTTCTTACTCCAAACAAACATCAGACATAATAATATATTCCCTAATCAACTGAATTATACATTACAATCATCTACAGATTCTCTCTCATTTATTTAGGAAAAATATAATAAGGCTCTTGCAACTACTATATTGAGATATTTAGGGAGCTAGGCCTGTCTATTGTTCGTAAGGGGTATTTTCAAATTTTTCTCCTCTGTGACAGTACTTCAAACCAAAACGTCACCAGAACAAGATTAAAAGACAGATTGGCATAAAGTAAATTGTATCTTGCAAGAAAAGTTGAGCATGGGGTCATAATAGATGAGCCAAAAGTATGCAAATGAGGTTATCTCTTAGATATTGCTATATTCTTGATTGAGAGAAAAACACTTAGATGTTTCGATAGAATAGAATAATTATTTCTTCAATTAACTAGAAATATTGAAGATTTATTTATAATGTTTCAAAATGGTTCTCACCGAATACGAAAACCTCAAGATTATCCTGAGGATGAAACTAGTAGTATCCACTCCCCATACACACACTCTTACGACCTAATAAATTTCGGCAAATTTCTCTCACATCAGAAAGACAAAAATCAAAATAATAGAGTAACAGAAACCCTTTATTCATCAAAGCAGTCATGTTCAGAAGATTCTATCTATTCTTCAGCATCAATTGAAAGTCCTATGCATATATATCTTGGAAACAAGAATAATAGACAAAACATAACACCTCAAAAGAATAAAGATTCCAATCTTATAAAACAAAATTCAAAAACTGCGCCACGAGCCACTCAAAACTCTCTAGAAAGAGACTCAATACACTACTACCATATACATGGAAAATTTTCCCGAGACTCAACTTCAACCTTATCCTCAAATGATGATAGTGATTCGAGAATAATAGATCCTATAGAAAAGCCTCTTTTTAAAAATGAAGATAATATTCCTGTTCAAAGGTTCTCATCCCAGACTCCTCAGAAAATTGTGCCAAGTTTAAATATTCCTAAACTAAGTTCAAATTTTTCAAATGGCTATAATTCAGGACAGACGAATCATGATACTTTAACTTCCTCTAATACTAAAAGGACTCAACTCTCAGATTATGACTCCAGAAAGATCGAGAGATATTTCAAAGAAGCTCTAAATGCAAGTGCTTACCCTGTGAGGGTGAATAAAAAGGTCGAGGACAATGCTTCAGAATTATTACTTCCTAATACAGACAGAAATTTGGCTTCACTCTCCACTGAAAGATTTACAACAGAAGGAAATGAGTCAAAGAGATTAAGAGACTCTAGTAAATTGAAAATATTAAATATTTTGGAATTTAATAATACAGATTCTAGTGAAGCCAATACCACTCATAGAAGCATACCAAAAGAAGAAAGAGTTATAGTCCCAACTAATAAGGATCTTAATGAAGCGAGAAAAGCTAAAATAGAAGAACTAGCTAAAGAAACTAAGAAATTAGCAAATTTAAGGCCTAAACTTATAACGCAGGCAAATAGCGATATTAATGACTTAAAAAAATTTCTTAAGAGGGAAAGTCCCAAACGATTGAATGACTCTCAATCATCTGCACAGAAGCCCTCCCCACCTAGGACCAAATCTCCGATTGCCATAACACCTTTTCAGCTTCCGCCTCAACTTCTTATTAAGAGGGAGTATACTCCAAATCGTTTGCCTCAAAATCCTGAAAAACAAGCATCTCACAAGCGATCCAGTCCCCCTACTAAAGCAATTGTAAAAAATTATGTAACTTTCCAAAAAGAAAATAAAAGCTTGGAAGAGCTTGAAAAAAAAAGTGAGAAGGAGGAGAAAATTTTAAAACCAGAGAACAAAGTAGTTGAAGAGATAAAGCCAACAGATATTTCAAAACTCAAAGAAGATTCAAAATTAAATCTTTCGAAAATTTCACAAAGTCAGCCTTTGGAAGAAAAATCTCTGAAAAATTCTGTAATTATTCAAAATCCTGTCTTAGAAAATTTCTTCACAATGGGATCAAGGGATCTAGATGAATCCAATCCCCCAATAAGCCAAATTCCTTCAAGAAAAATTTCTGATGGTCAACTGTCGCAAATGAGTATTAGAGAGATAGTTCAAAAATCTGCAGAAGAAGCTCTCAAAAAATCTATCATCCAACAAAATCTAGTTAATGAATCAAAGTCTTCAAAGGCTATGAATACTGGCTCTAAAGAAGTAAATTCAAAACTAGAGAACAAAGAATCTAATAATCTGACACAAGTCCAAGAAAAATTAGATAAAATTCTTAATTCTACAGTCCTTAAAAAGGAAGATTCCTCTTCTAGTTTTGTTATTGAGGCAAGGCCTCGATACCGCGGAATTCTTGAGAGAATAGAATTCGTTCCCAAATTTATTAAAACTGTCAAACTGATCATGCTTTTTAAAAGAAGACTGAAAAGAAGATACTTCTTAAACAGAGTAGAATATGGAAAGTATGATTCTATTCCTGATCCTCCAGGAATCAAAGTCTATAATATAAACCATAGATTGCTGAAAGTCCGAGATCAGTTCCGCAGACAGGATTTACTTTACCAAGAACAGGAAGAAGAAAATCTTTTTGGTCGTTGTGAAATTGAGGCCTGGGACCTGACGTCCCATAAAGCAGATAAGCATGAAAAGAGTATCAATATTCCAGCTAATGCTAATATGCCTCATTTGGGAAAGGTTACTAAAGCAGGTGTTATAAATAAAGTTAAAGCTGGGACAACCAGAGATCATCAGAGATGGCTTGTTCTTAGAGGCTTTGATTTATATTGGTACAGAACTTCTCTTGATAAAAAGGCAAAAGGTATTATTCCGTTGCCTACAGCTCCAATAAAAGAAATTGTCATAGGAGGAGTTAAGAAAAAATGCATGGTATTGGCTAAAGGAAAAGGAAGAGAAATGATATTTTTGGCTGATTACGTGGGTGCCCCTTGGAAGGAACTTCTATCAAACCAAATAGCTTGGAAATTATATATGGAGTATGTTCGAGAGAAGCGAATAGAGCCAAAAGCCAGTTTGGTCAGATATTTCAATACCGAAGACTCAAAGGATTTAAATATAGAAGACGTCATTCTAGAACATAAAACACTTCCTTCCTTAATAGCAGAAAGTTTGTCATATCATCATAAACTAAAAGAATTATATTTGTCGAATGCAGGGATAAATGGGGAATATTTAGAGCGATTTATGAAGGGGTTAATTCATAATAAGAAAGCTCATATAGAAATTATGATATTGGACAATAATGGAATTACAAGAGAACATGTGAATTACATAAATGAATATCTGCAATCAGAAAGTTCTTTTAGTCTAAAGAAACTTTCACTTTCTGGGAACCATTTAGGAGATTTTGGAGCCCAGGATCTGGCTGATGGTTTGGGACAAAGATTGATCAAAATTAATTCTGATGTCAAGAAGGAGCTTAGTCTACCAATTCTTGAATTAATTCTCAGTGATTGTAAAATAGGGGATCCTGGATTGTTTGGCCTGGTGGGACTATTTGATAAAATATTGAAGAAATTTTCTAACAGGGGATTTGAAGTCCAAAAAGAATTGATGAGATTCAATTTGTCACACAATGCATTTTCGGATAACGGTTTGAAGGCTTTCGCTAAAATGTTAAAAAGGTTTAATGGGCTTTCAGAACTTGATATTTCTCATAATTATAGACTGACTGCAGACGGATTTAAATATTTGATAAAGGCTCTAAAGAAGAATTATTCCTTGGCAACACTAAAATATTATGGAAATTATATTGATACAGCTTGTTTGCTTATTCTTTTGGATAGTTTGAATGACAACTATATCCTGAAGAATATCGGACTAACCATTAAGAGAGAAGCAGTTGATGGAATTTTAACCAAGGAGGAACTAGTCATGAGATACTTTAATATAATGTAAAGTTTCTTTTCTTCTCTGTATATTCGATTCAATTTCTTTTTATATTGCTATTTTTTAGAATTGTACTTTGTTTAGATTCATTCTGAGGATTCTAAGAAATCAAGAAGTTAAAATTGTTGCTAAAGAAGAGAAATTCTTTCATCAAGAGTATCAAAAATGTTTTCAATAAGTGAAAAGTTCTGTATTTTATATCAGACTCGCATAGGAATACAAAATTTTATTTAAAACAAATATAGAAAAATGAACTTTCAAGGGCTGATCAATCCTCAGTATCCAGTAAGAGAATCATAATATATTTTCTAATTCCTTAGAATAACATCAATCCTCTGAATCAACAAAATAGTCAAAGAGTCAATCAGCAACTTAACCAAGCTAACAATTATGTACAATTTGTCCAATTGAAACACACTAACCCTGTGTCAACTGATGTTGGAAAAGGCCCAGAGTCCCACACCCTTGAACTCCTAAGGACATTTGAAAATGTCAAGGTTCCTGACCTTGGAAGTATTCAAAATATTCTTTACACATGTGAATCCACGAAAAATGAATACATCAATTATGTAAACTTGGAATGCCAGCTCGAAGAGCTCTTGCAGAAAGTTAATGTTAGTTCCAAGAGTCAAAGCTATAACAGCAATGTCAACCAAAGTGTGAACAATAGCAATATCTTCCAAAATCCATCAAATAGTCAATTCGTATACGCCAAGAATCAAAACCAGATGTACAATAATACCCAAAATATGAATAGTCAGTACAACAATAACAATAGTACCGGACACTTTGGCCAAAACTATAATCAAAGCTATAACAACAATCAAAGTTATAGTCACTTCCCTGACCAAAAGTCTCAACAGAATGAAAATGACATACAGAGGTTCATCGCCAAGTTCAAATGCTCTAGAGAAATGGCTGTCGGATATCTGGAAGCTTTCGGTAATTATAATGAAGCTGAAACTCAATTTATTCTAAATACTGGATGGAAAGGGTAATTTGTGGTATTTGTGAATAACTTATATTTCCTTTTGATTAGCCACATCATGAATATTGTATGTTAGTTTTCAAAGAAAGCACTGATTTCTAAAGTTTCCTCATTCTATATATCCTAAGTCTGCGTATAAATAGTCAATCTGTTGTCAGTTTATAAATTAGTGATTAATATCTAAAAAAAAGTTCAATAAATGGAAGGCCAAAAGGAAAGAACCTACATCATGATCAAGCCCGATGGTGTCCAAAGAAACCTCATCGGTAAGATCATCGCCAGATTTGAAGAAAAGGGATTCAAGCTCGTTGCTCTCAAGCTCACCAGACCCACCAAGGAAAAGCTTGAAGAACACTACAAGGATTTGGCCTCAAAGCCTTTCTTCCCTGGTTTGGTTGCTTACATGTCCTCTGGCCCCGTCGTTGCCATGGTTTGGGAAGGAACTCAAGTTGTTGCTACTGGCAGAAAGATGCTCGGTGAAACCAGACCCTTCGAATCCAACCCTGGAACCATCAGAGGAGACTACTGCATTGATGTCGGCAGAAACATCATCCACGGATCTGACTCTGTTGAATCTGCCAAGAGAGAAATCGCCCTCTGGTTCTCTGAAGATGAACTTTGCGACTGGGAACCCTGCCAAAAGTCCTGGGTCTATGAAAAATAAATTGTCGTCCGTATTTAACTTATCCATATTTATTCGATATGCGTTTGCAGAGACCTAATGATCGAAAAATATCTTAAAACTTTCTTCTACTTTCTTAGCTTAGAGAAAATATCTTTTTTTGAATAAATGTTAAATTATCAAAGGCTAACTTTTTGTCATAACTTTTTCAAGCGGACACATTATCTCGAATTGGTTTCTGTTTATTTCATATTTAATACAGATTACTAAACAGGCTGGCAAAAAGGCTGTAGGGCTATTTATTTATTTAGTGTTCTCCGACTCTGAGTCTTTGTCTGGCGATTTGCTTCTTGGACAACTTAGCAACGGGCTTCTTATTGGCTTCCTTCTTAACATCTTCATCCTTAACGGTGCAGAAGAGTTCGATGTGGGAAGGTGAGTTCAAATAGGCTAGGATAGGTCAACAAAATGAGAATAAAATCAATACGGGCAATTCTACCATGAGCTCTGTAAGTTCTTCTTCTTCCCTTGGGAGCTCTGTTGACGAGGATGTGAGTGATGACCAACTTGTCTTCATCAAGTCCTTTAACCTAATTATTCAGATATGTCATTAGTTTCACATACAGCAGCATTAGCTTGGATGTTTTGTAATAATCCAAGGATAACCTTGACAGACTTTTGAGGCCATCTACCTATAGAAGAGTTATTTCACTTTAACAAAGTATTATGCCAGTGGTGGTTCCGAATTCCTTAGCTTGAGCGGTTCTGCCAGTGTGGTTTCTGAATCTGGTGAAAGGAATGCATCTCTTGTGGTTAAGGACATCCTTTAAGTATTTGATGGCAGCCTTCAAACCCTTTCCCTTGATGGCTCTGGCGACTTCAAAGGTATTCTTGAAGTGGACTCTGATATCGGTGGCGGAAGCCTTGACAGCTAAAGAAAATGTTAGATTGGCCTTGTGGGAACAATTTACCCTTGGAAGGATTAGTTGGTTCTCTGCAGTATCTCTTGACCATCTTGTTTATGAATTTATGGTGCTTCTTTTAAATCTTTTAATGATTTTATGTGCTAAGCTCAATATTAAACAAATGACCTGAAGTATATTTCCTGGAGAATATGCCTTCCTTCTTTCCAGAAAAACATTTTACTAGCAGAAATCCATTCAGAAGGCCAAGACCTATGATTCTAACCCTTCTGAACGCACTCCTGTCCAATAAAGTTTTCTTGTCTATCATACTCGAAAAATAGAATCTATGAGCTTTTATCAAAGTACCCTCAGATCTCCTCGATTATCTGAAGATTCTATATACTGGCTTCGCATAATGACTTGTTTGAAATCTCCATGAATAAAATTATTACTAGCAGTTAGCAGTTAGTAGAATTTCATCTACATTGGGGAACTGCCTTAGCGAAGGTAAGCATAAAGAGAAGCAAGATGAAATAGGCCACATTGAGAAATAAATACAGATTTAGATACCAACAATAATTTTCTGCAATTCCACTTTACTCTACATTTATTTTGTAAGTGATAGATAATTGGATTGGAGATTGAAAATCTTTTAACCAGGCAAGTCTTTATTGTCCAAATTATCTTTTAATAATAATGAAAATCAGGGAAAATGAATAAAACATTTGAAAATGAACTTAAGAATTATATGGAATCAGAAGGAATTACTATGGTTAATTACCTAATTGTTAAATGTTGGTGGAGTAAAGATATAGCTATAGTCATTACCGAAGGATTATTCAACTATTCAGTGAAGCTTTTTGTCAAAATCAGAGAAAAGTGTTTCAAATGCATAGATGCTTTTAAGTGTACTAGAAAAGATCTTAAAGAGAAAATAGAGCAACTTCAAAATGTTTTGCATTCAGAGACACCCCTGGTAGATTTCTGCAAGCAATTTAATCACTCCTGGAAAGAACTCTTTGTGGAAATAAAGCTCTCAGTCAAAGAAGTTTATTTAGATCTAGAGCAAGGCAAGATCTCGGTTGGTACTTGACTAAGGGCTCATAGAGGCTATTATACTCATGAGGGCATCTACATTTGAAAAAATATTAACACAAAAGAACATGAAGTTATCCATATCTATAATTCTACCTTGACTGACAATAATTCTCTAGCGGCCAAAAGAGAAGCAAAGCTATGAAAGACTCTATTACCAGAGTTGTAGCTTCAAGTGATACTATAGGACTAAGGATACCAATCTTAGCATCTCGCCGCTCTGAAGGTATAGTAGAAGAAGCTCATTTCGCAGTCAAGGAAGAAAGGCATAAGGGGCAATATAACTTGGCTGGAAATAATTGCCAACATTTTTGTGCAGAGATCCTAGGAGTTCAGCCTTACTCGTCTTCAGTCGAAAAAGTAAAAGATGGAGTCAAAACAATTGGTGTTGCTGCTAGTATAATGGCAGGCGTTACCTGGCTCCTTAATGCTTTTAGCAAACAAGAAGAGAAATCACGAAAAAAAGAGAAAAAAGAGACTATTTATTATCCCGCTTCAGATAACTACATTCCTCCTTCTCATCCAAATAGAGACTATTTGAATTAATTTCTCACAATATTTAGCGTCTTGGCTGCTAGAATAATTCATAAACTCTGATATATAACTCTCTAGAGATTGTATTTGCCCATGAAATGAATAGTCCAATTTATTAAAAATGCATCAATTGATAAAATTAAAAAAGATATCTCTTGCACCTGTTTTTGAATATGCTAAGTTTCTTTCACCCATATATACAGAACAGCAATTTTCTTTAAATCCTCCACTGCAGTACGAAAATCCTTATGAAACTTCAGAGCCGGAGGAGATCAAAATAAACCCTTTAACAACAAAATACTTTTATATTCCACAAATACAGAAAGAAATCATTCTTCGTAAGACTAACAAACCTCAGAATTTAATAGCTTATAGTTGGAGTCATGCATGACAACATAGAGAGTGCTGCTCAAGTCTATGATTTAATTAAGGATTATCATCCAGATTGTATAATGACAGAACTTTGTGATAACAGATATCAACTGCTTCAAAGGATCTATGAGAAGGAAAAACCTGACGAAGTCATGAAGATAATGGATGAAAATAAATTTTCTACTAAGCGTATAGTTTCAAGAGAAAGCAATTTAATTGGTAGTGTTATTCAAGAAAAGATTAGAATTTCTTGTTGCGATTGAGCAGGCAAAGAGAATAATTGATAAGAAATGTGAGGTCATCTGGGGTACAAAATTCCAAGAAAAGTTTGGACTCTTTTAGGCGATTATGACTATTTTGATTTCCAAAATATTTACAAAGATGCGATTTATAGATGTAAAAATCCTGGAAGCCTATCAAGAGTATTTGTTCAAGTAAATGACATTGTTTAAAACCATAATTTTTCAGTTCTTCAGAATGGCAAGCTTCTCTCTTTATATAGCTTCAGTCTATTTGAGGAGACTTTTTTCAATCAGAGTTCCCTTGGACAAAGAAACATTATCAAGAATGAATAGGCTATTTATTACAAAAGAAAACTGCACAATAGATATAGCGAAATATAACAGGGATTTTTATATGTTTAGAAGTCTTACAACAAAAACTTTTGGGAATAAAATTGTTGGAATTGTAGGAATGCTGCATCTCAAAAATATCAGTAAATTGCTGGCACGATATCAAGAAGCTTATGAAAAATTATATGAATCAAATCAGGATGAAAATACTCTACTTTCTGCTGAAAAAGTTGAAGAAATAAATGCCAAATATGACGAGATGATTCGCAATATGATTGACTATTGCAACTTTAAGAAAGGAGATCTGGTTTGTGCTTGCCAGAAAAATTTATCTGTGGATAACAAATAATTTCTCAGTATTTCTTCATTCAATTTTGTGAGTGTACTGTAAATAAAAAGAAAAAAATATTGCATTAATTTTCACGTAAAATTATGTTTGTTGCAGAGACAATACAAATATCAAAATATTTTAATTTAGTTAAAGATGACTTCTACACATATTCGAGTAAGGAAATTAGAAACTTACATAGGAACTTGGTTAGTTGGTTCTTCTTTTTCATCACCTTTAATAATCTCATAAGAAGATGTTTCTTCATATTCCTTATGATCAACAACTGAATCCGTCTCATCATCTACATGGAGTCCAACTCTCACAACTTCATCATCATTTATATCATCTAATAAATCCTCCAATTTAATTCCTCCTGGATTTTCGTTTGGATCAGCGTCATCCTCAACTTTGTGATTGTCATCTGCTTTCGCTTCTTCTTTTTCCTTTTTATTTGCTTTCTTTCCTTTAGCTTTGCCCTTCTTTTTAGTATTAACTTCTGGCTCGCTTTGAACCTCTGAGGTAGTGGTATTAGCTTTGTAGGTTCCATTCTTAATTTGTTCAGTGATTTCTTTTATGGCCTTTTCATCCTATCAAGTTTAGAAAATTTGATAATTGATAAATACCTTGTAGAGATTTATTTGTGCTCTTAGTTCAGGATCAGCTTCTAGATCATCCAAGAACTCCTCAAATTCTCTTTCTCTTTCTTTTTGATTATTGGCGTTGGATTTGTGGAAATTTTTTTCTCCCATTTCTTCTTTGTCTAATTTCTTTACTCTCCAGATTCTCTTTTTATTCTTCTTCTTTTCAGGATAGATCTTCTTTATCAAGATAATTTCTGGCATGTTCTTAATTTTCAAGGATTCTTCAACAAAACCAGACAAAGTCAAAGTTGTCATATCATATCCAATAACTGTGTCACCCACATTCAGGATTTCTCCCAAGTAGGTCTTCAATTCAAAATTCATCCAATCAGATTCTCTTCCGAGAGAGACCCTAGCAGGTCTAAATCTGGTGTTAATGATTGAAGAATCCAAATTCTTATAATTTGGCTCTTCAATATCAAAAACAACGAATTGAGTTGTGTTTCCTTTTGAAGGAATAAAAGTCATTTCACTCTCATATTGGAAATATTGCTGTCCACTCATTTCGATAATTTTCATTAAAATAGGATCAAGGAATTGAATCACAGAGGATACCTAAAATTTTTAAAAAATTGATTTTCTGGTATTACTTTATGACAGACCAGAATTCTACTGCATCCACCAAAAGCACTAGAAACCTTTGGTGTGATTATGACTAAATCATCCTTGCAGACTTTTGGAATTTCGACTGAGAAAGTAAATTTGAAATTATATATGCTATTTTGTTCGTCTGAAGAAATCAATTGCTTGGAGGGTTTGACCTTTGTTGGGAACATAGACTAACATTATAAAAGAAATTATTAGCTAATTTACTGAAAGGAAACTAAGTAATTTTCTTGTGTGACCTTCATTCTTAAAGTAAAAATCAAGTCCATCTGGAGTTTCCTTGACTTTCATAATTTTATGATGCAAATTATGCTTTAAGATCAATTGTTCAAGCATAAAAAATGTTCTTTTGTGGTCAACTTTTTGTCTAACTTGAACAACAGCTCCCCAGGTATGCGGAGTGAAGGATTTTTGGCAATCAGGACACATATGATATTGGATGTAAAATTCTACAACAAAGCTCTGCTGGATGCTAATATTGTTCATAACCTAGCAAAGTTATCACTTGATATATAAAAGATATTACTTCTTTCTGAACGGTAATTTTAACTTTGATACGTCTTGAGTGGGGTTCAGTCCAGATAAAAGTGGCATCAATAAATTTCACTTTATTCAAGCCTTGAACTTTGCTAAGACAGAGAGATAACATTTCTTTAGATTCCAATTCACAGTGCATCCAAGGTGGTCTGTTATACCTATTACACAATTTGCAGAACTCTACTGTCCCATTTCTGGTAATTCCTGATGTGATATCTGTTTGACTTGAGAGGCACTTAATGCAAATATTGCTGCCTGTTTGACTTGGTGCGAAAGAAGTTCCACATAAGGCGCAAAGCCTATTGAATTAAAGAAAATAATATGTCAATACATGTAAACTTCTTTGCCAGCTTGATTATGGTGACTGGTACCTGGCTGAAAGCTAAGATCGGGTGTTTCCATATAATTTTTGATAAAGTTTAAGAAAAAGACTGAGAGAGATTTTTATACTGAAGGATTTCTGATTGGTTCTGATAGTCTTCAACTTAAGTCAAGGAGAGAGAGGAAAATCTTTTAAATGATGACTGGTATCTTCTTTCAGACTGGATTTTGTATTTTTCTATCAAGTTTTTGAAAAAAAAGGATCGAAACAATTGATTCAAAGTTTTTATCAAACATATGCAACAAGACAACTCAGTTAAATAGCTTTTTTATGAGGACATAGTGTCATATGCATAGAGAATTTAAATATAGACTTTTGAGTATATAGAAAATATCTTACAGTAATTAAAAGATTAGTGAGAATCATCGCTATCTGATGACATTGAATAGCGTCTCACAACTAATTCTTTATTTTGCACATTAGAATTTTCAGCCTCATCAAATGACTCATTCAATTTCTTTTCAGCTTCCTTAGGAGGGCTCTCCTTTATTTGATCTATTTCTGACAATTTCTCTGAAGAAAACTTTTCAAATGTAGGAAGTCTTGGCCTAGTATTTTAAAGCAAAGCATTATCGCTTATACCTAGTGGTCCTTTTACAGCATACACAGTTAGGATCATGGCTATGCCAAATTTCGACTGTTTCCATGTCCTGATCATAAGATTTGCTGTCGATGTTAGGATTAGTGGCCCTGTCCTTTCTAAGCTTGTTAGGCTTGTTCTGAATATTAAATACCTAAAATTGTGTATAAATTGGCAACGAACACCATATGGGCAATATCCCTGTTCATGATACTGTACACATTTCTTGGTTTTGTAATTATTTGAGACATGATACTTCTGTCTGATCTCAGCTTGACCATGAGCGAAGGCACATTGGTCTCCAAATTCACAATACCCATATTCAGCCCAATATTTACAAACCTACAAAATTTATAAAAAATACTATTTATTTGAACCTCAGTTTTGTATTTCGTTCTAAAATCTATTTCTCCATTATTCTTCTTCTTTCCAGAATTCAACTTTCCTTTAGATCCTTTGGTATGATTATTTCCAGAGATTGAGGCATTCATTGAAGGCATAGAGGAAAATATGTGGGCTTGAGAAAGTGAAGAAGTAGAGTGCATCGACAACAGAGACGGGTGAGTTCCATAGCCAAATCTAATGGCTGACCCTCCAAAATTTTGGTGGAATCTAGTACTCTAAGTCGAAATAAAGTAAAATAAACTTATGATGGCCATGATCTCCAAACGATTGGCTGGACTGGCTCTTTGGAATATATCCGTTCTGCTCCATTGCGCCCACACTTTCGACGGAAATATTTTTCCTGATACCTTTATTTCCTGGGTGAGCAACCTGTTTTCCGAATCCCTCACCTCCTTCAAAATTATCAGGGATTGATTTGACGCTCTACGGGTTGTTGAAAGAATACTTTTGTCATTTTACATCATAAAAGTCGTTGAATCCTTGTTCAGATGGATAGGAGAAGAGCATGCAGAATGTAGTCAAATAAGTGCGTCAATAAAAAAATTATTTATTTACTAGCTAATTTCCTATAGTATGTCAGAGGAATATAATGATGTCATGATCGCAATTTAACTACTTCAGAACTTTTCAACTAACAAGATGCTTTCTCGCGGACATTTACTACATCGTTAAATGAACAAAATTACAGCAAAACATGAAGAGAGCACAGGCTAAATTAGATCTTTTATCCTTTCTAACTTTTATCATAATATTGAGATCTATCACTTCGCCTATCGCTGCCTCTTTCTCTCTCAAGATCTTTATTTGCATTCAGCCTAGATGGTTTAATAATCTAAAATATTCAGCTTACTTCTTATCAAGATTTTCCAAGACTTGTTCTTCCCTATTTTTTTCTCCCTAGAACCATTATGAACCCAAATAAAATCCTTACATTTGCGTGAGACTCCTTCTCAGAGGATCTATCCTTTTTATGGTGGTGGCTCTTCTTTTTATGTTTTCTGCTCTCAGATCGAGATCTCGATCTTGAGCTGGAATCTGATCTTGAGCGGCTTCTGATAAAGGTAAGACTCATAGAAAAACTTCTTTACCTGTCTCTCTTATGCTTCTTTTCCTTCTTATGCTTTCTGTCTCTATCTCTGTCTCTGCTGTAACTTCTCTTATAGCTTCTGCTTCTGCTTCTGCTCCTGGATCTTCTGTGTCTTCTCTTTCTGTCACGGCCACGAGAGTCAGATCTGTCCCTTGAGCGATCTCTATCTTTGTCTCGGTAATCTCTGTCTCTGTGGTCTCTTTCACGTTCTCTTTCTTTTTCTCTCTCCTTTTCTCTTTCCTTTCTGCTCATAACAGCAAGGTTCTTTAATTCTTCTCTTCTCTTATGAAGATATTCAAGTTCTTTTCTGAGAATTGCAAATCCAGTATGTAACTTTCCTTCTATATGAGCCAATGCTCTCTTGTCAGTATCGTTAATGGCTTGCATGGCGCCACAAATTTCACAGACTTTCATATGTCTATTTGCAGCGGAGAGATCTCCCGCTAATTTGATTTCTTCTTTTCTCTTTCTTAGAGATTCGACTTGTGCCATACAGGCTTCAGATTCTTCGATTCTGCCTTCATCTCCCAGCTTCTCACTCATATCTAGTTGCCTCTTGATTTCTTCGTCGATGGCTTTGAGCCTAGAGAGTTATGGGCATATGATATAAACATTACTTTTCAACTAATTCTTGTGGTTGATCTTCTTCGTTGACAGAAGTTTCTAGCTTCTGCATGGCTTTCTTGATTTTGGCGTCAACTGGAGCGAGAATACTCTCGAAAAAGTCTAAGCAAAATTAGCATAATCAAGTTTACCAAAAAAACAGATTCAATTACTCACTATGAACTAATGCTAGGTTATTTCAAAAACTTTGTCATTATACTTACGTATCGTTTCATTGATATATCTCTTCTCGTTGTTATATCTATTTTCATCTTGTAAAAAGAGTCTTTTGTAGAATTCTTCGTGTCTTTTGGGACATCTAGGGATTATCTCATTGAAAATGAGATATGTTTACTTGCCAAGATCGTTCTTAGTGTTTGGGAAAAGATCATGAGGGCACACAGAGACTAGAGCGTACTTGCAGACCTAAAAGTTATTATTGGCTGAAAACAGTCATACATCGGGGTCCTCGTAGTTTTCTTTTGTTTTTTTCCTTTCTTTAAGTGGAACATTTCTCTCTATTCCCATGAGTTCGTCTAGCTGAGCTTTGATCGCGTCCATTTGTCGAATGCGCTCTTAAAGATAAAGGAACCTTTCCAGAAATAATTATTTATTTGAAATTGTATGATTTATTTTCTGTTCAGCTTTTTCATGACCTGCATGGCGGCTTTCTCTATTTTGAAATAGATCATAATCAGAAAGGTTCATTGACATGTTTATTCACAAAATGCATTTTAACAAAGCGATCCTTCAAAGTTTCGAAGGTTGTCGAGAATCTGAGAAGTTGATAAAGAACAGACATTTTAGCTATCAACATGTTAAAACTTCTAGTCTCCGAACAAGGCACAACTAATTCAAGTCATAAAAAACTTAATGAAGATAACTGACCCTATTAATTAAAAAGTATAATTTCACTTACACTAACATTTATGGGAGCTTGCTGCGGTAAGCACAAATTGATGAAAAAGAGAAGCGCGGTGCATCAACACCCTAGAGACTTCAATCCTGAAAGCCTTAAATTCTATAATATCAACTTTCATAATGACGAAGAAGCAATTACATCAAACACTAATATAGCACAAGTGTATAACTTCAAAAAAGCAATAGGTAACTTGTTACGATTAAACCGCAACCATTAGGTCATGGACATTTTGGTACAGTCAGGATCGCTACCCTAATTCATGATCCTCAACAACGTAAGTTTGCAGTTAAGAGTATAGAAAAGGCTAAAATTAAAAAAGAGCTACATTTTCTGAAAAGAGAGCTCATGATTTTGAAAAGATTAGATCACCCTAACATTGTCAAATTTTATGAAACATATCAGGATGACAAATTTTTCTATTTGGTTATGGAGTATTGTAGTGGAGGGGAACTTCTTGAAAGAATCGTTGAAAAGGGTAAATTAGAGGAGCGCGAAGTTGCGAAAATTATGAGAGCAGCTTTTTCAGCCGTTAAGCACCTACATTCCATGGGAATTGTTCATCGTGACCTTAAGCCTGAAAATTTCCTATTTGCGTCACGTGACCCTGATGCAGAAGTAAAACTGATAGATTTTGGGCTTTCAAAATTTCTTGGAGATAATCCTGAGTATAAACTTACATCGTTTGTAGGAACTGCTTTATATGTTGCCCCTGAGGTCATTAAAGGGTGTTATGATGAAAGGTGCGATAATTGGAGTTTAGGAGTTTTGATGTATGTATTGCTCTCAGGCAACCCTCCATTTGAAGGAGAAAATCCACGAGAAGTTTTCCATAAAATTTCTTTAGGAAAATATAGTATGAATGGACTGGAATGGAGGAATATATCAAGACAGGCAAAAGATCTGGTTAGTAAACTTCTAGTTATTGACAAAGAGAAGAGATTTAGCGCCTCACAAGCCCTAAAGCATGAATGGTTTACTTCAAAGTTCCCTTCCAAACCTGACCGTGCTGATCCAACTGTCTTAAACATGTTTAAAAATTTCAGATCTGGAAAGAAATTCAAAAATGAAGCACTTAAAGTCATGGTCAACTTCTTGTCTGAAGCAGAACTCAAGAAGCTTACTGAAACTTTTCGTAGTATTGATACTGAGAATACTGGATATATTTCAGTTATTCAGCTCGAAAAGGCTATGAAGGATCTAGGATATGATTATACTATCGGAAAGCTGGAAGCATTAATGAAAACTATTAAGATAGATAGCTCTCGGCCATTGATTAACTACACTGAATTTATAGCTGCAACAATGGATAAAAAAAATTATATTACAAAGGAAAGACTTTGGGCAGGTTTTAAGCATTTTGATGTGGATAATACAAATGAGATAACAGTCTCAAATATTAGAGAAGCCCTTGCAAGAGCAGGAAGAAAGATTTCAGATGATGATATTAAGAAAATGATCAAAGAGGTTGATCTAACAAAGGATGGAAAGATTTCCTTTGACGAATTCGTTCATTTAATGAGAGAGGGTGAGAATGAAGCCATAATAGAAGAAATTAGTTTGCCAACAGAGGAATCAAGGAAGGAGAGTATTGAGTTCACCTACCGAAATGATAATAAGCCAAATCAGAAACAATATAGCCAAGTAGACAATTCTCAAACCAAAACATCTTGTGATTCTAGAAAAACAAAAATATCTTAGTACATTTACTGAAGTTATTCAATTAAAGGAGAACCTATCCGCTACTAAAATTAAAAATATTTATCTCTAGAAAGTCATATATGTTCTGGTTGTATTTTCTGTTCTATATAAGCTTTTTTGTCAACGTCTTTAGATTCTATATCGTTTATTTTTAAGATATTAATTCAAGAATCTGCCTGGAATTCATCTTGGTTGATATTCGTCTCGGATTTAACACTATTTAAGAAAAAGACAGTGGCTAGAAATATCGGCTTCATACTAGGATTATTATTACCTTTGGGACCAGATTTCAGCTTCAAGAGGGTTTAAAATAAAAAAAATTATTTATTTTATAAAGCATGGATACTCCCTATCTAAACGGTGGAGGCTTCAAAAACAAGCCTCGAGCACTTATGTGCTATATCTGCGGCAAGGAATATGGTACTGCTAGTTTACAGATCCATATCAAGACCTGCATCAAGAGATGGGAAATCGAAGAAAGTAAAAAACCGAAAAAAGAGAGAAGGCCTCTGCCTCAGCCTCCTAAAGAGCTTTCAGGGGTATATGATTTTTGAAATCAACTCATGTGATAGTTATTAAACAGATTAGAAGGCGGAGAGCGCGTGAACATGGCTGAACTTGATGAGTACAATAATATAGTACTAATATTGTTGTCCATATTTAATCCCGTTTAGGCCAACGATAAATGGAACGAGGAAGCTCTTGTCAGATGTGAATACTGTAATAGAACCTTCCTTCCTGAGAGGATGCCAGTCCACAGAAAAGTATGTACTGCCGATAAGCCGTTTAAGCCACTTCCCCCTTCTGAGAAGAACAGCAAAATACAAACCTATAGTGAAAAGGAACCCGAACAAGATGTAAGAAGTAGTATGAGTGGAAGCTTTGGTGGCAGTAAGATGGGCGGAGGTGGAACTACTTCAACTTCTACTTCTAAGCCTTTATCCAAAACAACTGTTGGAAAAAGTTCTTATCCCGAACCTGAAAACAAACCTCCCGTGTTCAAAAAGCCTAAATCTGTGATGTGTTATATTTGTGGCCGTGAATATGGAACTGCCAGTATATCAATTCATGTTCCACAATGTGAGAAGAAATTCATTCTTGAAGAAAATAAAAAGCCACCTAACCAAAGAAGACCTGTTCCTCAGCCACCACCAGAATGGCAAACTGTAAAGCCTTAGAAAATAAATTTATTGTGTAGATGGTTAAAAAAATGCAAAACGGAGAAGAGGTTGATATGCAAACTTTAGATTACATAAACGAAAAGGTAAATTTAATTCTAGCATTTTCCAATTTGTAGGCCAATGACAAATGGAATGAAGAAGCCCTGGTCAGATGTGAGAACTGTAACAGAACCTTCCTTCCTGAAAGAATGGCGGCTCACAAAAAAGTTTGCTCAAAAGAAAATCCATTTAAACCACTCCCCAATAATCCAGACAACATGAAATCTGTCAGTCAATCCACTACCAGTCTAGCTTCTAAATCAACAAAAAAATCCAGCATGGATTATGACAACATAGATTACGAAGACTCCCTACCTACTAAAAAGGGAGGTGTCATGGCTTCTCAAACATTTGGTAAATCCACCGTCGGGAAGACATCCTCTATGGGAAGCTCCAAAGTTAATCAATTTGAAAACGTAAAGAGTGGAGGCTTCAGTGGAGGTGGAGGAATGAGTGGGGGAATGAGTTCCAAGATTGGAGGAATGGGAGGCAGCAAGATGACTAACATGATGGATCAGGTAAAAGTAAAATGCTAATTGATTAAAGATGTATAGTATGAAGATGTAGACTTGGTGCCTTGCAGCATCTGTGGAAGAAAATTTGCTGCTGATAGAATAGATAAGCACACTAACGCATGCCAGAAGGCTAAGAAAGGAGAGGCAAAACATGCTAAGAAAGTTGCACAGGCTCAAAAAAAGCAGGCCGAAATTGAAAAGTTTATCCAAAAAGAGCAAAAGTATAAAACCTCCAAATGGAAGCAAGCTCATGAAGAGTTTCAAGCTATGCTCAAATATAACAAGAAACTCCAGCACGTAGAGAAGATGGGAGGAGACATTAGAACTCTAGAACCACCTCCACAAATGCAAACTATGAAAGAAGCTATGGTTCCTTGTCCTTATTGTGGAAGAAATTTTAGTGAACGTATATCAGTCATTAACACTGTTAACGTTATTAGAGAGAGCTGAAAAGCATATTTCCATCTGTAAGAATGTCGAAAATAAGCCTAAAGCTCCACCTAAAACAAACAGTTATGGTGGAACTGGTACATTTGGAAAGACTTCTTACTCAGGAATGGCCACATCATCAAATAGAGCTTCGAATTCAAGCCTGACAACTTCTAAGCAGATGGGTGGATCTACAAGCTCGAAGACTAACTTAGGTACTGGATCAAGACAAACCGACAGTGTTGGATTTAAGAATACTCCAATTTCTTCTAATAAAGGTGGAGTTTATTCATCCCAAACTCTCCAGAGTAGCACAAAGACGACTGGCATCAAGAAGCCTTCGTATTACTAAAGGATATTCTGGAATAAATGTTTGATTAAATTATTTGATTTATGTGTATCTGAGTAATTACTTACCAGAAGCTGTATAAGACCTATTTACTTAAGTTTTAGTCCTAACAAAAAAACCTTAGTAGGGGGCCTCTATAGCCGGTAAGTCCTAAGTAGACAACTTTTCATACAAAATTGTAGAGAACTATGGCCTCCTAGTGATGAAATCTTTATAAATAAATAAAGATTAGAGTGATTTGAACCTTCGCATACTTCGTCCTTTTTGGACCTGTTGATATAGATTAGTAAGTACCCATAACTAATTAATCGAATTTGAGAATACTAATTTTCTTCCATAACTTCTTTCTACAAAAAAAATATGGATTTACAAATTGGAGTAAATAATTTTCACACTAGATCTCCTAGAGGACATTGCAAAAAAGTTTGTTCGAGTATATTCTGAACTGTATCATCCATTTTAAGGTGAGAATTACCATTTAAATAGCTTCTTGTTAGGATAGAGATAATATTAATTATATAAATTCAATTACTAATATTACAGCACTGATTGGGGTCTGAATACATGAGTAAATATAGCCACGCGGCACAAAACATTGCTGACCTTGGAGAAAAGGACTCATCCTCCGGAAGCACATTAAAAGTTTCAAGCAAAGAGTTCTTCTGTGAAGCACAAACCGAAGAAAGTGAATGTAACCAGGGAAATGTTTCAAAGAGTCCTTCCCATTTTGACGTTTCAAATCTAAGCGTATTCTTTAGTAATCTCCCTGCCCCATCAAAGAGTTCTGCTGAACCTAAAGTGCACGCCAAGAAAAAGTCTAATGATGCTCTTTCAAATAAAGATACATCTTTGAA
>Ga0065720_1019322_pt1 | contig 28588 bp, 28 predicted proteins | sample Thericmetagenome_FD_59107 | JGI IMG/M metagenome (GOLD analysis project Ga0065720, IMG submission 59107) | Thermophilic microbial communities from the Joint Bioenergy Institute, California, USA of rice/straw/compost enrichment - eDNA_2 v2... | ecosystem: Engineered > Solid waste > Grass >... | reverse complement strand
GGGAGCCCTCACCGCCGTTAAATGGGAAGGAGGTGCTGCAGGTTTTGAGAAGACACGCCCTGTCCGCTGATGCGAAGAAAGACGAAAAAGAAGACGATCCGATTGCCGGATTATTGGCAAGTGCGCTGAACCCAATTGCGTTTTTGCCGTTCAGCAAGGCTGGGCCAGTACCAGACGTGTTGAAGCCTCCTGCGGCAAAGAAGGACAAAAAGGAGGGGGGGAACCTGCCAAGTCACGAGCCCCTTCCCATGACAGCCGAGGAAGCCTTACCTTACCTACAAGTCTTCACTCCCTTAACCTTCACCTCGCAGGTCTCCCCCTTGCCACAGGACGATCCCGACAAACCCATCCTGCAAGTCCATACCATTACCGCGACATCAACATCGCCCCGGGGCTTGTTCACAGCTAGGATTCACATGACAGTTGACACGGAGAGCATGGCTATTGTCGAGCTGGATGTGCCGAGATTGGAGCCGGCGGCTGAGGGAGAACTGAGGCCTTTTATAGAGAGGATTACTGGCAAGGGGAAGGAGGAAAATGGTCAGGAGAAGGAGAAGGAGGTGTTGAAACGGGGCAGCGGGCTGTACAACAACATCAGTGTGCTCACCTGGGCTATGGGGGAGTGGCTGCGCTTGGCAATTAAAAGGGCGCGGGTGTGGCGGACATTGGAGCGTGAGGTTAGCGGTGAGAACCAAAATGAGGGGGTCAGAAAGCTGGTGTTGTGGATGAGGAGCCGCAAGAAAAGGAAGAGGAGGCGGAAGGGGGGTGAGGATGCTGGTAAGGAGGTTGATGATCAAGATGGGGAGGGGGATGAGATGATGGAGGAGGAGAGCTCGTCGAACCTCCGCGCGGCAGATTTGTTGCCCTTCCTTGGACGGAGAAGCATGGACTTCCAGATTCCGGCTCTGGACGATCCTGCGCAGGAGATGTCTGCGCTGAGGGTGTCGTGGAGGATAAGGTTTGATTGGACGGGCGAGGCGAGGAGTGAGATTGGGGTTGCGGTTGGGGTGCCGGGGAAGTGTAAGTTCATCTTACCCCATCCTTTCCGTCTAGGTCGCATTGTTGAGTTTGCTGACACTGTTCTTAGGGCATAAAATTGACGAGCGAGGCCGGCTCGCAGGCATTCCTAGCCTGTTTGATCAGTTAATTCACGGCGGGGAAGATCCGCTGATGGCAGTTAGGACGGTGGTGTGTCTTTTGGCAGGGAATACGACCGTATAGAGACGGTAATGTGTATCAACTTGTGTATGCGGTGTGTATGCTTATACCCCTTGAGTTGTTGTTGGGTCGAATGGCTGCATGGATGCATGTTGCTAGGTTGGAATCACGGGACAAGATATCCTTAGCTGAGGGCCTGGAAGAGCTTGTCGGTTGCCGGCGCGTAAGCAATGAATGAACTGCCGGTTGGCATCCGCTTCTTGTTTGGTTTGCTGTTGCTGTCATTTGTACTCGCCTGTCAGCGTCACGGGAGCCAGGCTACGACTGATCCGAACTCCTGTCCTCCCATATCATGACCAGCAGCTCAACGACACAAACATTACCTCCTGTTGACAAGTATTTCAAATATTTTACAACCCTCCCTCCCTCCGAGTAAATCCCCAAGTAATCGCCTCTAACTCCAGTCCAAGTCAACCCGACACCTTCAGAAAAAGAACCCAGTGTTTGTTCACATGATGATATCTCTTCTCCCTCGCTAAATCCCCCATGTCTTCATTTTTAGTCCACATCAACCCCCTTGCTTCGCAAATCCGCCTTCGCCATCTTAATTTCCTCCATTAGCTCTGCATACGCATCGGGCGTGTCGCGGAACGTCAGCAGGCCCCAGCCCAGACGGAAGAGCAGCCACGCGCCCAGCGTGACGAGGGACCAGAAGGGAAGCTGTTGTCACAGATTATTTGTTTAGCCAATGTTTGCGATCGCCTAGCTAGGGCCGTGACCGGAAGAAGTAGGGCGGGAACATACCACGGGGATAATGTCGCGCTGGACGACTTCCGGCAGAGGGATAAGCTCGAGGAAGAGGCAAAGGTAGAGCTGTACGCGAGAGAGCGGTTAGTTGATTGCTGGTCCAGTAGACTGGGGAAACGTGGAGCTAAAGACATACAGAGCTCACGAGGAGCGCAAACGAGATGGTTTGTTGTGCGCGCGTCATGGCTGATGGGCCGGTGCCGGGTTTGATGACTTGGTGATAGTGATGGTGACAGTGGCGTGAGAGTTGCTTGTCTATATGGCTTGCTTAGAAGCAAACGTTAGCCAACTGGCAGCGAAGAACGGTGCGTTATATCTTTGGGTGGATGGCTTTGGAAGATCCAACATTTGTAGATTGTTGTGAGCAATTGGTTGTTGTCTGTGGAGCGCTCTGATAGCTGCGATGTTGGAGCTTGGAGAAGGACAAGTCATTCGTAAGGGCGTGTCGCGCGTCCTGGGTGTGGGCTAATCCCAGGGTTAGGGTTCGATGGACCAATCTACTCATGAGCAGACTTTGGCGCGCTAGCTGATGAGTTAAGAAGCTAATAAAGACTGATAACCATCTCAGTTCACCAAAGGATTTTTAGGCTCTTATGAAATCATAAAATGTCATTCACCGCTATATACCTACAATAAAACATGATATACAATCCATATACAACATAATGTGCTATAGCACGAGAATATAAATGTCCGCTCGGTCATGCTTTAACTAAGTCTCAACATATGCAATGCAGATCATTCCCCCTGGAGTTGAGCCTCATCCTGTCCACTTGAACACTGTCGAACAATATATATCAAAACACGTGATCTCCCAACTTATGCACCTGCAATTGTGCAAACAGAGTTCCTGCAAATCACCGCAACGATGATCTCTCTCTGCTCGGAGCCCCCAGTTTCGAACTTCCTTCGCGGCGTAAAGCCGGCCGTCCCTTCTCTCTTGCTTCCTGCCCGTTTCCTTTCTGAGCTGACTCGAGCTCAACCACTTCACCAAAATCTAACCAACCTTTAATGATCGCTACATCACCAGCTTTAGTGAAAACGAGGTCCCCATTTTCCATTATTCCTCCTATCGGTTTCCGGGTCCCAGCCAACCAGTCATGTGGCACAAAGAAGTGCTGTGTGTAGGATGTCACATTTGCGTTCGGCTGGATGATAGTGTCAATGAGCACAGAGCAGACCCAAGAACGAGCATTGAGAAAGACCATCCTGCTACCTCTTGGCGACGCGAGGATGCCGACAACGTGAGCGACCCGGATCCTCAGGCTTCCAAGACGAGAAATGGATAGTAATTGGCCCAGTGACTGCTCAGGCTGTTTCCCAAGAGCCTTTCTCGATAGATCCTGATGAGCCGATGGGACGTTTGTTTGCGGTTTGTTGCTCAGCGGGTTTCTTTCGCAGCCAGCCTCTTCGTCGTCAAGTACCTGGGGTATATCGTTGCAATGTAGCACGGACATATCTCTTGTCCCGCTCGAGCCATTGGCATCGGTCAAGTCCAGGAGGACGATATCTCTCCTCGGATATGGAAAAACGCCCTTGATACTGAGCCCGAGCAGACTGTTATTGGCCAGGGATACTGAGCTTACTCTCGATAGATCCTCCCAACGATGCAGGTGGACGAACTCGGGCTCTACGCAAATGAGGTGAGACTCTGACCGTGGGTGTTGCAACCATCTCCGAGTCGTGTAACTCCCGTGATTTATCGACTGTTCTTCCTCACGACTCGACAGGTTCCAGAGATGATCTGATCGATGACTCGACAGGAGAAAGAGGTTTTCAGTTGGGTCTGGAAGGAGATGGATGATGGTGCTTCCAATGTTGAGTCGAATGTTGACAATTGGACTTGTCGTTACGCTCCGGATCCCACAGCTTGGGTACACTTGCATCTCCACAGCTTGAGCCATGATTCGGTTGGCTACACAAGTAGATATGACTCTTTGACTCCGGGGGAGCCAGGAAAGTGTGTTTACTGCGGCGGACACGTGAGAGTAAAGCTTGGCGACCAGGTTCCCGGTGTTATTCTCATAGAGGCGAACGGAACCGTCTTCTAACCCGCAAATAATGCCTTTTTTGTTTGGTATTATCACCAATGATGTGATCTTCGGCTTTGGGGTCAAGTCTGTCAACTCTTTGGCAATTTCTTCCGTGTCAACCGTGTCTACACTGAGATCGTCTTTCAGATATGAACTGGATAACAAGATCGGCGGTGTCCAAATGTTGCATTGAGATCCCCGGAGATCCGCCAGTGTACTCCCATCATGACTGAATGCTAGAACTTTAATAAAGATGTCCGATGACTTGACTTTGTATAGGAGGGTTAGAGTGTCAAACTTCCAAATTTGGATAATTCCTCCTCCACCTCCTCCAGCAAGGAGATGACCATCTGGACTCGCGGCAAGTGTATGACAAGAAGGCCGTTGCCTTTCGAGCTCAATATCGGCAAACGGGTCGACAATGGCAAGGTCACCATCAAGATATGAGATGGCGAGAAGTCCAATATCGGGATTTGGATTGAAGAGAAGTGCCACAACTGGATGTGTAGACGTCTCTCCGGTTACGAGCTTTTTCCCACATTCGCCGACATAGGTGTTTCCCTCTAAGTCCCATATTGTAACTGGGTGACTTGCATAAGCAACAGCCATCATCTTCTGGGCGACTGCGACGGAGACCGCAGATGGTGGGCGGTGTAGAGATAAGAACTCGTCGTTTGCCCACTTCAGCCATGGATCTCTGGTGTACTCAAGGACCTCTTCGTTTCTCACATTCCACGAAACAAGCTCATTCTGATTTGAAACTGCCGTAAGGATGTTGTCGACGAAGAATAAGCCAATACACTGGCGCGGTGCCCGAAGTCGATGCAGCACCTGGCCAGTTCGAATGTTCCATATTTGTATTGTCTTTCCGCCTGCCGAAGCCAGAAAGCCATATTTTTCTTGGAGGTCTAGGTGCCTAACAGTTTCACCGTGGTTGAGGTTGCGGTATTCATGATAACAATCGGCATGATAGACCGCAATCCGTCCTTCCCTCATTCCAACCACGAGGAACTCTTCTCCATAACGGAGAGCAGTAGTTTCCTTTTCGAAGCCCAGGCAGGATAATCGATCGTCCCATGGAAGGACCGGAAGACCAAGTACTGACAATTTCTTTCCAGGCGGCGATAATGAATGGATCGCGGAGTCTTGGGGGCAAAATGCTTGGATGCGGTTATATATCGTCGACGGACAAGAGATAAGGATGTCTGCAAACTTGGCAGTGATTCGTTGAAGGTCTTGGGACCATGATTTGAGGGCTTGGAGATCTCGCCGTGACGGGGATCTTGCGGCCATATAACAATCTGCATAGGTTCTAAGGTCTTTCGCAACGTTGATCATCAAACCAAGCTCCCTTCTTTCAGCAATCTTTTCGATCCAGGTCAAAATATTGAGTTCCAAGAACTTTTCAACGAGTGTCACGATCTCATCCGACGTTGGATTGGCCTTGGCGAGATGAGTTGAGAACATCGTACTGGCATAAAGGAAAAAATCCGACTTCTTTGCTGCCCTTGAGCTCGCTGATCCTCGCGCGACTATTCGAGGAGGCTTCATTTCATCCCCGACTAGGTATTCCAAACAGACGCGAGCAATTCGGGTATGTGCTTGTGTTTCATCCACTGCAAATTCTGATACAAGCTGGGTATCGAGGAGGAACTCTCGAGCTGTCTCGTGAACCATCTGAACCCGTTCTTGCTTGTCGATGACAAGTAGCTGTCCACACAGTGTCCTGATAGTCTCTTTCATATTGGCTATCTTGTCTCGAAGGTCGATCTCTAATGCGGCTTGGAGTTCTGCGAGCGTCAGTGGCCTGATCACGCAGGCCGTCCAGGTCAATAAGGCCTTGGCAAGCTCTTTTCCCCGAGTAGCGACAGCCATCGCTTCGAGAGCACGGTAGTAGAGCTGTCCCATACCTCGCGGAACTTCCTCAAGAACCGTTTCGACATCCCTTCTAATATAGGACTTGGAGAGTTCTTCAAGCACCAAAACTGTCCAGAGAAACGATCCCTTAGATTTCTCAATGATCCTTTTTTCCAGTATTTGACAGGTCTCCTCATCTAAAGTGCACAACGCCGATCGCTTATGCTCCACAAGTCGTTTAATGTCCGAGAGAGTTTCTTCCGGAGAGATGTGAGCTGTAAAATGTTTGCCAGGGCCCAGCGTCGAGAAGAGCCGACAGAGTTCCGGTGTTTCACGGCTAGTGATCAAGATTCGCAGACGGCCGTCATTCTCCATCTTGGAAAGCATCGATTCGAGAAGAGGGGCAAAGTTTGAGCACTCATCCAAGGCATCGATGACCCAGAAATGTTGAACAGTTGCTTCTTTAAAAACCTTTGGTGCAAAAAAGGTTCGCCAGAGACTCCGTTCATTTCCATAATCGACTTTCACACGGCTACTGTGAAGTTTCAGAAACAAATCACGGATGCCAGGATCCAAGGATGCCATTTGGAAAGCTAATGATCGTAGACAAGTACTCAGCGCAGATTTGGAACGATCACCATGCTTGAAGAAGTAGTAACTGTAGGCGGCATCTGACACTTCAAGGTCGTCGACAATGAAACCAGACAGAACTGATTTTCCGGTAGCGGGTTTTCCAGCTATCCAAAGAACTGGTGGAAAGTCGCTTGGTTCAGAGTCCTTCCAGTTGAGATAGTATTCCTTCTCAAGTATCCACTCACAGGTACCTGGAAGTCGAAGCTCTCGGATATCCGCCAAGTCGTCGGCTAAGTCATTCATAACCTCATCCACAACTCCAAGGTACTCCGCCAGGGTCTCCATTTGGTCTTGACGAGGACTGGCGTGGATCTCGGCAGTGTTGACTGCATCAGTGTTACCACATACAGTAGACAAGTAGCTCTGATGAATACAAGCAGCTGCATACCTGTGTCTCTAATATTCTGAACAGTGGATGCAAGCGCATTGCGGACAATTCTGTAATTTTCATCCTTTGGCGAGTCAAACTTGCATATCGATCGATGATCAGCATTCATCGGGTATTGCTTCTCTCGAGGGTATCCCAATCTAGCAGACTCTGGATCGACGACGAGGGCACTGATGCCAATGCCGGCCCTGAACTGCCGCGTCTCGTAAAATGAGCAAAGTTCCAAGCCCTCAGCATGTTGACGGAAGTCATCGTTGATTGCCTGGAGAACATCGGAGCCGGGGATTAATTCGACAACATAGCTTGGGGCCGAAAACACAAGTTGGAGAATGTTTTTCAGCGTCTTTGCTAAGTCTGCACCCCGATGAGGGGTTGCGAGAAAGTAGATCGCTCGGACACGTTCTGCTAGCTTTTTGTTTTGGTGACATGCCAGCACGAAAGCTTTCTTGATCACAAGGCCCCCCATACTGTGGCCGATGAACACCAGGGATGTGTTGCTCCTGGATATTTCAGGCGATGTTGATAGTTGCCCAACGAGCGACAGCCCCATATGATGAAGATTAAGGCAGTTGTTATTTCGTTTTGTCCAGTCAGAGTCATAACCGAAGGTGTGTATCCGCACATCTTTAAAATCTGGGTCCTCTGGTAACCATTTAGCTGGCCAAAAATGACTCTCAGTGCCAGTTTTGCTCCATGTTTTGCGAGAGCCTCCACCCAGACCATGGACGAAGACCATGTCACACAAGACAGGCTCGTCCTCCGGTGGAGCATGGAGAAGTGTTAATCCTAGAGTTCCCTTGGGATCTGAGGAGAAATTATCTATGAAAGCTGGAGCTCGGCTCAGCTGATCGAGGTCATCATCAGGTGGTGATGATGGAAGTGTTGATGAGGTGCCCGGGGGAACGGTCTCGATGCCAGAGAAAGTCTTTTTGCGGCTCTTTGAGAGGATCTGGAAACCCCTTGAAAACCAAAGAAAAGAGTGTCAGTCGATACATGAGTGCAAAGGTTTCAAACACAGATCATGGTTACAGCTGGGTTACGCAGCAGAGCATCTGTGGTTCTAATAGTGAAAAAGAGCGAGTTGAGGAACTTACCATGGCGATCTATGAGAAAAAGTGCCATGAGACCGAAGAGGCTTTTGCTGTGACTGCATTGCAAGAGGTCTATATTAAATCGACATGTCTGCTGCTTGGATGAAATCTAATACAACTCAGACCTTCCTGCATAGCATGCAACTCAGGGATGATTTTGTTGGTATGTAGCTCTTCATTTGTTAAGAAAAATAAGATGACTTTATGTGATTGTCAACTGGTCTCAGGGACTGTATCCTATGCAATTCTGATCAACCATTTGGGAGATCGGGGACTGATTCCGCCGGGTGGCCCCTATTGACCGGGGAAAGGGCTATGTTGGGCACAAGTATGATGTGCAACCCTAATGCATTGCATCCAATAAGATCGTCAGAGCTGTGAAAGGCGATGAGGGCAGAAGGACAACTAGGGGAATCATGTACCTACTCCCAAGGCGCGTTCAACCTAGTACCCTCCGAGAAATCCAGAGCCAATCAAAACGAGATATGCAAGCATGGGACACACAGTTACCGTTCCTGGACCTTGTCTAGAATCGTGCAGCACTGAAGCCTTATGCTGCTCTCATACGTGTAGGGGGGCTCAACCCCACTTCGGCTGGGTGTCGGCGGCTATTTCAAACAACACCGTTAACGGACCAGGATTCCCAGAAAGCAAGATATCAAGTGCAGTCTCATGACTTGGTCAGAGTCGGTCACCAACGGGCAAGTTTGCGTTCCACGCAGCAATCTTGCTGGAACCCCGCACAATACACGGAATGGAAAGGCAGCTGGGAAAAATTCTCTACTAAAGAGTCGAACAAGCTAGTGATCTGGAGATCAAAGCTAAAGGACCCCATTCAGAACTTGATATACTACTTCCGACACTGTTTGACAATGTTATCTCGTGCTTGCTTCATCAATTAGAGAGCGACGGTCACTCAGTAAAGCGATCCCTTGTGTATCGAGATCTTTTTTTGCCAACTCCGGTGTCAACGCTGAAATGGGAACAAGAAGGATTTTCGATACATGTTGTTTTTATGCATATAATAAGTGTAAGTCGTCTCTTGGCTTATCGAGGTAGAATCTTGGTTTGTGAAGATGCTCGCCTGGCCTGTTGTGCATAAGACGCATTATCCTCAGCTGCAATTGCCCAAACGGTTCCGAAATGGAGGGTACCTTGGTGCTTGCTATAAAGCGGTACGGCTCATTCTCAGTCCACCATCAGAGGCCGTATGTGAAAACTACGCCATAGGCACATGCGGCCTTATATGGCCCGGTGGTTAAATGCATGCAATTACCGATTGATCATGCAATATTTCTTGCTGCAGCTAAAGAACTCGGACGTAACTGAGCCAGGGGTCGCTGACCGTCCCTAGCGTGTCCGGGTTGTTGCATTTATGGTGATCCTCCCGTTTACGCCAATGTAGCTTCGCTGTGTAAATCCCGACCTGTCCCACAGCAATTCATCCTGTCTAGCTCGTTGAGTAGGTCCCTTGGGCTTGGCGTCCTGGCTTTCAAACCGCTCTCGATCCTGCCGTTAGTAGGCGCAGGCAGGCATTCCAGACCCATCTAGCTCTTTCACATAGGTCGCCAACTTCATCTATCCACACAATGCCCTTTCCCGGCTATCTTTGCAACATCTATTTCTGGAGACTGGTGGCAACATCGTGACACAAGACTATACAGACTGGGCCTCGAACAGCAACCATCTCTCCGACATAGAGAGCTATGCGGCATTGGCCGGGTATACATCAGACACTCTTCTGAGCGACCGCCCGGCTCTATCGTTTCCAAAGGCCTCCAGAGTCTGCAGCCGAAAAGCAAATGCTTGAAAGACGCTTTGATTGACAAGCCGGTTGGAGCAATTTGGATTACCTGGCCATATTGGTTTCTGTTACTGTGGTCTCGCCTCTTAACTGAGAGCTCTATTCACAAAGTCTCACAGCGTTGGCCCTCTTCTGCATCTTTTCTTGTAAAAATCCTTTGCCATTGAACCCATTCAGATACTTCTCTGCTACGCTTTAATGTACTTTTACAAAGGCATAAAGGGTATCACCATGGTTGATCCTATTGGCGTTATTGGCGTGGCTGGCCAGTTCTTGGAGTATACCTTCAAGTTTTATAACAACTGGAAGGATGTTAAGGCGAAGACGAAAAGTTTCATTCTCGAAGTAGGGGCCCTCAAAACTACCCTACTACATGCACGTTCTATTCTCTCGGATCCAATTCTTGCAAATGCCTTCTAAGATGGTTCTCCAGCATTGCTTTCTGAGCTTGATCCCCTGCACGGTACGGACACCGCTGTCCTCTTGTCTGCTTGTGAGGAAGAGCTGCAACGTTTGCTCTCCAAGTTAAAAAAGCGGGCAAATAATCACAGGTTTGGATTGGAGTGTCTCAAAGCTGCACTTGATGGCGGGAAAGCACGCGATGCTGTTGAAAACCTCCATCGGCGATACCAAACCTTGAATTACCGTTTGCGCGCGATCAACTTGCCCTTCAAATCAAGACTTTACAACAGACGGTTAATGCCAGAGAAGATCAGAACCGGAACCATCAGATCCAAGTTCAGAAGCTTCACTCTATTGAAAAAAGAACCGGTGGGATCGAAGCGGGCGTCAATACCATTGTTTCACGGATACATACCACCGAAGCTCGACAAGAACATGAAAAATGCTTCAGTGGCTCTCTTTAGTGGACAATTCGCCACAACAAGTCGACTTTCTACGCCAACGACAAGAGGGCACAGGACAGTGGTTTTTAGAATCTCGTCAGTTTCAAGAGTGGTATAGTCTTTGTTTTCTTAACCTATCTCATTCCTGCTTTTCCTCAAGCTAATCAGTCCACCAGGCTGTCAAAGGTCAGTGATTCTCTTCTGTCCCGGCATACCTGGTGCTGGGAAGACTATCCTCGTATCGATAATCATCGATTATCTCCAAAGAAACTTTCCAGACCGTGACGTTGGCGTCGCGTACTTATACTGCAACTTCCGGCGCGTAGACGACCAAACCGTTTAGCAGCTAATTGCCAACCTTGTAAAACAACTACTCAACAACAAGTTTCCGCCACCACCCGCAGTCATAGATGCCTATACTCGACACAAAAAGTATAAATCGCAGCCATCACTAAGCGATCTTGAAGATATGTTCCATGCTGTTGCCGTGCTGTACAAGGATGTGGTCTTCGTTATTGTTGATGCGCTGGACGAGTGCCAAATGAGCGACAACATACGTTCCAAGTTCATTGATGCATTACTGCACCTTCAATCGAGGGAAAGTAATGTCAATATCCTGGCCAGATCCCGCAATGTACTTGATGTTGTGGAAGCCTTTGATGGGCACTCCCGCCTTGAGATAGTAGCCAAAAGGGACAAAATTGAACTATATATGCGCAATCAGATGTCAAATTTGCGCGCTGTCTCGAAGTACCCGAGCCTTCAACATGAGATCATTGGGTGCATTGCCAGTGTCGCAGATGGCATGTAAGTCTTCACTGTTCCATGAACCATGGGTAATTGACTCAACTGAGCATATACTTACTATCAAAGCCAGGTTCCTGCTAGCTTGCCTCTTATTCGAGTCCTTGAAAGATAAAGTTAGCGCGAAACTAATCCGAAAAACGCTAAACGAGCTTCAAAACGACTCTAAAAGAGCCAAAGCTTGCCCTATTACGCCGGGCATATGACAACGCGATGGAGCGTATCAATGGGCAAACTGGTTGGATACAAGCAGCTCGCCAACCATGTGCTATCCTGGATCATCTGCGCCAAACGTCCTCTGTGCAGTATGCATGGGCGGTCAAGGACAGTGAAGACGAGCTTGATGAAGCTGCAATTCCTGACGCCGAAGACATGTTTTCGGCATGCTGCGGGCTCGTTGTCATCGACAAAGAAAGCGAAATCATCCGACTTGTCCATTACACACTTCAGGAATATTTCCAGGATGCTTTACCCAATGATTTCCGACTGCTCAGCTTGATATCACAAATACCTGCATATCGTATTTTTCGTTTAAGGACTTTTCAGGTGGCCCTGTCAAGACGCATCAGCAGGCGGGTGAACGACCTGGGAGACTTCTCTTTGTCTATGCTATTGACTACTGGGGACGTCATGCATCTGCGTGTTCGGCTTGCATTCCTCGACTGCTTGACTTATTGATAAATCCAGAATGGGTCAGTATGGTGGCCAAACGCCGCTAAGATAGGCTCGAGAGCACGGCTATACGGAAGTTGTTAAAGCTTTATCTGATGGGCCAAGTTGATCCGAGCTTAGCACATCATGTTGGGCGCACACTACTGGTGTCCGTTCCCCCAGAAGATCTGGTCATTGTTCGGGACTTTCTCGACTCCTCCAAAAGGAAAGATGTCCGCACAGACGACCTTACGAGGTTTCTCTGCGAGTTGCTTGCATCTGAAGGGTTTGGAGCAGCTGTGAATTTTTGTGCGCAGAATAAACTTTCCTTCAAGCTGCTCTGGCAGGGGCTGCTTGAAACATATGGGGAGGATTTGACGACAAATGCACACCCTAATTTCTTGCAGAGAGGGTGGATCCGTGTCATTATGACTGCCCAGGACTGGGTCAGAAGGTTCGAACGTTCTTGACCTGTGTGATGTATCTGTGTGATGAGTCTGATTTCCGTAGTTGTTTTGAGTGGTGGAAATCCGAGGACGAAGCATGGAAGAGCGCATGGAAAAGTGCAGAGGCAAGTGAGAGCGATAAGACAACAGAGTTAGGCAACGGACAGGCCTGGTGTGTAAGCGGCCGACGAGTGACGGATGAATATTACAAAAAAGTGTGGCGATATTCGATTTGAGCATGTGCCACAGGGATAAATAAGATATGAGGGCTGTTTCTGCATTTTGCCGGCCTTAGCAGACCTGGCTAGCGAAGTGATCAAGTAGCTCTACCTCAAGAATTTTCCTGTGAATGACTACCACGGTCTTCGTCTACGGTCAACCGAGCTATCATCCCCGAATCCAGTGGTAATCACTCCTGCTTGATTGGACATCTGGTTTTGGCTGGATTATCTCCGGCCGGTTGGTATGCCCCCCGGATCGTTCGCCTACCCCATTATTATGAATACCTTTCAATATCTTGGATAGTATGGACGAACTAGAGCCTGGAGGTGGTAATGCTGCTAGATAGTCACTTATAACGAATCAAAGGTTTCCTCCAGGCCTTATACAGTATGTGTGTAAGTAGTCTTGGACTAGGATACCGCCATGCTCGTCGGCATCGTGAGCATGACCTAGGCGTAGTACGACGTTTTAGATCAACACGAAGTTTGCCACTAGACCGCCTATTAACTTCGCTAAGTGCTACCTTATTACTCAATGAAAACGTACCAAAGAGCCAGCATCCTTTGAATATCCCAATATCCTTTCCTGGATTTCCACAAGAATTCTCTCATAGAGGGTTTTTTTTTCAAAGCAAACATAAATATGAGACAGGAGCGAAAGGAGATATGCAAAATATTTGAGCAGTCAATAATTATCAGACTCAAAAATTATCTTTGGATACCTCGGTTCTATACGACTTACACTACCTAAGCAACCGCCGCTACAACGTCCCAAAGGACTCCAGAGTGAGGTTTGTGATCTAAAAATTGAATGGATAAAGGCAGCAAATGAAACACGACAGGAAAAAAAAAGAGGCTGTAAATAATCGTAACCCCAACTCTAAAGAGATCAAGCCCGTGGGATGTAGTCATTGCACCTAGAGACTTTATACAACCTAGTTCGATAGAACGTCGTTTAGTAGGATGGAGCAAGTTCGCAAGAATTGCGAGCTGAAGTTCTTAGATCACACCTGAGAAAATAGAAATCGACCAAACTTTCAAATTATGTTCAGAAGCCCTTAAAAGAACGAATTCTAACCATACGACTACTCATCCACACCAAAGTCGACGATGACAAGCTACAATATACCTGTCGGTACGAGTAGTATACCTTACCATCAACGGGGCTGAGATCCTTGCTGGCAAGCCTGAAAATGGTCTTGGCTACAGATGTCCGATGACAATAGAGGATAGGCTCGCCAAGCTTTCTCTCTTCAACCTACGAGCTTGATCTGTATGCCCATGCACCTTCTGTCGAAAGGGGATTCATGGGGATTCTAGAGTGCTTTGATTGCTTGTGGAAGGTCGGTGGTCTGTAGGTGTTAAATTGAATGGCACCGCTGTACGATTAAACTACTAGAGAGCCACGGGAGCTGTACTACTCGTCGTGAAGGTTGAACTTTTGTTTACTTTGTGCTACCTCTGACTTGTAAGGGAAACAAGGTCTAGTGGCCTCTACCCTTGATGTCAGTCTGGACTAATTCTTAAACTCGGAGCCGTAAGGACCATTTCCAACTGCTTTGAATTTCTGAGTGACAATGCATTTTGCTGTTATGAACATGATTCGATCTGTATATCACAAGCGTGGCCGTTGCACATTTGTCTCTCGAATTGGAGTTCGAATGTGCGGTTTCCAATTATATCTCTGAGACCTGGAGCGGTAGGTTGTTGGAGCTTGTACTGGGATCTGACTGAGCGCATGATATTGCCGATCGAGAGTGTTCTGATTGACTCCGGAGTCGGCGATCAAGACACAAAATTCTTCAGGAGGATAGTACTACCTATTTCAGCCCATATCCATATCCTTAATCTTTCGTCCAACTCAGCAGTTAGGTCCTTTCTCACAGGCTGCACCGAGCTACTTCAGTCCATGAAGAAAGCGGAGTACACATCAAGAGCGGATCTGCAATGGCCTCCTGCTCGGATCACGTCAGTGCAGGGACGTAAACGAAGTAGCCTTGTGATTGTTGGTCCCTGAGATACCCCCTTCGGTCCATTGGCGTACGTGGTAGCTGGTCAGGCGGCAGCATTCTGATCCGAAGCTCTGGTTGTGATTCTCGTCGTGAAGAACTTTTGGAATTGGTGCTCCTTGAGGATGGTACAAGGACGAAGACCGCACCGGGAGGAATGTCGAGTCCTGTGGTTGTGGCAGACACAGTTTCTTCCTTATTATCTGCCTCTGGCAGAGTACGTTTTTCAGAATTTGCCGTTTGCTCGCTATCTGGTGAGCAATGGCTGTCGGAGTTTGAGGGAGAACCACCGGGTATATTTGTGTTGGTATCTCACTTCTCTGATGAGCTGTCACGGTGCGTATCCTTCAATGACAATAATATTATCCATAGTCCCAAGAGGCCAACCAGTGTCCTAACGACCCGGACAGAACCATAGTTTCGGGGAAATGATCCAGTCTTAAGCCTGGAAATGGCTAAGTAGACTGTAGTGGGCATGATGAAAAAGTGTCGGATACTATTCCAACAGGAGGCGTCGGCTATTGGGATAGCATGGTCATTCTGTGCTAATGGATATCAGCAAGTGCCTTTATAGCCTATTCAATTGCTTTTTGTGAAATAATTTTCTTACCTCTTTTGGATTTTGTTGTGTTTGGCGTGATGCTTCCGAAGTGACAAATACCGTGTGGATGCTAATGAGTAATATTGAAATGGAGATGATGACGGTTAACAATATCAAAAGTTCTTCGGCTTCGGTCGTAATGCTCGGATTTGTGTAAACAAAAGAACAAAATGTAGAGAAACATAATACAGAAGAAGAAGAGTCCCCAATAAAAAACTAGACTATATAGCCGGTCACCTCGCCTTTTCGCTTGAGGGGTATTGAGTGCATATACAACACAATGACTGCTAAACTTTGTGAAGAAAATGCATAACAGTATGTCCCCCAGGTAATGGATACCAGATGTCACAATCAAGGATGTTGGGATGAGATCCGCGTCTTCTTTTATTCCCGTTTTAACTTCACTTGCGTATGTTCACATGAACAGAAGAAAATAGCTGACCATCAGGAATTGTCAGTGTTCAGCAATCTTCTTCAGCCAGTTGGGTTAGATCAGTCCTACGCTACCCAAGCAGTCACTGTTGCATGTTCCCAAGATCGCCCATAATGAGAGTCGCTGGGTTCAAGCATGCATTTTCTTAACCAAAAGGAGATAAAGGGTCACATAAATATGCAGTGGAGGATGAAGACTGCGAGTAAAAAGGAATTATGCTTGGGTGGGCAATGTGAAGGTGCAACCTCAGCCATTATGTCTGCAAAGCCTGTGTTTTAAAATTTGACTCCAATGCTTTTACGACCAGGCGAGGGCAGCTGCAGTTTGGTGGGATGTCGGAGGATGGCTAGAGACGGTGATCAGTGCAGGAGGCCACACATGGGACAGGTACAGTTATATGACATTCATATAGCAGCTAAACCATAGAACAGGAAGCAGAGAGGAGGTTTGACGATAACAAGATTGTCCGCCTTACCACTCAGTAGCTGCAGGGCAGGCTGTAATCTGCCTTGGCTCATCGCCTGAGGCAGGGGCAATAGATGGGTAACTCTTGTGCTTTCGTATGGGCCGAAGCGGCTGGCTCAAAACGCTACTAAAAGAGAAGATAAAAGCACATTTCCCTCAGCACACTGTTTTTAGTCCTGCTCTACTATATTTTACATCAAGTTTCTATTAACAATGCAGCATATCCATTTTATCATTTAAACTGCTGTGTTTTGTCATAATAGATAAGCAAGAGTGCTGTTGTTTGACGGCGTCTAACTTCGCACCCACTGTGGCAGTGCCAGAGATGAGATGACAAAGTAGAAAGCATCCATCTTGGCTGAATATCTTGCCCAGCGTCTGCAGAAAGCTTGGCAGGCACGTGGTAGCCAAGCCCTCGGGATTTCTAGAATGCTTCGAGACCTCTCTCAGTTAAGAATCCTCCTCAACTGGACTTATTGCTGCAGAATGACTTGAACCAAAAATTCATCCGATCAACCAACTGCACTCCGTCTTTCTCCCCAGAACCTATCAAACCGTTGCCCAAAGAAGCCTAGAATTATCACCATACTCTCCCTAGTCTTGGGGAAATCTTCTGTATTCTGCTACTTGGGGTATAATAACATCAGGGTAACATTGCCCCATTTCCCTCCCATATCATACATGCTGTGACCCTTCATCAGAGTAAAGTTTAAGGAATGCGAAATATTACCTGACGCCTGTTGACCAGCCGTTGTAATTGTAGTTAAGTCCGCTGTCGTTACTTGTTCGAGATATCCGGGGATTGTGAACCTCCTTTGTGTTGCGGAAGAGGTAGAAGATCGGTGGGTAGAGTGCCCATAGGCACCACGGAAACCACAGGAACGAGGGCAGCACGAGGAGATGTTACTGCCGTTAGGCTGTTGGTGGAAGTAGATGTTGACTTTTTCCGTGTCCCACGGGACCATGTAGGCGGTCCCAAAAATAAACCTGCCCACTCGATGCGAGATGAAGTTTGTGTGGGAGAGTTGCGGGTTGATATGCTTGGAACAACTTGCGAGTGTCGTTTGCTGCTTGCAGTGACGCTGCCCTTCGAGGTTGGTACCTTGGTTAATGCTGAGCTTGTTGGTCTGGCAGTGGGCCACTGGTCTCGCCGAGCATTATCGTCAAAAGATAGCCAAACACCTCTCCCAGGCTTCCGAACAGCTATGAAAAACAGCAAGACAAGGACGATGAACTGGAGCACAAAGTCGACTAATGGCTTGACAAGCCACAAGACTGAGCTGCCTTCTTTGACATGCCGGTGGAGTTTCACTCTGGCAGTGAGAATAACCGTGACGACAGAACGGATGGTCTCTGCCCATGCCGCAGCAGCAAATAGGTTGGCTGACTGTTTATCAAAAGTAAATACACTGCATGTCAGCATACAGAGAGCTTGCAATGGCGAGGAGCTTGATCAGAACGCACATTATAGAGCCGGGGCTGAGCCTTGGCTAAGTAGTGAATCCCAGTTGCAAAACCGAGAACGGACATGGAGCTGAGACAGAGCAAGGAGGCTGTAGCAACCTGAAGGGAGTCGACCACTCTTTCAGCTGACCTCACGGAACTGGCATTCCTGTAATACGACTCTTCATCTTTGTAGTAAGCTCCAAACTTTGATCCACCCCCATACCCGAGGGAGGTCAAGGAAAGAACAACGAGAAGGCCACTGGCACCAAGCGAGATATAATGAATCCGTTTGCGCTGACTTAGCATCTTATTGCTTTGTAGAACAAGAGCGAAGCCTTGGCAAAACTCAATCATGGTCAGGAACAGTGAGATGTCAGCGAAGTTGTGAGAAGCATTGAGCCAAAGCCCAACTTGTCGCCGTGCTCGAATGACTGTCCAACTTGGATATTGAGTCTGGAGTGCGCTGGCCACTGTAAAAGCCGTTGATGTCCTTTTGATTCCCCGGAGGCGACGGTTAATGACCAGTGTTTCCAGTAGGCATGACTTTAGCTTGATGTTTCTTACATGATCCAAAGCGGTGCTGCTATCTTCCACAGAATGACTCCATTGCGGGTAGGGTCCTGCCTGCTCCGAGCATAAGAGAAGCTTGCTAGCCATAGAAAAAGAAGCGGTACGATAAATATTCCAGAAACAAATGGACAAGCTTTTAGCCACTTGGGGCTACTTTCCCAGCCGTTGTACGCGGGCGCAGGGACTGGGACCATCGGTTCAGCGAGGTCGGCCTGGCGGTACGAAAATAAAAAGCAGATACTTGTGTATCTTGGAGAAAATCTGCTTCCCTTTCATACCCCACGACATTATAAAGAATATGGGCAGTTGCCAGCCTTTATGCAAGCAAGATATGATCGAAGCCTCCTGGATATCCTAGAGCTGAAGGCTTCAAAGAACCCACATCAACTCCCGAAGCGTACCACTCTGACAACCTGGCTCGGTGCTGACAAGTACAGGCCAAGCCCTGTCTAAGTGTTAGTGCGGTTCTTGGTAACAGGGACCAACGCCACACTTTCAAGAGCTTGCCGGCGAAACACATTCCGTGAAAGGAATATTTCGCATCGTTTGTTACGGAAAACATTCCTTAAATCCAAGCGTGTATTTTTCCCTTTCTTGATAGATATATTTGTTGAAAAGGCATTGCTGTACAAGGAGATTCTCTAACCCCCCTGTCAAACTTTTTGCGCTAACAGTTTGACAAGGGATATAGTGTACACGCACATCACCATCACGCACTCATTGCAGATGCAGGTAGCAGCGGCAGACACGAGACAGGCTTGGCTGCAGAGCTGGCGGTGGGGGTCTGCGGTTTATCACCCACGTTACAGACTATCGAGGAGGACTTCATTGGTTCAGTCGACAACCGTTGCATGTGGCTTGCTCACTAAAACACATCGCTTCTCTGAGAAGTTAGCTCGACAGCTTGTCTGCTAGAGTATTGGGGCTATGGGGGGTTGTGTATTATTGACGACCCTGGGATTGCATGGGGTGGGGCGGGACATGCTTGTCGTAGGCTACTGATAGATTCCTAGGGACATGCTGCATACTACATAGGCTCATGACTGGCTGTTTCGTCTTCCAGTAGATGATCATGGGTGTTTAGATGTTGAGTGTCGTGGACAAGACCCCATGCCTGTTGGGTCGTGACCGACAATGAGACCTTCACTTCGTGCGTTTTGAGAGGGAGTAAGGATCATGAGCCACTCTATGTTGAGTCCCATATAAGCCAAGGTAATCTTCGAAGCTCTCGGCAGTAATTTCGTTGTCCGAGTGTGATTCTCCACCAGATAACCCCTTTTGTTTACTCTGGAGTCGCCGAGGAAATGGCTCGACTGGTTCCAGCTTTGTTGGCATTTTGGACACTTCTTCAAACCCAGGACCGGAAAGAGAGAATGTTGAGGATTGCCAACGGATGGTGATTGGTATGCCTCAGAACGAAAGAATATGCGCATCTTTACCTCTCCGCAAGGAAAAATCTCCCAACAACTGCTTTTCTGTTTTAGGCCAGGCGATGCGCATTGACCTCCTGACCGTGTGCGCAGCCCAGCCATTGTGTAATTGTGTTAGCGCAAAAGCCCTGGCAGGAGCCTTGGTCAACCCCGCTCTGTAACTCGCAATTTGTTACCAGTAAGCATCAAGAATAACAACAGAAATATTTTGGCTAACTGAGATAAACTACTTATCCATTTCTATGACTATCTTTGCTCTGAAAGCAGATGTATTGTGGTTGAATTTTGATGTCGTTGGGCTGACCTTGGTCTCCCAGCTGGATGGCGAGTCGACCGAGCTACAGTACACACGCTAAAGGGGGGTTGTTAATTGCATCTGCATCGGCACTCACACGAAGTAACCTTGTGGCTTGATGGGATGAGGAGTCGAGGAGGAGGTTGTGGTGGGGACTAGTGTTTCCATATTAGCAGCCGTGTAACCACAGGACATGAGGGCTGTGGTAGAGCTAACAGGCCTCATACCAGTCAGGTGCTGTACGAAAGCGAGTGGTTCTAGAACGAGCTCGCTTAGACACGGGATATCAGGGAAAGAGAAGTCTGATGGGGGTGGAAGATAATATCTCTTTCATGTCAAACAATCCACAGGTATTGAGGCAGAATCAGATTCGAAGCTTCTCCCATTGGATAATGAGCCCAGATACTTTCTTGACATATAAACGTTTTCAGCAAGTCTTCGTGCCCCATCCACGTGACCTCCTTAACCCGTCTCACCAACTTTCTCATTCTCCTCCATCATAACCACCTCAACCTCTGTCTCTCTCTCAACTTCTCAGTCTCACACTATTTTACCAAATTTGCAGGTTCATTGATTGCCACAACCGCATTGTTAATTGCCAAATCCCATTCTCCCTTACAGCCCCGTCGCCTACTCTTCAGCGTCAAAATCCTCTCCACACAAGAAACACCCTTACTAGCCGTCTTAGCACGAGACTCCAGTGTCGTGTAGAGTACTGTCCTCCTGCAGCACATAGTCCAGCTCTTCCCAGCTTTTCAGGCCGGAGCTCTGTGTCGCTTTTATGAAGTAGGCGAACTCGGCGTGGATTGAGTCCAGGTCGCTGGGGTCGCTGTTGGGGAGTTCTTCGGAGTAGCCGGTTGAGATGATGGTGCTGGTAGAGGGGTTGATGAGGATGGCGCTGATGACCAGCGCTTAAAGGGGGAAGGGGGGGAGGGCACACAGTTTTGGGCGTGGGAAAGGGCTTGGAGGAGGTAGGCTCTGCGGTTATTGGGAGTAAACGGGGAATGGGGATTAAAGGAGGACATTTTTTTTCCCCGCTGTTCAGGTGGAAATTAAGCCAATTTGCTAGAGATGTCGAGGTGGTTTGTGAGTGCAGATTACGAGTTGGATGGTGAGATGGTGAGATGGAACCAACAGCGCACAAAGAAGTGAGATCCGACAGCGCCGGTACTGTGCCGCCTGCATCTTACTTTGATGAGTTGGTTGCTGCACAGGCAGCAAACATCGACATTACAAGCTACCATGAAGTCTATCTCGTCGTCAAGCAAGATTTAGAGACAGTTGAAGTAGATATGGGGGAAAATAAAAACAGGAACAACACTGCCGCGGATGCGATCGACCTCGATCCCTCCATCCTCGCAGGTGAGCTTATGTACCCAACTGACCCTTACACGGTATCATTACTCACCCACCTCTAGAACTCCCCGCTGGTAGCAAGATTCTCTCAATATCCCCTCACGGCAAAAGCTTCTGGGCACACACCGCTCGTATGGACATCCTTCAGCAAGATGGCTTCACCAAGTCACTCTTCCTCAAGCTCCTGCCTGGCGAGACAGGCCTAGCCATGGTGAAATCAGAATACGAGTCCCTAAACGCCATCCGTGACGTAATATCTTGTTTTGCCCCTCGTCCAATCGCCTATGGAACGTGTCAAAGCTCTGCGAGCGAAGTCCTCTCCAGCCTCAGTAGGCGGGAAGAAGCGGGCAAATCCAAAGGCAATGGATCCCTGAGCAACCCCGAGTTGTCCAAGAGCAACGATCATCAGCAACTACACTTCATCCTTACGGAATTTCTGCCTCTCCTCCCGGTCTCAGGCTTTTCGGGGGACCCTGCTTCCGTTATTGATAACGGTCGGCCCCCGCCAGAACCTTTCACAGCCTGCCTGCGCGAGCTTCATCAGAAAAGTGTTTCTCCGACAGGTAAGTTCGGTTTCCACATACAGACGTATGCAGGTAACCTGCCGCAGTATGTGGAGTGGACCGAGAGCTGGGAGGACTTTTTCATGAAGAGCCTGAAATTTGCGATTACGTTGGAAAGAGAGGTGAAGGGGCCTTATTGTGGTTTGGATGGCGAAGACGCAGATGTCCATCCCAAGAGGACTCAATCGAATGGCCAGGCAGGGCTCGAGAGGGAGATGGAAGAATATCTATTGCCTCGATTGTATAGCAAGGTGGTTCCGCGACTACTTCGACCGTTGGAGAGCGGAGGTCGCAAGGCCAAGCCCTCACTTGTGCACGGGGATCTGTGGTGGGGGAATGCGGGAGTTGTGGTAGGGGAAAAGAGGTGTGTGGTGTTTGACGCGTGTTGTTTTTATGCGCATCATGAGTGTGTGTCTTCCTTTTAGGACGCGCTCGCTGTCATTGTTTTGTCGAGGGCTGACGGATAGGTGTGTAGATGAGTTTGGACAGTGGATGCCGGCACAGAGCGGCTTCGACAAACGGTATCTGGATGCCTACTACGTTGGTGATGAGATATCGGAGCCAACAGAGGACTTTGAGGGTAGGCTTGATCTGTATAAGCTGTGGGTTTTGACGTCTTTGAAAGTAATTATCGACGATCTGTCACTGATTGAGTTCGACAGGAGGTTCAACGCCCATGTATCAGCACTCTTCCCTAACGACAAGCGATTACGAGTTCAGTGAGTGATATTTTGTATTACTCCCAGAGGCGTTTCTAACTAATGCTTCTAGAATGATCAGCAACATCCGAGATTTAGTCGAGAGATATGGGCAGGAGGATGTGCCAGCCTTAGACTAAATCTTCTCTTAACATAGCACCTAGCGTCAGGGGATAAGAAGGTGTTTAAGGCAAGGAGTCAAGGGACCTGTTTGGGTCTCTCAGGCTTTTGCTAAGCAGTAGAACTTGTTTATCAAGGTTAACAGGCCATGTTTTGGTAGAGCAGGGAACAAGACCATAGTTGCAGTCGAGGTCCGCTTACAAAATTTCAAGTCAATGAGGGTGTACACCACTTTGTGCCTAACTCTATAAAAAGCCAGCTTTTCGAAGTCGTGGGCAGGCAGAGAATGTAACATTACGCGATACGATTCCCTGTCGCTGGGCAATGCTGTTCGATTTCAATATCGATTCCAAATCCTTCCCGTCTTTTCGGCTTACTCGGGGTTATCTGGGAAGTGACCTGAGCGCAGCAGGAGCTCAGCAAAGGTTTCTGGTCTTTGGGGCAAACCTCTGAACGGCACTTATCAGGTCCTCGTCGTCGATCCTCTGTGGACCAGGACGACATACGCAGTGTAGCGAAGCAGCAACAACATCCAGGAAAGAAAAATGGAAGGCAGTGATCAAAAGGTCGAAATGAGCACCATGTCGAGGTGAACCGGGAGCTTGGGATCAGGGCATGCGGCTCCACGCCACAAACTGAAAACAACAACAACAACAACAATCGCATCACATGCATAACTTCACCCACGCCTTCGTACGTCTCCTGGTCTAGACGATTGTCGACGTCCCATGCACCTGCGCATCACCCTCGCCTACATGATGACCCTGTAGCTTCTGGTTTCCAAGCTATTTCCGAACCTGCTCTGGGCGGCATACATCACTCCAACGACACTTATGGATGATCTGATGCAGTAAGTCCAGCGGAGAGTGTTTACGGACTTCTTGGCAAGGTGTGTCCTTGGGAACTCTGACTGTTAACGGGAGAGCGCTTCGTTTAGCTGATGGGTTTTATAATGGGGGCTAATTATGTCCAGACCTGATATCTAAATCCTCCTAAACGAGTACTGCTGCAATAGGGCACGCTGTACTATACGGCATCGCCTTTCCAATTGTGCGGCTCGCATGTCTCACACGGATTGGTCCGGACATGCAGGCATCAGATCGGTCCCGACGGGCGCTTGTGTGACGCAGAGCTGTAGGACATCCGTCCTGTACCGTGTCTGCATCTGTCGGCGCAACTCGATGCTGGTCTTACGGCACGTAGGTGAGGTCAGCAAGCGGGCTGAACGGGCTGAACATCTGGGTGAAGGTAATAATAAACCAGGCCAAGGGTATTTGATGGGCACCAAAGGCATTCTCTCTCCTCCTCCTCCCCTCCCCCCTCTCCTCTTCCTCTTCCTTCTCCTCCTCCGCATTCTTCATCCTCTCTCTTGTTTAAACTGACCAAGTGCAGCAAGCACGTGTGTCTCCCTACCCTCGTCCGGTATCCCCATCATTCGTCCGAACCGACTGCAAAACAACACAGCACAGTCCTTAAAGCCAGGTAAAGTGCGTGCAGCTGCCGTAGCAATGATGCAATGCACACCACGCGCGTCAGATCCAGACCCTCAGATCCCACTGGACGCGGCACGACGCACATGTCTCGGTGTTAAATTCACCCAACCACGTCAGGCTTCGCACGTTTTCTTCCCTCAACCTAACACCCTCTAATCATCCTGTTCAACAGTTCCTTCTTCACCTGCTCATCCACACTCGTTTCACTTACTACAAAACGTCACCATGATCAACGTCCTGCTGTTCAAGCTCTTCATCATCCTCGGTATGTCCTTCTCCCCCTCTCTCTGCCCCAACCCGAACTAACTCTTCCCAGTCCTAGCAGCCCCCGGCCAAGCGCAATACGGCCCCGGGGGCTACTGGAACGGCGCGGGCTACCCAGGCGGTCCTCAAGGAAGCGGCTTCCGCGGCGGGCCGGCCTTCGACGTCGACGAGGCGACTCGTGTGCGCGCCATCCATGGAGTTTTGGGCGCTATCGCCATGGTTGCGCTGTTCCCCGGCGGTAGCATCCTAATCCGACTTTTGCCCGGCAAGTTTGCATTGTGGTGTCATGCCATTGCGCAGATGATTGCCTTGGCCGTGTTCGCCGCGGCGGTGGGGATGGGGATTAAGTTGGTGGAGATTGTCAAGATTCCGGTTCGGGATGGAGGTAACGGGGAGGTTGTTAGGGATGGGAGTATAGTGAGTATTATATCCCCTTTCTGTCGTCTTGTTGTAAGAGAAAAGATTAACGGAACGTAGTTGGCCAACCCTAACATCAACTACCACCCGATCATCGGCCTCATCGTCTTCGCCTGCCTCGTAGTCCAACCTATCCTCGGCATCATCCACCACCTCAAGTTCAAAAAACTCCGCCGCCGCCAGGCCTGGTCGTACCTGCATCTCTTCAACGGACGCATCTTCATCAGCCTGGGCATCGCCAACGGCGGATTTGGGCTGTGGCTCGCGCGCGCTTCGGCCGCCGTCAAGCTGGCGTACATCGCAACGGCGGCGACGGTGTGGACGCTGTGGATGCTGTTCGCCCTGCGAGGGGAGATGAAGCGGGCGAAGGAGAAGAGAGGTCGGAGCAGGGAAGGGTCAGAGATGGAGATGGGATCGAGGGGGTTATTTGGGAGGAAGAGGTTTAGTGGAAACTCGGCTTTCTAAGTGCTGATACAAGGCTTATTGAAGCGAGATAAACTGACTTTTTGCCAAAAAAAAAAGGATATGAGACCCGTATTATGAAGGTTGACGGCCTTTTATGCTGGCTTTGGAGACTTCTCTGGCTCTGGAAGATCGTGGTGTTTGGAACCATGGAGATAGAACTGGATTGGCATGTTTGCTGGATTTTGGATACCGACGGTATTGTATACAATTATTCTGCCCATAAACAACAAAAACGCAAATATACATAATTAAATACACTGCCTGAAACAAGTCTTGACTCCTTGTGTTTAGACAGAGCCGACAAAATCCTCTAACTCTGCGAGAGAATGTGCCCCTCCTTTTTTTACACAGGAAAATGCGTCCAAACCCACACAGTCCAGTACAGTAAATAAACTGTATGGGATAGACCCCACCAGGCAGAAACTGGTCCCCTCCTTGATCTCTGGGGAATATCTTAATCTTATCTCCCCTCCTCAGCCTCAACTTCAGCCTTACGCTCAGCATGCCATTCGCTTCACTCCCCATGAGCTAGCAGCAACACCACTTTCTTTCCACTTTATGGATCTCCCACACGACCGCGGCGCACCCAATGCACACAACAGCCGCTGGCGGCGACATGGCCTCTCCAAACTCGATCCCCAGCCCGGATGACTCCCTTACCCAGGGCGGCACTACCACCAATGTCGACACCCCTGTCACTCTCAATCCCTCGGAGACCCTGCCCCAAGGGTCCTCTTACGACATATCCTCCCAACTAACCCTAATAATCACCACCTCTCCAACCCCCTCGGCCCCCTCAACCTCCCTCCTCAGCCAAATTATCTCCTCCTTCCGCGCCTTCTGCCCTCCCCTGCTGCACTGTCCCGTCATCCTTATCCTCGACACGTACGATCATATCAGCACAACAGCCCGTCTCAAAAAGGGACATGTCACGGCCGAGGGGGCAAAGAAGTACGCCCTGTATAAGGAGAACGCTAAGGCCCTTATATTGAGGGAGTGGTCGCTAGAGGGGAAAGAGGGAGATTTATTGGAAGAGGAAGGACAGGCCGAATACGGGAGCGTGGCGTACGCGCAGCATGGGAATCCTGTTGTTAAGCTGAGGATTAGTCGGACACGGGATGGGAAGGTGACGTTTGTGGAGCCGGAGCAGAGATTGGGGTTTGGGCTGGCGGTGAGGGAGGGGTTGAGATTGGCGCGGACGGAGTATGTGTGGGTGCAGCAGCATGATTGGTCGCTGGTGGCGCAGATTCCGGTCGGGGAGGTATTGGAGGTGATGAGGCGGCAGTCGGATGCTGCTGATGAGCACGAACTGACGGGCGTGGAAAACACCGAGCCGACGACCAAAGTCCCCGTGAAATACGTCTGCTTCCCAAGCGTGCGCATGCTCCGCTACGCGCGATCCGACCATGTCATGCTCTTTCCGGCATTGCGCGCCCTGACGAATCTGCACAAACAAACCTTTACGGTCAGGGACTCTACCAAGAATGTTCAGCACAAAATCCCGCTGACGCCCCTCTTCTTCTGGCATGACAAGCCGCATATCGCCGAGAAATTACACTATCTCGCCCGCGTATTTCCCAACCGCTCGGCCGTGCCGCGCGGCGCCTTCATCGAGGACACGGTCGGCCATCGCGCGCGTGACGAGATGAAGGAAGGCCAATGGAGGAAGTGGGCTTGCTGGCTGTATTACCCGGACGAGGGGAAACAGCTTTGTCTGAGGCACCTGAAGGGCAGGACGTGGAGGGGTGCGGAAGGGGAGTTGGAGAGGAAGATGGAATTGATCAGGATCAACCAAGAGAATGGCATCCCTAAGAGGGATGGAAAGAGCCAGGTTGAGTGGGAATATATTTGGTCTGAGGAAGAGACGCTGTGTGGAGATTAAGCTGATGATGATGATTAGCTTGGGATTGTCCATGTCGCGATGGGCCTCCACTCTGCAATCGGGCGGTCTGTTGGCACAAGCCAGACTACGCCGCCCTCCCAACCGTCTAGACCTTCGCCTTCCTTGTCACCATCAGTCCTGCCCTGGTTACCAGCCAGCTTGACGCCTGCTTCGCGAACGACCCTGGCAACTCGCTCCAAATTCTCCTCGGAAATGGGGACATCGCCGCTGCAACTGTCAGCTCCTCTGCTCAACATAACGACAGAACACTTAATGTCAGAAGAAAAAGAAAAATATACTTACTACATCAAACTAACATGTGGCCCAAACGCCTCTCTCCATTCGCCTAACCACTTCTCCGTCTCTCCCCCAAACTTGACTTCCCCCTCCCCATTCCTCTCCACACTGTCCCCCTCGTCATGAACCCCCACTGCCCTAGCCAACCCCGCCAGGTTCCTAACTCCCTCAAAGCCGACCCGAATAAAACACCTCCTAAAGAACACATCCTGCGTATCAACCTTCTCAAACCTCACCCTGGGGTAAACCTCCTTCGCTAGTTCGGTAGCCTTGATGGCAAACGCCCGCTCCAGCCAGCCCTGCGGGTCGCTCCCGTAGAGGGACGGCGGGATGTTAGAGGTGAGCGTTACGTGCGCGGCGAAGTAATGGGGGACCACATCTGGGGAGGAGGAGGATTCCTGGGGGAAGTATGTGGGTAGAAGGGAGGTAATGAGGCTGTTAAGGCGGGTATGGAGAGGGTGCGTTGGTGGGGGGAGGAGCCAGAGAGAGGAGCCGGGCATTTTGCTCCTGTTATATCTGGCCGTCTTGATCGATATCAAAAGTCTGGAGACGGTCTGGTTGTTTGGTATTTAACTGGCTGGATGAAGGAGTCTCTAGCGTTGAAGCGTTCCTCTGTCTGGGCTAAGATGAGGTGGTGGTTGCCAGTGAAATAAATGCGGGGAAAGTCGATGTGTGACTAGGACGGACTGGCACGTGGATTTTCAGGGTCAGAGGTTTTTCTTACTGGCTCACTGGAGCCCCACGTGCGGGATTTCAAGAGCACTGATTGGGGAATTGGGGAGCATTGTAGAAGGCTGCGGGTGGTGTCATTTGGGGAGCTTCGAGAAGAGCGTAAGTCACTTCCCGACCAGAGGCCTGGTACCACGGCAGAGTTCAAGTTCTTTCATACTCTAGCTCTGACCCTAACCTGAGAAAGAGAGGACAAGATAAATCTCGCAGACAGGAAAAGAAGGTGGACATCATGGACATATCAGGGGCCCCGGGCAGACGACTGGGAAGGTGGAAGGTGTGTCGAAAGCACTGAATATCAGAGTTTGTTTGGGGGG
>Ga0065720_1019321_pt1 | contig 28598 bp, 17 predicted proteins | sample Thericmetagenome_FD_59107 | JGI IMG/M metagenome (GOLD analysis project Ga0065720, IMG submission 59107) | Thermophilic microbial communities from the Joint Bioenergy Institute, California, USA of rice/straw/compost enrichment - eDNA_2 v2... | ecosystem: Engineered > Solid waste > Grass >... | reverse complement strand
CCGGGCCCTTCACGATACGAGAATCGGCCGCCGCCGCCTCGACCTCTTGAGCATAGAGCCCAAACCTTCAGCGATCTGTACGGCGCACCGAACTACCAACAAGGCCGTCTTTCACCCCGCATGGCAGCAGCACCGCCGGATCGTGAGCGCTACGGAATGAGTCCTCCACCACAGGCTGCCCCTACGCGACCGCATCCCCAGAACCTGCCACCGACGAGCTCGCGCCCACCGCCAAGCCCCACAGAACGCGGCAGCTCTGCTGATCCAACGTTGCTGCCTCTTTTTAGAGCTGTGGACAAAGATGGTGAGTTCCAGATCAGTTCGAGTCATTGAGAATGCAAATGAGCTAATGGGAACAGGCACGGGCCAGCTCTCTGAGCGCGAGCTCTCAGCGGCGCTGGTCAACGGCGACTGGACGGCGTTCGACCCACAGACGGTGCGCATGATGATTCGCATGTTCGACAGCGACCGCAGTGGCACGATTGGCTTCGAAGAGTTCTGTGGACTCTGGTCCTTCTTGGCCTCGTGGCGCTCGCTCTTCGACCGCTTCGACGTCGACCGCTCTGGCAACATTAGCCTGGACGAGTTCCGCAACGCCCTCGTCGCCTTCCGCTACCGCCTCAGCGACCGCTTTACGGAGTTGCTGTTCCGTACCTACGACAAGCGTGGCGAGGGTGTTATGAGCTTCGATCTCTTTGTGCAAGCGTGCATCAGCCTCAAGCGCATGACTGATGTGTTTAAACGCTACGATGATGACCGTGATGGGTACATCACACTGAGTTTTGAGGATTTTTTGACTGAGATTCTGCGCCAGCTGCGGTAAAACGGTTGATAGGAATGGAGTTTGGTTTGGAGTTGGTCGAGAACCATGAGCGACGATGATTTCTTTTGGTTTGTCCAATCCAAATGAACTTGAAACATAATACCTATTTTCTTTGAGTTCATGGCATATTTGTAGCTCTTTTCCCAGTCTTTGGTTTCAGTTTTTCCTTGCGCTGTGTTTTGACGGTTTGACTTGATGCTGTGGATAGATGCGCTGGACCTCAGGTCTTCATACTATATCAATATGATACCCTGAAATTCAATCACCTCCCTTTCTTCAGAGGCTTTCCAAGTCTTTTTGAGTTCCTTCTATCTGTTCTAGACTCCCTCTATAGATAGCTTACTTGTACCAAACCATGCGTCTTTATTGCTTAGGAGATCAGCTAACTCTCAAATTCGGAGTTTGCTCTACAGATCCTGGCTCTTTCCCAACTCTAGTGACAATACTCTGCCACAAGCTATTCAATTTGGGATGGCTTCCTCCGCCCCCCATGTTTTCGGCCTGAGTCGGCCAGACCGGGCACTCGAACTCCATACCGTCTCGGTGAAGACCATGGTTAGGACCCGGCTATGCCAAGCCTGCCCGCTCCGCCTTGTGGCAGCCCCACAAGGCCAAGCCACCCGACAGCACGTTAAAGGCCCCACTCTTGGTTAGACCCACCTTGCTGCAGGCACTTTCCAAAATGCGGGGAACAACACCAAAGGGAAAGCAAGTAGGATCTGACAGAAGAGAAATGGGCACAGAAAAAGCACAAGGCATTGTTTTCTGTTCGGAAAAAGTCAACTCAAAATTTTCATAAGCGTCAATTCTCCACACAAGCAACACATTTTAACCGCCAAACCAGACCTTGTTTCAAACCGTCGTGACTGCGTTTCTGCCCATGCCGATAGCTCTTGCCCCAGCTGACGATGACGTCCAATCACATGGGCGTTTGCCATTCCCGCGCAAGCAGGGACAGGACCCCACCGCTCCGAGTCCCGGATCAGTCGCCATCCGCCTTCCTCAAGCGAGTCGAAGCGAGTCAGGACGACCAGCCATCCGTGTCTTTTTACATCCCTTCTCGCTGAGCATTCGGCCAACAGCTCCATGGAGAGGTCACTGGCGCTCCGGACATATGGCGCCTATTTACAAGCTGCTTGCCCACTCGACAGCCAGGGGCATCGGATCAGGCTTTCGGATATCGTGATGGCCCTGTGCTTAGAAGCCATTCCCTTGCTGTGAAAGGCGACCTATCCCTGCTCCTGCTGGCGCTGGTGCTGCTGCGCCGCTTGGTCTTCTGCCGCTCATGTCATGTAGTCGACCTGAGCGCACAGCAACAATCCCATCAGCAGCCAGGAACAAGTTCATAACAGATTCTGATACGCGTGCATCGACGGCGCTCACCTCCGAGGGCGTCATCCGTAGGCGTAACTCGCGAAACCTTCGCACCTACCGCAGCCGTCGATTGCTCCGGCGGCGAGTCCGGCCTGCCATTATCACTTCCAAGCAATGATGACGCTGTGGAACTGCAACCCGTTTCCCCCGCCGCTCGGCACAGTACAGCGCACACTGTATTAGACAAAAGCTCGAGCTGCTCTGCGGCACGAGCTCTAGAAGCTAAGAACTCGGTGTTGGGGTTACGTACTTGCAGACCCTAAGGGTCTTGCGATCTGGAAGCCGCGTAGTTTGTACAAATGGTCAATTGATGCCGGAGCACCCGTATGCTGCTGTATCTGCTGTTTCCTGAGTGAAACCATGGATGAACAAGACAGATTTCAAGCAGCTGGGCGGCGAGTTGTGTTAGTTTAACGAGCGCGGGACAAACTTGGGCATCGCAAGATGGACGCCGAGTCACCAGTTCCCTTGACCAGGAACATACTTGCAGCTCACCCCGCTCTCTCCCCGCTCTCCCATTCGAGCAGATCCTCATCCACTCGCACTTGCCGGTCGCCAGGCAGTCGCTGGAAGTTACCGCTGTATTGGTTACTGGTCCTTTTCCTAGGCTGCCCAGACCGTCAGACGGCCTGCGGCCCTGGGGGCATTCACATTGCCACCGACCTGCGCTCCCGCTCTTCTAGACTTTTCTTGTTACAACCTGCAAGCGCAAGACAACAGGAGCTTGGAGCTCTCTCCTCTTGACTGCCGGTTCCCCCTGAGCACCCAGTCTCCGGAGCTTCAAATCATAGCACAAAAAGATAAGTGCAACGGCTGCTTTTATATTGCCTTTCTTCCCTCCCGGCATCTCCAATTGGAGCGCTGAGTTTCGATCCCGCTTCCACTACTGTCTCATTTATCGACTGGTCAACTCATCGCCATCTTTCCCCGCTCGCGAACCCGACCGCTCGACCAGCCCTTTGCCAGAGAAGTCATCTTCGCGTGATGGGGTTTGAATCAGCACAAACCGCAAAGATGCCGCCGCGGTCAAACCTCACTACGTCTTTCCCAACTACGGATGCCAACAACGAGGTTGTCTGTCCGCTGCGCAATCAAGATGGCTCCAGCTGCCGCAAGCGCTGCATTGGCGTAAGTGACTGTTTGCCCATTCTTCGATACCAGTGTCTTGATATTGCTGTCGCCACCCGATTTCGCCTTTGCACAGCTGTGCGCAGTGCCACAAGCCAGATGCATGAATGGCGAGGCTAATGAGACGTAAACTTTAGGAGAAGCGGTATCGTTCCATGCAGGAGCATATCCGTCGCGCACATCCCGATCATTATATTCCCAAGTTGCCAGCGACGGAAGAAAGTTTCCTGCTTATGATAAGCACGCCGCCGAATGAGAGGCCACATCTTCAACAACAACAACAACAACAACAACAACAGCAGCAGCAGCAGCAGCAGCCTGGCCAGCAGCAATCGAATCAGTCGAAGGGTATTGCTCAGGGGTATCGGCGTGATGAGCCTAGTGCACCAGTGACTCCTCGCCGGGTCGACGACTATGCAAGTAGCACGATGCCTGCTGCTGCCGCCCTCGCGCAACTTCACAATCATAAGGGTGATCGCGGGTGGGAGTCGGATGCTGTAAGTCAGAGATCTCGCTTTGCTGTGTATGGGAGAATTCTCGTAATGACTAACATGTACAACGTATAGGATTGGTATTCTGATACCGAAGGGACGAGGCGGCCAAGATCGTCCGTCGAACTCCCTCCTCTTCAGTTCAAGAGCAGCGATGTGACAAGCGTACCACTACCGAGTCTTGAGGCTAGCAGACAGCGCGGGCTGTTACCGTCGATCATGACGCAGTCGCCGCCCGGTCGCTCGTCTACGTTGCCGCCTCTTCCCCGGTCGCTAGGGACCAGGCCAAGAAGACAGTCTATAACTAAGAGGGGCCATCACAGGAAAAAGTCCCGAGCCCCCGGACCCAGCTCAGAATGGCTTCGTCGTATCCAAAATGACAACAGCCATGACATGCTGCGGCCAGGCTCCTATGACAGAAAAGCACTCTCGGCTGAGCCATCGGCCGACTACGGTAAGAGATGGGAGGATCTGATCGACGCGGCGGCTTCGGCAACGGAAGACATAGATGAGGACAGAACTCCAGTGAGCAGCAAGTTCCCTTCGATGGTCGACCCGCGCCTGACAAGCCAGGTCCCGCAATCTCCTATATCCATCCCGCGGGCCTCCCTGCCGCCCTTTTCCCAGAATTTCACCAGCTATCAGGCATCCCCCTTGCACCAGGCACTCACGCCGCCTCCGTATAACCCTGATGCCCCCGAGCCGTTCCCGTCGGTCGAGAGTGGCGAAAGCGGAGATAACTTCCATCTAGAGTCTCGCGTCCTGTCGGACTCGTCGCCGAGCTATTCGTCACAGAACACTCAGATTTATTGCGCTGCCTGCCAGGGCATTTCGCTGCTGAGGGAGTCGTATGCCTGCACCGAGTGCATCTGTGGTCTGTGCCAGGCCTGTGTCGATGTCCTGATGGGCGAGCAGGGCGCCAGAAGGAAGTGCCCGCGCTGCGCTACCATTGGGGGACGATTCAAGCCTTTCCAGTTGGATATCCGGTAGTTGCCTGAGTGTGATTTAGCCGGGAGCGGGATATGTTGTTTATCTTTCTTGTTTTCCTTCTTTTTCATCCTTTTTTTTTCTTTTTTACTCTTTTGATTATCTTGATTTGCAAGATGGTTTCGACATTCACTTCTTGAGTAGTAGCTTCTCGACATATACTTCAATCACTTCGTTAATTCTGGCAGCATGCTAGAGTGGTAACACGGAAGCTGAGATACGACCGCACACACACACACCAACATGGGCTTCAAACGAACAGTACATCAAGGCGCACAACATGACATGATCGAATCTCGCTTCTCCTCTTTCCTTTATCTGAATTACTTATGACATCATCCATTATCAGAATGGAAAGGAAACGGTCTTTTTGCATCCACGGTTTCTGGCGTACTCGGCTGGGCTTCTCCTCTTTGGAATCTGGTTGTTAAGGGGCTTACAGGCCGGAAGGGCGTTGATACGTCGGCGGGATGCTTTACGACTTTTGGATCCTGCTAAGTAAATTGGTTCCGGTTGGTTTAATTCGTTTCAAAGGCTCTTCCAACAGTTTATATAAGGGGCAGACACGTTTAGGGTGTTTACCTCATTTACTTTCCTTTTTGAAACCTTCCTCGCAGCTTATGGAACCAAGGCTTTGGTGGAGAGCCATCAGGATGTTTTATTTCGTGATGGCAGGCCTGGCTTGGGGTGCTCAACACTGCCCCAACTCTCCTATCCTATTGTCTTGGTTAAAGTAGCTGAGAGGTTTTCCCGAGAGATTTTTTTTTTCGCATTTGGTTTAGACTCTCAGATTTATTCCGCAACGAATAGCGTAGGTTTTGGATGCCAGGTTGAATGAAACCAAGATGCTTTTCTAGCTTGAGTGTCAGCAGATCTTATGTAGTGAAGATGGGGCTTGGGTCGCAGCCTGCCTACCTTGGATGAAATAAGTGCCGCTTGTCGGTATGTGTGTGAAATACCTTACCAGCTGGCTTTTCATCTCATGTGAAGTTGAGCATGAAAGAGATTTTGGATGCTATGGCTTTGGAGAATGTGAGTTCATGGGTACGTTTGGTGAGCTTGGCATGACCACCAGAGCTATTTCTTATCACCAACAGCTGGGATCTGATTTTGAATCCAACAATCAGCGATATAGGTGTGGAGTTTGTGAAGATACAAAGCTATCTACTCCCTGCGCTAGTGTAGAGTAGAGCATGGTAACAAATATAAGGAACCCAACATCCAATTGGCAAGGCTTCTCTGCATATTCAACATGCAATGTTGTGATGCAATCATGCAGCAATAGCATGTTGTTTCTAGATAATCTTAATTCTGCTTCTTGGATTGTGTGGGTGGTGTACAGCCTTGTCAAGAACCATCATATTTTGTCAAAACTCAGGGGCAGATGGCATGACTCCTTGAGCCAAGCTTGCGGGACAGGTCTGGAGCTGTCGACTTGCTGTGATACAACCCAAGCCTGAACCGATGGCAAGTACTCAAACTCTAAGCTTAGGTGCTTCCTCATCTGTATAATATCCCTAGTCTTCACTTCAGGATTGAAAGAATCGCTGTGAAGTGGGATGCTGGGCGCGTTTTTGAGAAGTAGTTGCAAAGCTTTGACCTGATCGCCAAGACCAGAAGTCCTTGGAGACAGATTGTTGTGCACAAATCACAAAAGTTGCAGCACTCCATCGTTCCCTCTCGTCTTCGTTAGCCCCAGGGATTCACGCACAGGCCACACTAGCTCCGTGAAAGCTTGCTAAGCTGTTTCATCTTACCCCTGGTTCTCTTTATACGAACTGAGAGTACTCGATCTGAAGCTCAGAAGTCAAACTCAAAGCTACACATAAAAAAAGGGGAATTAGCCGCCTCCCAGGCGCTTGTATTCAGAGGTTAACGTCGTTCTGGTAGCTCTGGTGAACACAAAAGATGCTTAATTTTCCAATCCGTAGCGCGGACCACCTTTTTGGGGAAAAGCTTGCTGATGACGCTGCAATATGGATGAATAGTCCATGCACAACGCTCCAATCGGGAGGCCGCGCAACACGTCAGCAATTCCTTCTCCTCCCAGGGCTGAGTCAACCGCAGCTCCGCGCGCCAAGGAGAAGGGATGCGGGAGCCTTGTCAGTCGCGAAGGGTTGCAACGGGCAGGGCACCACGCTGGCGGTGCGCTTTTGTCTTGTCTCTTCCTTGACCTCCGGGCGATTTTACCTTACCGAGCTCGCCGCCCGCGATCCGATGCAAGAGCCCTCCATCCCACTTGGTCGTACGACTGTAATGAAAATAAATGGAAAGAAAGCTTTTCGATTGCGGAACGGAACAGAAAAACAATCTGTCCAAGATGTGGGGAATGTAGCAACGACAGCGCCGAGGACAGAACCCTAGGGAACACAGGCTTTCTTGTATGGGGCCTACCCACTTGGCCAGTCGACTGCCTGCAAGGGCATACGCTAGCGAGTTGTCAGCTGAAAATTGCAGGGTCTGTTTCTGCAATCGGGTTACAGTGATTAGTCGCGCCATCGTGTGGATGGGTGTGTGGTTTACTTTATTAGCTATGATCCGAGCCTGTGGCGTGCTCCTGTCGCCAGCCGCGCGGTGCATTCTCCCTATATCTCACGCAAGAGAACCCGATTTTCCCTTAAGAAAGGGATGGCCATTCTTTTCAAATCCCTTGTCTCGATGGCGGTTTGACCTTTACACCTACAGCTCACAGACAAGATCGTCACTCATTAGCACAACGCATTCCCCCTTACCGTTAGCTTGCCCTCACGAAGTTTCCTAGAACCCTGTCTGTTTTCGAGTGGCACGCGGCTTTAAGCTGCCCAACCTGTGCGACAACGCAGTGTTACTTGGGTTTTGATCTCTCAGTCATCCTGGTAAGAACAATCGTTGTCCTCTTGGAGATTGCTGGTTCGTGAGATCCGTGGGTCCTGTGCATGCAGCCATCCGGCACAGTCAGAGTTAAGGTTAGAAGAAAAGCGGCATGTGTGGATAAGAGCTTTCATGGAAGCCTTCTCGTCATTCGTTACACACCTTCGTATTTCGAAGCGCGATCTGGCTGACAAGAGTTAAGTAGACCACATAGTGGATCAGAACTTAATCCCAGCCGAAAGGTCTTCAAAGATATAACACATCTGGACAGAAATAATTCGACACTCCTATAGAGTATCATGCCTCAGTCATTTACCACTTGAAGTCTCTCGTTATCAGTAAAGCCGAAGTTCATAGTGATCATCCACCGTTTCGCTAGTCTTGGTCGACAAAATGGCCGACAAAACTTTCTTTATATCGTGGGAACTATGGCAGAAGATGACCTTTGTACGACTAAGCACCCCACTTTATCGAGACTTTTGACCGAACTTCCGGAGCTGTTTTGCTGACACCGTGCTCCAGGTGCTGGCGGGAGCCATTGTGGTCGTCTTCATCGTGGGATTAATAAAGTCGTGGTGGACAGGGCGGATGATGAAGAAACAAGAGAAGCTGGACGCCGAGAAGAGGGCCCGGTCTGAAGAATTGAGAAAGTCAGGAATATCTACAAAGCGCGGCCATGACGTTCCATTTGGTGTTCGAGCCCTCCAAAGTGGCATTGAAGTCGAAGGGATTTGGATTTGCGACCCGAAGAGCGAGTCTTCCAGCAACCTTCTCGCCGGTATGGAGTCTGATTCTCAGAGGAATGGAGGGCAACGGTACTCCGATTATGACGACGGAAAGATGCCTTCCGCCAAAGCCGCTCACTCTCCCAACGGCTCGATCTCTCAGAGACCCGCCGACGCCGCGTCCATTCATAGTGGCCGTTCCATCCCCCTGCACACGTTCAGCCCTAGACGACCAGCCTCGAGACCATCCTCATCACGTTCGGCTGTCGCTCCCGACGTCAACGAGGACACTTTACGCAGGCTGGAAGGCCGCTCCACACCTGTGGCATCTTCGCTACGCAACCTCTCGCATGGCAGCACCGGCTCTGTCTCTGGAGACACTGTCGCCCAGAGCGATTCACAAACGAATGGAAGCAACCTGCTTGATGTTCCTCGCCGGAGCCCACAGGGCAGTGTGAGGTCTCTGCAGCAGAAGCAGTCTCAGAGTGACTTGCCTGCCCCAAATCCGACGTTTGGGCCTGGAGAATTGCATTATAACCGGGGTTCTGGATCCAATTGTCATGCTTAGTTGGTGATCGGTTTGAAAGATCTCAGGTTGCTGCGAGACGTGAAGCATGGGTAATACGGTGACTTGAGCGTTGTTGGAAACCGGGGTATGTTAAGTTTACGATTCATTTCTGTATAGATCTGTGTCGATGATTTCTGCCGTAAAATGGTCGTGTATATTGGTTCATAGACTGCAACTCACAATCATAATGAGGAGAGTCGAGAGGAGGGATAGTGGAGAGATGAGTGCGCAGTGAAGGTGGGAATGGCGTGGCGAATGTGCTGTTAACTAATATGTACTTTCAAAGTTGGGTCCAGGAAGGTCAAATAAGTAAAATATTAGCAACAGAAGCCGGGTTCATGAAATGTTTGAGTCTTGAATCATCATTTAAGCACTTCCACGACAACTCGAAATGAGATGGTAGAGTGAGCGAGCCCGGGGCTTCTATAAAATACGAGAGGGTTACGCTGTTACATACGGCATGTTATGTTACGCAGACAGATCACGTTTATTGTATCGTACATAAGGCTGTAATGCCAAGCCTTACAAACCCAAGTTGTGGATCTGTTGCCTGATTGCCATGATCGTTGGCGCGCTGGTCACGGGTTCGCGCGTCATCGCACCTCGCCAAAACGCGTCCGCTGCCTGACGGATTTTAAACTCTGTCAACATACCGACTGCGACACCCAGTTTCTTCCCTTGCCTGCCTTTTGCCACGACATCCCGTCTAACAGAAGTCAACGTTTATCCATAATTATAATTATGGCCAACTCCGAGAACGAGGAGTATGAGGAGACGAATAATGTTGAAGAAAGCGGGACAGCCGTCCCTGGCGCTCCTACCCCGCTGAGCGCTCTTGAAGTGAGTAAACGGACTCTACCAGTCGTTGAGACGTTTGTGGAGCGAGATGATTTGCTGATGCGTAATGTCAACTCGACAGGGAGTTGGCGGTATCACAAAACGAGACATCCAGCTCATCACTCAAGGGGGGTATTATACTGTCGAATCGGTCGCGTACACTCCCCAGAGAGTGCTTGAGCAGATTCCTGGTATCTCATCAGCCAAGGCAGGTCGCATTCTTGCAGAAGCCTCCAAGCTTGTCCCAATGGGCTTCACCACGGCTACGGAAATGCACCAACGCCGAAGCGAGCTCATCTGTATCACAACTGGCTCCAAGAATCTCGACAACCTCCTTGCTGGTGGCATCGAGACCGGCAGTGTGACCGAGATCTTCGGCGAGTTCAGAACTGGCAAGTCCCAAATCTGCCATACACTCGCCGTAACATGTCAGCTACCGTTCGAGATGGGCGGTGGTGAGGGTAAATGCTTGTACATTGATACAGAAGGTACCTTTCGCCCTGTCCGTCTCCTCGCCGTCGCAAATCGGTACGGCCTCTCTGGCGAAGAGGTCCTCGACAATGTGGCCTATGCCCGAGCATATAACTGCGATCATCAGCTGCAGCTGCTCAACCAGGCGGCAGCCATGATGTGCGAGACACGATTCAGCCTCGTGATCGTTGACTCGGCTACAGCGTTGTACCGGACAGATTTTGTCGGGCGTGGCGAGCTGAGTTCGCGGCAAACTCATCTTGCCAAGTTCATGCGTACTCTCCAGCGTCTTGCTGACGAATTTGGTGTTGCGGTTGTTATCACCAATCAGGTCGTCTCTCAGGTTGATGGTGGTCCGGCGTCCATGTTCAATCCAGACCCTAAAAAGCCCATTGGTGGCAACATCATTGCACATGCTAGCACAACACGGATCAGCCTGAAAAAGGGCCGCGGCGAGACAAGAATTGCCAAGATCTATGACAGTCCTTGCCTCCCGGAGAGCGATTGTTTGTTTGCCATCAATGAGGATGGCATCGGGGACCCGAACCCGAAGGATCTGGAGAAGTTCAAGGACTGAGGATATGATGTGTCGGTATGGGTGGCAGCAGTTGCTCTGGATGTAGATGGCATGAATCATGGCACGCATGGCGTAGGTATGGCTTTGGAATGGGACTCTAGACTCTGGGAATGTACATTTTGGCTGGGGGGAGTTTGAGACTTTGCGCTGGGACACGCATATGGCATCTACCTAACCGATAAAATAGCTGTTTATGACAAAGGCACCGAATAATTAGCTTGATAAATGTGATTTCAAATTAAGTCGATGTGAGCAGGTCTGCTTCTTTTCAATCTTTGATGTGCTGGTAGGAGAGCATTTTGAGGCTTCGATGAGCTCTCAAACCTGTGCCTGAGGTAAACCGCCCTGTGTGGTCAATGCGTTACCCGGGCAGCAACAAGGATGCGTTTGCAGGGGGGTAGTGCTCGCCAAGAAGCAGGACCCAGCAATCGGATTGAAGCATTGCAGCGCTTGCAAGGCGGCCAGAATTCTGCCCTAGAAGCTCGAGACCGCGTTTCCGACTCGACCGACGAAGTGCGACAACGCCATCGTGCCCATTGATTGTCACAGCACTATCCCTCGTGGGCTCGTCGGTGGCAAGATGGCCTTCGGCAACTTTGAAATTCTTTACAAGGAGACGCGACTGAACCTCGAGCCCGCGTCGCCGTCTTCCGTCGTCCAGCTTCGAGTCGCGCCTACAAACGCCTACGGACGCTCGAGCTTATCCTCATCATCCTCCTCCCGTCCTGCCAGCGCCACTGCCGACGACGAGAAGGGCTACCGCACCAAGAACCTCGCTACTGCCTCATCTATCTACTACCGCAAGCATCACAGCTCTCCGCGCGGCTTCTTGTGGCGCGTCCTTGACAACAACACCGTCCTTAGCATCCGCGTCGCCGATGTCTGCAGACAAGAGAAGGTGGCCGATGCGCCACTAATCCTAAACCTCCGCTTCGCTTCCCCGCTGCGCCCGGCCTGTGTAGGCTTTGCCGACCACGAGGACCACGATGCGCTCTTTGTCTACGCCATCGACCAGAGCAACCAGCTGTGGTCCATCATACTGCGGCCGGACCACTTCCGCAAGAGGAGTGCGACTGAAGGAGGGCTGGGCGATGCGAGCAGGGTGTATTCGCCCCCCGGATTTGGGTTCAAGCATCCTCACAGGCTGGCGGTTGTCAGCCCCGATCAGCTGATCGTCACTATGCACGATGGCGGCATCCTGAAGTTTGACCGAAACAAGAACCATGAGTGTGAGTTGATGAGTTCTGACGCTTGCCCAATTGAAGAAAGGGAGAAGCTTTTGCTGACACCGAGGTTTTGTTCACTAGCACATGGGTCACCATGGAGAGAATCGATTTACAATGTTGCCGGCTGGGGCCAAAGTCTACGAGGCTTGGTCCCCTTTCAGCGCAACCCAACCGTTCGGTATGAAAAGATTAACATGGAGCTGACCGCAGCCGCGTCGACAGCCGTAACAACCATGGGGCATGCAGAAACCGCTTTTCTTTTCACCATCTGCTTGGACCACAGAATGAGAGTGTGGGACGTGCGAACTGGCCAGATACTCTACACCGGCGACATCTTGAACAACACCAAGCGCGACCCTCAGGAGGTCGGCAAGTGGACTGTTGACCCTTCACAGAATAACTTGATTAGGATACTTGACAACGGCCGCGGGCAATGCTTGGTTGTGACATACTCGCCTGTCGGTGCTGGTGAATTCAAGTTCTGGAAAGTTAAGGCGAACGATCAGGGGTCGATTCATGTCACCGATTGCTTTCCTGATGCACGCTTGATGTCTCCAAACCCAACATCCCTCGATGTATGGACTCTGGCCGATTTTGCCATCGCACAGCAGCCAGACGGCCCGGAATTGTGGGCGTTGTGGAAGAACAACACCAGCTATCGGGTCAACAGACTGCAGATTATCCCTCGGAACGCCACGGCACCTTTCGCAGACGGTTGGAAGGCAGTGTGCGTCGAGAGTCCTGGCCCGACCCCGCGCGCATCGGGCTCCTGGAACCCGACCGACTCGACGGAGAAGTGGCTGGACCTCATCTTTTCTCCAGGCCGCTTCTCTAAGTCTACCTTGGAGACAGCCTTGGCGATGTATGAGAAAGGCCTTGGCACCTACAAGGAGACGGTCTCGAGGTCTGGTAAGGGCATCGCTGAGTCCATTTGCTCGGTCATTGGCTCTACTACGACTCTGGATCGGAGTTCGCAAGGTGGCGCCGACTACGACCAGTTCCGCAACACGAGCGAGACCCAATGGATGCGCTTCTGGCGCCTGCTGCTGGAGCTCGACAAGCAGAGAGGCGAGGCGTTGTCGCTGGTTTTCGACCAGTATGACGGCATGGTCTGGGTTACTTGTGCAGACTTGCTCGCTGCAGTTAGGCAATGCAGCGACCTAGAACGCCTTTACCACAACCTTCAGTCCCCTGAGAAGAAGAACGAGGATGTTGCTGCGCTGATCTCGGCCGGCCTCACCTTTGTCGAGACCTTTTCGGACAGCATGCACCAGCTGTGCAAGGCTGCCCTTAGGGCTGAATTGTACGAAAACTCCGCCCTGTCGGACAGAGAACGCATGCAGCTGTTCCTCGATCGTGCGGGCTTTTGGGTCACAGATGAGGACTGGGCCCAAGTGCTGGACATCGTTGGGCAGAACTACCAGATGGTTACCTCCAGGCTTTACGAAGATCTCTTCGACTTAATCACTGCCACTAGCGAGGCCAATTCGCAAGAGCTCCGAGAGCCATTCACAATATTTGGCAAGAAGGTGGTTGTCCGTGCTGTGCAAGAGACTGTCGAGCTCCACTGGCAGATCCTCTTCAGCCAGCTGATCCTCCTTGTCAATATGGTAGACAGCGAGAGTGAGGAGGCTCGGCCTCTGCACACTAGGTTTGACGTCGGCTCTGTGTACCGGCGGTTGATCGATGCTCTTAGGAGGCTGGAACATCTGAGGTGGATGACAAAGACGGAGCTGAGCGTTTCACCCTCAAAGAGCCGGTCAGGCTCTTCGTCACCAACGCTTTCCAAGCGCGGTCAGGACGAGAGTTACACCAGAACGGCGTTGGAGGAGTTGGCTGGTCACCTGTTTGGCCTGCCCGAGAGCAATAATATGCCTCTGCTGTCTAGCATCACAGATCTTGTTCTCGACCTCTGTGCACCTACCAGCACAACTGTGCTCAACACCTGGCTTATTCAGTGCTGGCTTCTTAAGGAGGGTCGACCAGATCTTGCTCTCGAGCTCATGCCATTCGCCGAACAAGACCCCTTCTCAACGTATGTTCAAGGCCGCGTCTTCCTTGCACTGAGGGACTACGACACTGCCGCTCAGCACTTCAGGAAGGCTGCCATTGGGCTCAGCATCCCGCTCAAGCACGTCGATCGGCACAGCGCCGGCCTGCTTGACGACACCGAATGGAACCTCCTTAACAGCGGCCTTCCAAACTACTACGCCCACATTGTTAACTTGTACGATAAGCAAAAGGCGTACTCGTACGTCATGGAGTTCTCCCGGCTCGCCCTGCAGTTTGCCCAGACTAGCAACCAGGACTCTGCAAGCATCAAAACAGAGATGCTCAGCCGGCTCTTCATGGCATCTACTGCCACTTCCCACTTCGAGGAGGCCCACTCGGCGCTGCTCGCCATGGATGATGAAGCCCTCCAGAAATCGTACCTGCGCAAGCTGCTCGAGCGGATGTGCGAATCCGGCCAGAGCAGCGAGCTCATCAGCCTGCCTTTCTCGGGTCTGCAGAACAAAGTCGACGAGATTTTGGCCGAGAAGTGCCGCGCCACGCGGGACGTGCTCAACGGCGTGCCTTATCACCAGATCTTGTATGCCTGGCGCATTAGCCACAATGATTACCGAGGAGCGGCGGCAATCTTACTCGATCGGCTGGAGAAGCTTCGTCGCTCGGGCGAGGGCGATAAGCTTGGTGCCGAGGATGGCGAAAACGGAGCTGGCAATGATGCCTTGGACACTCAGGTCACCCGCCAGTATTTGATCGTCATCAACGCGCTGAGCTGTGTCGCCCCGCAGGAGGCTTACATCCTTGAGGATGTGCCACCTCCAGTTCCTGGGAAGGGCACCAACGACGAGGAGTATTCCCAGACCGGCAGCAAGCGCAAGCTAGGCAAGCTCAACGCCACTAGCGGCGAGGAAGACCTCGACAGCCGGATCGAGGAGCTCGCCCGCTTGCTGGACAGCGAAAGCGCCGGGGACAAGAAAGCCAGGCCTTCCTCGTCAAGTGAGGAGGATCAGCAGCTGCTGGAAAGGATGCAAAATTTCTCGACAGCAGTGCGCCAAGAACAGGGCCAACAGACGCCTAGGAGGTTGCTCCGACTGGAGGATCTGCGTAAGCAGTACCAGCAAGAGCTGGATCGGATTGTGGCGATCCAGAACAACCAGTTTGCGCTGACGGCAGATGGGGAGGATGAGGATGAGGACATGATGGATATCGCATGAGAGGGCAGGGAATAGAAGTGCAAAGCTGTGGTTGAGCAGGCTCGGAAGGTTATTTGGAAGTGATTTGCAGTGTACCGTGAGAGAATTGCACACAACAGAGAACATGGGGAAATGGGATACCTATACTTTTTTTCAGAGAGGGCGATGTGGTTCAAGGGTGCTTAGTTTTGATTGCTTTATGTATTACTGTAGCAAGTCTGAACGGGATAACGGAATCACATGTGACAAGACAACAATTTTTTTGTTCAAATCAACGTGTCTGAGAGTGTCTGAGATCTCAGTGTAATCATCGGGTTATATTAAGAGTCCAAAGAAGTGTTTCCCTCTCCTGTGGACTTGGAAGACGTCTTAACCAACGCCGCGCCCATGCTGAAATTATTAAGGCGAGATACCTGCCCGGCTCATACTACGTAAAGTTCATAACTCCCACAGCAATCCTAAGAATATAAACGTAACATCATACGTGTCTCATGCCAAAGGCGCAGTCACCTGCTTTTGATCCGGTGGCGGGGGTAATAGCTGGTTGTCGTACTCGGGTGGTTGCCGGTAAAGGATAATTTCTGACTGCTTGAAGTATCTTCTTGCATCTAGAGGGGTTTTGGTTAGCCTCATTCTGCAAAAAGATAAAGAGAAGGATTCGTCTTACCTTCATCGATTAACACTAGACTCAAATAGTATCTTGTGGAGAATTTCTTGTTGACATCCCGGAAGGTCGGGGTTAAGTCGAAGCCACCCAGGAAGAGGCGAATTGGTATCGTCTCTCCTCGTGAGGGCGAGCCATCCATGATCTGTTGACTCAAGTTAGTCAATCGCTGAATATTAAAGCTCTCATATTCTCAGAGCATACCTCAAACCGCACCAACGTCTCACTCTCATTATACTGGTTTGGAGCAACGCCAGTGGTCTCACGTCGGATGATACTCAGCTCCATGTGCTTGATCTTGAGCCGGACAAGCAAGAAGTAGATCCGACCGACAATAACGTCCTTGAGATGGTACTTGCTCTTGCTGTATTCAAACTCAATGTGCAGGCAGTCCTCAATACCAACATCCATCTTGATGCTGCTATTAAGCTCGGGAGGGATGCGGTAGCTGTACACCCAAATGTCCTTCTCGCGGATCACATCGGCCATGCGCCGTGAGACCGTCACGCGCACAAAGTACCGCAGCTTCACGTTAATGCCGTTGTACGACTCGTACTGCTTCTCGACATTCTTGAAATTAAAGTCGAAGGTCTGCGGGTGTTGCAGCTCGCCGGGAGCCGCCAACTCTTGGACGAGAGAGAGGAACTCGTAATGGTTACCCCGATCGAAGAACATTTCTATAGGGTGTGTTAGCTGGCGAGCCGCACACAGGCTGTATACGAAATGTTGCGCTGGCAGGATATACCTATTGTCCCAATAAACTGGACTTTGATGCCTGTATGTTCTAGGCGCTTGCCGTCCTTGGGCCGGACAGTCACGCAGCCCTTAACGGACTCGCCGTCCATGTAGAGGGGGACTTTCTCGCGACGGTTCTTGTCCAGCTTAACGTCGACCATGGCTCTCTTGTCGGCGTCCGCGAGGACAATATCTATGTCCACGGGCGTCGAAAAGAAGTACGACATGGTGGGTGGTGGTGTTGGTGGTGCCGGAGCTGAGCTATGGGCAGGCGATGCAATTGGCTATGCGAACTGCGCGCGATGCTCTAGCTAACAATCGAGGAACAAAGGACTTGGGTTCAGAACAATCAACAATAGCGAGGCTCGAGACTCGGTCGTTCAAGAGGTGTGTCGACTGTCGCGAGCTCGACTCTAATGTGGAAAGCTGTGGTGTTGAGCGACTCTGGACTGGTAAACTTACGTTATCTTCGGGGGATGTCGTTGCGGCGGCACAGCCAGGCAAGGGGTTCGAGGTGGGGCAGATGTCAGCTCTGCCCAATCAAAGAATATACTTGGCACTGAGGTACTGAGGTACCTTAGCCTCCGCATGTGACGTCCAGCGACTTGAGACTTTGTCTATCACTCTCAGTAAGCAGAGCAGCCCTAAGACGCGCGTTATCAGGATTGAGAGTTAAACAACAAGCTTGGGAGTCCTATGCATGGCAAGGCATGCATTCGATGTGTGAGGTTGTTGGGATGTCTTGGGATGCCCACAAGTTTATGTAATTGATTCTCGACAGAGAGGCAACAAGTCACAGTCCCCGAATCATCCTTCTGGCCAGCTTGAGAGAGTGCTTCGTGATGTAGCGCATGTAAATGTTTACTTTTTGAAAACAGGATAATACGCGTCGTGTTCTGAGAGAGGGAGAGTGATTCTTGCTAGCTGGCTGTTTAAGTCAAGTGAGTCGGCGAATACATCGGAAGGCGTACACAGCGCACTCTGACTAAACAGACCCCGCATGCCAATGTCATCGCAGCACGTCAATTGAGATTGCCCATGCTTTGTACATGCCTGGCTAGACGCAATGCCACAATGAGGAAACCACATTTAATGAAGGGTATCGCTGGAGTCAGTTAGGTGATAGCCATGCATTTCAGATATAAGTCCATTGTGACTAAGTGCTGACTTCAAGTACTGCAAATACTTGATAGAAATCTTTGCCAACCCCTTCAACGAGTTCTTTGTTGGTTTGCTGGAATCTTGGCTCGAGAATGCAAGTTGGACTTGTTCTCGTGGGGTCCTGTTGATGTGGTTTCACTAGAGGCTTGGCATCAAGACCCCCAAGCACTGGCCACTTGAACCCCACATTGCTCCAGCCTCTTGGGTTTTGACCAATGACGGCGCCGCCTGCCAATCTGCCCTAACAGTAACTGCAAGGCGTCCGGCGCACAACTCGAATTATTCCGCGTCCGCAAAATCGTCGTTTTTTCTGGGCCTTACTCCGACCCTCCGTCCACCTCGACGACGAAGAAACACCACCTCCTCACTTTTCGGTCCTATCGCCAAAATGCGCTACATTCACAGTGAGGAGACCATTCCGGTCCCCGAGAACGGTACGTTTCGCAAATTCCGACGCAATGACTACACCTTTGGGAGGACGCGGGGACGGGAAAAGAAAAGGGGAACCACCTCGTCGAAGATTGGCGAACTCGACATCAACGGGCGTTTGTGACGAAATGGGGCTTGATTCTGGAAATGGTCTCAAAACACAGCTCGGAGGAGGCAATTTTTGGGATTTTTACAGCCATTATCGGTATCAGCGCAGTTTACTAACGCCAGTGTCCCATCCACAGTCAAGGTCTCGATCAAGTCAAGGCTTGTCACCGTCGAGGGCCCCCGCGGCAAGCTTCAGAAGGACCTTAGCCACATTGCCGTCAACTTCTCGGTGGTCAAGAAGGGCGTCATCGGCCTGGAGATCCACCATGGCAGCCGCAAGGACGTTGCCGCCCTCCGCACCGTCCGGACCATCATTAACAACATGATCATCGGCGTCACCAAGGGCTTCAAGTACAAGATGCGCTACGTCTATGCCCACTTCCCTATCAACGTCAACGTCGAGAAGAACGCCGAGACCGGCTGCTACGAAGTTGAGATCCGGTATGTGCCAATTGGCAACCTATCACAGGCTGTTGCATAGTGGTTGGGAGAAAATTTGGAGGGGAAGGTGTTAAGGGCGCGATGGAAGCAGGGGAAAACTTTCTCGGATGACTCTGGTTTGAAATAAGTGGGTAAACGACAGGCTGACGGTTATGTCACAGGAACTTCATTGGCGAGAAGATCGTCCGGAAGGTTGTCATGGCCCCTGGTGTTGAGGTCGAGATCTCCAAGGCCCAAAAGGACGAGCTGATCCTCAGCGGTAACTCGCTCGAGGCCGTCTCCCAGAGCGCTGCCGATATCCAGCAGATCTGCAAGGTTCGGAACAAGGATATTCGTAAGGTAAGTTGTGACAAGAACCTCTTTTGTGCTCCTGAGCGTTCATGGGACTTGGACTCACACTTCGCAGTTCTTGGACGGTATCTACGTCTCGGAGAAGGGCAACATCGTCGAGGATTAAGTGCACGCGGCCGTGGGTTTCTTTGTGCGTTATGGGTCTACCGGAGTGGCAAGGGGTCATGGGCATTTGCATGTTTTGTAGCGTATAAATCGCTACTGCAAAAAAATGGGCAACCTTTTTACCACGGGCGTTTTGGTGTTTGTCGCCAAACCGGATACGTCGCGGGTCGCCTTCGCAATAAACGAACACACCATGCTCCACCGCATGTCTCTGGATCTGTCTTCCCCTCGCTCACTGGTGGCTGCGAATAATCGAGGGATTTGACTGACTGAGTGGATGTATCTCGGCACTTGGATATTGGGCAGATTGGAAGGACAAACTCAAGAGTGCCATAAGGTCTCCCTGCAAGTCAGAAGGGCGCATCGCCAAAGTGCTGGTAAAACCCAGGTTTCATTAATTGTTCAATGCTCTTGATATTACGTTCCCTTATGAGAACCATGATTCATCCTTTTGCCCATGGGATCATTAACGAAAAGCTGGCCCGAGCCTGAATTGTTTCTCAGGTACCGTTGTTGCCTTGTATATCTTCATTTGTCCATTCCATCACTTTGTCATCACTCATGACTTCATTCATCCTGACTCATATGAGAGGATATCGAAACCGAAACAGATCGCCTGCCTTTCATTTCTACCCGACTCCCTAAACGCCGGTTAAGATAAAAGCAAATATATACGAGAGAATAGCAAAACAAATGGGGGAGACGCAAGGGAGCGAGGGAATCTACATCGACCGTTATTGTTGGCCTTGGAAGTCAATAAGGGTTTGACCGAAAACCCTTCAATCCCTTGGCAAGCGGTGGGATCTCTGGGATTGAGTGTGCGAGACACGAGTATGGGTATACGTGGTACGCGTCCCCCGGCTTCCAGCCTGACTGCCATGGCGCGAATGACTGACACGAGAGCCAGAATGGTGTGACCGAATGTGTGAGCGCGAGTGCGAGGAGTGAGAGGTTGAGCTGCGGGTGCGGCGGTCGCTGCTCGAGGAGCCTGGTTTGAGGTTAGTCATCAACCTTTTCAGAGAGCAAGGATAACTTGAGGGGTACCCACTTGAGCTAGTATAATACGAAATATAGCCCGAGCTAATCGTGGTCTCGCTGCGAGGAGACCTCGTACTAGAGGCAGCTGGTGTAGCGCCCTGCTTATCTCTCCTGAGACCCAGCAGCAGCGCCAGCCCGCCCAGCGCAGCGCCCAGTCCTATCAGACCCGCACCCTTGGCCTTCTCCTTGCGCACAGCTGACGAACTTGGCTTGCCGCCGTACCACGAGTCATGCTGGGTCCGGCCGCCCTCAACGTTGCTGGTGCTGCTTCTCTTCGTCTTCTTCTTGATCAGATGAAAGATCGCCCCAATGCTGCGCCAGATACCGCGCATGATGCAGCACGCGCAGAGCATAAGCAGCAACCCGACGCCGGCAATAGTACCAATCACGATACCCGCGATCGCGCCGCCACTCAGGCCGCCGCCGCCGCCTTCCACGGCCTCAGGGTCATCGGTTGGTTCCGGAATCTCGCCTGTCGCCGTCGGCGGGGGGATCTCCCCTCCCGTGCCGCTGGTCACCCGGTAGGGAGCACTAAACTGGGTCGTGATGGTCACGCCGTCAGACACCAGCGTCGAGGTGATAATCTCACCGCCAGCGCCATATCCAGCGTTCGGAAGACACTGCCCCTTCGAAGCGCAGTACTGCCACGCAGCGCAGCAAATCGGCCCGCAGGCGATCCAGCCGGATCCCTCAGGGGGGATGCAATCCTCGCCAACAGCGGTCGCAGTAGTTGCAGGGAAGTAGGAGATCCACGAACTATAGATGCTGGTGTAGGTCTTGGTCTTGGTGACGGTCCACACGGTCGTGTAGTAGATCCAGCCGCCGCCGGCAGTGGACGAGCAGCCCGCGAAATCGCCGACCGTGTAGCATTCAGTGCCCGCTTCGCAGCAGATCTGGTTGTTCCAGCCGCAGTAAGTGGCGCATTGACGAGGCATGAGCTGGTTGAGGCCGACGCCGCGGAAGCTGCTGTCGCGCGGGTAGGGGACCGCGGTAGTTAGGGGGAGGGTGCCGAACAGGTAGAAGAGGGCTTTGGAGCCAAGAGTTCGGAGGGGGGATTTTACTGGTGTCATGTTTCGTCGCTCGTTGTCGATTTGGCTACTTTAGACCGTAGAATGGGCTAGATCAATGTTGTTGTTGTTGCCGACGATCCACAGTCGTTCGGGAGCAAGTAAACAACCCCGGGGCACGGCCGGTGTTGTTGTGGGGACCAACACGGAGAATGCGCAGACGGTCCGGGCTCCGCAGCGGGACCTGGAGGAAGAAAATCTAGCGCTGGAGACGAGATCGGAAGTGACCAGAGCCGATCAAGCAGCGGTCGCGTTGGTCACTTCTCTTCGAGCAAATTGGTTGTCGTCGCGTCACGTCGGGGCGAGTCAGTTAATTCTCTTTTTAATTTGGTGAGATCTTGTCAACTCCCCCTCCTCCTTTTTTTTCCCGCTCTCTCTCGCCGTCAACTCGAGCAATTCGGGCAGCGAAGGAAAAAGTTGAGGGCTGCGCTGAGAAGCGGCCGGGGCTGTCAAGTCGATCACCAGATGTTAGACCGTGGGACAGGAGTTCCGGGCAGGTGCAAAAGAGAAAAAGAGGAAAAAAAAACAAGAAAATTGGCGGGGAAATTTTTGGCAGAGGATATAAGACTTGCGCAGGTACCTAAGGTACTTTAATCCGTAATCCGCAACCCAGGTATTCCAATGGCTGGTGACGGTGATGGCGCCCTAAAACCCAGGCCTGGAAACCGTTGTGCTTGGTGAACAATGAGTGGTCACTGGTCAGGCGCAACGGGCGCAATGGAGTCGCTGTTCCCCTTTTTCCTCGTTGCCCAACCTCCTCTTGACGGAGCAGAGCGCCGTGTCGAGCCGCAAGTCGCAACCCAACCTCTCGATTTTTTTTTTTGGCTCTACCCGCACGACGACCACAATGCTAAAGAACCCAAACCACTCACAGCCAAGAACAGCCCTTGTCAGCCTTGGACCAGAATCTATGCTCGGTTTCTTGTTTTTGATGATTGCTTGCTGTTCGCAAGATGGAATGCTGCTTGCTCTGTATATGCTTACACAAACCGTAGGTACCTTACTTCTTCCCCTGCCGTGGACTCTGATCTTCAGGTGCGCCGTTTGTCTTAAGAGACGACAAGACAGCGGTGACGGCAGTGGACCAAGCATGCTGCGCTGGCGTGCGCCGATAGCTACTTTTGTGCATGCCGCAGTAACGTGCGAGACCTGCCATTTACATAGTACTTACCATTCACCTAGGATTTCAGTCGCAGCTCATCGACCGCCTCATCCGGCCCGTGTGCTTCTAGGCTGTTCTCCTGTTCGCTTAACCAGCATTTTCCATTGTGCACACAGCATCACTTGCAGAACCGGTTTGCGGAATCATGCGTGATACTCCAGCGCAGGGTTGGGCCCGAAAATCCTGGAACTCTTGTAAGCCAGGGTTTTGCGAGGGGCGTGGGGCAGCCCAGGGAAGACTCTTGGCGCCCAGAACATGACAGATCGGTCACCGGTGAGGCTCCAACCCCAACCCTTAACATCAGCATGGGCATGCCGCATGTCGCAATCGAGAAGTCTCCACTGTGTCGTTCGCCAACTGCGTTACGGGACTGCGTAAGTAATTACGTAACTTGACGATGAGGTGCTGGGGGCCCGGGGTGGTGGCCCAGCTCGTGATTGTGAAGCAACAACACCTCCCAAGTAACAACTGTGGGACCATCCATTTGATTGAGGGGTCCCAACGCCGGCAAGGCCAGCAGCAGCAACATCCAATACCGAGGCAGGTTACTAAGACTGCTCCAAGCAGAGTGACAACAAAGCCAATCCCTACGCAGTCGATCAGTACGGATTATCTGTACCTGCATGAGCTGAGCTGAGCTGAGCTGAGCTGTCCCATCTGTCTAGAGCATTACGGCATTACCCAAGCCAAACAAACCATCGAGCTCCCACCGACATCGCCCCTCCAGCTCCTACCACTCCCATCATGTTGCTCGACCCGCCAACTTACCTAGCGTCGCTGCAGACCAACATTCGCCAGCGCCCGATCCCGTGGGACGGTGCCGTGCGCGCAGGTACTCTGACAGAAGAGCAGCTGGCCCGCATCCGCTCTGTCGACAAGCTCAAGCGCGATGCCCGCAAGGAAGCCGTCGAGGCTGATCTCGACGCCTACGTCGCCCTCTTCGTCGGCAGCGGCAGCAGCAAGGGCGTCCTTGAGCTGGCTTCCAAGCGCCAGGACGTTGTACAGTACGCCCTGGTGCTGCTGAACGACCTGTTGTCAGCCGCGCCCGCGCTGACGAAGGCGTTCCTTCGCTCGGGAGACCCGTATCCGCATTTCTTGCCGCTGCTGGCGCGGTCGAATATTACCGATGATCCCATTCCTCTGCTTACATCGATCGTCCTGGTCAATCTGATGGCCGGCGCCCGCGACGAGTCCCCCATTACCATCACCAAGGCCCTGCCCGTCGTGTTCAGCTACTTGTCAACCTTGACCAAGAGCACTGATTCCGCACTGCAAGACATTGCTGTGCAGGCTTACTCGTCGCTGCTCTATAGCCGGGCGCCGAGGAAGCAGTTTTGGAAACAGAGGAGCGAAACTGTGACGCCCCTGATTGACATCCTGCGTGCTGCTGCCGGTGTGAAGAATAGCAATGCTTCGGCTAGTTTATGGAGCGGTACAACAGCTACGGCTAGGACTGGGTTTGAGGGTTCCCTTGGTGGTGGTATTGGGCTGCAGCTCCTCTATCGGGTCTTGTTAGTTATGTGGCAGCTGAGCTTTGAGGCTGCTGAAATTGGCGATGATTTGAACGAGTAAGTTCTCCTTGCCTTTACAACGTTTTTTTTTCTTTCTTTTTTTTGTTTTTTTAAAAAAAGGCACCTAGACGTGGCTAACAACGACAAGTGAATACGACATCGTCCTCCTCTACACTCAACTCCTGCGCCTATCCCCCAAAGAAAAGACAACCCGTCTCCTCGTCGCCACAATCCTCAACCTCCTCACTGCCAACCAAAACACCCTCCTTCCGACTGCCGTTCTGGCCCGTCTCCCCTCTCTCCTGCAGAACCTCCAAACCCGCCAGTGGGCCGACCCAGACCTGCGCGAGGACATGGACCGCTTACGCGAACTGGTTGAGGAGTACACGCGCACGAAGACCACCTTCGACGAGTACGTGGGCGAGCTGAACTCAGGCCATCTGCGCTGGTCCCCCCCTCATCGCAACGCCGTCTTTTGGGCTGAGAACGCCCGACGCATCCTGGAGCACGAGAATGGCGCTCTGGTGAAGCGGCTCGCCGAGATCATGATGAAACCGTGGGATAATGATAAGGCAGTATTGGCGATCGCGTGTAATGATGTTGGGTTTTTGGTCAGGGAGGTGCCCGAGAAGAGGAGCCAGCTGGAGAAGTTGGGAATTAAGACGAGGATTATGGAATTGATGGGGGAGGCAGATGAAAATGTGAGGTGGGAGAGCTTGCGGGCGCTGGGCGGGTGGTTGCAGTATAGCTTTGATACGAAGTAAGAGTGGGGGGATGTAAGAGCGGTTTAATTGCTGTTTTTCACGGCACTGGTATGATGGAGTTTTTATCTCGGTTGTCTTGTCTCTTGTCTCTTGTCCTGTTTCCATTTTCAAGTTCAAGGGCACGGGTCTGGTTGTGGTTGCTGCGTCTTGGAGCAATGGCATTGGGACGGTTCTTAGACTGGCTCTCGAGTTTTTTACTGTGGGTTTGTTTAATACTCTCTGTATGCGACATCTGAATATTACTTGGATGTACTTCAAAACCTATGACTATCGTCACAGTCTCTTAATTATTCTGTCCAAATCCTCTCAGGGTAGCTTGCATGATGCTGGTACTATCTGTGATCCGAGACCGCGAAGCCCATACCTCGCCCCACCTCCGCCCCTTATCTTATCGGAACTCCCATCCGGATTCCAACTTCTTAGACCTTCTTGCTTACTCAATCCACTTTCTTCTCGTCACAGACAGGATCACTTTACAGATCCTCCCAGATAGATAACCCAGATAGCCTTCTGTGCTCCATTACCAAAAAGTTCACCTTGGAAATAAACACATATCCAGTCGTCGATCATGGCACTGAAACGGGTACGTAGGCGTCGCCAGTCATCGGCGAAATGATGAGCAGTGAGATTCATGATTCATTTGAGCGCCCAATGGCCCATATCTAACCCAAGACTTGTGTCCAGTACTACTTTCTTGTCCATGGAAAAGTCCAAGGCAAGTCTCATCACTGCACATCACTGCACTGTCGACTCTTTGAGCAACTGCTGGATATACGTCGCTGGATTGAAATATCTCACTAACTGTCGGTTTCCAGGTGTCTGGTTCCGGTAGGACGTGCTTCATTTATCCCACATGCATGCATCCTCATCCAATCCCTCGATATGACCTCAATGACTTTGCGATAAATTTTTTAAAAAAAAAGAAAAGAAAAAGAAAACTAACCACCAATTCAGCGCCTTTACCCAAGAACAAGCTAACTCTCTGAGTATTACTGGCTGGGTTCGCAACACCCCCAATGGCAAGGTTTGTTGGAAATACTAGCTGAGCTTACAGTTGGCATATGACAGAAAACTGAGCAAGTCTGGAACTAGGTCGAAGGCGAGGCCCAAGGCTCCGAGGAGAACATGACTGCCTTCATGAAGAAATTGCTCCAGGGTCCAAAGCTGGCGCACGTGGTCAAGTTGGACAAGGAGGAGAGGGATGTGGTTGAAGGAGAGGTGGGGTTTGAGATTCGTCGTGGAAGCCACTAAGTGCTGAAGGAAGGACGTCAGTCAGAAAGGCTCATATTGAGTTTAACAGGGCAGGCATTTCTTTCGAAAGGGAAAGGTCTTATTGACATTGGACCTTTGATGAAGAACTCCACTTATGTTCCTGCCAGGATCACTACTGCGTTGAGATTTGAGAGGTGTGTTGTGAGGATAACAAGAGGGGATAGTAGCTGACAGAAAATAGTACCAAAACCCATAGTAATTGATGCTAACCAATACCCATGCATTATACCTATGCTATGCAACATACCTATGGAAGAGACTCCTCATCCGCTCATCACCCTAAACACCAAGCAATGCAGCTTATCCTAAAACAAGAAGCCATCCATCACCATTACTAACCAACAAGGCCCCTCTAAATCGAAGCATCCCAACCCAGAGGCTCCCTCCTTAGAGCCCATTCCCAGATTCCGCACAGCTAGTCATATAGAATGTGCCCATGCGTCCAACAATTCATCCCATCGTGTATCAGCCCTCAGACCATCCACAACTTGTCCCACGCCTGCCTCGGGTATCATCAACAAGCATCAGCCAACGCAACACAGAACACAACCGGCCCTCCCAAACCGATTACTACCATTATACAATAGCGGGCGGCAGCCGACCTGCCCAAATCCTCAAGCAAACGTCAAAGAAATTTCTTTTTCCTTTCCAAACTCCTCATCATCATCATACCCCGCATCCCTCCATGGATCCGCCAACGTGATATTCGGCACTGTCGCGGGCTTTGTCAGACCCAGTATGCTCTCAGGCGGTTGCATGCTGCTGCTGTTTCCTGCACCGCTACCGCTGGCGTCCGATGAGATCCCGGCATTCAACGATGCCGGCTGAGGCGAGAAGAGCCCCGGCCCCGAGTCCTTGTCACCTTGTCGATCCCGATCGTCATCGAACCCCGTGTCAAACGTCATGGTGATACCATCATTGGCAGGATCCTCTGGCTCGCCATAGTTGACATACTCGCCACCGAAGCCTCCGAACCCGTGGCCATAAGAGCGGTATGGGCTGGATGTGCTGCTCGGGGTGGTATTGTCGACCTTGCTGCTTGGGAAGGTAGGGGCTCTATCTCGACCGGTAGGTTTTGGTGACGAGGTTGATGTCTGATGGCTGGAGGAGGATCGGGACAGGTCGGTCATGATGCTGCCGTCGGCGAGGCTGCAGCGAGAGGATTTCGCTTTGGCTGTTGGCGGCGGGGGTGGGGTTGTGGTCGTGGGAGTATTGTTCTTGTTAAGCTCGACCTTGATCGGCGGCAGGGTGCTCTTGATCTCGCGGATCTGGAGCAATTGCTCATCGAGGGGGTCAATGCCTCCCTTATTTTTTTTCCGTTCCTTGGCGATCTCGGCGCGGATGGCATCGACGTCGAACAACACGCCGTCCTTCTCCTCCGACTTGCCCTTGTTACCGGCCTTCATTGTGTCCTCGTACACCTCCCACTCCTGCCGCTCGGGAACCTTTCTCCGCTTCCAGAAAGCGAACCCACTGCTCTTGTTTTGCTTGCTCTCTTTCTCCAGCTCACGCCTAGCCTCCTCGATCTCATTAATCAGCTCGCGCTGGCGCTCCCTGTGTCCGTCAGGATCAGGATCCTCGATCTCAGTGAACTCATCGCTCTCAACCATCCATCCACACTCGCGCAGCAAGCGCGGCATGGCCGTGCGGTAGTCCATGTGCCCGACTACGAGATCAGACACGTCCATGTTCTCAATTCCTGGAATGTCCTCAATAGCAGCGAGACCAGCAACGCGCCGGATGCCGCCGCTGGTCAAACGGAACAGGTATCCCAAGATCCAATCGTTGCGATTGTACCCATTCAAGAAACGACCCGACACCACAGCGCGGGCACGGAGATACTCATCCTTCTTGACGACAATGGGGCTCCCGAACAGGTAGACGTTCTGAACCAGACCGAACGCCCCTTTCCTGGCCAGTTCCTGCAGGCAGGAGAAGATGACACGGCTGCCCAAAGAATAGCCGACGAGAGTGACTGGGCGAGTGCCGAGGTTCCGATCGATGAGCGAATCGGCCAGGATCAGACCAGCCATTTCAGCACGATCGAGAGAGACAGCCCAGGGGTTATCGATGAGATAGGCGAGTTTCGTGAGGATTACGGGAATCTGGATGGCAGCCATCAAGCTCACGAGGATAGTATTTCCCAGAAGTTGTTGCAGGCCTTGGGTCAGAGCCTAGAGGGCATTTCTGTTAGCACATCGACATCATTGTCGCATCAACCATGGCTTCGAACATACTTCAGTTGCAAGAATATTAATAGTAGCACCAATGGTAGCCAGCATTTCGGGCTCCCAGAGAACTGAGTAAATGTCGCCCATAATGGGGTCAACAGTACTGAATGGCAGACGAACATCGTCAACCTTGCCTGTCATCCACCCCGAGACCGTGACGATCAGGTTCACGCGCTTGTTGTTGTTCAATGGGCGATATTCGAAAGTCTTGACGGCACCCGTTCTCCTGTCAGCCGCCCTACCACCAATGACACTACCCGATGCTGCCGCCGTCGACGTGATGATAGCAGCGCCACCGGCAC
>Ga0065720_1019319_pt1 | contig 28627 bp, 17 predicted proteins | sample Thericmetagenome_FD_59107 | JGI IMG/M metagenome (GOLD analysis project Ga0065720, IMG submission 59107) | Thermophilic microbial communities from the Joint Bioenergy Institute, California, USA of rice/straw/compost enrichment - eDNA_2 v2... | ecosystem: Engineered > Solid waste > Grass >... | reverse complement strand
TGGGGATATTTTCAAGATTAATAGAAGATTTATTCATTTCAGTTTCTTGAGTTCTATAAGGCACTTGCATTTTCCTGCTTTTAGAATGTTGCTTCCTTTTGTAGATGCAGCATGAGATGAGTAGAATAATCAAGATTCCAGCTAAGATTGGGATGATTATCAGAAGAGGTTGAACTTTATCTTTCTTGGGTCGAGAGAAATGAAACTTTTGTCTTTTTGGTGCAAAGCGTGGATCATTGTAGACCTGTCTCTCTTTATCACCTATATCTCCGCTTTTTATACTTGTTTTAGCTTCAATACAATTCCCATTTGGGCCTACCTCAAAATCTTGATCACACTCATTGCAAATGTATGGACTATTAATACATGAGTCACAATGATCTATTTTGCACATTGTGCATATTCCAGAAGCATGATCTTGGTATCCATGAGTACAAGAGGGCACACAGGATGCTTGTTGTAGAAAATAAGGCCTAGCACATATATAGCATATTTGAGGATTCCTTGGATCACAAGATATACAGTTGCGATCTGAGCACCGTACATTATTGTTTTTTTCAACAATCTTTTCATAATTATGTATTGCTATGGCATAGGTAAAGAGTAAGCATGAGAGCACCAGTCTAATATGCATTTGTCAAAATTTCCTTAAGTTTTTATGGTTGATAAAGTTAGAATAATCGATTATTCGTGATAAAATGAAACGTAGGATTTGCAATTAGATTTATGATCAGGTCTAAAATCAGAAATCTAAAGAGCAATTTAATTAGTCTTCGAAGGTTCAACTTGAAAAATCAATGAGTCTTCCATATCCTAGACTCCTGACACGATCTAGTTTCACGAGATAGCTTCTGATGATATTCATTTCAACTGAATAGGAGTGGATTACAGTGATTTAGAATTTAGTAGACAATTTAGAGATCTTCATTATATTGAAGCTTTGATCTCAAAAAGAATCCAAACTTTCTAAAGAGTTAAACTAAAGCTAGGCCAATCTAATCCAGATTCTAAGATTCTATGTGTACTAGAAAGAAAAATGAACGATCCTAGATGACAGATAAAAAAGCTAGACAGAGATCAATAGTCAATGAAAATTATGCCCCTTGTGTAACAATATAAAATATGAGTGAAAAGAATTTCTTAGTTTTGCAAAACATAAACGGCTTTAGGGTTATAACTTTTTAGACGAACAAGTTGCAGTTGAAAAGTGATTAATTGAGTAGGAGTAATAGTAGTTTGATTAGCTGAAAGAACCATTCCAAATGTTTGATCACCAGAAATTACAATTATGTTGTTGGGATTATAGACATAATTCACGATCAAAGAAGTGGGCTTTTGTAAGGATAAGCCCCACAAGACTCCATCTGTTTTAGGCTCAGGCAACAAAGTAACCCCATAAACAATGGAGTCCTTTGTGCTGTTATTTATTCCAGTGATTGTCATATTGTAATAATGCGATTTTGACCTTTGGAATATAGTATGAGACTTTGTAACATTAGCCCAAGGGAAATATTCAAAAGTATCATAAGCGGCTAATATATTCCAATTTCGGATGATACTTGTTGTGTTATATCCTGGAGCTTTACTCACTCCAGAATAATAGCATCCATTATTGAAATACCGAAAAGATCTATTGTAGATTGTAGGAAGTCCATATTTCATTGCAAATTCTCTTAAGTCGACTGCATCTTCAGTGTTTCTTGCCAAACCATAAATAAAGTATTGAGCTTTGTAGTAATCAGCTGTCCAGTTGGCTGCTAAAATGGCTACTTCTCCTTCTCCTTGTCTAGAATAATAGCTGATGGTAAATGGAATTCCTGCATATATAAAGATTGCAGGATCATCAGTGATCTCCATGTTATTTGTACTATTAGACCACTGATAATATTGACCAGAGAACTCCTCATAAGTGAGCTGCATAATAGAGGAGTTGAGCTTGTGAAATGACATTTTTGCACAAAACATCTCAATCCTATTCCCACTGAAATCGTATAAGGATGTAAGATTCCAACTTCCAAGTATTTTGGTCACATTGAAATTTGGCACTGGATCAAAGCACAGACTGTACGATAAGAGGAAAAGAACAAAGAAAACAGAGCTTTTCATTTAATAATATAAATCATTTCTATTTTCTAAAATTTATAGAAAATCCTAAAGTAAATTCCTAGTTCTGTATAGTAGATCATACTTTATTGTAATTAGCAGAAATAACAATATTTCAAATGTAAGATAGAGATCATGTCTGTTTGGTTTAATAGCATGACAAATAGAGTTCAATTCAGATAAAATAAAAAAATCATACAATAATGATGAATTCAGGATATCTCTAACTGAATAAAGATGTAATTATATACCATCTAAAATTTGATATGTGGACAGCTATGGTAATTTAATTTTTACAGCTTTATTCATCGTTAGAGGTTTTGACTTGGAACTTAGAGAAATAGATGAAAACTTGCTCAAGTGTGGTATTGTAGATAGAGAAATCTTTGATATGTCCTCCCTCCTTGAGTCTACCAAGCTTAAGAAACGCTTCTGAAAACTTGAATCCTTTTGATGGGATTTGAAAAGTTTCTTGATGAGTTGCACCATCTTTAACAACTTTAGCTTTAGGGAAAAGTTCTCTGACTTTGTTTTCTATACTAGTCTGTCCTTCATTTAGCAGAATTGTTATACGATATCCAGCCCCATATTTGGCTTTCAGATTTTCAGTAGGACCAATACAAAAGAATTTTCCATTAACTAGAATTCCAGTCTTGTGTGCAAGAGATTCAGCCTCATGAATGGAATGAGTAGTTAATACAATTGAAGCTTTTCTAGCTTTGAGAATATTGTGAAGAGAATTCCATAAGAATCTTCTTGCTAATGGATCAACCCCGCTTGATGGTTCATCGAAGAATAGCAATTGAGGGGATCCAATAAGGCAATCTCCAACACAAAGTTTTCTTTTATTACCTCCACTCAGATTTTGAGATTGCTTGTTTTCATGAGGCCTTAGATCAAGAGCATCTAGATAGTAATCAATAGACTCCGTGAGATCAGTCCCACGCAGCCCCTTAAGACCACCAAAAAGTTCTAGATGTTCTCTTACAGTGAGTGTACTCCAAAGACAATTAAATTGAGGACATATACCAACATTCTGGAAGAGCTTCGGTTTATTTCTTACAACTTCTTCTCCCATCATTTGAACAGAACCAGAAGTTTTTGGTAACAGAGCTGTTAAAATGTTGAAGGTGGTTGATTTACCTGCCCCATTTGGCCCCAAAAGCCCAAATACTTGACCAGGTTCTATTCCAAATGATATACCTTTCAATGCCCAGAAGTCACCAAAATGCTTTGTTACGTTTATTGCTTTTATGCAATCTTTTGCACTTCTCATTGTTCGCTCTGCTTCCTCTTTAATTTCTTCAGGATCAATAGGCAATTGTGATGCATCCATAAGAGGAGAACCTACATCTGGCTTGAATTTCCCTCTTCTGACTTCGAAGATCATTGCTAACAAAAAATATATAAGCCCTGTTCCAAACAAGAAAAACCAAAACCCAACAAGGCTATCTATATATAACTTGCCGTCTGACCTTAATTGTATTGGAGTGATAGCATCTTCATAGGCTATAGAAGGGCATATAAAGTAGGAAAGATAAACAATCAATGGATACCAATCTGTATCTTCCCCCTTTTGTTTTAGCAAAGCCTTCAGAAGAGTCCCTCCAGTATTGAGTATGAAGTAGTAAAACAAGGGATAAAATTTGATAGCAGATATCGCCTTGTCAAATAAAAAGCTATAAGCATATGCACATGTTGCTGCTGCAAAGGTGAATGGAATAGTAATGAGGAAAAATTCGTAGGGTTTCATGGCCATCTGTTGGATGATACCGTCAAGATTTGAGTAGAAATATGCGTAGCACGCGAATCCAATTAAGTTCACAAATGTCAAAGCTAACATATCGAAGCTGATTGATCCTAGCCAGTAAGGCAAATGTCTCAAGCCCATGACATCCAAGGCATATTTCAGCTTTTCTTCTTTTTCATACACAGGAAAAGCACAATAAAGTGCTGTGTTCAAAGCATATGAAATGTTGGCAAAGAAACAGAAGAAGATAAACTGCACCAAATCATTATCTACAGTCTGTGTAACAAACACTCCAAGTGTTATAACTAGAGCCGGTAAAATAATGAGAACTTTATCTCTAGTTGATCTGAACGTGAAATAGGCTTTTCTTAAAAACATAACTTTATATTGCATCCAAAAACTGTAGGTAGGAGGGGTTGAAATGCATGCAGGAGCTTTAAGGCCCATGTTAATTTGATGAGAAGTGGAATCTGATTTTTTCCCAAAGAATTCCTCTTCTCTCATTCCAATATTGATATAAGTATCCTCAAGACTGTTCATTTCCATACTGATTTTTACTTGAGGGATTTGCTCCAACTCTTCGAACAACCTTGGGAAATGAGGTTGAGTATCAAAAGGGAGTAAATACTTCACAACCTCATCTGCTGTTTGTTCTTCTCTTTTGCTTTCAGGAATAATCTTTTGAATAGCATTCTTTAATTTGGGTTTCAATTGGTTGAAGGCTTTTGCATCAATTAGTTCATAGTTCGGAATAATTGTCAAATAATATCCAACTCCAAAGTTTTTCTTCAAAAATTCGGAGCTTCCCATGGCCAATAATTTACCCTTGGAGAGAATAGCAATTCTGTCTGCTAGTTCATCAGCTTCTTCCAAATGATGGGTTGTCATAATCATTGTTAGACCACTATTTCTCAGACCTTTGATATGCTTCCAAATCATTCTTCGACTTTGAGGATCCATAGCTGCAGTAGGCTCATCTAGAAAAACAACTCTTGTGTCTCCCAGCACAGCCATAGCAAGGCATAATTTTCTTTTATTTCCTCCTGAAAGAGTTTCTACATATTTATCAACTTCACGTTCTAGGCCCATTCTTTGGATAACTTTATCTACTGCCATTGGAACCATAGATTCTTCAATATTTCTCAATCTTGCAATAAATTCAAGGTGGTCCTTCACAGTGAATTTGTTATAGTATATATCTTTCTGAGAACAAAGACCAATTTTGGATCGAGATTCTTCAATATCTTCATACAAGTCAACACCATCATAAAAGATACTTCCTCCGTCAGGTTGAAGTAGCCCTGTGAGCATGCTAATAGTGGTAGTTTTACCAGCACCGTTATGCCCAAGCAAACAAAGTAGTTGCTTCTCTTGAACACTGAATGTAATCTCATCGACTGCAGTCATATCTCCGAAGACTTTTTTGAGTTTGTTAACTTGGATCATCTTCTTGCCCTTTAAGCCATTTGGCGTTTTTTCATGGAAGATAGCACTACTCACATCTTGATCATCTTCATTCTTTTCATTATCAATAAGAACTTCTTGCAAGCTTCTCTTCTTATTGAGTGTCTTTTTCTTTCTTCTAAGACAAAAACAATGAGGCTTCTTAACACCATTACCGTCTCTAATCACTTGATCAAGATACATGTACAAAAAGAGATATAAAAAGATATCTACGATTAACATTGGATATGTGTCCTTTGTTCCAAATGGCACTCTAGTGGGGGTCGACAAATAACTTCCCAGAGTCAGAGCTGATTGTGGAAAGAGACAGACTAGATAATAAGGGATAGTACTGTCTTCAACCAACATAACAGCTAATGAACCAAGGGAAACAATTACATAGAAGAATGCACCTAGATCTGAGGCAAATTTGGGGTCTTTAAATAGGACAGAGAGGAACAAAATGAAACTCATAGTGGCAGCTCCGCTTAGTGTATAAAGCAAGAAGAGATCAAAGTATGAGATTGTATCTTTATCGAAGAAGAGTTCATTATCACTGCCATAATAGCCAATAGCACTGCCAAGGCAGATAAACAGACAAAAGATAGCAATTTTAGTTGCTGTGATTGCAATGCAATATGCTTGATATGTTATGTTGGTAACTCCGTTAAGTTTGAGGAATTCCTTGATATTGGAACTCTTTTCATAGACTATTTCTCCAATCATGGTTCTCGTAACACTCATGTAAGTGAAGGGAACCATTAATACATAGAATAACAAGAATGAAGCATTGTTAACGAGACTTCCGATAGCAATAAGACCTCCTATCACTATTGCCAGTAAAAAATCTCCAAAGAACTGCCCTTTAGTTCTCCAGTAGCACTTATAGTACCTTTTAACAAGGGTTGCAAAATGAGACATGGTCTTTCTAAACTGAGGAATACAATATTTAAAATAAATTGATTGTTATGTGAATAACATATAGTATATTTATAATCCCCGACCAAATGATCAGAAAAGTTCGTTATCTGTTCCAATTTATGAGATAAATACAGTCAAATCAGAGAAAATTTTAGGGAAAAATTTCTCTATTTATGATTCTTTCCCAAGATGGTGCCAGCTTCTGTTTTGTGTTGGGTTAAACCCAGATCAACTGAGTTACTAATGACCCCTGTTCAGATGATAAATGTGGTTCTGGTAGTGATCTTCTGTCTATATTTTACAAAACAAAATCTTGCTTTGAATACAAATTCAATATCAGTCTCATGCTCATACAATCAGACAGTACCTTATCATACGATACGATCAAAGTCATAAGTTATTCGCAAGGTTGTCACTAAATTCAGAATAGTTAATTACCCTCAGCTTATGGCATTACTTTTTCTCAAGCAAACTAATTTTCACTTGAAGCTCTGCATATTTGATATTATTAACTCCCAGATGTTCAACATAGAGTTCTTGGGCTTTTTTCAAATGCTGAAGACATTTATTTTCATCCTTCATTTCGAAACTACATTCCCCTAGAGTTTCTTGCAAGGATGCAAGAGCCATAGGATCTTTTTCCATATACTGTTCAGCTATGCTATATGCTTCACTTGCATTATTGTATGCTCTTTCATACTCTCCTTTTGAAAGGAGAATATTAGCTAAATCTCTTTTTATTTCATATATCTGTACAATATTAACTTGGTAATTCTTCTCATACAACTGAATAGAAGCGTTATAGTATTTTATTGCATCATCAATGTTCTTCTTCTTTTCAGAAATATTCCCCAGAATTCTGTAAATTGATGCTTTCTCCTCAGCAATTGCCTCAGGATGCTTGTCATAAATTTGAAGAGCCAGAGTAAAGTTTTGGAAAGCCTGATCCATTCTATTACAAAAGAAGTTCAGAGTGCCAATAATAGCTAGGACCTGTCCAGTTTTTAGATGATTCTGGCCATAAAGATTTAAGATAATCTTTAAGGCTTCTAACAGAGATTTAGAGGCTTCTTCTGGACAATTTCTATAAATGTGGCAATATCCAATCTTGATAAACAAATTTGCAGTTTGTTCAGTCTGGGTGTTGAATTTATCTTGGATGAAATTCAAAGCTTTGTTATAATGAATATATGCTTTCTCGTAATCCAGATTAGAGAAATATTTGTTGGCCTCTTGAATGTCTTCTGATAAATCTGATTTTATTATGATGATGATTACAGTAAAATGGTACCTGTGAATTCTCCTTTGTATTCGACATCCAAAGCTGAGGAGAAGGGATTAGATAACTGAAAATTAACGAAATACCTCTTTTTATACCTCAATGGTTTGAAAAGGTTTATCATGAGTTGAAAATCTGAAAGATATAGATGTAAACTTTTGAAAAACAGATGATTGAAATTTATATCCTTGCTGGAAGGGTCTTGTCAGAAGGAAGGAAGCTTCCTTGGAAATGGGCCTTAGATATCTCAAGAACATGTTTGAAAGATTAAATAAAAATTAAGCTTAATACTTTTTGGATTTATTCGAGATATCAAGGTCTATTATGATTTTTCACTTCAGTTCAGTCTTGTAGTAATGCCAGTATATAGGACTTATAGGCTACATGATTTATTATGATTGTTTCAATCATTCCTAGAGACATGACATTCTTTAGTTTTTTATGTTGGAATAACGAAAGATGAAAGTCTAGAACTTGTAGCTGAAGTGGTTTGTGTGATCTAACATGGTTGGTCAAATAGAGAATTTCCTACAAGATTGTGAGATCGAATCTTTGTTTCAGTTACTTAATTATCTTACCTCAGTCATTAAATCAAATTAATAAAATAAAGATGTTGAGCAAAGCCATATCCAAAAGATTCTTCTATTCCAGCTTACCCAGAGCTCATTTCAGCAGCACTGAGGGTCTCATTAGCACCCCTATTGCTCAAAGACCAGGTGTTGGTAAGGATAGAACTGTTACTGTCATCCCTGGTATTGGTATCGGCCCTGAAGTTACTGGAGCTGTAGAAAGGATTTTCCAGGCTGCCGTCTGCCCTATAAAGTTTGAAAAATTAACTCAATTCTCTCTTGATGCTATCGACAAGCCTGAGGTTAATGCTGCTCTCAAGAAGAATGAGACTATTTTGTTGGGATCATTGTCCAAGAAGGCCGGAGATAAATACAAGGATACTACCAGAATTTACAAGGAACTTAACCTCTTCGCTAACCTTACTTATGCTAAGACTCTACCAAATGTCAACACAAGACATCAAAATGTTGATATTTGCGTCCTCAGAGAAAACACTGAAGGAGAATATAGTGGTGTTGAACACGAAGTTTACCCTGGAGTCGTCGAATCCTTAAAGATTATTACTAAGGCTGCTTCTGACAGAATTGCTAATTATGCTTTTGAATTTGCATATGTCTCTGGTAGAAAGAAGGTCACCGCCGTCCACAAGGCCAATATCATGAAGATTTGTGATGGTCTTTTCTTAGAATCTTGCAGAGAAGTTGCCCAGAAATATCCCTTCATTGAGTACGAAGAAATGATTATTGATAACACTTGCATGCAACTTGTCAAGAACCCATGGAGATTTGACGTCATGGTCATGCCCAACCTCTACGGTACTATTGTCTCAAACACTGTGGCTGGTGTCTGTGGTGGCCCTGGTATGACTTGTGGTGCCAACATTGGTGACAAATACACTATTTTCGAACAAGGTACTAGACACTCTGGTATTGATATAGCTGGAAAGAACATAGCTAACCCCACTGCTTTGATCCTCAGCTCCATTATGATGTTGAAACATTTAGGATTACCTAAGTTCGCCACTAATATTGAAAGAGCCCTCGATAAGACTTACAGGGATGGTAAGGTTAGAACCCCAGATATTGGAGGAAACAACACCCTTGACCAATTTGTTGATGAAGTCATTAATAACCTTCAAAAGAGTTAAATACATTTTTGATACTGATTGCATGAATATATATTCAAGTGTTGTTTAAAAACCCTGTCTAGAATAGATTTGCTTAAGGTTTCACAACCTTTATTTTATTAGTGTGAGGAAGCTAGTATTAAGAAACATTATATTACTTATTTTCTCATACGAGTTAATAAGATAATATTGTTAGCCTTCATACAGCACCAGTGAATAATTTACTTTAGAAATATCAAGAATATGGAAGAGTTGACAAAGATACTATTGTTGATACTTGTCAAATATACTTGCTAATTTCTCCAATTTATTTTTATTGGCTTCTTTGTCAGTTTGTCTTGGCTTCAACCTCGAAGAGGGCCGTAGCTCGAAATCTTGGGCGAAATTCTGGAACTCTATGACGGAATTTTGCAGCATAGATCTCATCTCACTTGAAATAAAATTGAATTCTAGCTTCAAAAATTCCAATTGTTTGGAAAGAATCTATACCTTCAAGTTTTCGAAGAATAATTATACCATCAATTTTTCCTGCATTTTTATAAAAGTGTTCATTTTTGGATTTTTTCCAACTTCATCCAGGCTTGATTTTTTAGCTTTCAATAAAAAGAGTTAAGAATAAAGATACTAAATTTCTCAGATCGAAGGTAGGAAATGGAAGCATGTTTTTTGGATTCCACTACAATATCATCTTTGATATCTGTAGGTTTTTTCCCCAATTCATATATTGATAGAAGGGATTTGAGTGTGGAGACTTGCTGTTTTAAGACCTCGTTTTCAGATCTTAGTTGTTTGTTTTGGGCGATTAAATTTTCGTTTTCTGCAGTAAGAAGGGCAATCTTGTTGAGGTATTCTTCTCTTTGTTCTTCCTTCATGTAGATATTTCCTTGTTAAAATTTATTGAATTTCACAACACAAAAAACTTTCACTATTATTTTATTCCTGCTCAAGATGCTTAGGGAAAATCTTCAGACAATTTGGTTGAATGAACTCAGGTTATCATACCCTCAGATGATAAATGATCGCAAGAAAATATATTTCAGTTGCGAAGTTGTTTAAATAAATTTTATAAACTTGGCATGAGTGACCCTCTACGCACATATCTCAAACGAGCTAACTTTCTTGAGGTCAAAGGTGACTCAAAAAATGCGGACAAAAGTGTCATCCCTTCGGAGAGAAAGCTCACTCATAGATCAGATCTAAGTCCCAGATCATCCATATCTAGTCCAAGTCAGCATTTTATAAATCTTCTAGACAAACCAGACACGATGTCAGAATTCAAATCTGATTATAAAGATAAGGACCCTAAAAATACCACCAAAGTAGAGACCTTTTATGGCAAGGGAGGGATTAGCTGGGACGCAATCCCTAAAACTCGCACTGCAAGTTCACGAGTTGAGTCCAGAGGAAATATTCAGATATTCCCAATTGAAGAAGGCAAGACCAGCGCTGGTATTCAAACCACACCTCGCCCAACATTGTATAACAGTGACACAAAACCCTTACCTACAGAACAGCCACTAGAGTCAGCAGACACTAAGAGATATACTGGACTGGCAAAGCTTCCAAGAATTAAGATGCCCCAACATTTTTCAGATGTGAGAACTGCATATAAAATGTATGGAGAAATGCTTAAGAAAAGAGGAATTTCAGTCGAAAAAAAGCTATTTGAAATTTCAGCACCTCCTAATGTGAAAAGCCGATTCTTGAACGAAACGGTGTGCTATAAAGCAAAAAAGACAGCTCAAGTTGATAGATTGAATAAGACAATGGACCAAGCCTATCAAATCATGACTGAAGAAGATAATAATCTAGCGAATAATGAGTTATTCGAGGTGACTATAATTTTCCCAGAAAATATCAATACATTTGACGACATGGGTAAATACTATGTCAAACTGGATATGTGGAAGTATTGGAAAATGCATAGCAAACATTTTGAGAATGCGACTGAAATTTTTGAGTTCCAGAATACGATGAACATGCTCAAAGAGAAAGGTCTGTTTACAGATTTGCATTTAGCGGTTACACAGAACTATGAAAAAATAATGAATTCAACTAGAAAAGATAGGCTTATTCAAGAACCTGCAGCAATCAAAGAGAAAATAAAAGTTCTAGAACAGGAAGGACTGTATTATCTTATTTTTGACTTGATGGTAATGAACTATTGTATCTCTAAGGATATGAACGAGAGAGTTATGGATAGTATTTACAATGAAATAATGCTGAACTTTGAAAAGAAATACAAGAAGAAGATTGAAGTCACAGCACTTCTTTTCTTGGATGGTACAAACATTAGAAATATTATGGAAGTTCCTCTAAACACTGAGATCCTGATAGCAGGAGTACAAGAGAATCTTATGTCAAAAACTAAAGTTGCCACAGAAATTCTAGTCGACTTTAAAAAGGAAAATTATTATCAAACAATTAAGTATCAACTCAAAGAAGATTGGTTGGCAAATAATACCCATATGGTTATGGATAAGAAAGACCAGCCTCATGCTGAATACAAACCCATGAAGGTCTACATCAATCCTGTTATAAGAGAGAAAGTCCAAAATAATGAGCCTAAATACAGATATTCAGCAGTTGAATCTTTTGTTGTTGGTAGTATGAAAAGCTCAACTGTAGAATACTTTCTGAATCCAATGGGTCCTGCATATAAAAGAAGTCTTACTACAAAGAGAGAGAGAATGAAGAAGGATTTCATTGACTCAAAGAGGAGTTCTATTCCTCACGGCAGAAGAAGAAGGAATATTGTTTCACGTGATGCTGTTAGTAGAGCATCAGACTCGACGAACTTTATTGATATTGAGAGTCTAAGTAAATCTAAAATTGATGCTGATAGCTTGAAGAGTGCAGATGCATCAGTGTCTATATCTACTAAATTTGGAGAATTGATCGAGAAGACCAAAGACTACAGAAAGAGGAGTCTTATATTCCAAGCTAAGGATCAGTCCTTTGATATTGAACGCAGAGCGTCTGGCTTAGCAGGAAGCGAAAAAACTCCAGAAAGAAAAGGAAGTCAAATTAGTCAGGCAACAAGTAAAAAATCCAAAAATCAAAAGCTTTTATCAATGCTGTTTGAAGGATCAAAAGAGGGCGAAGATGCAGAAGCACCATCAGAAAAACTTGATAATGCTCAAATAAAAAAAATTATGGAGGTATATCCTGATATATCCAGAAGAGATATAATCGAAATTCACTCTAAGTTTATAACCCTAGCTGAGTTATCAGCAAGAAGAAAACAAATTGAAAAACAAAAGGCTACAAAGAAAGAGAAGGAAAAATTAAAAGCCCCAGTAAATTTGGGAACAATTCAAAAGTTCAATTCAGTCCGAGTTGTGAAAGAAAATTGGCTTAAGGAAAGAGAAACTAAAATTGATCTCTCTCAAATTAATCTTAAAAGCTTGGTCGACTTGGATATTCTTTTTGATTATAGTCCCTTCTTTGTAATCAGGCCTGAAGTCTTAAATCAGGCCATAGTAAAAGCTGCTAGTTGCTCTGTTGCTACTGACCCCCTTGGAGTTATTTCTTGGGAAAACTTTTTGAGTCTTCACGTAGTGGTGATCCAGGGTCTCGGAACTAAAGAACAAAAAATAGATTTCTTATGCAAACTGTTCTGTCCTAAGAAAGATAGGCTTGTAACGAAGCAAGAGTTTGTGAACCTAATGAGAATTATATTAACGTGTAATAAAAAGTTCAATACAGGACAGGTTAATATTGATGATGCTATTGAAACTATGTGGAGAAGTGACTTCCTGCCTAGCGGTTGTGTAAAAGATCATAATTTCTTGATTGCAGAGAACTTCAAGAAGGCAATGATGTGTGACAAAATTTTCTGTGAAGTTTTTATGCAGATTGTAAATGATGAGCTCGAGATATCTGACAACATCAACTAGTCATAACTAAATTAAAGAAGAACTACTAAACCCGTTATTCTGATGTAAGCTGATCTCACTTTTTGGATTGTAAAATTAGATTCTGTGTACTAGTCAGCTATATCTGTGTGTTATGATTTATTTTTCTAAATATTCATTAAGATTAAAAAACGAGCTTAGATCGTCTGATGATCTTGAAACACCGACAAGCTACACTCTTCTTGATAGGTATTTTCCTTTCTAGAATCTTTCTAACATTTAAGCTCTCTTTGGATGCTTAGCCATCTCCCTTGCAGGTGATGCTTCAGGTTATGTTTACATTCCAAGATCTTTATCAACTTCTTCCACTGTCGAGAATGCCGCTTCTGAAATGATTTATGACGATAATGACCTTGTGAATATGATTGCCCATAATTTAGGAGTTTTGAACCCTGGAAGTGAATTAAAAGAATCAACTAAAGATGTAATTTCGAAATTCGGCTCTAAGACTTTCCTTAAACAACAGAAGATCAATTACCTTTTCTTGGTTGAGAGCCAAACTTCAAGCTTGTTGAATACTAACAATGGCAATTCTGGACAAACTTCCTTAAACCATGTTAATACCATCTTCGACTTATGCTCAAGAGAAAGTGTTGATGGATGCATTTTGGACCTCCTCTACGGTGTTGGTATAGTTTAAGGTTTAATTTGATTGAGAATATTAGAAAGCGAAGGTGCTCTTATCAACATCTTGAGAAAGGCCACCAAGCAAAGAGTTGAAGCCTATTTATACTCAAGCGATATTAACACAGCACGCTACTACTCAAAGAGCTCCTTGAGCTTGAAAGGAAATGCCAACGTATTATTTTTAGTCGTATTTCTTTATCTCTAGGGCAACTTGATCATTCACGATAACGGATCAAACCAAGCCTTTAATCTTAAGACTGATATTTCCCAATGTGTTAACCATCTTCTTGCCGGACAATACAAGGTCAACATCCTTGAAAGAACAATTACTCCTGTTGCTCAAGATGCTCAAAGTATTTCCTTCGATTCTGCTAGCCAAGGAGAGTTTATTCAATTTATGAACGATCTCTGCTCCATTTCCTCCATTTCCTCTCTCATTAGAAGAGACAAAAATCCCAGCTTCTTCACTTTCTATATTAATTCACTTGCCAAGCTTGAAAAGTTGGTCACTCCTGACCAAGCCCAAGAACTCTACAAGATCTTCAACATTGCTTATAACAAGGTACTTACAGGGCTTATAGATGTTGAATTTTTTAGTTTGTTCAAAATGTCAAGAAATACTATGCTGATGATGAAATCACTGGACAATTTGTTGTTATCAGTCCTAACAATAGTCTTGAAAGAAAATACGAAAAGTTTGTTTCTAGAATTAAGAATGCTGCTGAAGACATCCCTGAAGGTACTGTCCTCATTCAAGGCAGAGTTTTGGAAACTGCCACCACTGAAGCTCCTACTGTAAGAATTATGAAAAAAATGTTAAGTTTATAGCAAACTACTGACAATACCACCACTGTCATTTTCAGAAGTGTTTTGATAGGATTTGTTTTAATCAGTCTTTGGATCTGGTTGATGGTGTTCAACATGGAGATCCAGAAAGATACTATTGTCTACGCTAAATTCTTGGCTGCTGATTATTTCAGAAGATAAATTTTGAAGTACAGGTGATGCTGCACAAAAAATACATTGAATTTGCTTTTATTTCCCACATTATGTCTCTATATACAAATAAATAGGTGTTGCCTAATGAATGCATTCCTATACCTTAGGGATTTATATCGATAACTGTTTAATCAATTCAAAAATATAAACAAGTCAAACATTTAAAAAATATTTAAATGGAGTTCTCTAGAACTATTGGTAATAAAACACTCCCTCCTCTTGGCAGGACCTTCGATAATACTAAACAAGAAGACTTCTACAAGCCTGAGGGTATAGATCGTACAAAGACTCAATTTATTCCCAATTATGATCCACAACCTGATATATCTGATGAAGACCTACTAATCGCTAAGGGTGACGCCAAGCCAGAAGTTCACTTTATTGGGCAAATTCTTGGAGGGGCTAATTTTAATTGTGAAGATGGGCTGTTTTGTGAGATGCTTCTCCAGACTGGAGAGGAATGGGATATGAAAAATCCACCTAAGTTATATCAAACACAAACATGCTATGCCGATATTGATGAAATATTTGTCTGGTCACACCCAGTTGATCTCCACTTCTACGCAGGAGATCTTAGTGGATGGTATAGATATATTTTCTTAAATTTGAACTATTGTAGGCCAAAAGCGATCTTCATTGTCTGGAGATTGGATTCCTCTAATAAAATGGATGTCTGTAAGAGAGCCATATTGTTTTTCCTTATATTTTAGTTTCTTATGGTGTGCTGAACTTGCCAAGAACTAAGGGATACCACAGAATTGAGTGCGATACATGGGCACCCTTGGGAGATAAAAATTCTGATAGACTGTCATTCTTCTTGGGAACTTTCCCTCGCCTTAAGGGAAGAGATATTGTTGCCCAAAGCCTTGAAAAAAGAGAATATTTGTGCTCGGCTTCGAGTGGAAAAGTTATAGTTGAATTAGAAGTAAATGATGCTTGATTGTTTCTAATGAATTTAGGTCATTATGAGAAACTTCCCTCTTCTTGGAGTCTCTAATTAAGGGAATAAAAACTTAAGAAATTTTTTGTACTGCTTCTTGAGTATATAGATAAGCTTTATGTTTGTAAACACTGTAATTTATTGATAATAAGCATAGCATATACAATAGTTCTACAAAGCAATATCAGCACAACTTTCATGTTTCAATACGAGCTGATACGAGATACAAGGTTCTTAGTTGACCTAACTCTAAGGGTTTTATAGTTTGAAAAGAAAAATAATTGAAAGATTTAACATGGCTGGTTGATGCTATCTCTTATTCCTTTTTATTGAAAGATTATATAGCAATAGAAGTATAGAATATAGCAAACCAAGCCTTCTAAAAACAGAAAACAAAAAATATATTATAGATTGCAAATTAAAACGTGTCAAGCCAACCAATGAAGCTTTTTCTATCTAATTTTGCATATTTTTTAACAAACTTATGTTGCTATTCTCTATTAACCAAGTTTCAAAAGACTTACCAATAGTTCTGTTGCTGAACTTCTAGTGCCAGCCTGCTTTCTTAGACTACATTGTTAAAAGATTCAAACTAGTTTATACCATATTGAAACAAAATCTTTGATATCATCAGAAAAATGGTCAGGCAGCTTTGGAACAGGCTTAGTTGAGATGTAATCCAGCAAATCCCAGAACCCTAATTTTGATTGATCTCTAACAAATTAGGCTTAAATCCCACAATAATTACACTCCAGATTCAACATAAGGATATCTGCCGAGTGCACATTCAATGATAGTAAGTCCTAAGCTCCAGAGATCAGTGTCAAAGTTGTAAGGATCTCCTTTACATCTTTCAGGCTTCATAATTAGGATTCATTTTCAAATTGTTTACAGACATGTAAGGAAGTGTTCCAACCCATGTATGCTTATACTCAAAAGTAGAATCGATCTTTCCACTAACTCCAAAATCTGCAATCTTGACTTGGCCTTTAGAATTCAATAGAAGGTTTGATGGTTTTATATCTCTATGAATAACTTTCATAGTTTTATGCAAATATTCGAGTCCTTTAAGAACCTTGAAAATTAGAAGTTCAAATAGTTTCTTCACTTGATAAGTTATCATTCCCAAAATCGTCTCATTAAGCTTTCCACAAGCTTTCAGAATGCCCGCTAAAGAGCCTTTGTCCATATATTCCAAAGCAATACTAATAGAATCTTGCTATTCAATTATTCCTACAAATAGAATTGTGTGTACGCTGAGAAAGGCACCATAACATTTGACAATGTTCTCACAATTGCAATGCTGTAGAGTGTTTATTTCAATTTTCAAGGCTTTAAGGAAATTTTCATCTGTATTGAGCTTAACAACCTACATTTTTGAGTGTTTATTTCGTGAAATTTACTTTAAGAGCAATAATGTTTCCTGTTGGGATGTGAATCATCTTCTCGACGTGTCCTTGGGATCCTGAGCCTAATAACTCTACTTTTTTTAGATCTTCCAATTTGATCTCATTATCATCATCTTTCTTTTCTTCTTTTTTAATCAGCTCGGCAATGAGCTTAGGATTTACAGGCTGTTCACTATTCATTTGAGAGCTGGTGTTTGTCAAAGGATTTTTTATTGGGACTTGATTTTCAGGGACCAAATTTGATGAAGTCTTGAGCTGAGGTACAGGGGTAATAGTACTGTTACCATTCTTAACTGAAATGACTTTAAGATTCTTAGAAGCTGGGACTTTAAATCCATCTGGGTCCTCAGCTAGGATGGAAGTTGTTAATGTACTTTTGAAAACACTCTTTGGTTGGCCTGAGATTGACATCTCTTCAAATGATCTTCTAGTCTCTTCTTGTAACATAGAGACTTTGCTATAATTTGGGCCCATGAAAACGCCTTCAGATTGGATACTCATGGAGTGGCTGGACATCATAGATTGATTTGGTTCAATCTTTGAACCCATACTTGATATGGAGATGTTGTTATTGCTATTATTCAGATAAATTCCTTTGCTTTGAAAGTCATATTCGACCATGACGCCATTGCTGGTTTGGATCAAATTAGAATCATATTCCTTTTTTTGTTTAATTGATATCGGTCCAATTCCTTTTGCCTTAGCTTTCTCAGCAGCAGTTGTACTATTCGAACGCGTGTGCTTTGTGGGACTCTCTAATGAGGATTAGATAGAATAATCAGGATGGAGTTACCTGTTTGCATATCAGTATTGATAGGTAATTTCTCTAATATTATCAAGCTGTTTTAGAGCTAATAAAATTATTAAAGAGAAACCTAGTCTATCATATAGTTACATGGACTATTACAAGCTTCCTCGGGCATACGATAAGCCTTTTGATAGGAAGGACAAGATTCTTTCTTCTTTTGTTTCTGATCTACCTCAAATTGAGGAAGCAGTTGACCCTGAACAACGTAATAATTATTTCGAAAACTTTTCTAATTTGTTTTTAGTCTATACAGGGTGTTCAGAAGACGAAACGACCATGCAGGAAAACGTAAATACAACGTCACTGGCTTCTAGAATTGCGAATATCTTAATGATAAAAGAAAAGCCTTTGAAAATATCTGTTGAAAACATCTTATTGTCTTCCAAATCCTCAAGCAGAAGCAAACAAAATTTAGTTAAACATTCAAATACAAAGAGCAATCCGATCGGTCCTAAGACTTTCTTTTCTCCTAAATATTCCCTATTTACCAGCAAAAATACAGAGTCTTCCAGACAAGAAACTTTACATTCAAACTATAAACCTTCTCCCAAGAGTTCTTTATTAAAAAGCCCGAAAGCACATGTTCCATACTCTCCAAGTAGCAAAATCTACACTTATGTCTCATCATCACAACGTAATGGAGATAGCATGTGCCTCACATTGGCCGATTTAACAACCAGTACATCTTCTAGAATGCAATCAATATATTCTTCTCCTCGTGGACAAAATGGAAATGGTTCATTCTCAGGTCGGACTCAATTTAACAATACTCCACGAAAGAATAACTGTACCGTTAGCTTACCTCAAACTCCCGACTATGGAAAATTCAACAAGCTCTTCAAAGGGTTATTTGACAAAGGAGCATCTCAAACGAATCTTCGTCCATATAAAAATAGTACATTACAACGTGAGGGAACTGCTCCCTCATTCTTCAAATATAAAAGTAAATCCATTCTTTCAGGAGCCATGAGCCCGAAGGACAGAATGAATATAAGTATTGGAAATACTTCACCTATCCATTATACCCCTATTTCAAGCCCTCAAAAGAAAAAGAACATATCTATTGCTGAAACTAGTCGGAATGCCAGCTTTTTCAACGGAACAAACAGCAGTCATTTATGGAGAACTTCTTTGGCTAACCTTTCTCAGCTAGATATCGAGAAACAAGTCCCTCAGCCTCATCCTGAGTATAAAAGTAGCAGGTCCATGAGAAATAAAAGTTTGGATAACAATTATAATTACACTGTTAAAAAAACACCTTCTCCAACAACTAAGATAGAACGACAAAAGAGAGAACTGGACATAATGATGGACAATCTTCAAGAAGAAATTAAAAGCAGTCGTTCGCAAGGTGGAGATGGTAACAGAGATTCTAAAAGATTGCTTGCTCAACTAGATATCACCCTCAGAAAAATTTCTGGGTTACTAGATGATCCTATTAAACCTACTCACTCTCATTCCAAAAGTGCCAGCTCTGGAATTAAGATGCCTAAACATGTTAACTTCTCATCACTGACTAGTCAAATAAATGATCCAGCTCCTATAAATGAAAATACTGGTCGTAGTAATAAAGATATGGAGAAGATCTCTCTCCTGATAGAAAAGAGAGTTGAAGAGATAGATACACAGATGCCTGCAATAAAGCAGGAAACAGCAGAAGATTTTGAGCAGTCTATAGATGATATAAGAAATAAACTCGTGGATATGTTGAATATGCTGAATTAAGTTTTGGGAAAGTGACTCAGGATTTAATGTTTTCTTGATTTCTTATGAATTTACTATATACTAGTAAATAAATAAATATTCATGTTGCTTGTGCTATTAATACATCCAATAAATTATGTAGACATCAACAAATTTTTTAATCTAATTGGGAATCTCATAGTTTACCTGCAAGACCAGAGCCTTTGATGTTATTTCCCCGTCAACACTTATCTTATGGGTTGATGGAAGGATAACGATACATTCTTCTTTATTCTTGATAAATCCATCAAGAGGTTCATGCTTCAGAGGGTTGTATACGACTTTAGTTCCAATGGTTTTATAGTTAACTGCTACAGGTGGATCACTTATATAGAAACAGAGAACTAATTCTCCCATCTTTTGAAGGAAATTATTTATTGTTGAGTTAGTGTCAGCGGAACAGCCCCCTAGCTTGAGATGAGACTGTATTTCATTTATAATCTCGTTTAGAGAATTAGGTGGAAAGCATTGTTTTATGATACTTTTCCAAGTTGATTGGTATGACTTTCTTAAGACATTCATTATAGGACCTTCAAGAGTGTTCAAGCATGCAGTCTTCTTCAAGAGATTTTCTGAAGGAGCGAAATAATTGTTCACTAGCTCAACAAGTCTATGAAAAGAAGTATAATAGAAAAGAATAATTCCCTTCATGTTGAGTCCAGGGCAAAGCAGATCGAAGAAAATATCCTCACAGTCATATTTGTAGAATTCGCTAACGTTAGTGATAAGCTCATTGAACATGGGAAAGGTGGACCCGGTATTGGCAAAACCTGGGATCATTTGTCTAAGAGAAGATTGTAAAGTTAATATCTCTTCTTGCAATTGCTTGTTTTCCTTCTGAAGCTGATCTCTTTCTTTTTTTACGTTGTTGAATTTTGTGGTCATAACTTTCAACTTAGATTTAGTATCTCTGAGTTCGTCCTTATAGTTCTTAGGATTTTCTGAGTTTCCATCATCATCATAATCGTCATTATCATCTCTAAGCTCCTGTTTCAAGGATTTATAATTATTGGTTGCATTGGTGTTATGCGTGAGAACATTGTGGAGCTTGTCATCTCTTCCTCCTTTGAGGTAATCTGTGGATGGCTGGTAATTATTTTGATCATGGTAAGAAAAGTTAGATTTATCTATTCCGTCAATGCCTTTACCTATTGAATTTTTAGATGAAAGCCCTCCAGTCCTATTTGTATTAGATAAAAGGGTTATAATATGTACTTGAACGACATCCCTGAATATTGAATATTGAGAGGTTTAACGAATATTAATTTGTTAATTCAAAAAGTGTGTTAAATTATTTTAAAAAATGTATCTGTTAAGTCTGAGGATTGAAAGGCTGCATAAAGCAGTCGTGATCGACCCCTGATACTTAAACCTGAATGAATAATAATCATGACGTATGACTCTAAGAAAGGTGTGGTTTAGCCCTATATCATACTTAAGTGTTTTAAAAGACTCTTATCAAACATAATTGACTCTCTAGATAGCTTTAGGAGGAATATCTTTCAAAGTTCCTAATATTTACATAGATTTGTTGTATTTTACTTGATTCAGTCTCTTTCCCCATGTTGAATAATTGGTTCGGTCTAGAATCAATGCGATGTTAGCTTTTCAGACAATCTAAGGGGAAAAACTTTTTTTACTTTTTAATAAAGAAAGGACGCTCGAGAGTTTTGACTTCCTTTCCGATAATATTGAACATTGATAATCCCCACTATATGTACGATGAAATTCCACGGATTGGTTAGTTCTTTTTAATGATTATGCTTTGCTTTCAAGAATTACTTTCCAAGGATAATTCGCTCTTTCATATCAACGGCAAATCAAGCACCTGATGGCACATTCATGTTTCTTTAAAGGATGAGTTGATTGCAAACTCTTTTGATATTTAGAGAACGCTGGGTGGTTAAGGTGAAAGTCTACATTCAACAAAACCACAATCGGGACGGATTGCTTTGTAAGGTTTAGGGCTATGGTTTATTTTACTTTTGAGCTGTTGTAATATTAGGAATCGCTTATCTTATCACCTTAACATTAATTAAGTAATCTGATTTAACTTAGACCTAATTATCACAAATAGCTTGCTTCAAACTCATTTTAAAGCTAAAGCAGTAGGAGTCTCGTTAGAGATCCTAATCATACTCTCAGCAAATATCTTTCAATAAGTAAAGAGAGGTCAGAGACATGGTACTAAGTAGTTTGAGCATTATGTTGAAGTCTTTTCAAGGATTTTGGTAGTGGGCAAGTTACTTTAGTGTTAAACTGTTGTTAGAATCCAGTTGCTTGATATACTGAAGCATTAGAATAGCTTTAGAAGAAAAATATTGTAAGTTCCATTTTCAAGAATTGTAGGGTAGCTTAACTCTAGAAAGGCATTCATTGATGATTTCATCCACAAGCCTAGGGTAGAAAGAAATTGTAAGATTGTAAGTTTCTATTCGAGAGAACAAATTATTATCCTCTTTTCTAGATGATTCTAGGTCGCCTTTTTTAATTAAATTAATATTAAATGTTATAGAGAATTTAGACTCTAACTGAAGTTAGACAAAGGAACTTAAAGTTCTGGTGGATTATTTAAAATACAACTCCTCTTGGAAAGAGCATCGGTTATTTTTTTCATTTCAAACTGATGCTTAATCGAAGCCCTCAAGTAGATTTCTATCTTGACAAAAAGCGCAATCAATCAATTTTTATATAGAACTGTGAAGTTTTAGAGCTCGGTTATATTTTTTGAATAAAATTTACTAATAATTCTAGAACTTATGGAAATGACATTACTCTTGAAGGTATAAATTATGAGCCCTCGAAGGTTTTATAATTAATTTTTACGATTTACTATTTAGCATGACTGACTCAGTTACCCAACTGACATCACTGGTCCATAGCTCTCTAACTAATAAGAATGCTATTGCTTCCTTTGGAGGAATTAATAAACTCTTCAGCATCTTGAATGTCAACAGCCAAACTGGTGTTGATGACACCGATGTTGAAAACAGAAGACAGACTTATGGTGTTAATTCAACAAAGAAAAAGAAAAAGAAAGAAAAGGATACGAGATGTTACTGCTTCTGGCGTCGTAAAAGCTGGAGAAGATTCTGGGTCTTCATCTCCCATTGTATGTTCTTTGCCATGACTTTACTGAAAGTGTTGTACTTGAGAAAAGATGACATCAAAGCTGAGTATAGTTCAGTGACTCTTTTCATAACATCCATTGTCTACTCAATTTGGGTTTTCTTTGAATATCTTAGAGAAAGATGCCGCAACAAGAAAGTCCCTGTTGAACAATCTCATACTGAAGACTCCATGTACTGCTCAGTTTTCAGAAGTGGGCAATACAAGAATATCACCTATTCTGAAGTTGTTGTTGGTGATATTGTTAAACTTGAACCCACTCTCTTGATCCCAGCTGATATGGCTGTCCTTGAATCCAAAGACCTTGTCGTTGATGAAAGATATTTCTCAGGAAACTCCAGCCCTGTCCTCAAAGCCCCTAACGCAAATATTGAAAGCAGTCATACGGGACCAGAAACTCATGTTCCTCCTTCACCTGTTCTTTTGGCAGGAACTACTGTTACTAGTGGATCTGGCCACGGTCTCGTCCTCGCTGTTGGTAAGAACACCTTGAAGGCCTTGTCCTCACCCAAGTATGCTGATCCCAAGACTGACAAAAAGAAATTGAAGAAGCACACTCCTTTCAAGTTTGTTCACAAGTATACCAAGTACATCAGAGTAGCTGTTACCATTATTGCTCTTGCCATTTTGATCATCAAGTTCATTTACCTTGCTGGAGACAGAGAAAATCTTATTAACAATACAATGGACCTTCATGATGTCTATGCTAGCATTATCTTGGATATCATTATTGGTGTTTGGGTCTTCTGCTTCTTCTTGCCAAGATTCGTTATCCAAGCCTATCTTATGGCTGTTACTAGAGCTAAGAAGAATCTTGCCAAGGAAAACATTTATATCAAGAGAGAATACTTCATCTCCATTGCTTCCAGATTGGATGAACTTATCATCGATGAACAAGTCTTACGGAACGCTGATGATGCTAAGGCCATTAAGTACATCCAAAAATATGGGATTAGAGTTAGATTCATCTCCAGCCAAAGCTCTAAGGATGCCGCTGACACAGCGCAAAAGTATGGACTTCCTCGTGGAACTATTGCTGAAGGATCCCAAATCACTAGTGACTCCATTGCTAACATCATTGACGGGATTGACATTATTGTCCATCCTCAAGTCCAAACAAGAGCTATTCTTCTGGATGAACTCCAAAAGAGAAATAGAAGAGTTGGTATGTTCGGATCTAACTTTGAAGATGTTATCATTATGAGGAAGGCTGATGTCGGCTTCTGCTTGACCCAAGCTCCTGAAATTGTCAAAGATGCCTCTGATGTTGTCTTAATTAGGAATTCTGTAGCTTCAGTCTTCGAGATTATTAAAGCAGGAAGACAGCTCCACATCTCGTCAAGAAGAACAGTTGCTCAACACTTCATCTTCGTTGTTTCGATTCTTATCCTTAACACTGTTGCTGCCATTGCTACTGGTGAAGATCTCTTCCGTAATACTCAAATTGTCTGGATGACTGTTTTCAACTTCTTCATCATGTGGGCCTTGACCACCGACAAGTCCGACAAGAAAATCTTAGCCGTCAAGCCTAGAGAATCCAAGAAGTTGAGTAGCAGAGGATTGGTCAAGTTGGTGTTATTCCAAATTGGGATTATTTCTGCTATTATTCTTGTCATCTTCTTCAGTGGCGAAGATTGGGTTCCGGATGAGACCACTACGTTATCAACAGGTTCCTTGACTAGCATGACCGTTGCATCTAAAGAAAATAAGATGGCTAATGGAAGACCATGGGAAACCTTCGATAAGACTTTCGATAACCCAACTGAATTAGTCGACGGTACTCCTAGACTTGTTCTTGCTTTTTACCAATGGGCTTATTGGTGGGGAGGTTCCAGACACTACACATTGATGTTCAATACTTTCGTTGCTATGATCATCTGCAACTTGTTCGCTGTTAGAAGACTCTGGGCTGGACAAAAGCTCTACAAGAAATTGTCCAAGAACACCAAGTTCTTGATGCTCTTTTTCCTCCTCCTCATTATGCAATTTATCGTTGGTAACTATGGTGGCCAATTCTTCCAAGTCTACAGAGTTGGTTTGACTGTAGTTCAATGGGTTATAGTTGGATGCTTCGGTTTGTTGGCTATCTTCAACACACATTTCTGGAGATTTTGGTTAAGATGGTGGCAATCCATTGATGATCTTAAAGTATAAAATTTATGGTTAGATTTTTTGAGTATTTTGAGTTATAGAGTAAAATTTCGTAGAGAAAACTCTGCTTTTGAGTCATATGAGAAATTGATATAAAAAAGTAATTTTGCCATCCTTAAATAAAAATCTTTCTTTTGTGTATATTTGACATCTTGAGTAATAGGACACATAGAGTGAGTAGGTCAGAAGGAGCAAAACAAATTGCTAAGTTGAGATATGAAGAAGAAATCCCGATAAAACGATTACAACAACAATACCAATTAAGAGACATTAAAAAACTTAAGAAGAGTTTCATTGAGGCAAGATTGTGCTTTCTTGATTCTTTGTATGTGCTATTCAGACTCGATTTTACTGTTCTCCTAACTTTTATGGAAATTTCACACTAAAAGAATTATGAAAATTAGCATACTAAAATTCCATCTGAAGACTCAATTGATAGGATAAATATGGGTCTACATTGCAATTCCTGATAAAGAGAAATGGGATTGCTCAGAAGGATATTTCTGACCAAACATCAATTTTCCTCTTATTGGATTTTTGCCTCCTCAAAAGAGAGTTCTGTCAATGTAACAGCTCTGATCAAGTCCAAGATAAAAAGAATTGATATTACATGAAATATAGAAAGAGCTAAACTTTCATAAATAATCTTAATTTGATAATTTGGTCAAAGATGAATCAATTGAACAAGGTCCTCAAGCCATCTGCTTTCAAGACTATGCACAAGAGTCTTGTCTTCACTAACCAACAAAACTATCATTTCCCTAAGGGCCATGCCGGAGATATACACCATAACGTACATTTATTCAAAATTGAATATTTTACCCATATCTAGCCTGGTCTTACTGCCAAGAGAATTATTAAATGCGTCGGCGAAAGACTCAGAAAGATAGATCCTGCTCGTTGGGAAACTGTTCCTATTACTTTCAAAACCCACTGGAGAAGTGAGAATGGATATTGCGATATCGCCACCTCCATCAATATTCACGATGCCTTGGAGAGAGAATTCGGCATAGATATTAAGGATAGACAAGTTCTTATTACAGATGTTGAAACTGCTTTTTACACTGTCTTGCAACACCATGATGCCGTATAATCAAATAAATAGAAATACAGTTTCGTATATTGCATAAGAAAAGGAATTTGTTAGCTACAGAATCTTTACCAAGACCTAAATACCTTCTTTTTTAGGTTTCAAATAGATATAGAATTTTTTAGTAGTTCTCTAACAAGGTTTGCAAGGATTTTTCGAAATTCTTGTTCTTGATAAGTTGTTCAGGCTTAGAAGATCAATAAATATTTCCACTATTCTTACCACAAAGAAGGGATCCTTTAGCACATAATCCGAAAAAGCTTCATATAATTGTTTTAAAAAGGCTCTTGCTTCTTGTTGACTAAGTGATAGATCTGCACAAAGGACAAATTTCATTCCTGTCATGGTTTCATAACAATGAAGTCTAAAGGTATCTGTGACAACACTTTCAAGTTTTGGCTTGAAGGGAGTTTTATTCTCTGATTTTCCTTCTCTCTCGAGAACGGAGGGCTAAGAGAATTAATATGATCTATTTTTTATCTCAATACGGGTGTAAGAAGGGTGCTCAAGGCATCCATACTGTGGAAAGAGGCAGCAGCGATCAACATAGCATCGGAACTAATTCCACTCTCGACAAAATTCTTTGAAATATGAGTAAGATTGTTTTGATTGAATTATACCTTTGTATACATGAGACCTCCATGCTTATTTATAATGAAGAGATGGAAGTATTTAGATTTGTTTTGGTTCATGATGCCAAGTTTTATTTATTTGAAGGAATTAAGATTTACAAATTTTGAGGAAATACAGAGGAAAATGATACGAAAAAAACTAAGAAAATCAAATTAAAATTGTTTTGAAGGAGAACAGCAGTCGGATTTTATTCATGTATTTATTTCCTTGTGGGACAAATTCTAACGAGTTGAAAAAATGTTTCACAGTAGGAAAATTACAAATATTATAAAATTTATTTTGGATTATGATATCTCAATTCTTCGTTCTCTCTGCCAGAGGTGATACCATTATCAACAGAGACTGTAATTCCTGAATTATCCTCCTCTCAACATGAATAGTCAGACACGATTTAGTCAAGAATACTCCCGAAATATTCTTTAGAAATGTCAAACTGTACAAAGGAGATGCTCCTCCTATCTTCGTAAAAAATGACTCGCCATTCGTTGATAAAAATAGAATATTGATGGCATCAGCTATGTCTATCTGAAGAAATCTACAGGCCTTTACCTGGTAATGACTACAAGAAAGAACGCTGCTCCTTCTTTCATTATGGAAATCCTGACTAGATTAGCCAAGGTACGCTATAAATAATGCAGGCCATTTTATCTAATTAGCTCATCAAGGATTTTTGTGGAGTTCTCACAGAAGAAGCTATCAGAAAGAACTTTATTTTGATTTACGAAATCATAGATGAATTTATGGTTTGGATAAAAGATATCTATCTAACTTATCAGGATTTCGGATATCCTCAACTGACTTCTACTGAGAAGATTAAGGGCTTCATTGTCAATGAACCAGTTCCTGTTGACCAAGCAAAGTAAAATTGGAATAATTCGACTCAATAATTAGGCAATTCTTGAATGGAATGACTACCAATATTTTCAAGCCAAATACTATATCATCGAATGCCACCATTGCTCCTATTGATTTGAAGAATAAGGATAAGAAGGGCGCAAAGAATGAAATTTTCGTTGATATCATTGAAAATATCACAGTAAAAATCTCTCAAAAATGTTTAACTTCTAGTGCCTATTCAATTCAACAGGCTATGTCATCAATTCTTCAATTGAAGGTTGCATCCAAATGAAGAGTTATCTTAAAGGAAATCCTGAACTTAAGCTAGCTCTTAACGATGATCTTACTTTCGGAAGAGGAAACAGCAACACCAACGCCCCTTGCATAGATGATTATAACTTCCATGAAAATGCAAGTGCTTATGACTTCGAAATGAGCAAGACCATGAGAATTAAGCCTCCTGAGGGTGAATTTGTCTTGATGAATTATCGTGTTACTGGAGACTTCAATGCACCTTTCAGATTATTCCCTTTCATTGAAGAGCCAACCAATTATAGACTTGAACTTAACCTTAGAATTAAATCCATGTTCGGAAAAGATTTTAATGCCAATAATGTGATCATAAAATTCCCAGTTCCTAGAAGCACCTCAAACGTTCATTGTGAACTTCCAAAAGTAAAAAAATTAAAGGCTTCTTTCTTAATGACTAGGGAACTCAAGGCCAAGAGGCTGAATTTCAAGCTTCAGAAAATCAAGTTGTATGGGTTATTAAGAAATTCCCAGGCTCTACTGAGCTCAGCATGAAGGCCAAGATTACCCTCCAAACTGGTACACAAAACACAAATGCAAGAAAAGAATTAGGTCCTATTAAGTAAAATACTTATCTGAAAAACATAATATTATTAGAATGGAGTTCACAATTCCTATGTACAATGTGTCTAATCTGTCTGTCAAGTATCTAAGAATTGAGGAAACCGGACCAAGCAGCGAAAAGAGCACCCCTCACAGATGGGTTCGTTATATTACTCAGTCTAAATCTTATGTGACAAGATTGTAATAGGTTCAATTTAGTATTTCTATAGCTCTCTTTTCAAGTGTTTGTATGCTCTATACGAACTCACACTTAAACCTGGAGTCTTTTTTTTTTTTTTT
>Ga0065720_1019320_pt1 | contig 28644 bp, 23 predicted proteins | sample Thericmetagenome_FD_59107 | JGI IMG/M metagenome (GOLD analysis project Ga0065720, IMG submission 59107) | Thermophilic microbial communities from the Joint Bioenergy Institute, California, USA of rice/straw/compost enrichment - eDNA_2 v2... | ecosystem: Engineered > Solid waste > Grass >... | reverse complement strand
AGAAAAACAAAAAAAAAAAAAAAAGCTGCTCACATAGCACACACCACCATCCCTCTCCGCACTTTGTAAACATGTCCTTTGGTTGGTTAACTGCTTGGTCGATTGATACGGTTGGATCTTCTATCTCGAATGTGGGCACAGGAGTGTTTGTGCACCTCTTGTCCCCATTTTTGAGACTTCGTTTGCTTCTATCCCCCTGTACTTGCTTTACCTGCACTGTGTTCTCTGGACAAAAAGGAACGAAAAAAGATGGAAAAATCAAGGTCTGGCATAAGAGGCAGGACGTTATTGATATGACTCGCTGGCTCTTTATAGCCTCGAGTACCTGACTGGTCCGGCCCAAACTTGACTATTGAAAGGAGCAAAACAGTTGCAAGGACAGCAAAGGGCATGTTGCGTGTTTGCGTGTGGCGTGTATATGGAGAGGTAGTAGCCAGTTGATGGTGTCCATTCGACGGGTGGAAATGGATTGATGGAATGAGTCCGGCACACTCGTCAGTCAGACTCTCTCAGACAGACAGAAAGAATCCAGATTGATCCCCTCTCTGTTTAGGTAAATTTCAAGGTTTACATATCACCATAAAATGGCCGGATGATGAGAGCCGTGGTGAATGTGTATTGATTCTCAACCTAAGACTACGGGCGGCCTACTAGGAGAGCGCAACTTTTCCAGGAAATTCTAGGTCGTAATATTTGATATAGGTAGTTCAGGAGACCATCAGTAGGGATTAAGCTTCCGCTCTAACGGGGCCTACACTCCGCTTACTTCCGTTTCTGGACAGGCTGGGGAGGAGTGATGTTCTGTGTCGGCTCAATCTTAGGCACCAGGCCAAAGCGTTTATGCCCCTGATCGAATATCTGTATTATCTCGTCAGCTTCATCTCAACCCTCTCATCACCACATGGGCAACTCACAGCATAAACAGACTTAAGGAACGTGTCCCCCAGAATATCGAACGAGTTCTTTCCCCTGGACTGCACCCCTCCGTACCACAGCTTCTCATCAGCCAGCCCATACAGCAAATCCTCCTTCTGAATGACAAATTCGTTTCTCCCCACGCCAATCTTGAACTCGGGTAAGTCATCCAGCGTCACGCTTGTCGGCACCACCCAGCCCATGTATTTGTTTGAATAGGTCGCGCCCTTGATAGCTTTATACAGTGCCTCGCAGACTTCATCGCTCATTAGTGCCAGGGTAGTACCTGTGTCGGCAATAGCATAGTTATTCGACCGTTTAATAGTGTGCCCATTAATGCTGACAGTTGGGGAAGAGAATTCCCAGAACCCGCGACGCGTCTCGATATCGATCCAAGTGATATCCTGCCCAGAGCTCTTGACCAAATCGCTGTCGATAAAGCCGAACGTGTAAAACGACTCCTTACTCTCGCTGTTGTCATCTCCATCACGCACGCTGTATAAAGCGCAAGTAAAGACCTGCGCATCCTTGGGCACATCCCCCTGCGACATCATGTTTTCCATGGGGGTGTTCTGCGGATCGGGCATGCCGTGGTTGGAGACAGAGTTGAGCTTGCGGAAGGCGAGACCTAACAGACCGTCCATGCCGGACTGGGCGAGTTCCGGGGAGAGGGTCTCGGCAACCTCTATGGCTTGGTTGCGAATGAGAAGGCCGCCGACAGAGATGTTGTCTGTACCAACGAAGCCTGAGGCGTGGCTCCCGTCACCGTATTGGATGGTCCAGGATTTTCCTTGTTTGAGTGTCCAGGTCTTGGACTGGGAGGGGTTGAAGGCGCGGGGGTTGACCTGCTGGGCGTCAGTATGGTTGAGGAAGTGAAAAGAGCTGTTGACGTCGTACCCAGAGATCTGAAGACCCAGTATCAAAATCCAGCATGACCTTCTGCTGATTGCTACCGATGAGTACCTCACACAGATACGCAGCGTCGTACTCGAAGTCCGAAGCTGGGACATAGCCTGGTTTCTTATCGCCCTTCTTATCAAAAGAAAGGGCACTCCATAGAGCAGCGAGAATTCCTGTCTTGGGCTCCTGGTCGAAGTACTTGTAATATGGACCTGGCTTGGTAGGCTGGAACTGGTAGCGCACTAAAGTCCGAACGTATGCCTTGGTGCCGTTGCGTTGGTACTTGGGGTTCGGGATTACCTTTACCTTACGGATGCTGGTCTTCTCGCGGAGTCTCCTTTGGGTCTTGAGAATGGCTTCATTGGATGGGGCATCTTGGTACTCTTCGGCTCGCATGGTGAATAGACTTTGATGTTCTGATGAACGGCTGGAGTTTAGACGGAGTCAACTACTAAAATTCAGGAGGAAGCTGAAGGTTTCAGGGATTGAAAGATATGCAATACGTTGATGATGCAGCGGGTATGAAGCTTAGGATTCTTCAGTGTTTACCCTTTCGGAGTCGGGAGAGCATTTAATAAAAGCTTGCAGAGACTTATATAGGAAAAGGAAGGAATCTCTCGAGTTGGCGCCTTCGCACATGACTTGATGATATTAGCATTGTAGCAGTAAGGAGCAATGGGTGAATTATCAAAAGACTGTGATGACTGTTGCCATTCCGACGGAAATACCAGCCACAAGAATTACGAGGACAAATGATCCCAACTTCACTGTTCGAACTTAACATTTAGCATGCTGGGCCTATCCTGATATATATAGTTAGGTACTTCTTGGTTTCGGTTCTCTTCGCGTAAGTAACATCTACTGGCAAGATGGCAGTGGAATTTATGGATATATAGGAGGGTTCCAATTCAGATTGGATCATTGTTCACACAAGAAATCCTTGGTGGTTTGCACGGCACTGGTAGTCGGTACGACTGTTGCATACAGTAAGCCCCTGGCGATCAGGAGAGGGCGTCTGTGCATGACTGACTTCCTGAAAAGGTTTTAAAGGTGAAGTTTCTGACCGAGGTTGGCTGACATCTTAAGGTGAGCGTAGGGTAACTCTGCCAAAGATAAATCCCCTAACACCGTTACTCAACCAGCACTCCTCGCCCTCAACTAGGGAACTGGCCGGGATTGTGGCCTCGACAGCCATGCCCCTGTTATTGGTTAGAACGTCCCAATCAAGTAGCACTATCGAAGATTTACGTACCTTTCCAGAGCCCATCTCCTCGATGTACCATCTTGCCCACCGCTGCCTTTCTCCGCACTATACTCCTTACTTACAGCAGGTGTCACCCATCTGCCATCTCTCCAAAAATAAGGTGTCGTAACAGACCCCTCCATGATATCTCCCGTGGTTTCGGAGACGATGAGGACCTCCTTTAAATCAAGCAAACCGATCTGTGCCCGTTGCCTTGCCCCATCATATACAGCCCGCTTAGAGGTCTTAAAGTGGGTATACTCTGACCGAGCAGATCCCATCCGGTCAACCATGACCATATACTCAGGGGACTTTACTGGCATATTGGTGCTCGTTTTATCGGTTTTGATTCCTTCTGGAGGTGGAAGTACCTCTGGGAAGAGGTTTTCCAAAGGCGTTTGCGAAACTGGGCCGGTAACGATCTTGAGCTGGCCAAGTTTTGTGATGGACACCCTCACTCTCATAGGAGATGATATATTTTCACCCAGACTGCTCAGAATGAATTCCTCGAGACGCTTCAGGCCGGCCTCACCACTGAGAATGTCAATTGCAGCATCCCAACCCCAGTGTGTCGCTGCTCTGAGAATTCGGTCACGGTGGAAGTCAAGCATGTACAAGGGCGACCTATTTGCCCAGTTCCAGCCAGCATGAGTGAGATCGGAGCCAGCTACCTGAAGCAATGCCTTGTCATAACGGAGAGATGAAAAGAGTTCAAAGTCTTCGGCCATTGTGACTCGAACTCAGGTGAAGAGGGTTTGGAACTGCGGGACGAGGTTAAGAACTGACGAGTGATATATTAGGCTCAAAACCCTAAAGTGGGGTAAAGGAATGCTGCTGAATATAAATATCAGTCATCATAAGATCTAATCCTTACTTACTGACACTAATATACAAGAATATTATATCGTATGATAAATTTACTTGAACCGACAGGAGCTTTATGAGAGTGAAGCTGAGAGCTTCGGACTGCATGAGTGAGCAATTGTGTGTAAATGAGATTGAATGAGGGGCCAGTCGGGGCAAGCACTCCGCCGTGGCAGGGCCAGTGCGCCCCTCGACGCCTATCAGGGAGAACTGGGTGAAACATGAAGGCTCGAGCCACTGGGCAGCGATAATATGACTCCACAACATGACGCTATGGACAAGCCAACAGAAGGGCCACCAAAGCTGTGATCAGAGCCACCACGGCCACAAGGGCAGACCTGGGGGCGGGCAGAGCCGGAAAAACAGCGCCAAGTTTCCACCGGGGGCAGAGCTGCGCTGTAATTGGGCCAGTGGGCACAAGGTGGGCAAAGTGGGCGCGCGTCGGTCCACGGGCCACGGGTGAGCAGCACGATTTTTTTTTGTTCGCAGGCTTCGGCCGAGCAACGGCTGCTATCTGCTCTGGGCTGGCTCTGGTACCGCACCGCACGGAAGGCCGCAAAGCCATCGCCCACTCCCAGTCCCACTGCGACCAGCTTTCAGCTTTTGATGCGAACCTGCATCATCGAATCGGCTGGGTACCGCGTCGGTTTACCCTGTCACCAAAAAAGTTCATTGGCCTTTCGCTGCGTCGAGCTTGCTGCTAAGCTAGGGATACGGCCTTCACGGCTTCGGAACTGGGTCTCGTGGGACGCTGGGATTTTACCCCTCCACTCCCGTCACTGGACACTGTCGCGCTAAGTCAAGTCGCCTGCCAGCGAAGGTCGTCGTGCCGCTCTGCCGCTTCAACTACCACCACAGCCTCTCCCCTCTAGCTATCCTGTAGCCCTCTAACCCCTCCCCCTCCCCTTTCTCCTCTTCATAACCCGGATTAGCCATATTCAGCCATGGCTCCCGCACCGCCCGCCGGCCCGTTGGGGTCCCCATCGGCGCCCGTGTCGGCCGATTCGTCGCTGTGGGATCGCATCTCGACTTGGGTCTCGGAGCACAAGGCCGTGGTCTACACCATTGCCGGTGTCGCGGTTGTCATTACCACTGCCGGCGCCGTCTACTACATCCGCAGTGCCCCTGACGAGGTCTGTCGCTTCTCCTCCAGCCTGCCCTGTTCTGTTTCGCCTCCTGCCTTGCCACTGACGCTTGACCCTCCCAGCAGGAGACAACACCACGTCCTAGCAAGAAGGAGCGCCGGAAACGGAAGCAGGCCGAGAAGGAGGCCGAAGCCGAGAAGTCTGCGAAGGCTGCTGAGGCTGCTCCGTCCGCCAAGGCTGCCTCCATCGAGGCTGCCAACGAGCTGCCCGAGATCGACGAGAACACGGTCCAAACGCTCACGGAGTCCCAGCGCAAGGAGTATGCCCAGAAGTTGAAGGAGGCTGGCAACAAGGCCTATGTGGCCAAGGAGTTCCACAGGGCGATCGAGCTCTACACGAAGGCCATCCTCTGCAGACCGGATCCCGTCTACTACTCCAACCGCGCTGCGTGCTGGAATGCGCTCAGCGAGTGGGAAAAGGTTGTCGAGGATACCACTGCCGCTATCAACCTCGATCCGGAATACGTTAAAGCGCTCAACCGGCGTGCTAATGCCTACGATCACCTCGGCCAGTACAGCGAGGCGCTTCTTGACTTCACCGCGAGCTGCATTATCGATGGCTTCCGCAACGAGCAGGCAGCCCAGGCTGTCGAGCGCCTGCTCAAGAAGTTCGCCGAGACCAAGGCGAAGGAGATCCTCAAGACCAAGCCCGCCAAGCTGCCGAGCTCAACCTTCGTGGGCAACTACCTCCAAAGTTTCCGGGCCAAGCCGCGCCCGGAGGGTCTGGAGGACGACGCCGAGATTGAGGAAGAGTCTGGAAAGGGTCAGCTTCGGAGAGGTCTGAAGGCTCTAGAGAGCAAGACGGGCCCGGGCTATGAGGAGGCTGCTGAGGCTTTCGAAAAGGCGTTGGAGCTGGGCGACCTTGGCGAGTACGAGGCTCTTGCCTACAACATGCGCGGTACCTTCCGCAATCTCATGGGCAAGCATGAGGAGGCCCTTGCTGATCTCACCAAGAGCATCGAGCTGGATCCCAGCCTGACCCAGAGCTACATCAAGCGGGCCAGCATGAACCTGGAACAGGGTACGTTGGGTATTTTTGGGCTATTAGTTTGGTGGCACATGGTTGCTGACTACTTCCCCTAGGCTCCCCTGAGAAGGCAGAGGAGGACTTCGCTGCGGCTCTGGCCAAGAACCCCCAGGATCCTGACATCTACTACCACCGGGCGCAACTTCACTTCATTAAAGGCGAATTCGCTGAGGCCCAGAAGGATTATCAGAAGTCGATCGACCTGGACAGTGACTTCATCTTTTCCCATATCCAGCTTGGTGTGACCCAGTACAAGATGGGTTCGATCGCTTCGTCCATGGCCACTTTCCGCCGGTGCATCAAGAACTTCGAGAGGACACCGGATGTGTACAACTACTACGGCGAGCTGCTCCTCGACCAGGGCAAGTTTACTGAGGCCATCGAGAAGTTCGAGAAAGCCATTGAGCTCGAGAAGGAGACCAAGCCGACTTGCATGAACGTGCTGCCGCTTATTAACAAGTCACTTGCCGTCTTCCAGTGGAAGCAGGATTTCGCAGAGGCTGAGAAGCTCTGCGAGAAGGCGCTGATCAGTATGTCCCCCTAACCATCCTCTTACGTTACACAGAATTGACACGGGAAAAACAAAACAGTTGACCCCGAGTGCGACATCGCCGTCGCGACCATGGCGCAGTTGCTCCTGCAGCAAGGCAAGGTGACGGAGGCGCTCAAGTACTTCGAGCGCGCCGCCGAGCTGGCCCGTACGGAGGGCGAGCTGGTTAATGCCCTGTCGTACGCCGAGGCCACGCGCACCCAGATCCAAGTCCAGGAGAAGTATCCCAAGCTGGCCAGCAAGCTGGCTGCGATGGGCCAGGTGATGCGGTAAATTTCGAGATCGGTACCGGGGGTGGGGAATCAGGTGATGATGGGGAGACGGGGGGCATGATGTGAGAAGTGGTGTGTGTATGTGACAAGGGACGGAGACAGGGACAAGAAGGTTGAAATGAAACTAGGTCCGGGAACAACGGGTGCGGACGGGTTCGGGTTGACCGTGTAAAAACAACCAAACCAAACAGCAACCCCCAAACACAACATCCAAGCACAACCCCAACAAAATGATTTTTCTTTCATGAAATGTGGTTATATACTTTCGGAAAGCCTCGTTTGATAAACGGTGGTTGCAGGGCTTTGTGGGGTTGAATAATTTTTTGTTCTCTTGATTCTATCCTCTGTATTGGTTTCTTGAGTTGACAGACGAGATACACTTAAGGGGCAGGGGTCACCAGGGGTATGTAAAGACATTCAGCTCTTGCTGCTACGTAGGTTACCACATTTCGATAGGTATACAGACGACCCTCGTTGCTCTGGTGGTAGCGAGGTGACAAGCTCCGTCTGATCGGTACCGGCACTGTAGTCTTGAGCGAAGGGGGAAGGCAGTCTCGTTTAGACGGCAGTAGTATAGTCTAGTTATGAACTTATATATGTACGGGTGGTGGTATGACATCTCTACGCTCACAATCCGTGGGTGAAGGGAGGTTTCGGGGAGGTGGCTTGAAATTGCACAAGCTATGGCAGATCTGATAACGTAACGGAAGCACAGCTTTATTTCATTTTTTTTTTCGAGATCTAGTCGGCCCTGATCTTGCTGCCGATCTCCGAACATGAGTGTCTATCAGGTGATACGCTTCCTACACTAGATCCATTACTGCTGGAAAAGCTATGAAACGCATGCATAACAACCAGGGTTCACCATTAAATATGTTGGAGTCATGTACATTACATATACTGACCGTGAGAGTTTATGATACCATTGTGAGAGAAACGAAACCCCATTTTCAACCCGACATACCCAAAACCATTACCCTTTTCGTCCCAACCCCCATATCCGCCGTCGTCACACAGCAAGTTAAAACGGCTGTGGTTCTATCCGATGATCTCATCCGTCAATCTTTGGATCTTGCATAAGCCCTTCCATCCGTTCTTTCTCACTCATCCCATGACTTTTGTCGAGAAAGGCGAGACCCCTCGCTTACCAGGCTTTATTCACCAAACGCGCAAGAGGGGCCTAACATCGAGAGGACTTGGCTAAGGCGATCGAGAGAAAGAAAAAAAAAGGAAAGATAATATCTCCCATCCCAATCCTCTCTCAAGCTCACCAAAAGTCACTAAACGTATGCGCTCGCCCCTCAACTAGTAGCATTCTTCGTCAAAGCCACACCCAATCCCACACCCAGCGCAATAGCAATGCAAATCAGCAGCACAATGCCCAGGCACCACCACTTGAGCTTGCGCGCGCGCCGCGCGTGCTGCACACCCTTCTCGATTTGCACGTTGGCCTGGCCTAGGTGCTCGGTTGCTTCCTCGGCCTTGATGGCCACCTGGTCGAGAGTCTGGCCCTGCAACAGGACCTGCTCGTTTAGGATCTGGAGAAGGTCAAGGAGTTCCTCGATCGACCGCTCGATCTTGACCATATCGTTGTGCCGGGCGCGAACGGCGCCGAGGACCGCGTTGGCGTGGCCTAGGCGGTTGGTGCGTAGCTGTAGGGATGATGTTAGCAAATGCTCGCCATAAAGTTAGAGAAAGTGAAGAGTGAGAGCTTACAGCCTGCTGGAAAATACCCTCATCATCCCAATCAGCGTCCACAGCCCTCTGAACCTCCTCCTCCGTAGCCTCCGGATTCACAATCCGATACTGCCTAGCAATCTGTTCGCGATACCTCTCCTTATACTGCTGCTCCTCCCGCAAAAACTTCTGGATCGTCTCCTTGAACTCATTGTTCAAGCTCTCCCACTGGCGCTTCTTGATCGCAAAACTGCCGTCCGTCGTGCGCTCGGCATCCGACTTGAGCGCCTGAATCTGCGAGCGGATGGAGGTATTCTGCACCTGTGTGTTGGCCACCAGCTGGTCGAGCTGTGCTCGGGGGCCGGTAGCAACGGTTGTGTCGCTGCTAGCCAGGGCTTGCTGGTGCAAAGAGGCAATCTGCTGGATCGCGCCAGTCAGGCTGCGGATGTCGTTGCGGACGGACTCGACGCGGGCGAGGAACTCGGTTGTTGAGAGGACGGAATCACCGGCTGCGGCCCGTTGTTGGGGTTGAGAGGAGGATCGGCCGGCGGAGGAGACTGGATCTAGCATGGAACCATATTGTTGTTGCTGCGCTGGTTGTGAAGAATACGGAGAATCGTAGGAAGAAATGTAGTGAGAGGGTTGCTGGCCGTATGGCTGCATCTCATGCTGCTCCTGGAATGCCCCGCGTTAGCAATCGTGGGGTCTCAATTGTGAGATCTGAGCGAGCGCAATGCCCATCGCCGGCAAACACAAAAGCAGGCATGGATCGTAATCCACCAAAATTCCTGGTGTCGCTGGCATTGACGTCGCCTGCCGTGGTAGTCATAATACGTACTGGTTGGCCATAGGCATATCCCGACTCTGCCGAGGGGCCTTGGGCATACGGATTGTATGACATCACTGCTGTCTCAAGGAGCTGTTAATTGACTTTTAAGGGAAGCCGTTGTTTTTCTTCTCCTATCCTCAAAGTGCTTCTAGAGGGAAACAGGTGAAGGTTGTGTGGTCCGGCTCTAAGTACAAAACCAGGAAACGGAAACGATGGATATGGTGTGAAAGAGCTGCAAGAAAGCAGCAGGCTCTGGCAAAGATCAATTTGAAATCACTGGCCGTCCTGTCGCGGCCTTGCCTATCAGCTGCTTCGCCCTGCTGACAGAGAACCGGTTGGGCGGGTTGTGGCTGAGGATCGGCTTACTGGAAAGAGAGGGCAGGAAGCCGCAGGAGGAGGCGTCCGAGAGTTGCATGAACCTCTCAAAGGCCGAACCTTTGGCCCCCACTACGAAAGTGTTGCTGGTTCCACAGAAGGCTTTCAGAACCTGTGAGAGTCGAGACCGGGCAAGTTTTTGGAAGAAGAACCCTGTCGGCGATCCACTGGTGCGCAGCCGATCATTGCAAGGGGAGTGCTCAAAATAACAGAGAAGTGAGACATGTGAAGGCGCTGCTGGCCATGAAGTTGTTGCTCGCCATTTGAGCCTGGTACACTACCTGACAAAACCTCAAATCTTGATAGCTTACGGCATACGTAATAGTCTGGTATCTTTTTCTCTGATTTACCCGTGCATGCAACTTCTAAACTGCATGCTGTTTGGGCAAGCAGAGCTATGGAGCAATACGAGGACTAAAATATCCTTCCGACCTGCTGTGTTGTGGCGCGATGGGATGGCGTCACCCAATGAGGCAGAGGACCAAGTGGGGTGGAGCTCTGGGTGAGCACCAAAGATGTGGGATCGCCAGGCACGGCTCTTTCAGGCTATCAGCCCCCGCAAAACGCGCCGTGCATCGCTGGAGAAGCACAGCCCGGTTTGCGTGGCCGTCTGCTGTCGGTCAGGTCTAAGGACCTGGGCCCGGACTGATGTGGCATACTGGCTGGTACTGCGCCATCTCGCTGACAGCGGTGTCCCTTGGCTCGGTTAACTACCGACATATCTGAGCTGTCTCCTGACCCGACCGTCCCCGAGTCGTATGCGACACGCGGTAGACATGGCGTGAGACCAGATCCGCGCGTGGTGGTCCGTCGTCCGGGACACGGGCGCCGGGGCCGACCACAACGGGCTTCATATTGCACAGTGGCCGGTAACGCCGGATGCGGTGGCCGCAACGGCATACTCGCTGCAGGAGTTTGCGATTCACGCGACGAATTCGGCGCTGTACTTTTCTGGGGTGAATGGGATGGATCCAAAGCATTGGCCGAATGTGTTAATGGTGGATTATATTGGGGTGACGCGGAAGGATAAATGGGCGTGGGATCAGCTGAGCACGGTTGTATACTCTAACGGTTGGATTGAATCTACATAGTGGGCGAGAATTGTGGTGTTGGGACGTGGAAGTCACCACTGTTGACGAGGGGGATGGTATAGAAGTCGAGAGAGGTCACCACCGTCCAGAATTGTACAAAACTGAGGACCACGAATCTTAGCGCTCCATAGGCACTCACCTTGCACTAGACAACCGCAAAAAATTATAGCATACTGTAAACATCAGTTCCTTGATTCCCCGAGTCGGCCGAGACCCAAGTCTTGGTAGAGCCTTTTGCGTATGTACACGTAATTTTTTTTTTAAATGATAATGTGAGACAAGGCGGTATTTGGAGATGCATCGCAAAACACCCAGATGACCAGGGCCATGTTTGTTCAGCGGAGGTTCAGCTTTTTCGGGTAAGCTGCTCCCTCCCCTAAGGGGACCAAATGATATAGAGATATAGAGAGGATACGCTTAGTTCGAGAAGGTTTTAGAGGGATGTGTAGTTGTCTGAAAGATGAAATGACATGGGTCACGAGCTGCTGCTGCCGGAAGAATAGCCAAATGCTCAAGGCAAGGAGTTAGAATTTTGTGATAGCATCCTGCCTTACATCGCTAATCTCCAAGTTGAAGACGCAATCACGTAGGTATATCGTCCACCACTTGCCACACCTCCCGAAGCTACGTACCACGACTCTCTAGCACTCATCAGGCACATGCTCAGCGTGAGTAGGCGGCCGCGCATGCCAAGTATCTAACATATGGTCTTAAAAGCTTGAGCGTTCGACTCTCTGGTCATCCATCCTGCACCGCTCTTGCTTGGAAAGAGGTGTCCTTCTTTTTTTGTGCACAACGAGTCCTGGTACTAAGGTCTCGTCTGGAGTAAGACCCTGGCAAGGGTTTTCGTGGCCGGTCTCCTCTTAAGGAGCTGGCTGGTGAGCATTTTGCTATGACAACTTGCTAAAAACGCTTAGGTGATTGCTAGTCTGCACAGTACCCTGAGTGATAGATACCTTTTGCTTAAGTTTTATAGAATATTAGTATGGGTAAGCCCTTCCTTCATGTATTTTTTTAACGATCAACAAGGGTGACATGCGGTAAGAGCGGAGCTAGGCACAAAGGACTAAATTATAAGCAAAGAGGGAGAACATCCCGTCTGGCCAGCCGTTAGTTGATCCTGTCGGGGAACTCATCCTTCCGTCAGGGCTCATAAACATTGTTACTGTCACTGCGTGCACATCGGCGAGGGAGGTCAGAACGTGCATGCATTGGGGCCATGGATATGGTTAGGTTTCAAGAGCGGTTAGACATTATGGGCGGTTCGGGGCCAACCAACTGACCGAAGCCCTCTAAAACCAAAGCTCTGAACCATGATTTAGGTCCTCCAGCTTGTAAATGTCGGTGTTAGATGGCCAAGGGCTGGGTGTCCAGCTGTGACTCGAGTCCAGGTTCATTGGATCGTAGACCCGCCTGTCAATAGAAGTCGGCTCATGTTGACCCTCTGCTCGGGAGCCATCATTGCGCTTGAAAGAGACATGGATGAGACGCTTTCATTTGCATGGAATGATCTCACACAGAGCTGTGATGCTGGAAAGGAATTGTTATTTAGCGATTAAAGATCCAAATGTATCGTGAGAGCTATACTGAGGAACCTGCCATGATCTTTTATATGACTTGCAGGGATCACCTCCAGTCTGTTCCTAGTTGTGCCGGAGCATAGTGTTCCACAGTGTTTGTAGGATAATGTCTGCGGGAAAAAGAGAGACGGGCCAGAGGGACAGCCTCCAGGAGGACCAGAAGGTCCAGAAGACCAAGGCCAGTGCGAGGCGAGGCCTTGTGATAGTTTTTGGTTCTTCCAGCTCCTTTTCTTTGTTTTGTGACTCTTTGTAATACTCGTTGGGCATGCTTTCATTGTAATCGTTGGCGGAGTTGTCCTCCACTTGCTGTTCATTGTCTTTTTCTTGCTTATCGAAAATCTCTCGTTGGACTTTTCGTCAATAAGAGGAGGAATTTGATTAGTCTAGTTTGAGATATTGATAAGTAGGGAGCACCTCTTTCTGATCAGTCAGAAAGGCACAAGGACTTTGTCCCTATCAAAGGCATGGGTGTGCACTTGGTCACGCACCTGCTCCGGGAAAATGGGGTGACCCACGCTATATGGTTCAGCCTGATAGTTATGGTCCAAATTAACAGTCTTTATTTTTCCTTCAAAGTCTAAAATTGCCACTATGTATCTCATCCTTCCCTCTTTCTTTTGCCCAAGATACTTCTCTCATGCTCTCCGAGATAATAGGCTCTTTGACCGACCTGTTTATGCTCGTCTGCAACATGCTTCATCCACGCCTCTCTGCCTTCGATGACAACTCGTTCATTTCTTTTTGTCTCTGGCACTCAGAATTGTCAATGTGCTCTAGAGAAGATCTGTGTGTTCTCTGTTGGTGTGATAAGAAAAACCACTCCCGGGATAAAACATCATCGTGCATAGTAAGCGGTGGGCAGATATTTCGTTTTGCATCTTCTCTTTGCTAGGTTTGTCCAGGAAGTTTAGTGTAGGCGGATATGGCGTATATGGCAGACCGTGAAACTTGTGAATCTAGCTGCTCCAGTGCGTTGAATTCTCGATCATGCACGTTTGAGCGTCTTGTTGACATCGAAGATATGGAAAATCTTCGTCGAGTAGTCCTTTTTCAAAGTGTCTTCGCTGGTTATGTTTTGTTAATTCACGCTGTGCAGACTCCTCGTTGCAAAGTAAACATGTCCATTTGGCTATTTTGCTCGTAGGTATCGGCTTTTCGGTCTTTGTGTCGAACTCCTTGAAGAGGTCGTCCAATGTTATCTTCAACTCATTCATATGTTCCCTTAGGTACAGTGAAGGAAAGTTATGAAAGATATGAGCTCGTTGTTGGCTCACGATATTGCTGTTCTGAAGGAATTACCCAATGCGCGCAGCTTGAATCGAATGGCTCGGTAACGTATGCTTATATAGTTTTGAAGATTCATATAAGTTATTTTGTGGATCTCAAATAGCTTAGCAATATCTGGAGGAATGCCACTAGTCCAATATTAGTCCCAACTATTCTATTGATCAGATTTGACCATCGGATAACAGAGCTTTAACAAACTTCATATAGCCATTCTCTGCAGCCAACTCAGCGGTGTTTGGCCATAATTGTCTTGCTGTTCTGGGTCAACTCGGCCATCAGATAACAGAGCTTTAACAACCTCCGTATGGCCACGGGCTGTAGCCCAACTCAGCGGTGTTCGGCCTTCCTTGTCTTGTCGGTCTGGATCAATATCCTTGGCACGCATAAGGAGTACCTTAACTAAATTGTTGAGCCCATAGGCACCAGCTATGTGAAATGCATTCTGAGATGACATCAACCTACTGAATAGTCCTGAGGATGCTTTCTAATCTTTGAAAAAATGTCACAAAGTTGTACTACCACACTGACCCATTCTGGATTTATCAACAAGTCAAGCAGCTGAGGGGTGCAGAAGGAACAGGCAGATGCATGATGTCCCCAGTAGTTAACCGAATAGGTGAGGAGAGGTTTTCAAGTCGTTCACGCACCTCCTCATGTGGCATGATAGGACCACCGGAAAAGTCTCTGAACGAAAGGTATGATACGCGTGCATTTGCAACATCGCGGTGGGTGGGTGTTGGAAACCACGGAGTCAAAGTATTCTGGAAATATTCTCGAACTTTGTAGTCAACAAGTCGAATGATTTCGCTTTCTTTGTCGATGACAAAGAACCCGCAATCTGCCGAAAATATGCCTTCGGCATCAGGAATTATGGCTTCATCAAGCTTGTCCTCACTATCCTTGACAGCCCCATGTATAGTGAACCTCTATTGTTTTGAGAGAACGTTTGGCACAGATGATCTAGGATAGTATATGGTTGGCAAGCTTCTTGTGATTAGCCGGTTGCCGATTGACTCGCTCCATTGCGTCGTTATATGCCTGGTGTAATAGGGCAAGCTTTGGCTCTTTTTCTTGAGAGTTGTTGCAAAGCTTGTTCAATGTTTTTTACGGATACGCTTTGCGCTAACTTTATTCTTTAAGGACTCTAAGAAGAGGTGAGCAAGTAGGAACCTGATTTTGCGAAAAACCATATGCTCAATTGAATCAATAATCCATGGTTTGTGGAACACTATAACTTACATGCCATCTGCAACGCTGGCAACATTACTAATGATCTTATGTCGAAGGTCTAGGTTATCTGAGACCGAGTGCCAATTAGTCATCTGATTGCGCATGTATCGCTTGATGTCGTCCTTTTGAGCCACGATCTTATTGAAAGAGTGCCAGTCATATGCTTCCGCAATGTTAGGCATAGGGTGGGATGTGGTCAGGAGGTTGATCTTAGTTCCTCTGGATTGAAGGTGTAGGTGTGTTTCAATGAGCTTTGAATGAACATTGTTGGTCATTTGCCAATCGTCCAGCACATCAAAAACAACAAAGATCCCGTCCCTGTACGTTGCTGCAACAGCATGGAACATCTTCACGAGATCGCTCAACGATGGCTGTGATATATGCTTCTTGTGTTGAGTATAGGCATCCATGACTGCTGGTAGCGGTGAAAACTCATTCCTGAGTAGTTGCTTTATGAGGTTGGCAACGAGCTGCCCCACGGTTTGGTCATCTACGTGCCAGAAGTTACAGTATAGGTATGCGATACCAATGTCATGGTTCCTCCAGTTCTGTTAGAGATAATGGATGACGATCGATACAAGGATATTCTTCCCAGAACCTGGTATTCCAGGGGAAAAACAGAGTCACGCACTTCCTTGACAGCCTGGTGGACTGATTAGCTTGAGGAAAAGTATAGGAATGAGACAGGTATGAAGGAAACAAGGACTATACCATGCCTGAAAGTAAGGGGATTCTAGGAACTATTGTCCTGTGCCTTCTTCTCTTTGGCGTAGAAAATCAGCTTGTTGTGTCGAATAATCTTCTTTGGACAGGGAAGAGAGCCAGTTGATAATCTTTGTATCTTTTTGTTCTTATGGAACAGATGTCAGCTCAAGATCGGCTACAAGACGATTACTTGCAAACATGGTAGATCAAAGTTCAGACAAACTTTGCTTGCTGATAGTGGAACACCTGCAACTGAACGTAACAAATAACGTTTACATGACCAGAGTTCTGGATGCTATCATGGAACTGAATACTGTTGACGTTGTTGACATCAAGGGCACCAGTGTTCTTTTTAGAGTGGGAGGGTTGGCGCTGTTGACAGCAAGGGAACCAGTGCCGTTGACACAAGAGCGCCGGTGTTGCTGACTTTACGGGGACCAGTATTGATAACACTAAAATTCTGCCCAATCTAGATACCAGTACCCTTTAGGTTTCTAAAATGAAACGTCTTAGACAGTGAGAGCTTTTCGATTATTTTCGCTTTTCACCCCCGAGCCCTATGTTCTGGCATTGGGTCAAAGCACGATATTTGTGGATTTTCCCCTAGGTTGGAAAGAAGCAGGACCTTGAAAGTCGCTCTGGTCTAGTTGGATGTATTATCAATATTGACGGAAGAAGGCACAGTGAAAAGAGGAATAAGGAAAGATAGTTATGTAGAAAGCTCGCTCGTATAACAAAGACTTTTGCATAGAGGAGATCTAACATGAACAAGACGAGAACATCTTAGCTCTAACGCGAACAAGATACAAGGATGCCTTTGGGGACGATACAACCAGAAGGCCGTTCAAACCATATATGCCTAACCAACCTGACATAATAATAGTGCGGGTATGAGGGTGAGCCATAGGCTCATCATGCTACACATCCGCGAGAGTTCTTTTACAGTTGTGCAACTCAAACTATGCTCTGATTAGCAATAGAAGCGCTGGAACTGTAGACCCCATAAACCTACTGGCTTGGCTTGCCCAATACCTATGAGGTTACAAGGCTTCTATCCAACCCTCAGAAGGACGCATAGCTCGTTATGTCGGAGTGGTAACTGCTGTTCGAGGCCCAGCATATATAGTCCTGTGTCACAATGTTACCTGCCTGCTCTAGAACTTGATGTTGTAAGGAAAGTGGCGGAAAGGGCACTGCGTGAATAGATGAAGTTGGCGACCTACAAAAGAGCCAGGTTGGTCTGGAATACCTGCCTATCTAACTAGTTGGACGGGATGAATCGCTGTGGATCAGGTCGGAATGATCATGGCGATTGTGAGCCAGGCTGCCATCACAGCCGGTACCGATATAATTTGGACACTGCAGTGAATCCAATCAGCAAACACACGATATTGTTGTGAAAAAGCTACGTTGGGGATCTCTGTCCTTCAATATCAAAAAATAATAATCGAAAATATACTGTGTTACTATGTTGTACCTCACACAATTTTTAATGGAAGATTGAAAATGACCCATGCCACTTAACACTAAGCACCAAGGTACCCTCCGTTTGGGATCCGCTTAGGCTGTTCCAACATATAAAGATGCGATTAGCTTCATAGATGCTATCGTTCGACCGTGACTGACTGAGATCTATACCTTTCTCTGTTTCCTTTTTTCCCGACATTCTCCAGCCTGCCCACTTAGATGAGTAACCCTACACAATACTCCAAACTCCATACCACCCCAAACTCGCGAAATCCATGATCCATTGCATTACCTCAGTTGAGAGCTATCATGCTCGCTCGTAGATTGGTCCCGGGCTTGCATATATCCCATTGTCCCACGAATGCCTTCGAGTCTTGAATAAACACGCCCTGCACCAGCTTGTCCCCTCAGAAATAGTTCTTTTTCCTGCCGGTGCGAGTGTATTGGCTCAAATGCCACTCAACATCCGCATCCTTGTTCTCCAGAGTGCCCATGGTGATAGAAAACGGCCGCATGGTGAAGCGCGGGCCGACCTCGCTCAGTTCAACAGAGTTGTAGTTCGTCCGGACATAAACATGATGCCGCACCTCGATGCAGTCGTCCTGGTTCACGAACGTAATAACGCGGTTTCCTGACTTCGCGTTGTTGGTGGGATCGCGGGGAGGGAACAGGTGCTTTAGGATCTTGACCACACGCTGGCCGAGGGGTGTCCTGAAGCCCTCGAAGATCAGATGAGGGTAGCTTTCGCTGACCGTGCCCTTGATGGACTTGGGAATATCGGCGCGAAGAACGACGTTGTGAAGAGAAGCCATCAGGGTTGGGCCATGCGGGAAGTGGCTGATGGTAATGGCTGTCGGAGTACCACGGTGCTCGTGAAGAAGAATAATATCGCTGAGGCGTTCCCTTTGAGCGGACATGACGAGGTCAGGGAGGATGAGGTTACCACGGTTTAACCGGATTGCTGTCGGGAACATCAACCTAATCTCCTTCGAGAAGGCCATTAACCTAGAACTGGGGTCTCTGGATGTCGTTACCAGCACTCTCGGATCTAAAGAATACGGTCAGCGACAGTCTAGACTCCACACAAAAACGTAGGATGTCCGTACCAACAATGCCCGACAGCTCTGAGTACTCGTCGTCGATGTCAATTTCGCCCTGCTCCTTAGCAATATCCCGAGACACATCATAGTCGAAGTCCTTCCGCAGTTCCTTATCGTTCGCAATTTTGGGATCCAGAGGCTTGCCAGACGCAAGCGCCGCCCTCAACTTGGCGCGCTTTTCTGCGATCTCAGCATCGCGTAGGAGGAGGGCGCGGCGGTAGAGATAATCTCTCCTTTGGCGGGCTTGTTTGCGCTGGAAATTCTGTCAGTTGAGTTTCCATGTAGGAGACATCGATGCGACCGCTTACAAGCATCTTGTTGTGTATGAAACAAAGGGTATGGGATACAATGTCCAAATCTGGGCGTTGCTAGGTGCTGTAAGAGGCTGCTTGAAAAAAAAAATGGCCGGCCGCAAGGCTGAAGCTACAGGGATCTTTAGCGTTGAAAGTGGGGCTCCCACAGCAGGCGGGGCGTGTGGCAGCCTGTCCTGTCTATGATCACGGCAGCAGGGAGAAGCACAGACCACTAAGCTAGGTTTTCACCGACAAGCGTCTCCGCCACTTTCCACTTTCAGCAGCCGATCGACTCCATCCACGCCTGGCCCACGGCCGCTCGCACGCCCACGGCTGGGAACCACTGATGCACCACGGCGGCCAAAAAATCAGAGACAAAACCAACCCGCTGAGGACCAACGACCACAGCACCCCGCGCAGCATCGCCAGAATTACCCCAGCGAAGCCCTTAAGTCGCGCTGACTGACTCCGGCGAGCTCTCAGCCGCTTCAACCGCTGCCAGCGATGATGTGACAGTTTTTTCTCCCACAATCCTCTTCTCTACTCTCTTATAGACTCTGCGTTGTCCCGCGACCACCTCAGCCGCGCGGGTTCTGACTCTAGATTGTTTACCCCTTTTTCATCGTATATCTGCGACCATCCCAGTGGTGAAGCCCTCAGGTTAGCATCGCCCTTGTGTCCCTCTACATCCATCCGAAAACAGTCCCTTTCAAAGCCTGTTCCGGCTGTCGGACGCCCTTCGCCTCGACTTCCCTGCCTCGATGCGTCTTTCCCAAGATACCCCCCCTCAGCTTTGCCTATCTTGATAGCCTGTCTCTTCTCCTCAAACTCATCCCATCTATTTCAACCAGCCATCTGACACGGTTTTCTTTACACTTAGGGTGTCGCTGTCTCTCCTATCTTAAACTGCGCCATGGAGGGTGCTTTTACTCACCTAGGAAACCACCTTGTTTCCGACTCGGCTGCGGCTATCAAAGCCGGGGGCTCTGACGAGCTGTCTAACCTCGATCCGGACGAGCACCTTCTTTATGGCGTGCATGGCGGACGGGGCGGTGGTGCTCGCACCGGTCTGAGTAGTGCCAGGCGCCGCCAGGACGACGACGACAACGATACCGAAGTCCTGGACGACGATGACGACGAGAGCCTGGCTAGTGTCCCGGTTGAGGGCATGAAGGGACTCAAGCTTAAGAAGGAGGAGGAGAAAGAACTGCCCCCTCATGCTTGCGCGTGAGTACATCTGCTGCTCTTGCTTCTAGCTTCGTGTATGCTGACTCACGAGTCCAACAGATACTGCGGTATCCACTCTCCTGCCAGCGTCGTGAAGTGTCTCACTTGCGAAAAGTGGTTCTGCAGTGCCCGTGGCAATTCCAGCTCTTCGCATATTATCAACCACTTGGTGCGCGCCCGCCACAAGGAAGTCCAGCTCCACCCACAGTCGTCCCTGGGTGACACGATTCTCGAATGCTACAACTGCGGTACCAAGAATGTCTTCCTCCTCGGTTTCATTCCTGCCAAGTCCGATACCGTGGTTGTGCTCCTGTGTCGTCAACCTTGCGCTGCGAGCACATCGGCCAAGGACATGAGCTGGGATGTTTCGAGATGGCAGCCCCTTATTGAGGACCGATCCTTCCTCCCCTGGCTTGTCCAGCCCCCTACCGACGCCGAGCAACTTCGGGCACGTCACCTTACCCCTCCGATGATTGCAAAGCTCGAGGAAATGTGGAAAGAGAGTCCCAATGCGACCGTCGCTGATTTGGAAAAGAATAATGGCGTCGATGACGAACCGCATCCGGTGCTGCTCAAGTACGAGGACCCGTATCACTACCAAAATATCTTTGGCCCGCTCGTCAAGATGGAGTCCGACTATGACAGGAAGCTGAAGGAGGCTCAGTCGGAGGACAATCTCCAAGTTCGCTGGGATATGGGCCTGAACAACAAGCACTTGGTCAGCTTTATCCTTCCGAAGATTGAGTCCGGAGACGTCAAGCTCGCCGTTGGCGACGAGATGCGTCTCAAGTACAAGGGCGACCTCCGTCCCTACTGGGAGGGCGTGGGCTACGTTATCAAGATCCCTAACAACCAGTCCGACGAGGTCACTCTCGAATTACGCAAGTCACCGAACGACAAGTCTGTGCCGACCGACGTTACGACCTGCTTCTCGGCCGACTATGTCTGGAAGGCCACCTCATATGACCGCATGCAGGCTGCAATGAAGACCTTTGCCGTCGACGAAATGAGCGTTTCAGGCTACATTTTCCACAAGCTTCTCGGCCACGAAGTGGCAGTCGCTCCTATGAAGACACAGCTGCCTAAGAAGTTCCATGTGCCTGGCCTTCCGGAGCTGAACCACAGTCAGATTACAGCCATCAAGACGGTGCTCTCAACTCCGCTGAGCCTAATCCAAGGTCCTCCGGGCACGGGAAAGACAGTTACCTCGGCCACCATCATCTATCATTTGTGCAAGATGAACAACAGCCAAGTGCTGGTCTGCGCACCATCCAACGTTGCCGTTGACCAGCTTTGCGAGCGTATCCATCGTACCGGCCTGAAAGTCGTCCGTCTGACGGCCAAGTCTCGAGAGGATGTTGAGTCGTCGGTGAAGTTCCTGGCATTGCATGAACAAGTGCGTATGCACACTGGCAACCCGGATCTCCGCAAGCTTGCGCAGTTGAAGGCCGAAGTTGGCGAACTGTCGTCACAGGATGAGAAGAAGCTCAAGCAGTTGACGCGCCAAGCTGAACGGGAGATCCTTGCCAATGCGGACGTTGTGTGCTGTACCTGCGTCGGCGCTGGCGACCCGCGCCTGGCCAAGATGAAATTCCGGAACGTACTGATCGACGAATCTACGCAGTCGGCTGAGCCTGAGTGCATGATTCCTCTTGTCTTGGGTTGCAAGCAGGCAGTTTTGGTCGGCGATCACAAGCAGCTCGGCCCCGTCATCATGAACAAGAAGGCCGCCAAGGCTGGCCTGAACCAGTCTCTCTTCGAGCGCTTGGTAAAGCTCAACCTGACGCCGATCCGCTTGAACGTCCAGTACCGAATGCACCCATGCTTGTCCGAATTCCCTTCGAACATGTTCTATGAGGGTTCTCTCCAGAACGGCGTTACCCATGCGGAGCGCATCCGTAAGGATGTCGACTTCCCCTGGCCGGTCGCCGATATGCCCATGATGTTTTGGTCAAATCTGGGAAGTGAGGAGATTTCGGCTTCGGGTACGTCGTATCTGAATCGTACTGAAGCGGCGAATGTCGAGAAGGTTGTAACCCGCTTCTTCAAGGCGGGCGTCAAGCCTAGCGACATCGGTGTGATCACGCCGTATGAGGGCCAGCGTAGCTACATCGTTAGCACCATGCAGAATACGGGCACCTTTAAGAAGGAGTGGTATAAGGAGGTCGAGGTTGCCTCTGTGGATGCCTTCCAGGGCCGTGAGAAGGACTACATCGTGCTTTCTTGCGTCCGGTCAAACGACAATCAGGGCATCGGTTTCCTCTCGGACCCCCGCCGTCTCAACGTCGCGCTCACTCGCGCCAAGTATGGTCTGGTCATCATCGGCAATCCCAAGGTGCTTGCCAAGCACGAGCTCTGGCATCATCTTCTCGTGCACTTCAAAGACCGTAAGTGCCTGGTTGAAGGCCCGCTCAACAACTTGCAGACATCACTGCTACAGTTCCCTAAACCCAAGACGGCCTATCGCCAGCCCCGCTGGCAGCAACAGCAACAACAGCAGCAGCACGTTGCCGGTGGTTATCCCAATGGTCGTTATGGAGGCATGAACGGTTCTGTCCGTGACTACGAAACTGGCTCAATGGTCTCGTATATCCCTGATGACGTCTCTTCCATCCACAGCTCTGCCCTCGGCGGCGTCGGCCTTAGCTCGGCCTACCCACACATTTTCTCCAACTTCCATCCTGACCAGTGGCCCGGTCTTCCCGGCGTCCACGCGGGCGGCCGTCCTGGCACCAAAGGCCGTGGCCGCGGCGCAGAGAGTGTGGCTGGCGAGAGTGTCGCCCCTAGCGAATACACAGATGCCGGCGCCAGCGTTATCGGCGGTAAGGGCGTCGGCCAGGGCGGTGCTAGCTTAGGTGCCGGTCTTACTGAGACGGTCCACACAGCTCGCCCTGCTTCATACAGCCAGAGCGATCGGCTGAAGCAGTATGTTGAGACGGGCGGTCGTATGGGTGTTGGCAATGGGTATGGTCGGCGGTACGATGACGATGAGAAAAGTGTCAGCACCGCATTTGCGAGCCAGATCGGCTCGGGGTTTGACTGAACGGTTTTTGCCGGGGAGGACAGGTTCTTCTTGATCCTTTTCAGGGGGCCTTGTTTTCTCACACTTGTTTTTTTGGGTCATTCCTCCTGCATAATGGCGAAGGACGGGTACGGAGAGATGCCTAGACAAGTGGATCATCCATCCTCTGGACAAGCAAAGAAGCGGTCTGTCCCGGTTTGCATGCCTCAATTGCCGTTCTGAATAGCTCGGTAGAGCGTACATGCGCAGATCGGGTTTGCAGCAGATCAGTGAGGATTTCTGGCCTGACCAGGAAGTGTTCGGTAGTTGCTCCCTCCCTGTTTCGAAGGTAGCACATCCGAGCAAGACGACACAGCTTAACTCGGAGGCTTACTGCTAACAAAGGCCTTCCGTGATGCTTCGGATCTCTACCGCTACGTCGCCGTTATGCCCGTATATACGAAGCGCTCAATCAATCCTGCGCCACCGTCGGTCCACCGGAGTCATGGCAAACGAAGCATCTCGCTTTTAAAGAGAGGGAAGGATTTTATTTGACTTATGGCTGTTTGCCATTGACGTGGAAACATAGCCATTACCTGCCTGGAGGAGAGCAAGCTGGTATCAGGTGATTGAGAAGTTCATAAGTGGCATTCCACAGTCAAGGAATCGGTGTCACTCTTCCTCTTGCCTCACATTAGCTTTCAACGGCCGCCTCAGGTATGGACATATGGATGGATGGATTGAGATGTGAGTTGGTAATGGATAAGGGAAGTTTTTCATACAATCCTTATTCCAAGGAGATGATTTTGAGGATAGAGGATGCGGTGATGCCACTCATGCTCATTCCATTGTTTTCCATGCTTGATGCAGACAAGCGTTCAGCGTTTTCGCTTCGTTGACAAACAGGGAGAGGAGAAAGCGCTGATTTATTCTATGTAAAATTTCCTGCTTTACTTAGAGTTACTCAGCCGTTTTCTTCTCCCGTTTAGTCTGAATGGCTCTTCCTTCAGTCACTCGTTTTCTGGAGGCAGCCTAGATGTTTTACTTTTTGAGAGTTGATTGAAACAGAATGGACAGACCCAGCTGAGAAAAGTAGAGCAGAACAGAGAATAGCACTTCATTCTTTTCACAGATGGCTCGGTCAGGTGGCGCTGCGAGGTGAGTTGTGCATTTTGTTAGCTTGTATCCAGCAATGTAAGGTTGATGCAGGGTCGGAGGTTGGGTCGGAGACGTCCCCGCTGCGAGACCCGTGGCGAGGCCGCCCGGGTCAAGGTGTCGCGGGAAGACCAGACTTACCTCACCTGTGGCTTGATGTTCAGCTACGGTGGATCTCTTGAGAGTTCGGCAGTAGCTTTGCAATCTCCGTATATGGTTATCTCCCCTAGTACTTGGAAGCGCTCGTTTCCCAGCAGAAAGGTTTTGAAGAGAGCGACGTTCTCAGGAAAGCTCCAAGAGAAGGCAGTCCGGTGTCCTGGGCTCGCCGAGGTGAAACATTCTCGCTGGCGGCCTCGTCTTAGCGCGCGACTCCTGAGTGGACAACGTCAGCAGCGCTTAATGCCTTAGCGAGCCCTCATGCTTTTCGAGGTTCTGGTGCTGCAGTGGTTTTGTTGGATTTTAATGCAGTCCTTTGCTCTCGATGGCGAGTGGATGCCACGAACATTTAACCAACTGGTCAGATACGTGAATAAGTTACTGCTTTGCTTTGTTCTCTACTCTAGTGGCTGGGTTGAGCTTGCATTGCTATTGGTGCCCAAATTCTCCAGCTTCCAGGCGGGATGAGAATTTGATTTTGAGGATGGCAATCTGGGACTTTGAAATTTAAGCATTTATCTTTTCTACGGATTACACGCTATTCGACTTCCGTTCGGGTAACACGGCCCTGGGCACTGCCACCACGGCGCTGCGCGCTCGACGTCATCTTGCAGCTTCAGGACGAGACAAACAGTTGGCATCTTTAAGATTCGTGCAGGTTGTTCATTTGGTTGTCGCCGAGGATATAGATATTGGACGGAAGTGACCCTACTCAGGTTCTTTATCCTCCATTCATCCCTTGCGACCAACTCCAACTTCAACCGACTCATTGTGAAAGCCGGCTGGGGTCGGACATCACTGGGGAAGTTCCACCAGCCTTCTCTTTATTCACCACCATTTTACATCACTTTTTTTCCACTCCATCAACCATCAACCTACCGGCAGAACACAAATTACAATGACGTCAGCTTCAAAGAGCTCCACCTCTAACGGAGCCGCAGCCGCTCCCAAACCAACAACATCAGGCCAGCACTCAAGAAAAGCCTCGGAACCGACTTCAGCACAGACCCCTTCATCGAGACTAACTTCGAGACCAACATTCCGACCGGCCTCGTCAGGCACCGGCACACCTTCAAGATGTTCCTGTGCCTGTGACAGACCCGACAGCCGGGAGGATGAATTGGCCAACGTCAACAACGAGTTGCCGTCGTTGGAACTCATCCGCCAGATCGACAACTACCAGGTCCTCGATCAAGATGGTAAGGCACACAGCTTCCGGAGTTTGTACACCGGGAAGCATGTCGCGAGGCGGGTGCTGATCATCTTTGTTCGTCACTTCTTCTGCGGTGTAAGTCCCACTCTAGCTCTCAAGCCCCGCTATCTCGAACAATGCAGGTTAACTTCGGTCCCAGAACTGCCAAAACTACCTCCGCACGCTCTCCGCCTCTATCACTAGCGAAGCTCTCCTCTCTCTCCCTCTGACAACCTTCATCTGTGTTGTCGGCTGCGGCGATCCATCCCTCATCAAAATGTATGCCGACGCCACTGGCTGTCCCTTCCCCATTTACACCGATCCCTCACGCCGCCTCTACGAGGCGCTCGGAATGGGCCGCACCCTCGCGCTGGGCGAGCGCCCCGCCTACATGCAGCAGCATCTGCTAGTAAGCAGCGCCGCGTCCGTTCTGCAGGGCCTGAAGCAATTGGGCAAGGGGAAAGTCCATAAAGGGGGTGATGCGAAGCAGGTGGGAGGAGAGTTTCTGTTTGAGCCAAAGTCACTTGTTGATGCGGTGAGGAAGAATGGGAATGTGCTGGGCGCAGTGGCAAGTCCGGTGGAAGGGTTGCCGAGGGATGTGTTGTTTTCTCAACCGGGAGATGAAATGAAGAAAGGAGGAGGGGAAAGGCCTGGATCGAGGAGGGAGGAGGCTAGTTTGGATGGGAAGTTTGAGCCAGATGGAGATGGCGAGGATAAGGTTGTTACATGGTGCCATCGGATGCGGAATACCAGGGATCATGCTGAGATTCCGGAGTTGATGGAGGTGTTGGGGCTAGAGGGGTATGGGCAACCGAGTGAGGATGAGGAGAGGTGGAGGAAGGCTTTAATCACGAGGAAAGGGAAGGGTATGAGTCTTGCTGGGCAGATGGGGCTGATTAAAGGGTTGAGGACTGGAGAGTGGAAGGATGAGAATGGTGTTAAAAAGAAAGAGGACGTGGTTACGAAAGAGTCAGAGACAGTCCCTTTGAATGAAAAAGCGGAAAAAGCGTCAGCATAAGGAGGGTCTGTTTTTCAGTTTCATAATGATAACTATTTCTTGCCCACAATGGCGTTCGGGTTATTATCGAGTCAATTATTCAGGGTTCTCAGTCTGGCATGAACACAAAGATACCAATCAGAATGAAATCTAGACCTGGTTCACATGCTCTGAGATAGGTTTATATCTCAGTCTGGTGGCATGAATAGAATCCAGGCTATTTTGAGCATTTTAGGTCCTACAATGTTATCTGTTGTTTATCTTGATCAAGACCCATCTCCTGTGCGAGGATGAAACAAGAGAGGCAATATATACCAGTGATCCTATTGAGGAGTAATCTTTATGACGGACTATTATCTCTCTCCTTTCATAAGCGTACAAGCATAGGATTAGGTGAGGACATAAGAATTTCACCGACCTGCTCCTTCCATGAGTCTCAGGGGTATTGTTAAAAATACCATACAATCAGGTGTTACTTGCCTTTCTTGGAACACGACTAGGCAGCACTCATTGATTTTTCAATCGAGTAGCAATTTTTGGCTCTCACTTGTTTGTTGCTCATCGAAGTGGGATTGTTTGACGTTTTGATCCTCTTTCGTCTATTTGTCGATGTTAACTCGAAACATGTTGACAAGGAAGGGCCACAACAATCCATCTGGTATGCGTCCTTCCCAGGACAAACTCGACATGGAAGAGCCATGGGTAAAGAGAATTCGTCCAATCAGGTCCTGGAACAAGAAAAAGGAGACGACCGAACCTCGGACAAACAAGCTGCAGCCGGGTCGTCTTCCTTCTCCAAGAGACACAACCACCAGCAGCACGGACAATCCAAGCTCCTCATCAATTCCTTCTTATCCAGGGCAAAGAAAGGGCCCATCCCTTCGAGACCGTCTAATCGTTCCTCCGAAGCATCGGGATCCTTCCGCCCGGCATGAAGACAAGAAACCGCGCAAGGTCAGCATTGCTCCCCTTTTCCAACGCATCGAGGCCGCCTTCGAGGCAGGTCCGGCTCCTTCCACGTCCAGCTATGCGAAGACTCGGGATCAGCGAGGGCGGTCCCCTTCTCTGACCCCTGATGATCTGCTGAAGCAACTCAAGGGTAGGTAGCTCACTTTTTTACTCAAGAATCCGACTGACTCGTATTTAGAACACTATTTCCAAACGGCTACAACACTCCACGAGCAAGCTCTCATGCGGCTGGACCTCGCTCAGCAGAACCTCTCTCACAAACTCACCCAAGCCCTCAACGGAGACGAGGAATTTCTCGTCCATGCTGAACAGCACATCGAGCGGCTGGCCATTCCACTCGATGAGTTCATGATACAGTCCGAAAAGAGGAGAAAAACGACTATTCAAGACTCTGGTACTGGCACAGGGAGCAGCGACAATGCCGAGAACGGTGACGGAGAGAGGAATGTGGAGCTGAAGACTGTGTGTGAGTTGGTTGCTGATGCAACGGAACAAACCAGAGCGTTTGAAAAGGAGATGGAGGAGTTGTGGAGGGAGTGGGTAGTTGCAGAAAAGGAGGCCAGAAGGTTGATGAGGAGGGTTGGAGAGCCAGGAGCAGGAAGTGAAGGGGGGGAACTGCTCAAGCGGTATACTGCAGCGGTTGAGAAGGAGATCGCTAAGGCTGAGGAAGAGGTTACTAATCTGGGGGGGGAAGCAGTGAAGATGATGAAGGAGATCGAGAAGGTAAGTTTGCATGATTGGGTGCTTATGAAATTTGATAGGCTGACAATCCTCAGGACTTTCGGAAGGCGACGCTGCCGGACTTGCATCTGTTCTTTCAATCTATCGAGGAACTGTAGGATTGTGGCGGACTGTTGCTCTGATGTAAGGAGAACTTGCTCCATGTATTGAAATCTTGGCAAGATAGGCTCAAACCGTGCTGCTAAAGTCAAAATAAACAGTTAACGCCACTTGAAGCAGTAAATGAGAGATTATATGCATGTCAATCCAACTCTATGGAGTGTATGCTAATGACCCATGGGTAACCAAAACCAAAAAAACGCCACCCAGAACCCCAACCCCATTTTACGCGACACGACTAACAATCAGGCAAGCGGCCCAACCGGTGTTACGCTACTCCGCTATGCAACCAACGCCATACAAAGCATCTCTACTGCTGTTCCTCAACAACAACACCCCACGGGTGCTGCTCCTTGCCGTACATGATATTGGCCATCCACTGCTTGATCTTGGCCGTGTACTCGCCGACATCTCCCTGAGCCATTGGGATGTGAACATCGACATCGCGGTGGCGGATCTGGGAAACGGGGCAGATGAAGAACTGGGCGCTGTTAGCATCTTGCTCACAAAACCTCGTTTTTTTCAAAAAAAAAAAAAAAAAAAAAAAAAAAAAAAAAA
>Ga0065720_1003006_pt1 | contig 28650 bp, 31 predicted proteins | sample Thericmetagenome_FD_59107 | JGI IMG/M metagenome (GOLD analysis project Ga0065720, IMG submission 59107) | Thermophilic microbial communities from the Joint Bioenergy Institute, California, USA of rice/straw/compost enrichment - eDNA_2 v2... | ecosystem: Engineered > Solid waste > Grass >... | reverse complement strand
TCCGCCGGCACCGTCCGCGGCCGCTCATCCACCGCCCCACATGGCCCCCGTGAAGCACCCATGCCCCGACCATAGAACACAGGTACGACAAAACCCCGGTATCCGATGACCGGCCGGCCAACCACACGCTCGGGCAACACGAGACAACCGAGCCCACGGTCCAACCGAGCAACGAGCTGAAGTCAAATAGCGCACCACAACCAAGCAGCGCCTGACACCGAGCAACGAGTCACGACCAGGCAACCGCGACCAGCGCCTGGGACGGCCGCAGCACGTGTCCATTGTGGATCGAACCAGTGAGACGGGACGCGGGCCGGATACGTCAACCGCCGCGAGCCAAGACCAGAGGCCGGAGCCGGCGCGACCCGGCCTGGAAACACTCAACCCGACGCACGCGGCCGGGGCGTCGCCACGCTCGGTGGCACACCCCGGCCGATGGATGCTCGCCCGACGCCTCGTCGTGGGCGAGGCTCAACCACGAATCAGCCTCGTCGGACGCCGTGCGGCACCGACAGTACGGCCGAAACGCGGCAGCGCCGCGCCGACCGACGTACGGTCAGCTCTTGAGCAGGCCGTACGAGACGGCGTCGAGCAGCGCGCGCCAGCTCGCGTCGACGACGTTCTCGTGCACGCCCACCGTCACCCAGTCGCGGCCGTCGGCGCCCCGGGTCTCGACCAGCACCCGGGTCACCGCACCGGTGCCGTGCGTGCCTTCGAGGATCCGGACCTTGAAGTCGGCGAGCTCGAACCCGGCCAGCGCCGGGAAGTGCGGCGTGAGCGCATCGCGCAGCGCCCGGTCGAGCGCGTTCACCGGACCGTTGCCCTCGGCGGTGGCGATGACCCGCGATCCGTTGACCCGCAGCTTCACCGTGGCCTCGGAGACGACCCCGCCGTCCTCCCGGTGCTCGACGATGACCCGGTAGGACTCGACCTGGAACGGGGTGACCTCCTCCCCCAGCTCTTCGCGGACGAGCAGCTCGAACGAGGCATCGGCCGCCTCGAACGACCACCCGACCGCTTCGAGCTCCTTGATGCGCTTGGTCACCCGGGTCAGCGTGTCCGGATGGTCGGCCAGGTCCACCCCGAGCTCACGGGACTTGAGCTCGACGGAGGCCCGGCCGGCCATCTCGGTCACCAGGATGCGCATGTCGTTGCCGACGGTGGCCGGGTCTATGTGGTTGTAGAGCACCGGATCCACCTTGATCGCGCTCGCGTGCAGCCCGGCCTTGTGGGCGAAGGCGGCGGCCCCGACGTAGGCCTGATGGGTGTCGGGGGCGAGGTTCGCGATCTCCGCGATGGTGTGGGAAACCCGCACCAACTTCTCCAGGCACCCCTCCGGTAGGACGGGGAGCCCGAGCTTGAGCTGAAGGTTGGCGACGGTGGAGAAGAGGTCGGCATTGCCGGCCCGCTCACCGTAGCCGTTGGCGGTGCACTGGAAGTGCCGCACGCCGGCTTCCACGGCGGCGACCGTGTTCGCCACCGCGCAGCCCGTGTCGTTCTGGCAGTGGATGCCGAGCCGCGCCATCACCTCGTCGAGCGGCAGACCGAGAAGGACGGCGAGGCGATCGGCCACATCCCCGATGGCCCGGGTCACCATCGAGGGCAGCATTCCGCCGTTGGTGTCACACATCACCGCGACCTCGGCCCCGGCCTCGATCGCGGNNGCGGCCACCNAGGNNGTGTACTCNGGGTCGAANCGGAACCCATCGAAGAAGTGNTCNCAGTCGAGGAAGACCCGCCGGCCCTCGGCGCGGAAGAAGGAGACTGTGTCGCGCACCATGGCGAGGTTCTCCTCCCGCGTGGTGCGCAGTGCCCGCTCCACGTGCCGGATGTCCGACTTCGCCACCAGGCATACCGCCGGGGTCTGCGCGTCCAGCAAAGCGCCCGGACCTGAGGATCCTTGTCCACGGCCAGATCGGCCCGCCGGGTCGAGCCGAAGGCGACCAGGATGGCGTGTTTGAGATCNAGNTCGGTNCGNGCCCGGGCGAAGAANTCGGTGTCCTTGGGCATGGCNCCGGGCCAGCCGCCCTCAATGAAGCCGACCCCCACCTCGTCCAGCAGGCGCGCCACGGCCAGCTTGTCCACCACCGAGTACGAGATGCCCTCGCGCTGGGCACCGTCGCGGAGCGTGGTGTCGAAGACCTGGTACGCGGTCATGGTGGTCCTCCCGATCGTGAAACGGCGGACCGTACGCGGTGGTGGCGCACACAACAAAAAGACCCCTCGCGGATGCGAGAGGTCTGCGCGCGCCCCAGTCGTGTCGGTGCGCGCGCTAGCTGATAATGAGGAACGTCCTCACGAAAGGTGATTGTGGCACGCCATCACGACCGCGCGCCCGTCATCTCGGATAATGGGAACGGCTTGCGGATCTTTCCAGTCACGAGCCGTCCGACCCCGACAGGCCGACCGGCTAGGCTCAGCGCGTGGGTGGTCCCGTGCTGGTGGTGATGGGGGTTTCCGGCAGCGGCAAGACGACGGTCGGTCGAGCCATCGCGGCCCGCGCCGGGTGGCCGTTCCTGGACGCCGACGACCTTCACTCCCCCGAAGCCATCGCCCGCATGGCCGCCGGCACCCCGCTCACGGACGCCGACCGGTGGCCGTGGCTGGAACGGGTCGCGGACTGGATCGCGGCGCGCCAGGGTGAGCCCGGCATCGTGGCTTGCTCGGCGCTCAAGCGCGTCTACCGCGACCGTCTGCGCGCCGCCAATCCCGATCTCCGCTTCGTGTACCTGAAAGCTACGCAGCAGGAGATCGCCGACCGTCTCGCCCACCGCACCGGGCACTTCTTCCCACCGACCCTCGCCCAGGCCCAGTTCCGTGATCTTCAGGAGCCCGGACCGGACGAGAATCCCATCATCATTCCCATCCACCAGACACCCGCCGCCATCGTCGACCGCGTGCTGACCGAACTGGCGTAACCGCTGCCCTGACATACCTCTGGGCCGACCGGGTTGCGTAGCCGCACCCTCCAAGATCGTTTGGGATCCCGTTTGTGGAATTTCGGTATGCTCGCTGAGTGATGGAGCGGGCAATACTGTTTGAACGCATATATAACTTCCGCGATCTCGGCGGCTACCCGACCGAGGACGGCCGGCACCGTGGCCTGGCGACGACTCTTCCGCTCCGACGACCTCAGCCGGCTCACCCTCGCCGATGCCGAGCGGTTCGCCGCGTTGGGAATCCGTACGGTCATCGACCTCCGCCGACCGACCGAGATCGCCGAGCTCGGCCGCGTCCCCGAGTTCACGAACGTCGACTACCGCAACGCCCACCTGGTCTATGCGCCCTGGCCAGCGGAGACCTGCACCGACCTGGCCGGCCGGATCAGCTACCTGACCGACCGCTACCGCGAGATGGCGGTCACCGGAGGCGAGGGTATCGGCTTGGCGCTGCGGACGATCGCCGAAGCCGACGCCGCCCCACTGGCGGTGCACTGCTTCGTCGGCATGGACCGCACCGGCATCGTCTCCGCCCTGACCCTCTCCCTGCTCGGCGTGCCCGACGAACTGGTCGCCGCCGACTACGCGCTCAGCGAGGCGGCCGTGCCGGCCCTGCAGACCGCGCTCAACATCCGACTGTCGCCGTACGGAGTGTCGCCGCCCGGCGCCATGCTCAACTTCCTCGCCGCGCTGCGCGCCGAGCACGGCTCCATCGAGGCGTACGCCAAGGCGGTCGGCGTCACCGACGACCACATCGCCGCCATGCGGGCCCACCTGCTGGTCTGAGCCTTTCCACTCAACCTCGCCGCGCTGCCGTTCCGTTCCCTGGGTGAGACCCTCGGAGGTGGCATGAGGCAGGCTGAGGAAGAGGAGTACCGCGAGTACGTGGTCGCCCGGCTCGACCGGTTGCGGCGGACCGCATACCTGCTGTGCCGCGACTGGCACACGGCCGACGATCTGGTCTCGATCACGTTGGCGAGGCTCTACCGCACCTGGCGGCGCGCCAAGCAGATGGAGAACCTCGACGCGTACGTACGGGCCATGCTCACCAATGCCTTCCTCGACGAGGGCCGGCGACCGTGGCGGCGTGAGGAGGCCACCACCACGCTGCCGGAGCAGGCTGCTACCTCTCCGTACCCGGCCGTCGTCGACCGGGCCGCGCTCGCGGACCTGCTGACCGCCCTTCCCCGCCGTCAACGGGCCATCGTCGTCCTGCGCTTCTACTGCGACATGTCGGTCGCGGAGGTCGCCCAGCTCCTCGGGGTCTCGGAAGGCACCGTCAAGAGCCAGGCGGCCCGCGGGCTGGAGATCCTACGCGCGGCCGCTCCCAACGTCCTGCAGGGAGCGACAGCATGAGCTTTCGCGATATTCTCGATGCATCGATCATTGAGGCGCCACCGCCATTTCGAGACATCGATGAGCTGATCGCCCAGGAGCGCCGGCGTGAGCGGCGGCGTCGGTGGGCGGCGGTCGTGACCGGTACGGCCAGCGTCATCGGGGCGGCCCTCGGCGTCACGCTGGTCGCCGGCTACTTCGGGAGCGGCCCGATGTCCGGCTTCGTCGGCGAACCGCTCAACGCCGCGGCGGGGGTGCCGGCGAACGAAACGCGGGAGGAGCGGTACGCCCGCCTGTCGGACCTGCTGCGCACCCGGATCGCGGCGGTGCTGTCGGGGGCGACGGTGGAGTCGACTGTCCCGACCGGCGCTGACCTGTTCGGGCCCAGCCCGAATGAGTATTTCCCCGACTACGACCTCACGGTGGCGATCGCCACGGTGACCACGGCCCAAGGCTCGATGGACCTGGAAGTGTACGTCTTGCGGCCGCTGGCGCCACCGTACCCACGGCCAACGGACGGCGTGCTCGGCCGCCGCATCGGCGGTTGCGCGGGCAAATGGTCCACCGAGACGCCCGAGGCGTCCAGCAAGGACACCTGCAGCGAACATGAGGGACCGGGCGGCTCGACGATCTCGATCGCCAAGCGCCACACCCTGTACAACGCAACGTGGGTGGTCACGGCCGCGTATCCCGACGGTAGTGCGGTGACGATCCAAGCCGATGCGGCCGCGACTCTGCTGAACTCGGACGAGCTGGCCGAGATCATCACTGACCCCGGCTACGTCGCCTGATCCGGCCAACGTCCGTCGCTCGATCCACCCACTGGTCGACCCCAGACTGCCGCCCCCGTGTGCACTGCGCCCCGCGCACGGGGGCGGCTACCCTCCTGCTGCCGATCGTGAAGCCGTCTGCGTCGGTGGACGTCGCGTCAGCGGGCGAGCGTCACCTCGGGCGCGCCCTGGGCGGCGAACCAGGCGATCATCTCCTCACCGTCCACAAGAGACGGCTCATCCTCTCCCACGTCGATCGGACCAACCACAGATCCCCAAGCTTTGCGAACATCGGCTCCGAACACGCGAGCCCCGCTTAATACCGTGGGCGCTTCCTCGTCGCCAAACCGCGCATCGAACAAAATGGCTCCACGCAGATCGGTGTCGGCAAGGTTCGCCCGACGCAGGCGCACCGAGTTCATGGCCGCCCCTCGGAAATCACACCCAACCAGACCGGCCCAAGTGAGATCGACCGCGAACAGGTCCGCGTCCCGGAAACTCGCACCATCCGCTTGGCACTGGTAGGCGTCGGCCTTGGTCAACTTAGCCCCGGTCAAATCGGCCTGCCGCAAGTCAGCCCCGTTCAAGGTGGCCCGAACCAGGCACGCACCCGAAAGATTGACACCAGTCAAGATTGAACCAAACATGCCGGCCGCGGCGAAGTCTAGCCGGCGCAGGTCGGCCCCACGGAAGTCCAGAAAATCTGCAGGAAACGACGGGAAGACCTCAGGTCCGGCCGACACCGCATCCAAGAACTTACCCAACGCCTCCCGAGCCTGCGGATCGTCTGGCCACGCCACGACATCCTCACGCCGGTGACGCCACGGCAACGCCTCGAACCGATTGACCTTAGGGCCCCGAAGCGCCCGCCACCAACGCCGCAACACCGTCATGCCCTAGGCTCAGCGAGGGTGACCTCGGGCGCGCCCTGGGCGACGAACCAGGCGATCATCTTGTCACCGTCCACAAGAGACGGCTCGTCCTCTCCCACGTCGATCGGACCAACCACAGATCCCCAAGCTTTGCGAACATCGGCTCCGAACACGCGAGCCCCGCTTAATACCGTGGGCGCTTCCTCGTCGCCAAACCGCGCATCGAACAAACTGGCTCCGCGCAAATCGGCATTGGCTAGGTTCGCCCGACGCAACCGCACCGAGTTCATGGTCGCTCCACGGAAGTCACACCCGATCAAGCTGGCACGGTTAAGAAACACAGCGAACAGGTTTGCATCCCGAAAAATCGCGCCATCGGCCAAGCACTCGTCTGCCTCCGACTTGGTGAGATCAGCGCCACTCAAGTCAGCCATACGCAGATCGGCTCCGTTGAGCGTAGCCCGAATCAGACGCGTACCCGAAAGATTCACGCCAGTCAAAACCGCGCCGAACATGTTGGCCGCCGCGAAGTCCAAGCCACGCAGGTCGGCCCCACGAAAATCCAAGAAACCCGCCGCAAACGACGGGAAGACCTTCGGCCCGGCGCTCACCGCATCCAAGAACTTTCCCAACGCCTCCCGTGCTTGCGGATCGTCCGGCCACGCCACAACGTCCTCACGCCGATGGCGCCACTGTGACGTCACAGGAAGATCACCTTTCCCTTCCACTCCGGATGGCTCGCTACCCGCGCTCGCAGGTCGGCCTCGGCGGCCGGCGAGAGGTACGTCGTGTCGAGGATGACGTTCTGGCCCTTGGCCAACTCGCGCACAATGTCCTGCTCAAACTGCTGGCCATCGTATCGACCGGGCTGCCCAGGGGGCATGGGCTGCCCCGCCTTCGGGCCCAGGGGAAAGATGTCGGCCGGTTGTTTGACGTCCCACGCCTGGCCAGCAGCGTCGATGAAGTCGCCATGGTCAATCGTCCCACCGGTAACCGGATCAACGGTCACTGGCGCACGGGTGATCGGCCCAGGCAGGTCGCCCCGCGCCTCGAGGATGAGACCGATCTCGGCTTCCTGCCGACTCTTGTCGTTGGTAGCACCGCCGTGGGCGGGGTCTTGGGCGAGCTGGTCCCGGCGGGCGATCCACTCGGGCGAGCCGTACGGCGGTGTCGTGTACCCACCGACGGACGGGCGTCCACCACCGACGCTACCGCCACCGCCAGGGCTACCTCCGACACCGCCGACGCCGCCGCCCGAGGGACCGGCTTGGTTGAGGCGGGCCAGGAGGCCGCGCAGTTCATCGATGTGGCCGGCCAGCCGTCCGGCCGCCTGGAACAGCCGCTCCAGGCTGTTCACCAGGCCGTGCAGGAGCCGGGAGATCCGGGCCGAACACTGGAGCACCAGTGTCGAGACCTGTACGGCCACGAGCGGGGTCGCGAACCCGAGGGAGAAGACCTCCTCGGTGACGTAGACGACCGCCCGGGAGAACGCGATGGCGATCAGGTCCCGCACCAGCACCCGAACGGTGGCGACCACGAGCCCGGCCGCCTCGGTGATCTCGGCCATCGCCCCGGCCGCGGCCGACAGCCCGGCCACGGCGCTGTGCTCGGTCTGGGCCAGGTTCCGGTAGACGCTGGCGGCCGACCCGCCCCAGCTCTCGACCTGACTGAGCGAACCCGTCAAGTCCTGGTACTGCGTGGCGAGCGCCGCCGAGATATTGCGCCAGGTCATGGCATGGCCAGCGATCTGGCCCGGATCGCCGGCGAGCCAGTCGAGCGCCTCGCGCAGCGGGCCGAAGTGCTCCATCAGCGACGCCGCGATGTACTGCAACGCTGTGCCGAACGGGTCGGCGACGAGCGCGAGACCGTCCAGGGCCGCGCTGAGCGAACCGATCGAGGTGTCGACCCAGTTGCCGCTCCGGACGCCCTGGACGATGAGTTGGATGTCCTCGGCGATCCAGATGCCGGCCCACATGTCGGCGGGCTGATCGAGGCGCGGCACCACCAGCGGGTTGATGGTCATGGTTGCTCACCGAACCGCTGCTGGGCGTCGGCGTCGGCCGCCGCGTACTCGTGCGCAACCGTCTTGAGCCGAGCGCTGGTGTCGTGCAGCGAGTCCGCCGCCGCCCGGAGGCCGAGCATGAGATCGTCGGACATCTTGTTGAGCACGAACGGGACGAACGCGCACAACATCCCGTACGCCCCGGTGTCCAGGCGAACCGTCTGGGCGGCGGCGCGGGCGACCTCGACCTCGGCCGCGATCGCCCCGATGGTCTCGCCGTGCGCCAGGATGCTCTCCGGGCTGACGACGATCGATGCCTCATCGGGCTGCATCGGTCTCACCCAACCCGAACCGCTCGCGTACCCGGGCTGCGATGCTCTCCGCGGCGGGGCTGTCTGGGCCGTACGTGTCCCGGGCCGCGTCGGCGACCTGGGCGGCGAGGTCGGCGTGGGCCTCGCGCAGCGCCGCCATGACCTGGCGTGCGATCTCGGAGGCCGACCATTGCCGGACGCTCTCGCTGAGCCACAGGTCGACCGGTACGCCGTTGGCATCGACGCGCACCTCGACCAGGCCGTCGCGGTCGCGCCCCGTCGCCCTCAGCTCGGCCAGCCGACCGACCAGGGCGTTCGCCCGGGCGACCCGATCGGCCAGGTCCGCCTCCCATTGATCGATCCGGGCGTGGGCCGTCGACAGATCATCGAGCATCGAGAACCTCCCGCTGGGTGCACTGTAGAGCGCACCGCCGATCCCCGCTGCCCCGCCGACGGCCCGAATATCAGGAAGGACGCCCTCTTGGGCATTTCTCGACAAGAGGGCGTCCTTCCTGACACGGGCCTCCTTATTGCGCTGCTCTGAGCGGATCTGCCGTGGGCAGAGATCGTGGCGGCGGCCAGAGCCGGCTGAGCACAGTGGACGGCATGAGTAATGACGCGAAGGCCCCGCTGTTCAGCGAGCGGGTCCGGCGGGAGTTGTACGAGCAGCGCGTGCTGGTCCTCGACGGCGTGCTGGATGACGACAACGGCACGCTGCTGACCACCCAACTGATCTCGCTGGCCGCCGAGGACTCCTCGACCGATATTTCGCTGTGGATTCATTCGCCCGGCGGGTCGGTGCCCGCGATGCTGGCCATCCGCGACGTCATGAAGCTGATCCCGTGCGACGTGGCCACGCTGGCGCTGGGCATCGCCTACAGCGCCGGCCAGTTCCTGCTCTCCGCGGGTACGCGTGGCAAGCGGCGGGCGCTGCCCCACTCCCGCATCCTCATGCATCAAGGGTCGGCCGGCATCGCCGGAACCGCGGTCGACATCGAACTGCAGGCCAACGACCTGCGCCACACCCGCGACACGGTGCTGCGCCTCATCGCCGAGGACACCGGGCAGCCGTTCGAGCGCGTCTTCGAGGACTCGCTGCACGACCGCTGGTTCACCGCGGCCGAAGCCATCGACTACGGATTCATCGACGGGATCGCGCAGAGCTTCGACGAGATCTCGCCTCGTCCCCGTCGGCCGTTCGGCCTCGGCCTGCCGTCCGAAGGGAGCGCCCGATGAGCAGCTACATGATCCCGAACGTCATCGCCAGCCACCCGCGGGGCGAGCGCATCATGGATGTCTACTCGCACCTGCTCAGCGAACGCGTCGTGTACCTCGGTACGCCGGTCGACGCGGGCGTGGCGAACGCGCTCGTGGCCCAGTTGCTCTTCCTCGAGGCGGACAACCCTGAGCGGGACATCCAGCTCTACATCAACTGTGAGGGCGGCGACCCCAGCGCCATGCTCGCCGTCTACGACACCATGCGGTACATCCGCCCGCAGGTGGCCACCACCTGCATCGGGCAGGCCATCGGCGTCGGCGCGGTCCTTCTGGCCGCCGGCGCGGCCGGCAAACGGTGCGCGCTCCCCCACTCCCGGATCGTGCTGCACCAGCCCGTCGCCCAGGGGCGCGGGTCGATCCCGGAGCTGATCCTTCAGGCCGACGAGGTCGTCCGCGTCCGGGCCGAGATCGAACGCATCCTCTCCCGGCACACCAACCAGACCATCGAGCGGCTGCGCGCCGACACCGACCACGACCGGGTCTTCACCGCCGAGGCCGCCAAGGAGTACGGGCTCATCGACCTGGTCATCGAGGAGAGGCAGGCCGTCGCGGCGTGAGGCCCGCGGCGGCGGGACCGGCTCCGCGCCGGCACCCCGACCCGCAGCGACGCGTGGATGCGGTTGCGCCCGCGCGCCGGCTGCTCAGCCAGCGAGGACTGCCCAACCATTCGGGACGGCCCGGCCGGGACGGCGGAGCGCTCCTTGAGCCGCTCCACGACGCCGGCGGTGAGGTCGACGAGCGTCGTGCCCAGGGCCCCGGCCAACGCGGCGATCATCTCGCTCGATGGCTCCTTGACGCCCCGCTCCACCTCGGAGAGGTACTGGGGCGACACCCCGGCCCGGCCGGCCGTCTCGGCCAGCGTCTCGCCGCGCGCATGCCGCAACGCCCGCAGTTGCTCGCCCAGCACGTCCCGCCACAGCGGTTCCTGTCGCCGCGGTACCGGGTGATGCGGCGCGTCCGGGCCCGGCGCGGGCCGGGCGGGCGGGGCGGCGTCCGGAGCCGCGTCGCGCGCGGGGTCAGTCGCGGGCATGCCTCACGATACGTCCGCCTCGGCGGCGGGCACACCGCCTGTTCGCGACGAGCGGAACCGGCGGCCCGAAACGGGCTCGCGCACCCGGCCGCGGCCACCACGGGGGCACCGGCCGGGTGCCGCCGAGCGGGCTACAGCACTCGGCGGACCCAGCCGTAGCGGTCCTTGGCCCGGCCGCGCTGGATGTCCACCAGGGACTTCCGCAGGGACGCCGCGACCTTGCCCTTGCCCTTGTTGGGCATGGTGAACTCGCCGCCGGCGTAGCGGACCGTGCCGATCGAGGTGATCACCGCGGCCGTCCCGCAGGCGAACGCCTCCACGATTTCGCCGTTGGCCACGCCGGTACGCCACTCGTCGAGGGTCACGGGGCGCTCCTCGACCTCGCGGCCGCTGGCCCGGGCCAGCGTGATGACCGAGTCACGGGTGATGCCCGGCAGGATCGTGCCCGACAACGGCGGCGTCACCAGGTGCCCGTCGGCGTGCACGAAGAAGATGTTCATGCCGCCAAGTTCCTCGATGTACTTCATCCGTTTCGCATCGAGGAAGATCACCTGGTCGCACCCGTGCTCGGCCGCCTCGGCCTGGGCGGCCAGGCTCGCCGCGTAGTTGCCGCCGCACTTGGCCGCCCCGGTGCCACCCGGCGCGGCGCGAGTGTACGAAGTGGACACCCAGAGCGAGACCGGCTTGGCCCCACCCTTGAAGTACGAGCGCACGGGCGAGGCGATGAGCACGTAGAGGTACTCCGAGGACGGCTTCACGCCGAGGAACACCTCAGAGGCGAACATGAATGGACGAAGGTACAGCGATCCCTCGGGGTCGTCCGGCACCCACTCGTGATCGATCTTGATGAGTTCCTCGAGCGAGCCGAGGAACAGCTCCTCGGGTAGCGGGGCCATCGCCATGCGCAGCGCCGACTCGCGGAACCGGCGGGCGTTGGCATCGGGCCGGAACAGAGTGACTCCGCCGTCGGGAGTCCGGTACGCCTTGAGGCCCTCGAAGATCTCCTGGGCGTAGTGGAGCACCGCCGTCGCCGGGTCCAGCTGGATCGGCTTCCGGGCCTCCACCCGGGGGTCGTACCAGCCCTTCCCCTCGGAGTACCGGACCGTGACCATGTGGTCGGTGAAGACACGGCCGAAGCCCGGATCGGCCAGCAGCGCGGACCGCTCGGCGGCGGATAAGGGCTTCCGGTTGGGTCGGACGGAGAAGGTGTACTCACCGCCGGTCATGTCGCGCGACCTCCAACAACTGTCAGGGATCCGTACGGACGGGATACAGCGACGCTGTTGCCTCAACCTACCCGAACGGACGTTAAGTGAGTAGGTACGAAAAAGCGCCCGGCCGACGACCGGTGGGTCGGTGATCAGGCGGTGGAGTCGCTCGCGAGCGAGGCCAGCCGGTCGCCGACCTCCTCGGTGCGCAACGGGCGGGTGGGCGTACGCCCGGAGAGCTCGGCCGCGACCGCCCGCTGGACGCGCTGGGCGGCCTCCGCGTGGCCGAGGTGATCGAGCATGATCGCTACCGACAGCACGGCCGCGACCGGGTCCGCGATGCCCTGGCCCGCGATGTCCGGGGCCGAGCCGTGGACGGGCTCGAACATGGACGGGAACTGCCGCGGCGGGTTGATGGAGCCGCTCGCGGCCAGACCGATACCGCCGGTCACGGCGGCGGCCACATCGGTCAGGATGTCGCCGAACAGGTTGTCGGTCACGATCACGTCGTACCGCTGCGGCTGGGTCACCAGGAACATGGCGGCCGCGTCGACGTGCTGGTACTCCGTGGTGACATCGGGGAACTCGGCTGCGACCTCGGCGAAGGTACGGCTCCACAGCCCGCCCGCGTGCGTCAGCACGTTCGTCTTGTGTACCAGCGTGACCTTGCGGCGCTCGCGCTTGACGGCCCGGGCGAAGGCATCGCGGATGACCCGCTCGACACCGTGCCGCGTGTTGAGGCTCTCCTCCGTCGCGACCTCGGCCGGGGTGCCGGTGTGCATGTTGCCGCCCGCGCCGGTGTAGAGACCCTCCGTCCCCTCCCGGACGACGACAAAGTCGATCTCCCCCGGCTTGACGTTGGCCAGCGGCCCGGTCGTGCCGGGCCACAGCCGCGCCGGACGCAGGTTCACGTACTGGTCGAAGGCGAACCGCAACTTGAGGAGCAGCCCGCGCTCCAACACCCCCGGCGGCACGCTCGGGTCGCCCACGGCCCCGAGCAGGATGGCGTCGTGCTCGGCCAGCTCGGCGAGCACCGAGTCGGGCAGGACCTCGCCCGTGCGGTTGTACCGGGCCGCGCCGAGGTCGTACTCGGTGATCTGGCAGCCGGGCAACACGGCGTCGAGGACCTTCAGGCCCTGCTTCACCACCTCGGGACCGATACCGTCGCCGGCCACGACGGCGATGGAGGCGGCCTTCTGCTTCGCGGGCTTCGCGGCTGCGGCACCGCTCTTCGAGGTCCGGCCCTTGGCGACGGCCGGCCCGGCCGGAGCCTGGGCGGCCCGCCCGCTCGTACGTGCCTTCGCGGCCACTTCCACCACCTGTCCCAGGGACTGCGACGCTCGCGCAAACGGTGAACGCTCGCGCAACGGTAGACGCTCTGCAACCGTAGGCCCGCATCCTAGCCTGCGGTACGAGACTCCCATCATCCGGGCGCCGACCCGCCTACCCCGCGGACGCCCGGGCGAGGATCCCACCCCCTCAAACGCAGGGATCTCCCGTGAGCGTGGGGATCTCGCTCATCCAACCTCGGATATATGGCCCCGGCCGCCGGTCGCGCCCGCCTAGCCTGAGGTCGTCCGAGTGGACGCTACCGAAAGTCCGAGTGGACGCTACCGAATTAAGGCCGCGGGACGTCCGTGGCAATCACCGAAAACTGGGGCGGACGAGAAAAGCCGGGGGACGCGATGAGCCGCACGCAGTTCGGGTTCGCCGTAGGGTTCGCGGTCGTCGCCTTGTGGGCTGCGGTGGGCTTCCTCATCACGCTCGGCGCCGTCGTCGCGGGCCTGGTCGGCTGGGGAATCGCACGAATTCTGGACGGCCAGGTCGACGTCAACGCGTGGATCGAGCGCGTCTCGCCGAGCCGTCGCTGACCGCCGTGACGTCGACCCGCCCGGCCGCGATACGCCGGTCAAGCCGGCGTCGCCGCGGCGCCGAACGAAGGGGCGTACGGAGGACGGGACGTACGGGAAAGACGTACGGCCTCGGAATTCGCCAACGGAGCCCATGAGACGTCGCGCGGTCCACGGAAAAAACGGGGGCCCAAGGAGAACGGGGGAAGGTCGTGACCAGCACGCAGAGCAAGCAGGCCGACATGTCGGCATCGGGCGAGCACCAGCGCAGCGGTGGGGTCGCGCAGAAGATGAGCGGGGCAGGCGCGGCGCCGGTCGCACTGCAGACCGGGCAGGGCAGCACGCGCATCGCACCCGAGGTCGTCGCCAAGATTGCCGGCCTCGCGGCCCGGGACATCCCCGGTGTGCACTCGATGGGCAGCGGGGTGGCCCGCCGGATCGGACAGCTGCGCGAACTCTTCCCCGGCGGCAGTCAGGCGGCGTCGCAGGGCGTCTCGGTTGACGTCGGCGAGCGCCAGGCCGCCATCGACCTGAACCTGGTGACCGAGTACGGCCAGAGCATCGTCGACATCACCGAGGCGGTTCGACGCAGCGTGACCGGGCAGGTCGAAGGCATGACCGGGCTCAAGGTCACCGAGGTCAACATCCAGGTCGACGACATCCACGTCGAGTCATCGCAGGACAACCAGCAGTCACGGGACCAGTGAGCCAACGCCGTGGGCCAGCAACGCAGCAAGCCACCGGGTGGGCGGTGAGGGCCGTCATGGTTCGGGTTGAGGATGTCGCGTCCGCGATCGCCGACGCCGCGCTCGGCGTGCCGGGTGTGGCCCGGCTCAGTCCGGGCCGGGGCGTCGAGCTCAGCACGCCCTACCCGGGCGGAAAGGTCATCGGAGTCCGCTTGGCCGCCGACGGGGTGACCGTGGCGATCACCGTCGACCGGGTGCCGCTGCCGCCCATCGCCAGCGAGGTCACTGCGGCGGCACGCCGGGTCCTGTCGGCGATCGGCGACGACCGCCCGGTCACGGTGGTCATCGACGACGTGCTGCCCGAGGCGTTGAGCCGACGCGTGGCGTGAGGGGTCGCATGCGAACGACGAACCGGATCCTGTCGGCGCTGCTCGGCCTGGTACTGCTGGTCGCCGGCCTCGCCGTCGCGATCGAGACGGCTCTGATCGCCTGGGGCGGGCGCCCCGCGGTCATCCCGGCCGACCGTTGGTACGCGTCGCTGCGCGAGCTCCGCTTCGCCGACAGGCCGTTCCTCGTGACCTCGGCCGTCGTGGCCCTGGTCGGGCTGGTGCTGCTCATCCTGCAACTCCGGCCATGGCCGCCCGAACGGGTGCAGACCAGCGCCGGGGACAGTCCGCCGCTGTCGATCACGCGGCGGTCGGTCGAGCATCGGGTCGAGCTGGCGGCCGCCCGGGCCGGCGTGGAACACCCCGACTCGGCCGTACGCGGCCGACCGGGGCGGTGGCGGGTCCGGCTGCGGGGCGTGGCCTGGCCCGAGCAACGCGACGCCGTGCTGGCGGCGGTGCAGGCTGAGCTGGATCGGCTCTACGCGCCGCCCGGCACCCCAGTGACGATCACCCTGCGCCGCCCCGCGAGGAGGGTAGCGTGAACCGTACGCTGTGGACGGTCATCGGTCTGGTGCTGCTCGCGGCCGGTGCGGCCGGGCTCCTGGTGGGCTACGGGGTGCTGTCTTTTGTGGATCGGCAGCAGGTGCTGCTGTCGTCCGACCTGATCGCGGGCTGGAACCGCCACAAGGCCTGGTGGCTGGCGATCACCATCATGGGGGGCCTGCTGGTGGCCCTGCTCGGGTACCTGCTCCTCCGAGCCCAGTTCCGGCGGCGCGGTGGTGCCCCGATGGCCGACCTGTACCTGCCATCGTCGCCGGCGCCGGAAGCGACCGAGGCCGCCCAGTTCGACGAGGCTGCCCCCGACCGTGCCGACCCTGACCGTGGCGGCATCCCCGACCGTGGCGGCACTGAGGTGGCCAGTCGGGCCCTGCACCGGGCGCTGCAGCGCGACCTCGAGTCGGATCAGCAGATCAGGGACGCCACAGTCCGGCTCTCCGGCCCGCCTCACCACCCGCGCCTGCTGGTCCGGCTCGCCGTGACCGCGGACGCTGACGTCGGCCACCTGGCCAGCCACGTCGACCGGGCGATCCACCGGTTCACCACGACCAGCGGCGTTCAGCCGGACCTGTCGGAGGTGGTGGTGCGGATCCCGGCCCGGGCCCCGGCGCGCGTCGAGTGACCCGGACGCCCGAACGCAGCCGGTAAATATCGACTGCAGCCGGCAAATATCGACTCAATCGGTGAGGTCGACCGAGGAGGCGGCCGTGGCGCCGATCGCGGAGGCGGCCCGATCGAGCAGCTCCGGGGCGACCGGCGTGTCGACCGTCAGCGTCATGAGCGCCTCGCCGCCGACGGCCCGGCGCGCCACCTGCATGGCCGCGATGTTGACCCCGGCCTCGCCCAGCAGCGTCCCGACGGTGCCGACCACCCCAGGGCGGTCGGTGTACCGGAAGAAGAGCAGGACGCCCTCCGCCTCGAGCTCCAGGTCGAAGTCGTCCAGGCCCGTGAGCCGCACCGACTCGCGCGGCCCGGTCACCGCCGTACCGGAGACCGTGACCGTACGCCCGTCGAGCAGCGCGCCTTTCAGGGTGACCAGCACCGGATGATCACGCGTCTCGGGCGCGGTCGACAGGGCCACCTGGACGCCGCGGTCGGCCGCCAGCAGCGGCGCGTTCACATATGTCACCTGCTCGGCCACCACCGACGTGAACAGGCCCTTCATGGCGGCGAGGGTGAGGACGTTGACGTCGTGGGCCACGACCTCGCCCCGCACCTCGACCGTGACCGACGGCGCTACCCCACCAGCGACCGCGGTGAAGACCCGGCCCAGCTTCTCGGCCAGCGGAAGCAGGGGGCGGACCTCCTCGGCCACCACGCCGCCCGCCTGAACGTTCACCGCGTCGGGGACGAACTCGCCCTGCAGCGCGAGCTTGACGCTGCGGGCCACGGCCAGGCCGGCCTTGTCCTGCGCCTCGTGGGTCGAGGCTCCCAGGTGGGGGGTCACCACCACGTTGTCGAAGGCGAACAGCGGGGAGGCCGTGCACGGCTCCTTGGCGAAGACGTCCAGACCGGCGCCGGCGACCCGCCCCTCGGCGATGGCCTCGGCCAGCGCCTGCTCGTCGATGAGGCCGCCCCGGGCCGCGTTGATGATGCGGACCCCGGGCTTGACCATGCGCAGCTCGCGCTCACCGATCAGGCCCACCGTCTCCGGGGTCTTGGGGAGATGGATCGAGATGAAGTCGGACTCGGCCAGCAGCTCCTCCAGGCCGACCAGACGCACCCCAAGCTGGGCGGCCCGGGCCGGTTGGACATACGGGTCGTAGGCGATCAGTCGCGTCCCGAAGGCGGCCATGCGCTGGGCGAACAGCACCCCGATGCGGCCCAGCCCGATGATGCCCACCGTCTTGCCCTGGATCTCGACACCGGTGAACTTGGAACGCTTCCATTCACCCGACTTCAGGGAGGCACAGGCCGCGGCCGTGTTCCGGGCGACCGCCAGCAGCAGTGCGACGGCCTGCTCGGCAGCAGAGACGATGTTCGACGTCGGCGCATTCACCACCATGACGCCGCGGGCCGTGGCCGCCGGCACGTCCACATTGTCCAGTCCCACCCCGGCCCGGGCGATCACCCGCAGGTTCGGCGCGGCCGCGATCGCCTCGGCGTCGATCTCCGTGGCGCTGCGCACGATCACCGCGTGGGCGTCGGCGAGCGCGGCCAGCAGGGCCGGACGATCGGTACCGTCGACGTGACGGACCTCGAAGTCGTGGGCAAGCACGTCGATCGCCGCTGGCGCAAGCTCCTCGGCGATGAGCACAACGGGGGTAACCATCTTCACCTCGGGGGGCGGTACGGCAGCGCGGCTACCGGCGGTGGACGGGGATCCGGCGGGCGGGGGGCACCGGAAGAGGCGTCACGAGCGCGGCGGTGCGCCCGCGGTCAGTCGCCACCGATGGTAGGGGGTCGCCCAAGCCCAGTGCACGCACCGGGCCGTGACGGCCGTCACCGTACCGTCCGACGGGGAGCCGGCCGCGCGCCGGGGCCGGGGTCGGCGCGCGGCTCGGTCACCAGGCGTCTCAACAGTTCCGTCGTGGAAGTACTGTCCCGCCGCCCCTGTGGGCACCGCCTCAGTACCGTGTGCTCGCCGCCTCAGTAGTCGTCGTCACCGCCGTGACGATCATCGTCGTCACCGCCACGGCCCCGCCCGCGGTGTTCGTCATCCGGGCCGAGCGTGACCTTGGGCTCGCCCTCGGCGCACGTCGCCGTCACCTTGAAGTCAGCGGCCACGTCGCTTTCGAACCGCACGCTCACCTCGGCCGCCGGCCCCCGCACGGGGTCGTCGGCCCGCCAGCCGGGATTGGGGCTCCAGCTGACCAGGGTCGCCAGGGCGCCGTCACAGTGAACCGTCACGATCCCCGGGGTGAGGGTGGAGGTGAGGTCCCCGGTTCCCCCGGTCACGGTGGCCGTCGGCGTAGCGGTGCCCGGGCCGGTGGCGGTCCCGGTGGGTGTGCCCGTGGCCGCGGCGAGCGCGTCCGCGACCTCCTGTGGGGAGCGGACCGAGTTGTCGGCCACCAGGGAAGCGGTGATCAGGGCCGTGGCCGTGGCGGTCACGGCCACGGCCGCGACGACCCAGACCACCGGGCGTACAGACGATCCAGTCATGAGCCGATCCTGAGGCGCTCGCGGTTAAGGCCGCGCTAAAGGCATCTCAACGGTGGGCCGTGTACGCGGCCGGTCGGAGGTGGGCCGGGTGAGCGCCGGATCAAGGGTGGGCCACGTGAGCGGCGGATCACGGTACCGTGCAGCGCATGCCCCACATCCTCGTGGTCGAGGACGAGCCGCAGGTCCGGTCGGCGCTGCTGCGAGCCCTGGCCGAACGCGGCTACGCCACGAGCTGGGCCGCGACCGGCATGGCCGGGCTCGAGCAGGCGGTCCGGGACCGCCCCGATCTCGTACTCATTGATCTGGGACTGCCCGATGTGGACGGACACGACGTCCTGCGCATGCTCCGCGGGGTGAGCACGGTGCCGGTCATCGTGGCCACCGCCCGCGAGGAGGAGGACGAGATCGTCCGCGCGTTGGACGCCGGAGCCGACGACTACCTGGTCAAGCCGTTCGGTGCGAACCAGCTCGACGCCCGCATCCGAGCCGTACTGCGCCGAACCGAGGCCGGGGCGCGCGGTCCTCAGCCCATCGTCGTCGGGCCGCTCACGGTCGATCCGGCCGCCCGGGTCGCCACGCTACACGGACGAGCGGTGGACCTCACGCCCCGCGAGTTCGATCTCCTCGCCTACCTGGCCCAGCGGGCGGGAACGGTGGTGACGAAGCGGGAGCTGATGGCGGAGGTGTGGCGAGCGCCGTACGGGGCGGCCGACAAGACGGTGGACGTGCACCTGTCCTGGCTGCGCCGCAAGCTCGGCGAGACCGCCGACCAGCCCCGGTTTCTGCATACGGTTCGGGGGGTGGGGGTGCGATTCGCCTGGGCCGAGCCGACGCCGGGCGACGGGGAGTTGCCATGACCGGTGTCCGGGCGCAGGTGAACCTGCTCGTCGCCACCACGACCGCGGTGGTCCTGGCCGCCTTCCTGGCCCCGCTGGGCGTCGTCCTGCGGACCATGGCCGAGCAACGGGCGATCGCCGACGCGACCACGCGGGCCCAGGCGGCCGCCGCCCTGGTGGCCGTGGGCCAGACGCCGCGCGACGACGAGGTGGCGTTGACGGTCTTCTACAGCGACGGCACCACGGTCGGCGCCCCGGCCGAGCGTGGTCCCGCGGTCGAGCTGGCGAGCCGCGGCGAGGCGTTCGCGGCCCGCACCAGCGGTGGGGTCGAGGTGCTCGTCCCGGTCCACGGCCTGACCACCGGGACCCCGGTGGTCCGCGTGTTCGTCCCCGACAGCTCACTCCACAGTGGAGTGCTGCGGAGCTGGCTGTTGCTCGCGGCGGTCGGACTAGCCCTCGTGGGGCTCAGCCTGCTGCTGGCGGACCGGCTCGGTCGCCGGCTGGTCGGCTCGGTCACCGCACTCGCCGCGGCCGCCGACCGGCTCGCCGCCGGTGACTTGACCGTACGCGCGGCCACCACCGGCCCACCCGAACTGCAGCGGGTCGCGGCCGAGCTCAACCGGCTGGCCGACCGGATCGGCGAGCTGCTGCAGGCCGAACGCGACGAGGTGGCCAGCCTGGCGCACCGGTTGCGGACCCCGCTGACTGCCCTCCGCCTGGACATCGACGCGGTCCGGGATCCCCAGGAGCGGGAGCGGCTCGGGTTCGATGTGGAGGCGCTGATCCGCCAGGTGGACGAGCTGATCCGTACCGCACGTCGTCCGGTGCGGGGCGGCGTACACCCGCAGGCCGATCCCGTGGCCGTGGCGGCGGATCGGACGGCGTTCTGGTCCGTGCTCGCCGAGGAGTCGGGGCGCCCCATCGAGCTCGACCTACCGCCGGGACCNGCCCTCGTGGCCGTNCCCGCNCCCGACCTGGCNGCGGCNCTGGANGCCCTGCTGGGCAACGTGTTCAGCCATACGGCGGACGGCACGCCCATGAGAGTGTCGGTGACCATCTCGGACGACCGGTGCGTGCTGCGCGTCGAGGACGGCGGTCCGGGCTTCCTCGGCCCGGAGAACCCGATCCCGCCGAACGATCGGAGCACCGGCTCCACCGGCCTGGGCCTCGACATCGCCAAGCGCACGGCCGAAGCAGCCGGCGGCACCCTGCGGCTGGGCACCAGCGCGCTCGGCGGAGCCCTTGTCGAGCTGTCGCTGCCGATCATCGCTGGACCGCCGGGCGGTCGGGTCATCGCTGGGCCGCCGGATCAGGTCAGCCGGAGCCGTCGGTGATCTGGGCGAGCAGCCGCTCGGCGACCTGGACGAAGCCGGCCGGCCCCACCCCGTCGACCCGGGTCACGCCGGCGACGTCGAGGGCCGCCCAGGTGCCGTCCGGCCGCCGAACCTGGTAGGGGTGTGCCACCGCGGCCAGCATCGGGCCGTCGTTGGGAGCGTCGCCGACCGCCCAGCTCGTCGCCGGCAGCCGCCGGGCGAGGATGGTGCGGACCGCCGTGCCCTTGTCGTGCCGGCCGGTCACGGTGAGGAACCGTCCACCGCGGACGGCCCGCAGCCCGCGCCGGCGCAGCTCGTTCTGCAACGCGGTGACGCTGCCCCGCAGGACCACGAAGCTCTCCGAGTAGGCCCGGGTTCGGGCCGCCCGCGCCGCCGGCAACGACAGCCCGGTGAGCTCGGCCACCTCGGCGTCGCTCATGTCCCCGAAGCCCCGCACCGCAACGTCGGCCGCGGCCGCTGCGGCGGCCAGACCGGCGCGTACCTGGTCGTACGGCGTGCCGTGCACGGTGGGCGCCGCCTGGCCGGGCCAGCGGATCTCCGCCCCGTTCTCGGCGACCCACCCGTCCCGCAGACCGAGCTCGGCCAGGATCGGGCCGAGCTCGGCGCTGGTCTTGGAGGTCACGGGAATGACCGCGACCCCGCGGTCCTGCAGCCGTTCGACCGCCGCCCGGGCCGGACCCGGGCGGTAGTCGTCATGGCCCAGCAGGGTCCCGTCGAGGTCGGTAAACAGGACCCGGTCACGCATCGACGGAGGCGTCCGCCTGGGTCGACAGCAGTGCTGGGCGCCGGATCGGTGCGTCGCCCCGGACGCCGACGATCTCCAGACGCTCCATCTGCCGGAAGCTCGACGCTTCGGTCACCAGCGCGTCGTAGAAGATGTCCAGCGCCATCGTGGCCACCGGCGGGTAGATGCGCTCGGCCGGTGGTCGCTGCCCGGGCTGAATGGCGCCCTCGGCCTCCAGGAACTCCTGGATGGCGTCGCGGACGGTGGGCGGGCAGATCGGCGAGTGGTACAGGGCGTTGAGGGCCTGGGTCCGCATGCCCTGTACGTGCTCGGCGCCCTTGTCGTCGTGGAAGTGCGGGTTGCGCGACTCGATCTGCACCACGTCGACCGAGCTGCCGAGCACATCGGCGTGGGGTGTGTCGAGCAGTCCACCGAACTGCTCAAACAGGTCGATGAAGTGGAACGGCTCGACCGCGAACCCACTGGCGGTGCGCAGGCGTACGGCCAGGTCCATGGTCAACGCGTGCTCGCCCGAGTTCCCGGTGGCGATGACGTCGGTCCCGAAACCGCTGTACTCGCCGATGAGCCGGTTGAGGAACTGGTTGACCACCTCGGAGCTGCGGCCCCATCGGCTGAAGAACATCCGACCGTCGCGCAGCTTCGGCTTGGAGCCCCAACAGATGCGGACCATGCTGAACCGTCCGCCGGCCAGATGCAGCCCGGCCGCGTACGCCTTGCAGTACTCGGTCACCGCGCCCGGCACGTAGTTGTCGGCGTCGACGTAACCGATGTAACGCCGACCCGAGAGCGCGGCCAGGGCCGTGCCGACCAGCATCGCCTCGCCCTTGCCGTTGCGGACGAGACCGTCGTCGCCCACCAGGTCGGGCATCCCCGCCGCCTTGACCGCGGCCGCCAGACCCGGGTCACGCTGGTGCACCGAGAGGGCCGGCCGACGGGAGACGCGACAAAAGTGCTCGAGGACCTCCACTTCCTCCGCGTACCAGTCGACCGGTCCGCGGTCACTGTTGGAGACCAGGACGATGAGGCAGTCGTGCGGGATCCCCGACAGAACTCCCTCGATGACCTTCCTGGTCTCGTTCTTGCACGGGACGACTACGACGAGATCTTTCTCGATCTCCCGGATCTTGCTCGTAGGGACGCACTGCACCGCACCCAGATCGCTGGCGAGGTCATCGCCCCGGTCGGGACCGGAATCGATCTCGATGACCCGCTGCAGGTTGCGGATGCGTACGGCGCCGAAGCGCTCCGTCCGGTGGGGGTACTCCAGCCGCATGGGCGGACCATACCCACGGGTATTGACGATTCCGTGACATCTCGGACCTAATTTGTCCGAGTTTGTCCCGATTTGTCATGACGGTTCTGCCGCAACCCGGCAACCTGTTGATCTATGGCCGGTTCCTAGATCAACAGGTCAACTCCGAGTGTTCAGGCCGTCACAGAAATCGGCGAGCCGGCCCGGCCCGTGATCGGAACCCGGGCCGGTCGCCATGATCAACCCGACGACGCGGCGATCGACTCACGCCAACGCGGTGACGACTCACCCCGTCACCGTGATCGGCTCAGGCCGTCTCGGTGATCGGGCGGTCGACCCAGGACATCATGCCGCGCAGCTTGCGCCCGGTCTCCTCGATCGGGTGACCGGCGGACTCCTCCCGCCACTTGTTGAAGTTGGGCCGGCCGGCGTCGTCCTCGGCGATCCACTCGCGGGCGAACTCTCCACTTTGGATCTCGCTGAGGATCTTGCGCATCTCGTCCTTGACGCGGGCGTCGATGATCCGCGGGCCCCGCGAGTAGTCGCCGTACTCGGCGGTGTCCGAGATGGAGTACCGCATCCGGGCGATGCCGCCCTCGTACATGAGGTCCACGATGAGCTTCAGCTCATGCAGGCACTCGAAGTAGGCGACCTCGGGCGCGTACCCGGCCTCGGTGAGCACCTCGAAGCCGGCCTGCACCAGGGCGGTGGCGCCACCGCAGAGCACCGCCTGCTCGCCGAACAGGTCGGTCTCGGTCTCCTCCTTGAAGGTGGTCCGGATCGCGCCGGCCCGGGTCCCACCGATCGCCTTGGCGTAGGAGAGGGCCAGCGCCCAGGCCTTGCCGGTGGCGTCCTGCTCCACGGCCACCAGCACGGGCACACCCTTGCCGTCGACGAACTGCCGACGCACCAGGTGGCCCGGGCCCTTGGGCGCCACCATGGCGACGTCCACGTCGGACGGTGGCGTGATCAGGCCGAACCGGATNTTGAACCCGTGCCCGAAGAAGAGCGCCTTGCCCGCGGTCAGCGAGGGCGCGATGTCCTCGGCGTAGATGCGGCGCTGGGCGGTGTCGGGCGCGAGGATCATGATGAGGTCCGCCTCGGCGGCGGCCTGCGCGGGGGTGAGCACCCGCAGGCCCTGCTCCTCGGCCTTGGCGCGGCTCTTCGAGCCCTCGGGCAGCCCGATGCGCACATCGACGCCCGAGTCGCGCAGCGAGAGCGCGTGGGCGTGTCCCTGGCTGCCGTAGCCGATGACCGCTACCTTGCGGCCCTGGATCACCGACAGATCAGCGTCATCGTCGTAGTAGACGGTGGAGCCCGTCGGCTCGCTGGGCCGTCCTTCCGTGGCCATGTTCGTGTGTCCCTTACCTTTCCTCTTTAGTGCGCCCGGTCCTCTTCGGCGCGCCCGGTCCGCTCCTGGCTCGCAGGCTCGCGGCGATGCTCCCGGGACCGACGCGGCATCTGTTGCCGAGTGACCTGTCAGGCCGCTCGCAGGACGGGGGCGGTGATCGACCGGGACCCACGCCCGATCGCCACCAGGCCCGACTGCACCATCTCCTTGATTCCGTACGGCTCGAGGTCGCGCAGCAGCGCCTCGATCTTCTCCGCGGTCCCGGTCGCCTCGATGGTCAGGGCGTCGGGGGCGACATCGACCACCTTGGCCCGGAACATCTGGACCGTCTCGAGGATCTGCGAGCGCTGCGTCCGGTCGGCGCGGACCTTGACCAGCAGCAGCTCGCGCTGCACCGAGTTGGTCGGCTCCAGCTCAACGATCTTCAGTACGTTGACGAGCTTGTTGAGCTGCTTGGTGACCTGCTCCAGCGGCGAATCCTCGGCGTTGACGACGATCGTAATGCGGGAGATCTCAGGCCGCTCGGTCTCGCCGACCGCGAGCGAGTCGATATTGAATCCGCGGCGGGAGAACAGGCCGGCGACACGCGCCAGGACGCCCGGCTTGTTCTCGACCAGCACCGACAGCGTGTGCTTGTTCAAATCTCTGTCATCCTCCTCAATGTCAGGAAGGCGTCCTTCCTAGGCACCAGGCGTCAACAAGGCGTCCTTCCTGACAAACTCACACGTCGTCCTCGTCGAACACCGGCCGAACGCCGCGCGCGAACATGATCTCATCATTGCTGGTACCGGCCGGGACCATGGGCCACACCATGGCGTCCTTGCCCACCACGAAGTCGACGACCACCGGGCCGTCATTGATCTTCATAGCCATCTCGATGGTGCGATCCACGTCGGCGGCGTTCTCGCAGCGCAGCCCAGTGCAGCCCAACGCCTCGGCGAGCTTCACGAAGTCCGGGATGCGGTGCTTGTGAGTGCCCAGGTCAGTGTTCGAGTAGCGCTCGTTGTAGAAGAGCGTCTGCCACTGGCGGACCATGCCGAGGTTGCCGTTGTTGATGATGGCCACCTTGATCGGGATGCCTTCCAGCGCGCACGTGGCCAGCTCCTGGTTGGTCATCTGGAAGCAGCCGTCACCGTCGATCGCCCAGACGACCGCGTCAGGGCGGCCCACCTTGGCGCCCATGGCCGCCGGCACCGCGTACCCCATGGTGCCCAGCCCGCCCGAGTTGAGCCAGGTTCCCGGCTTCTCGTACGAGATGAACTGCGAGGCCCACATCTGGTGCTGGCCCACGCCGGCCACGTAGATGGCGTCCGGTCCGGCGATCTCGCCCAGGCGCTTGATCACGTACTGCGGGGCCAGTGTGCCGTCCGGCGGGTCCTCCCAGCCCAGCGGGTACCGACCCCGAATGTCGTCGAGGGTGCGCCACCAGTCGGTCAGGTCCGCCCGGTGCCCGGCCTTGTGCTCGGCCGCCACCGCGGTGATCAGCTCCTCGATCACGTACCGGGCGTCCCCCACGATCGGCACGTCGGCGACTCGGTTCTTGCCGATCTCGGCCGGGTCGATGTCGGCGTGGATCACGGTCGCGTTCGGCGCGAACGTGTCCAGGCGCCCGGTCACCCGGTCGTCGAACCGCGCCCCCAGCGCGACCAGCAGGTCGGCCTTCTGCAGGGCGTAGACCGCGCCGACCGTGCCGTGCATGCCGGGCATGCCCAGGTGCTGCGGGTGGCTGTCCGGGAACGCCCCACGGGCCATGAGCGTGGTCACGACCGGGGCCCCGGTCAGCTCGGCGAGCCGGCGCAGCGCGTCCGACGCCCCGGCCTTGATCACGCCGCCGCCGACGTAGAGCACGGGCCGGCGGGCCGAGGCGATCAGCTTGGCCGCCTCCCGGATCTGCTTGCCGTGCGGCTGCAGGGTCGGGCGGTAGCCGGGCAGCTCGATCGTGGGCGGCCAGGAGAACTCGGTCCGGGCCTGCAGCACGTCCTTGGGGATGTCCACGAGGACCGGGCCCGGCCGACCGGTGCTGGCCAGATGGAACGCCTCAGCCAGGACCCGGGGCACGTCCTCGGCCCGCTGCACCAGGTAGTTGTGCTTGGTGATCGGCAGCGTGATGCCGCGGATGTCCGCCTCCTGGAAGGCGTCGGTCCCGATGGCCGAACGCGACACCTGCCCGGTGATCGCCACGATCGGCACGGAGTCCATGTAGGCGTCGGCGATCGGCGTGACGAGGTTGGTCGCACCGGGACCGCTGGTCGCCACGCAGACGCCGACCTTGCCGGTCGCCTGGGCGTACCCGGTCGCCGCGTGCCCCGCCCCCTGCTCGTGGCGGACGAGGATGTGCCGGACCCGGGAGTCGAAGATCGGGTCGTACGCCGGCAGGATCGCGCCGCCCGGAATGCCGAACATCACCTCGACGCCGAGCGCCTCAAGCGACCGGACCAGCGCTTGCGCCCCGGTCACGGTCTCGACGACCTTGGTTACGGCCTTGGCCGCGGGCTGCGGCCGGGCCCCCGCCGCGACGGTCAACGGGCTCGGCTGCTTGGTTGGACCGGAACTATCCGGCTTGTCGGTCTTCTCGGGCTTGATGGCCGGCTTCGTCATGGCGTCCACGCCTTCGGGGTCGATTGCTCTTGAACTGGGTCTGTCCTTGTCCTGCACAACAAAAGAGCCCCCGTGCAGGGCACGTGGGCTCGCGCGTGGCGGGAGAAGTCCACCACGCGCTACGTGAGAAGTACTCGGACAGACCGGTACGGCATGATGCCCAGAGTGCACCATTCCCAGGCACCGAGTCAAGCCGTCTCACATAATGGTTGATGATCAGATAACGGAACGATAACGGCAACCGCCGACCAGGTGGTGGGTCGCGTCTTGCCGCCGCCCAGCAAAGGAGCACACTGGACGAATGCCAGAGTCGTCCCGCTCTCCCCGTAAGCCGGCGAAGAAGACCACGTCGGCCAAGAATTCCTCGGCCAAGACTGGCTCGTCGGCCGCCAAGGCCACGCCGACCACGTCCGCTCAGACGGGCAAGCGCGCCGGCCGTACGACCACCTCCGCGAGCCGTACGACCTCCACGGCGACGAAGGCGACCGCGGCGGCGAAGACCGGGCCCGCGCGCCCGCTGCGCTCGGCCACCTCGACCCAGGGCCGCAACATGGCCGGCGCCCGCGCCCTCTGGCGGGCCACCGGGATGACCGACGCCGACTTTGGCAAGCCGATCGTGGCGATCGCCAACTCGTACACGCAGTTCGTGCCGGGCCACGTGCACCTGAAGGACCTCGGCTCTCTGGTGGCCGACGCCGTGGCCCAGGCCGGCGGCGTCGGACGGGAGTTCAACACGATCGCGGTCGACGACGGCATCGCCATGGGGCACTCGGGGATGCTCTACTCGCTGCCGAGCCGGGAGCTGATCGCCGACGCGGTCGAGTACATGGTCGAGGCCCACCGGGCCGATGCTCTGGTCTGCATCTCCAACTGCGACAAGATCACGCCGGGCATGCTGCTCGCGGCGCTGCGGCTGAACATCCCCACGGTCTTCGTCTCCGGCGGTCCCATGGAGGCCGGCAAGACCGTGGCGATCGAGGGCATCGTCCACGAGAAGCTCGACCTGATCGACACCATGATCGCCTCGGCCAACCCGGCCGTCACGGACGACCAGCTGGGCCGGATCGAGCGCTCGGCCTGCCCCACCTGCGGTTCCTGCTCGGGCATGTTCACGGCCAACTCGATGAACTGTCTGACCGAGGCCATCGGCCTCGCCCTGCCGGGCAACGGGTCGACCCTCGGCCACCCACCGCCGCCCGGCGGGACCTGTTCGAGACAGCGGGCCGGCTCGTCGTCGACCTGGCGCGGCGGTACTACGACGAGGGCGACGACTCGGTGCTGCCCCGCTCGATCGCCACCCGGGCCGCGTTCGAGAACGCGATGGCGCTCGATGTCGCCATGGGTGGCTCCACCAACACCGTGCTCCACCTACTGGCCGCCGCCCGCGAGGCGCAGGTGGACTTCACGATGGCCGACATCGATGCCATCTCCCGGCGCGTGCCCTGCCTGTGCAAGGTCGCGCCGAACACGCAGAAGTACCACATGGAGGACGTGCACCGGGCCGGCGGCATCCCGGCCATCCTCGGGGAGCTGAACCGGGCCGGGCTGCTGCGCCGCGACGTGCACGCCGTGCACGCCCCCGACCTTCAGACCTGGCTGCGCGACTGGGACATCCGCGGCGGCTCGGCCAAGCCGGAGGCGTTCGAACTGTTCCACGCCGCCCCGGGCGGGGTGCGGACCACCGAGCCGTTCTCGACCACCAACCGATGGTCCACTCTGGACACTGACGCGACCACGGGCTGCATCCGCGACGTGGAACACGCCTACTCGGCCGACGGCGGGTTGGCCGTCCTCTACGGCAACCTGGCCCCGGACGGCTGCGTCGTGAAGACCGCCGGCGTGCCCGAGGAGTGCCTCACGTTCCGCGGACCGGCCCGGGTCTTCGAGTCCCAGGAGGCCACAGTGGACGGCATCCTCAACGGCACCGTCCAGGCCGGGGAGGTCGTGGTGGTGCGCTACGAGGGCCCGCGGGGCGGTCCGGGCATGCAGGAGATGCTCTACCCCACGTCGTTCCTCAAGGGCCGTGGCCTGGGCCGGGCCTGCGCGCTGATCACCGACGGCCGGTTCTCGGGCGGCACCAGCGGGCTGTCGATCGGCCACGTCTCGCCCGAGGCGGCCAGCGGCGGGCCGATCGCGCTGGTCCAGGACGGCGACATCATCGACATCGACATCCCCAACCGGCGGATCACGCTGGACGTCCCGGCCGA
>Ga0065720_1019318_pt1 | contig 28683 bp, 25 predicted proteins | sample Thericmetagenome_FD_59107 | JGI IMG/M metagenome (GOLD analysis project Ga0065720, IMG submission 59107) | Thermophilic microbial communities from the Joint Bioenergy Institute, California, USA of rice/straw/compost enrichment - eDNA_2 v2... | ecosystem: Engineered > Solid waste > Grass >... | reverse complement strand
TTTTTTTTTTTTTTTTTTTTTTTTTTTTTTTTTTCAGAATTCAGAGAGGCGTTTGTAGACCCCCAATCTCGTTTCCCGAATGACGTTCTCCGCAGCGAATTATGTGTTGCGTTTCGCGAAGTTGTCTCTTTTTTTCTTTTCTTGGCCGATTTCGCATGGTTGCCAGTCCTACCTGCCATAAAGAACCAACTGGCTTGTCTTGATGAGGTGACTGACGGAATACTGCCCCATTCCAAACGGGATCGCTCACCTCTGTCGAGAGCCCGTCCTGGAAGCATGGTGCTTGTCCCCGTCGTGAACGGCAGGTACCCGGTACAGGCCAAGACGACAGGTCCATTCTGGATAAATGTGCCGGAACACCACCTCAGCGCCACCTGCCAAGGGCGCCACCTCAGTGCCTAGCGCCCGCCGTCCAACGCATCAACTAGGAATAGCACGCTAAAAGAGCTTCTGGCCGGGGAGATTGGGGGCCTAGTGAGGTACTCAACACCGTGCCCCCTCGAAAAGTCTAGCCCCGCGCATTGAGATTGGGAGCGCGTGCAGTATAGTGTGTAGTGTAGCGCAAAGTATTGATAATGTCTTGCCTATCTTTATGCCGGGAACAAGAGCGTCGTCAAATCTCTGGGATTGAGAAGATGTTGCACGACTTGAGCTGATTCGTCTTTTGGTTTATTGCCAGCGTCATCGCAGGTAGGACAGGTGAATACGGCCCAGGAGGCAGGCCTGGCTGCGACCAACCCCAACAAAGCGATGACCTGGACGCTGTGCTGTGCTGTCTTTGCTTCTGTCACCTCTATTATCGATTTTGGATTCCATCCCCCACCTTCGAAGTGTGAACCCCCGCTGCTCTGCCAGCCAGTGGAAGCGGTCAATCCATCCCAGGTGACAGTACTTTTCTCAAACGCCCTGTTCCAACTTCCGGCATTGAGAGCGGTACGGCGTCCGACTGTTTCCTTCCAAGCCTCGAGTCGTCTGTGCGCTGCATGCATCGCATGGATCACGGAGCTGCCTCTAAACCTGATCCAGCACGGTGACTTGGGATTCTGCATCTCGTCTTGAACCACAACCTCGAAGGCACTCGCCAGTCATCTTGTTTCTTGCCGTTCTCTCATCCAACCCAACCCGAACTTCTTATGTGGTGTAACGGCACCGGCCTCGCCGGTGAGCGACGCTCCCCCAGCTTTCCTCTCTCCCCACCCCTCAAGCGTTAGCCCTGCCGGGCTCGGAGCGTTGTGCATTCCCTCTGCGCTAGTGTGGTGGGCGGAAGGAACACAGCCCAAAAAGAAGTACATCTGGCTTATAGCCACTATCTCTTGTCTCGAGAGCTTTCAACGATGCGCTTGATGCTGCATCAACTTCGCTATCATTGCCGAGTATTAAGCATAGACTCCATTGGCCAAAGATAGGATCAACATGTCATGCTGAGAGGCTGGTAATGCAAGACGTGGTTCGATCGGAGTTTTCAGCTAGCTTGATACCAGGGGGCTCGGAAAGGCTTGGGGTGGTGGGTTTGCCTAGCCTTCTAGAAGGCCTCAAGATTTTCTTTGGAAGAGACTCCTCAGAGGGGCCGTCAAAGCGTTTGCAGAACGCCTGGCATTGGCGCGTGGCATATACACTCTTCAGGAACAGAGCAGGGTAGCTCCACTAGATACGCAGGAATCGTAGCCGCGGCTTCAGCGACGGTGGAGCGTACGGTGTTTTTCTTATGTCACTGCCGTCGAGTAAAAGTTGTTGCTACACAGTAGACATATGAAATCCCAAGGAGGTTTCTGCGGCGCAGGCTGGCCTGCGTCGTCAATCCTCTGCGATCCTACAAAGAACTTGTTAAAACCTAAGAGAGGTAGGCATGTGGATAACGATGTGGTGAGAAGTCGTTTCTGAAGAGGATCGGAGAATATGCGCCGAGATGTGTCGAGGGCAGATCTATCTAGTGTAGTCCGCCTCCGGTAGGGTATGCATGGAGCTGAGGAGGCAAGGCTTCAAGGGCGCTGCTTGGCAGGTCGATATAGTGGCTTGATGATGGAATCATCTGTCATCAACACACTCAACGTCAACCTCGAATACCTACAGAATACCGGGTTAATCCGTAGCTTGAGGGGACTTGTGACGGGGTGCAGCAACAAAAACAGTTCCTAGCCACCTCATGTCCATGGTCGGCGTCTTCGAGCCTTTGTCGAACCTTCAAAAGGTGAGAGAAGAGGTCAAAGCGACGGACACGCCGTGTCTGAGACCCTGGTCGAAGCCAGGGATTGGGGGTTAGGCTCTAAAGATGCAGCCCGCCCCTGTCAAACGGGTGGCTCCCCTCCCCACATACTGCAAAAGCGGGGGAGGGGGAGCTTTCTGGGCAGCGCTGAGCAGTCAGCACACCGCAGCGGCCCCAGCAGGAGCAGTACTGCAGCATTGGCAGAGATGCTTGGTGTGCGGCTCGCAGCCGGCGACCGTCCGTTGCCTCCGTGTTGACTGTCAACTGCGACACGGAAAAAGAAGAGATCCGAGATTGGCTCATGATGGCGTCTAATGCGATATCCCTTGGTAATTTCTCACAGCGTTTGTGCTGTCGGCAAGATCCATCTTCACTGACTAGAGGTTTAGCACCTTAATCCACTGGCAAGTCACAACAGAATGCGGACCTGGGCATCGCAGCTCTCCAGATGGCGGATCGATCTTGGCCCGTCGTGTTGTTAACGGATCCAATGGGGGAAAACTGCTGTTTCTGATGTAGATAGGCCAACGGCGTTCCTGCTGCTGCCGAAGACCACTTTTCACTCAACCACGGAACCCAAAAGCGGATGTTTCTGCGAGCAAGGGCACCGGTGCAAACCCATCGTTGGCGAATCTTGGTTGACCATGTGCCATCCAGGGCGGGTGGCATAGGGGCCCACCACATCGCATGTGCCGTGTTGCAGAGGACAATCGCCGCTCCATACCTGTACTGGTACGTACTGTGTATTGTGGGTGAGCCGTACATTACGTGCTCACCATCCTCCCATCCAACGATGGAGCTCGGCAGCTTAGAGCTGTCAACGGAAAGCGAAGCTTACTCGAGCCGAACAGCAAGTTGTTTTAGAGGCAGCAGCCTTCCTGGTATGCAAAATGCGGGGACGCCATGTATGGCGCACCTGAACGGCGAGGTTTCAGCCTGCCATCGGAGACTGTCATTTGTCAAGTCCTCGTGCAACACAGCAGACCTGAGACTGGGAGACCTATTATCAGCCAATGTGATCCTTGACAATCTTACTTGCCGCGTGCACAGTCGCTAATCACACAATGATTTGGCCCTGGAGCTGCAAGAAATCTGGGGCTAAGAGTTTGGTGTTGTGGCAAGGACAAAACTGTGAAATCATGCTTGCATCCCATTAGACTCAGGATTAGTTACAGCAGTTCAAATTTCAGGCTTCCAACAAGTTCAAGGTTGGCACTTCGGAATGACCCAAGTTCCACAAAACCCCTAGGGGTGGAGCTGGGGCCAACCCAGAAGCTGATCGAACGAAGAACTGTGGGTTGTGGGATCAAAAAATCCCATTGGCTCGGCAGCATCCCGCCCGTTGGCAGGATCTAGGAGTCTTAGCGCAAGCCACTCGTCCGAACTGGAAAGCAGCCCTCGATCTGTGCAACCCGCCGGCAACATCCGCAGCACAGACGACACAGTTGCCCAAATCTGTGGTCGCCACCATGATCGTCGCGGCTACAGATATTCCTCTATTTAAATCGAGCGAATTTGCATGCTTGAGGTACAAAATGATGGCAACACGATGATTTGTGGAATGGGCCATTTGCCTCGTTTTGCCCTGCAAACTTTCAGTACGATCTGCAATTCTGCATGGCAAACGCCCTGAAGAATCAACGCGTCAATCGGAGAACGCTGGACAGTCGTGCGAAACCTGGAACCCCGGTTATCAGGCTGTCGGCTGTCAGGATGTCAGGTTATCTCCTGGGCCGTTGTCCTTCCCGCTCAGTCTGACTGGCTGACTGACAGACCCCTTTTGTCACTTACAGCGGCAGCAATGTCGGCATCAGCACTGGCATTGGCAATGACACTGGCAGAATATTACTGTGTGTTCCTGAAATTCTCAGCTTCTTCCCTTGCCGTCCACGCCGCCCCCAGACGGTACTAGCAGTCAGCTTCCAGGTTTTCTCCCCAAATCTTTCTTCACGATCAATGATTCTGGCAGTCAAGTTCGCCTGTTCCCGCCCGCTACCAGAGTTTCTTGAGAATCAAACCTGGTTTGTCCCAATTAGACGACCCGTTCCACTGGCTTCTTATTGTGCTCTGCGGCAACTAGGCCGGACTCATTTGTCCTCGCAAAATTGAGATTGCGGAAGGCCCGGATGTAACCAACCCTCCATCCATGGAATGACTGTAGGGCGAGCAAATAGGACATCCATTTGTCTGGCTCAGGTTGGCTCAGGTTCTCCCAACCAGCATAGCATATGCTTGCTGCTTACCTAGGTGCCCGGTAGGGGTATCAGTCCTCTCTCAACTAGGCCTAGAGTACTTCTGCCACCCGGCTGAAATTCGGTTGACACGGAACGGTCCCCGGTTCATCGGCAAGGAGTGAAGACAGCTACTGTGATTGCATGGCAACCCGTTCTCGGGAATGATCGGGTGTGTGGTTGAAGGGACTCAGAAAGAAAGAGACCATGTCAATGTCTGTCCAGCGGTAGGCACCATGACACTTCATGGCACGTTGAACCCCTGAGCGACAAGATCTGATCTCCCCCGACTCCGCCGCGTCCTCCGGGAGTTGAGACGACAAGGCAAGCTTGGCGGAGATCGAAACGACGCTAGCACGTACGATCATCACCGATGGCATCCTTCAAGTCGCAATGTCACGGTTGTTGCGTCCTTTGCTGCGTTGCTGCCTCTCTTCCTACCTGCGGCAAACCAAGCTGCCAATCCGACACAACTTGCAGAAATACTACGTGGACATTCTGGATATGGGTGTTGGCAAAAGACTTCTTTGCCAAAATCAGCTGTAGGACCTGATTATCCAGCCAATGGCATCACCACAACTCTCTCCCCCGCACCTATAATAGACATAATAAGCCCCTTCTGGCTTCGCACCCGCCCTTCGCTTTCCTTCGTTCTTGACCTTTTCGAATTGGTCTGGTAATCCGCAAGGACGCTGGACGTCGACTGGCGTACTTTTAACTTTGCCCTATCGACAATCGAACAAAATACGCAGGCTGTCCCGGAGGGTGCTTCTTCCGTGTGGAAGACATCCTCTTTCCGGAAATGCTCGACGCCAAATCCTCGCGCAACTGGCCTGCTCGAGACGATGAAGGTATGTAAGAGACCTTGCATGTCTGTACACAAACAGTCACCGTGACACCACCTTGCCAGCCTGGGAAACGATCGGACCGGGACCATGCACAGCAGCCAGCACAGCACTGTCAAATCGTTTGCTTCGATCGCTGCCACTGCTGCGTCATGCATGGAGCCTCGCTGTCACCACCGTTTCAGGCGGCGGATCAGAAGACGTCTAGAAGGTTTCCAGGATCGCTCCGATCTTAGCGATTGTCGCCCTCAGCCCCTATGCATGTCAACATCGGGCGCATGGTAAACGATGCCGTGATGGGCAATTTGAAGTCATCGCACCAGCATTCCTCCACCAACTGATTTTAAGCGATAGCCACTTGTAGCTATTATCGTCTACCTGCGTAGTGAGCTGTAGTGAGAATGGTGCTTAGATTGAAAAATGGCACCACGGACGTGCCGCCGGTACGTGATTGCCAAAGTTCGTCCCGCTCCTTCAGCCAGCGCCACCACCGCGGATCGATTCTCCCTGGAACCCATCTCGCTATGCCTTTTGTGTAGTGTACCTAGCTCATCAGCTTAGCGCTTGATCAAGTTCACGAACTTTTTTATGCCATGTGTCACCCGTACGCTTGTCTGCCTTTCCGTCTCAACAGCAGCCCCGGAAGGTATTAGGCTGCCCAGGTTTCGTCCCATCTTGCATCCAGCTCCGCAGTCATGCCTCTTGTCACTTGTGCATAAGAGTACTTGCCACGCCCGTTCACTGTAATCTGCAATAGGAGAGAGTTGGGCAAGACTCGCCAGGCTGCTGTATGAGAAGAAGCCGTTGGTGAAGGCCAACTATCTGCGTGCAATCCCGTCTGCCCCAACACGGCAGCCAAAAATATCGAGGTGGATATATGAAATGTATGTGTGGCTGCAGTTCAATATGCCCAGCAATTCCCGTGAGGCTCTTCTTCCCGGAATGCACCGTCGGCCTGCCATCCGTCGGGCTGTGAGCCGTCTTAGCTCCACCGTCTACAGACCTGTCATTGCCACCTTTCACTAGGTGTCCAGAGCGATTCTCCCCTTTCACCGGGGCCACCAAGACCTGTGCAGCGCAACAAAATCCATGATCACGACAACCATGAACCTCTCTTCCGATGGCATCCAGTCTGGAGCCTGGAGCCGAGTGCAAGTGCCAATGTTAACTAGAAGTCTGGGACTTGTCCATAGCGACGGTACTTTATAATGGCGTTGTGACTCTTCAACACCGTACACGTCGTGTCTGACATGCAGGAGAAAAAGCAACGAAGTGTCCAGCAACCAGCGACCCTTCGGCTGCTCCATTCTCCCGGTTTCTCGGACAAATGTTTCCTGTCCGATGGAGCCTTGCCTGACATAACGGCGTAATCTTGTGCCGAAATGTCTTTAGTCTGTCTATCTCGGGTTTGTTGTGAGCGAGACCGAGACATTACCATGTTTTGCGGAGGAGGGCTGATCACTCTTGCGACAAAGTGTCTCTTGTCTGGGCTGACTTGCATTTTCTGTTTTGGCTTTCTGATCAGGGACCTTAGTAGAGGAGCACCCAGAACCTTACCTTGACAGAAATAGAAGTTTCGATGTTATCAACATAGGAATAGAGAGAGAACTGATGGTAGTCCTCAATGTCCTCCTCCTTAACTCCCGAGCCTGCGCTGCCTATCAGGGTCTGCTGTTCGGCCAAAAATTGTAGTTAGGGGCAGAGAATCCTTCTGGACCGAACCATATATCCACAACATTTGGATTTTCTGCATGGCTGCACCCGGGTTGAAAAGTCGACCTACCGCTTGATCATTGCCCTTCACGTCGTCTTGCAGTGAAAATCTTGCGACCTAAAGTTTCAGCGTACCTGGAATCTACAGAGAGTGGTGCTATCTTCCCGGTGAGTAAACTCGAACATAGCCATCCGAAAGATCTCTTACTGATAATAATAAGTCAATCCAGGTTCTAGACCTGGGCGGTTGTGGCTACAAACCTGGATTCGGCCAGCCTTACCATGCAAGATGCAACTGATGTCACTGTATGTGACACACTTTTGTTCGCAAGGGGTTTTGATCAAACCGTTGATAGCAACTTGCACTATAGTGTGACGATAAGGCGTTGGTTTGCTCTGGCGTAGCTATACAGCTTCCTGCTAGAGAAAATTAGAAGAGCTAAGCCAACAAGGGCCTTAGCAGCACGGACTATACACCTGATATCGATAACACTCCGAAGTCAGCTCAGGGCTATGCCAACAAGCGAGATGGTTCAATAGGGACTTTGTAAACCTCATTTCAAGTGTCCGTCTAGTGCATTTGATATTTTTAATCGATCGATCTTGACAGTTATCGCTCTGTTGGCGACGTTGCACCCGGTGTGGTTCGCAGGAAATCATGAACTAGCCCAGTTGACCCCTGGCATATACCCGATGCTAGGCAGAACGTTGGATCGGAACGTTGCAGGCGTTCCACCTTACCCAGACTTCGTCGCAATCCGGTAACTACGATTGATTGCATCTCCAACTTACCCCATAGGCCACGGACGATGGCCCCAAGCTGCCACATTGTTCCTTCATTTTCCTCTTTGTACTGTTTTGGTATTCTCGGTTCTTTCTTTCTGGTGTCAGCTCGTTTCTTTTTCTGCTGGTTTCGGCATAAGGCTGCAATGCCGTTCTCCGCAATCACAGTTGCCGCTGTCATTTTCCTCCCCGCTCCCCAGAAACAGGACTACCATGGTTTCTGGTATGGTATATGTTTCGTCGTGGAGATGACATTGAAGGCCGGGGTTTTTCAATAAACATTATAAGACAGAGAAACTGGTCCACACGGGCATAGTAGATTCATTTCACTGTACTATGAACCTTAGTTGCCGATATTTGATTCCATTTTTGCGCGCCCCGCGAGCCTATAACGTCTACTCTGGTCTTTACAGTAAAGTCATTGGTACTAGAACCTCCCATGATATTCACGTGCCCGTCCTCCGTGTTGGTCTATTCCTCAGTGCTGGATAAATTCAATGGGGTTGGCTGTCACAACTTGACGGCGCCGTTGTGTTGTGGTTCAGCTATGATATCACGCTGTGTTTTAAGTCCTGATTTGGACATTTGCATGTTTATTGCCTTCACCGAGCGGTAAAGATTGTCACGTTTCTACAACTCTGCCTTTATTTACCCTGTTGGCACTGCACATGCATGTTTCAGGCTGTGCGCACGACCGTTTGCGCCTTGCATCCATACATGTGTTGATTCTATGGTAGGTTCTATAGTAGGTATTGAGGGATACGCTTTTGGTCTTCCTGGATTTGTTTGGTAGGAACTAGGACAAGTCTAGTATGATCTGGAGTCATTCTTACCTGATAAAGCCCCATTACCCTGTAGTCAAGCGCTCTACTGCTGCCCCAGAAAGACTGGTCACTGTGCTTCGGCATCATTTTTCATCTGTGGGTTAAAGAAAAATCTAGCTAATACTCGGGGATTTGCGCAGTGTCAGGTTGTATCTGAACTGGGTTTAGATCAGCTACTAAGCAAGTCCCCAACATCTGACCACATCTCTCCTTGATCATCTTGCATCTCCCTTCTCCAAGGATGATGAAGTTGTCGATCATCCCAGCTCAAGATTGACTGGATGAGCACCATGAGCAGGCGACCTGTCGACCCACGATATCTCGTCGGCAGGTCTGGGCTTCGGGGGCTAACATGACACGCAACAAAGTTTGGCCTTGGCCTGGCGCATCGAAGGCTTGATTACAGGCTTTAGTGATCGCTCACCGGTCCGGTATTTGGCTTCCGCATGTCATTGTGTTAGCCGAAAGGCCTTGATACTACCCAACTTCTCAGTGTCTCAACCACCCTCCTATTCGGGAAACACTAGCAGCTGCTAGTTTGATGTTGATGCCTCCACTGCGCCGTATCACACCCGGCAGACTGGTCTCGGGATATCTGTGGGAGATAAATGGCATAATTTACAGCCAATGGCTGTTTCTAGTACTAGTAGTATGACCATCGCGAGTGCAAAGACCTGATCTGTAGGCGGAGAGGGGAATGACTTTGGAGACATCATGGTTAGAGAAGAGTTTTATCAAAATGCTGGATATCAGGTTATCAAAGCTCGATTTGTCTGTTCGGTTCCAGCAGTTGCGGAAGTCAAGTGTCATCGTGTGCTTAGTCTTGAAAATGAGAGATCATAAGCCCACACACCACGCGACTGATGACTTTATGTTGCATAGGAGAATTCAAGGCTTCTTCCAAATTAATATTAAGTTTGAGGCAATTCAGTTGAGCTGTGGCGCGGTAACAGAGCCGAGTTGTTGAGGTCAGATCTTAAGCCGATAGTATCAGGCTTGTTGACTTGTTGCTCATTTGATTGTTCAAGTTCGAAACTACGCCAGCCATGCTCATCAAGTACTGGACAGATTAGCTCAGATCGAGAATACCAGACCCTTGATGCTTGAGCCACAACAGCCCACAATTCCCAGGCAATTTGGCTCTCGGTCTTCTGGCTTCGGCCCTGCTGTCTTTTCACAGAGGTTGTTGAGACCCTAACAGTCCAAGTTTACGAGAACAAACGGTTCGGTCATCGCAGACCAACAGCGTCCGATTGACCCGTGACTGAACCGGAGATTGCCTTTCATCAATCTGAACATCGCTCACGTGCATCTCTGGATAAGTAGGTACTCGCAAATCGTTTGGAAGCCGAGCTGCCCCACGCGTTCATTGGACAACGATTGCGAAGCTTGACAAGCCTCGCAAAGGACACGAATGGATAGCCAAGCGACAGCCAAGACGGCTTGGGAATAAGGAAGTGACAGGGGTTGGAGAACGTCTCGTAGGTGCAAGTTGAAGGGGTTTGTACCCTGTACTTGAGCCACATATGGTACTGCAATGTAATGTCGAATCTACGTCCAAATCGGTGATCATCGGGATGTGCTTTGACCAGCGGCAGCGAGACGCTTGCCACTTGCTGACCTGTCAGACCTATCCAGTGCGGCCAGTATCGGTATCGGACCACATGCAGTCGCAGTGGGTGGTGGGGCCCATTCTGGTACCGGGCAGGGCTGTCAGAAACCCGGGAATGCCTGCAAGGCGCTGTAACGGTCGACATTTGGGGAAAGAGAGGGATGGCCAGCGCCAAATATGGGCAGCGGGTGCGATTGCTCGTTCTCGGCTTCGCAATCTCATCATTCGTCCATGCCTCTGCCGTTCGGGCTGTCTTCCGGGCCGTGCTCAGCAATCGGCTGCGGCTCTCAACACACGCAAGGCAGGTCAGACGGCCTCGTTGACAGCATGGCAAGCGGCAACCTGGTTTGGCTGTTCCTGCACAGTTTACAGTTGCCCGAACGGAAGACTTCTCGTCGAGCAACGCTGATTGGCTTTACTGCAGGTTCGACACGATGTAACGACGGCACACGGAATGTCATATAGTGGGAGAAAGAGCTGGACCCCTGGAGCAGGTGCCCATGGCCGCAAAGCCCACCAGAAACATGCCAGTGACCACTCTGTCGCAATCGAAGTCGCTCTTGGGTGCAAATCTCGCTCTACCCCATATATCGATTGCAGTGAGCGGCATCGATGCTGCTGTTCTGGTAGCTTGGGAAGGCAAACTTAGCACTAAAGCGCTCCCCGCTGCTGCCAGTGGACTTTGTGGCTTCTCCGGCGCAGGTTCAAGAAGAAACTGCACATTGAGCGTTAGTAAGCTTAGCATGCAGGCCTATAGGTGCCCATACTATGCTTCCACAACCCTCAACCCACTTATCCAAGGTTGGGAGGGTTGGTAAGTGAGGGGAACGCAAAGGGTCACAGACTCCTCGTGCGGAGAAGCTGGCTACAGCAGTATCTGCTAAAAAAAAACACCCCTCCTGAGACTTACGTAACTAGGATGGGAGATGGACCGGCAACCCATGATGGGTAGAAATGAAACTCGATAGCGAGGGCTCCATGGCGATGGATAACGAATTCTGGAGCTCTCCATCGAAATGTTTTCAGATAGTCTAATTGGCGGCCATCGTTTGCCCGGATCAAACAGAGAGCGCGGCTCGTAAGTAGCTGTCAAGCGAGATAGCGACCAAGGCCATGGTGCCTCGAAGTTTGTTGCATCCTCGCCTACGTGCCGCCACTATATCACGATGAGCAAATAATGATACCTTCATCGAAAATGTAACGGTTTTTATTGCCAATTGCAAATTTGGCTGGGCCCACAGCCCAGCCCAGCTCAGAAAGGGACGGATCTTGCGAGCGACTGTCCTATTTTGGAGACGGTTGCAAGCCTGACACTCCAGAAACGGCAGACCAGAGCTCCGGTACTTGTGTCGTGGGAGCTCGCGTATGCAGGCACTTGACAGCTGCAGACTAGTCTCTCCAACTGGACCTCACGGACTCGGCCAGTTTCTAGCTCAACGGCCGGCCGATTGTCATTCGGCTGGTAAAATGAGGTAAGTGAATGGCTGAGCGGTTCACTCGCCGCACGCATTCCATCCTGGCTAGCTAGACTGGGCGTGTGTACAAAATTCAATCCACATGATGGCAGTGGTCGAGTACCAGTTGACTCGGGCTCGAGGGAAGCGGGGTCTTGTCAATGGAGGTTCTCGACTGCAGAAATGCTTCGGGTCTTTCAGGTCCGTTTCTTATTCTGCCAAAGCGCTGCTTCACTTCGTATCGCACACATGTTGTGTCCTATAATCCATTTGCTAAGATATAAGCATATGTTGTTCACTGCACGGTCTGATGATTTTGTTGACCGGCTAATCATGCTGCCAAGCTGGGCATTTCCAATCTCTGGTTTCGGCAGCGGTGTTTGCAACGGGACCCCGCAAAGACCTTGTGTGAAAAAGAGACCCAGCTATGGCCCCGCAGTTCAAGACCCTGCGTGCAATGTCCAGCAGCATGTTGCCGGGACTGGCGTATTGTATTTTACAGCTTTGGTACATCACCTGCCTTATAGCGAACAGGCTTTCGGCCGACTACCTCTCCAGACGGGCTTGTTGTACACAGAGAGAAATTAAATTGACAGAATCGCTAGCCAAATCTAGCACAGACTCTAATGTTCATTTCCACGAGGCCGTACACAAAAGGCTGAGGGGAAGACCGCTTGCTGTCATTGGTGCGTCAGCCGTTGAGGGCCGGTATTACTAGGAAAATCGGCATTTTTGCGGAGATTAGCCACAGCCAAGACGCGCCACAACTCCAGCCGAAGTCACCAAGCTCGGCGCAATCTAACCCCGACATGAGGCTGGGGAACAATGAAGATTAGAAATCGTGGGGGTTGACATAGACGCTATGGAGAAAACTACTGAGCAAGAAAACAGAGAACCGAATAGAGGTAGGTCGACAATCGAACGAGAATGCTGAATCGGAGAGCGTATGGTGAAGATGCGAAGTCGAGAGCTAGCCAGCCAAGACACCCGCACACGGGGGTTGGATGTGAACAGTGGGCGCCGAGTGTGGTGTAAGGCATCCCTTCAGGAACCCTGGAAGACCGGTGCAATTGGCCAGCATCCGAGAGAGCAGCCATAGTAATAGCTGTGTGCCCAAGCTGGAAAGCACTGCTGAAAACGCTACAGTTGACCTAGACGGCAGTGACTGTGTCGCCCTGTGGTCGGCCTGCTAGGATCAAACATCGAGACTGAGTCTGCTATCGCAAGCTCGTAAGCAATGCTGTAAATAACAATAACCGGAGCTCACTGGTATCAATATCTATTTGGACATGTTACGTAACAAATTTTGACAGCAGTTAAGACTACCGCAACAGAGAGATTACTGCCTCAATAGATGCTCGTTTTAAAACAGGAGAAGGCTTTCTGAATCCTGGCACACATCGTTCTCAGAACTTAACCCTCTTTCGAAAGGAATCAGCAAGATCATCATCTTGCTGGTCAAATGGCTCATTAAATGCCTGAGGAAACTCTGTCACCGCAAACTCCAGAACGAAACTGTGGAAGGACCTGAAAGATCTCAGGAACCTCATATCACGCCTGTGTATCATATACAGAATGTCAACGGTTGCTCGCGTTCGCATAAGACACGATAGATACGCTTGCTTTCGGTGCTGAAAGTTGTTGCAGATTCAATGCTTGTAGTTGTGCTCGATGAGTTGAATGCCAATCGTTTCGACCTCCAGTGTTGCTTGAGATCTTGAAGGACAAGATCTGGATGCACCGGTCTGGGATTCAGGGATTCATTTATACCCCAAGGGACAACCGGCACGCTCGCCTCGTATGCCCAAAGTATTCCAGTGGTCTCCTGCAACAGTCCAGGCTGCATTTAGGCTGGATGTTGCCGAACGACCTGCGAGCAGATGGCTAATCTCTGCTTAGTCTTGCAAAGGCCCCAACGAAGAACATGATACGTTTCCACGAGATGGTGGTGCGACGGCTGCTGATGCAAGTATACAGCACTTGAACTCGACAAAATGGCCTCCCTCATGGTTCACATCCTACCACTCCAAACAGATGATGAGGGAGGTGATTATCTGCCGAAACCATGAGCCGCTCTCGCCTGAATCAGGCTCTTCCAGGACTTGACAATCACCAGATTGAGTGGTTGTGGATCTGACAACGAACTGAAAGAAAGCCAGTGACAGAAATAAAAAGCTCAATATCTTCCTCCCTCCACGACCAGGACCTTTAGCGGGGCGGGTCTTTGAAAGCATTAAGGTTCGCAAAACTCATAGGTAGTGCAGTGTGCTTTTTAACTTCACCATGTCAGTCGTCGACAACATGCTTCCCAACCACTCCCGTCAATGTTGTCTTGAAGGCATTGAAGCGCATATATCTAGGTTTGGTGTGGACGCAGTGGGTGCTTGAGAGTCTAACCAACTCGTTGGATCGATCTCGATGTTGTCAGACTCACAGTCCGTCATTGGGTCGTGATCATCAGCGATGGCTGTCTTGACCATAGGATACTGAGACCTGCAGACGTTGGAAGCAGGCAGATTCTCATCATCCACAATCAAGTCCGGTTCAGAAAACAATGGCCTTTCGTCTGGAGAAAGGCCCAGAGAGCGCAACTCTGAAGTAGGTTCTCGAAGGGATAGCCTTAACGAAAGCCTCAAAGAAAGTAAACAAGAGCTCTCCCCTGGTGAGTGGTAACCCGGCTTTCGGTCATCACTGAGACAACCAGCTCGTTGTTTCGGAAAGATGTCTATCTGAACATATCATGTCAACATACATTTCCGGAGCAGTGCTGACCAAGAGCTTTTCGACAGTGACGCCTGGGAAGAGGTGTTAGCAAATACGAATTTGGATCAATCACTTTCGTTCTTAACGTTTCCTTCCAGGCTCAAGCTCAATGACGGTGGGTGTTCCGGGAGCAGAGGTCTCTTAAACGTGAGTAGTTACCAGCAACAAGACAGAGAGGACAAGACAGCCTTGCAAGAAGTCAGAACAATACACGCTGCCCACAAGTCAGATCTCAGGCAAGCACAAAACGGCTATCTGCTAACAATGGGGAGCGAAGCGACTCGAGGCCAGAGAGATAATCGCTTCGGATGTGGCTCAAGAAACATGTCAAGGGGAGTGAAAATCGGGGTAGGAGAGAAAAAAGTGCATGTTTGATGTTCTGTTAGCTACCGCTGCAAACAAACGGAGCTGAGCACGGCCGGCCTGCCTCAGACGTCTAGAAACTCAGTCATAACGCCGTTATACGTTGACATTTTGCAAAGTGTTTCCACTCAGAGGGCTAGGACGGCCTGCTTTGCAGAAAGGACAACGTCATGTGTCAAGAGAAAACTTCAGGTTGGGCACTTGATGGCTTGGATATAAGGACAGCAATAGATCACTCCATGGACCCACCGGTTTCAGGCAGAAGCTGTCCAAGCTGAGGATATGGCAAGTGCATACCAACTCACCAAACTGTCTTCCAGGTTGAATCTGCAATCCCTTTGTTCTTGACTACTTCAATGCTAGTCCCCTTGGGTCTGATAAGTGCCTAGGTATTCAACGCAAGAATCAAAGGATTTTGAGCTCAGTTCTCCAGGGTAGAGGCGGCACGCATTTTACCCATTGTCTCGGAGACAACAGAGCCCGGTCAGCCTTGCAAACAGTCTGGCAAATCAAAAGGCTCGTCCTGGCCAAAAAAGGGAGGAGCGCTCGTGCATCGGTTTTCGCCCATATGGTAGATTTGGATCAAATTGGCCCGACATCGCAGCTGCGGCTGGCCTGCTGACGAAGCCTTTGCCCTGGCGCCGATGCTCCGCAAAGGTGCAAAACTTCCCCGTCAACCTTGACTCGGCGTGCGATCTCGGGTCGTTAGAGATCTGGGGAGATGGCGGGGTTCTGCCAACGATCGGGAGCGGCCTGAGCGTTAGCCTGTGGCTCAAACAGGCCAATGACAAGTACCCAAGGTTCCCAAGCCAACTCCTGTCAGCCCCAGTTTCTAGCTATGACCCCCCTGCCAACGCTAACAGTTCTGTACAGGGGGTCACCGGGGTATGCTGTCTCCGATGCATTTCGACAACTCAAGGTCGTTCCATGCTGTTTCATACGGCCCCCTATCAACCCCGATGGATGTTACGGAGAGCCAACATGACGAGCTGGCCCGTGACGCAGGCGGTGATCTTCCCTCATTGCAGACAATGTTTGCAACTTTTCTGGGATCGTCTTGAGGCTCTCTTGAGGCTCCCAGCTTGAGCAGCTAGGGCTTAGCATCACTTGGTAGCCTCTTTCTCCTTGATCCTCCTCCTCCTCAGGCTGCCTTTCAAGATCCTCGTGGAGGTTACACCTCCTCCTACTTATATCCAAGCGCATTGCGCATACGCAGGCACACAAATCGCAATCAAACCCAGCGTCTCAGACGTACAAGATGGCGGTACTGGAGGTGACCTTTGAGCTGCTTGAAGCATTGACCATTGGCCGTCTGATTGCGTATATCGCGCTCTTCACTGTTGGATCCTTCATAGTCGATTTCACATGGAAGCCCAAATACTCCAAATCTCTGCCGCGGGTCGGCTACGGGGACGGGCTGCTGGGCACCATCAAGAATTGGTTCTTTTATGTGACGCGCTTTCCCTCCTGGGCCGATGAGGGCTATGAGAAGGTAGGCGGTAGATTGACAGCGATCTCGCACATTGCCACGCTGACTCTATGGTCCAGTATATTAAGAAGGGCCACGCCTTTGTCGTGCCCTCATCCCCAAGCCGACCCCATGAAATCGTCGTGCCGCGATCCCAAACAGCCTGGCTGCTCGAGCAGCCCGATCGCATCCTGTCAGCCCAGCAGGCTCAAAAGGACGCGTTGTACAGCGATTACCAATTTGTAGGCGAAGACGACCACTTTTCAGTGCAAACCATCCACAGAAACCTCGCGCGCCACCTCCCAGGTCTCATCCCAGGCGTCCAGGAGGAGATCCAAGACGCCATTGACAAAATCTTTGGCAAGGACACCGAGAATTGGAAGTCGATCAACCTCTTCGAGGCATGGTTGGGTATTATCCCTCAGACAACCAACCGAGTCATCGTTAGCCGCCCGCTATGTAGAGACAAAGAGTTCCTCGACAGCCAAGTCGCCTTTGCCGACGCCGTTGTCCGCAATAGCATCATCTTCAACATGTTTCCTCGCGTCTTATTGCCCCTTGTTGCTCCTTTCTTCGTCCTCAGCAATTGGTGGCATTGGCGCAGGAGCTATCTGCGGTCTAAAGATGTGATCGAGGAGCGCCTGCGTGCCATGGAGCGCAAGATATCGGGCGTCGACCCGTCGTACGAGCCGCCCGAGGACATGGTTACCTGGCTGATCCGCCAGGCCTATGCCGACAACCTGAAATCGGAGCTCGATCCCGTCAAGATCTCGAAGCGTTTATTGCCGATCGAGTTCGCCGCCATCCACACGACCGTCATGGCAGGCCATAACCTGCTGCTCGATCTGTTCTCCTCCGACCCAAAGCTTGGCTATCTGGACGCCATCCGAGAGGAGACTGCGAGGGTGCTGGCAGAATCGGGCAGTACGTTCTGGACGAAGCAGTCGCTATCACGTCTGTATCGTACCGACAGCGCTATCAAGGAGAGCTTACGCCTGAGTCATATGGCGCGGGCGTTAACCCATCGCAAGGTTGCTGCACCCGAGGGTATCACAAATGCCGCCGAAGGTTGGCATGCACCGCATGGAGCGTACTTGATGCTGGATTTGGCCGGCACCCACCGCGATCCGGACCTCTATCCGGATCCAGACCGGTACAATGCGTTCCGGTTTTCGAGGGTGCGTGAAGAGTGGGAGGCATCACGAAAGGAGGGGGCGGCCGCCGATTCGGATGAGGAGCTTCGGATCATGAGGCTGGGCATGGTCACGACAAGTCCAGAGTATTTACCTTTTAGTCATGGCAGACATGCATGGTAAGTAATCTCTTAAGCACCTTTGACTCTTCTTACTGACGACAGTAGCCCTGGGAGATTCCTTGTTGCGCATGAGCTCAAAATGATATTGTGGTATATCTTACAGAACTACGAAATCAAGCCATTACCGGAGAAGCCAAAGACAGTCTGGTTTGGATGCAACGTTATACCCCCAGTAAAAGTCAACATCGAAGTGCGGAGACGAAAAGGAATGGTTTAACGAGCAGGTCTCACATGCCGGTTGGGATAGACATTTTCTGAATAGCTTTTGGGTTTCATTTGGAACCGGAGTTAGAGTTATGTATCTACCTAATCAACAGCTATATAAACGAGAGATATCATCAAGTTTGACTTTTGACAATAAGTGCAAGTCATTACGCAATCCCGGCGCTATCCCTGAGGGATATACTTCCAGTCCGAGAAGCATACAAGCACAATCCCATTTCCGTTGCTGGTTCTATATTCCAAGCAACGTCCTCATCATCTGTCAGCACTCGAAGTTGGAAAAAAGGGAATACAATTGAAAAACAAAAACAAAATAACAGGACTGACCGGGAAACCCCCAACTCACAGGTTCATTTGATGTTACCACGACCTCGCTCCATTGGTTCCTTTTCTTTCTACCGTGCCGGCGGCAAGTCCAATCCTCAAGGTGAAGTGCATCTCGTTATGCGTCTTTACTTCTAGGATCAACCTCTTCCGCCGCCACGCCCATGGCAACGGCGTCACAACCGGCTCATGCACTGAGACATATGATTCGCCACAGAAGTGTACATGGTGGATCAGCTCGTCCGGATCGCTGGTCCTCTCCTCCTTCAAGTTATTAGGGTACAGTCCAGGCAACGAGCCACTTCTTGCATTCCGCCGACGGAGCAGCGCAACGCTCATGCGCGGATGGTTGGTTTTGTGTCAAGAAGGTCGTGATGCCCGCTTCAACGCCTTCCTTTTTGGCTGTCGGGCTGGGGTTGAAGGTGAGGTCAACACGATAGGTGAAGCGGACATGTTGTTGGCGACAGGAGATTAAAAGTTTGGTCTTCCGGGCCGACGTAGTTGCCCTGAGGGCCGTCAGGTTCAAACGCGAGGGGTCGAGGCCCAGAGTGTGGGCGAGGAGGCCTAGTGGAGAGACATGAGCGATTTTGGTGGGAGACGATGGAGGGTAGCGCCAGTCTTTATGGGATTAGCATTAACCATGTTGGCGGGAAGTTTTTGTGTTTTGGCGCACGAGTTAGGTGGACAGGCAATTTGCTACCTGTTACAAAGATGAGATGCTCAGGGGTGCCATGGGTGAAGCGGCTGGGCTCTCGAGCTAGCGTTCGTCCCAAAGAAGGAACAAAAACATTGTGGTACTGACATACCTAACTCTATTGGTCTTGGTGTTGGGCGGGGGAAGAGGCCAGCCGCTCACCCTCCCTGAGATCTAGGTGAAGGTTGGTCACTCACCCTTGTGCCAGCTTACAGCCGTCATGACCGTCTCTCAACCTATAAGGTAGTGAAGGTACTTAGGCCCTGAGCTCAATATAAGGCCTAACTTAGTGATCAGCCCTAGGCATTCAAGTTGTGGACTTAGGAGCTGGTAGATAAACAGTTGGCTTACCCAACCCTCCTGGCATGAGCGCCCGCAATATATATATATATAGGCTTTGACATTTACATCTCAGAACGGTTCCGGATCGTATCCCCTCAACTTGAAGTGGACAGTATTGGACCAGAAAGCCGAATCATGCGGATCCTTTGCCTTGAAGATGATCAAACTAGGTCAACTCCGGGAGACCGAGGCTTGATGGACCTGGATCCTGTATTGTCCTACTGCGATGCGTCATCTTGAGGCCTGTCTTCGTCTACCATGGTCGTGAGCACCCAGGAGGTGCCCCTGTGGTAATGGAGGGTTGGAGCCCATATGCCACCCGTATAACGAGCTTCGTGCTAACCGGGCTCACGAAAATCAAGCAATGCATCAATACCTGTTCGTCTGAGCCAGCCGCAGAAGCTCTTCCTTTTAATTCAAGACATGGCCGATCAGCTTCCAGTTCTGCAACTCCTTACTGGAATGGAGAGGGATGCCGGGGAGGGTATTGAAGCTTGAGGAAACGCACAAGAGCGTTTTGTTCCATTTAGGAACATAGATGCAGCTCGGGTTAGGGTAGAAGCAGGGAAAGAGAGGATTGTAGCTAGAAGAATTGGCTCTGGAGGCACGATGCCCGCGCGAACTAATCATGACCGCAGGTAGTGCGAGCAAGAGACTGACGAGCGACATGTCGAACAACATATTGGTGAGGTGACTGGTGTCTCGATCTCTCTAAGACTATAGTGATATCCATCATGATCCAGCAATATCTGCCTGCTGTGTAAACAACGCTCGAGATTTTGGTGGCCGGCCCGCGGCATGGAGAGCGAAGGGCAGGTGAATGTTGTATACGGTTAAAGGGGAAGAAGGACAAGCTGCAGTAAAAACTGAACGAGATTAGCCCGCTGTTTAGGCAAATGGCGAAGTGAGCATTTATCATTGGAACAGACTTGAGGATATCTAACTCAGGTTGGCAGCTCACTCCAGAAAAGAACAGAGAATAGCGCGATGTGGACCTCCCGAGCGGGATATATTGGATGACATATAACTGAGCTGACTGCTAGTTTCATGGTAGATCATATGTGCCGATTTTAGCGTTCATCGTTCAGTGATGCTCTGACAAGATCGATGTGGTTTCTAATTTTGCACTGCGCGCGGGCAATTGACATCATGACACTGTAGATGACTGATTACATTCAGGGTTAGGGTTATACTTCTGCCAAGCACCCGACAACACCCCCCAGCGTGTCCTCGGCCTGCAACAGTCAATCATCCCACATCACCGTCACCATCAACAGGCGACAGGAGCTTCCCTCCCCCCCGGGGCACTCATTTGGTCGAGCGCACGACTGACATTGCGCTCGCGTTTAAAACGCTAGCGACGGCTGTAATATCAGTCAAACCCGCCAACGATTCCCACAGTCTCATCCTCCAACCATTAATCTTCGAGGGGCCCCTCTCCCCAAGATCAACTTCGATCTTTTACCCATACCCTCGTCAAGATGCAGGGCTTCGGCATGGGACGGTATGTCCCTCCAGAGCACGAGGGAATCGTCTCCGGAAACGCGCTGCACAAGCGACACCCGCTAGGCGCGCGCGCATCCCGTCTCGCATCCGAGGGCGTGCTCATCGTGCGCTTCGAGATGCCCTTCGCCGTGTGGTGCGCGACGTGTCCGCGCCCGACACTAATACCACAGGGCGTGCGGTTCAACGCGGAGAAGAAGCGCGTCGGTAACTATCACACAACGCCCATTTGGTCGTTCCGTATTAAGCACACCGACTGCGGCGGCTGGCTGGAGCTGCGGACAGATCCCAGGCAGGGAGATTTCGTGGTTGTATCTGGTGGCAGGAGGAGGGACTATGGCGCTGGTTCCGGTGATGATGACAGTCTAGTCAAGATGGATAACCTCGGCCGGGTATTTATGACCGAGCGGGAGCGGGCTGAGCAGCGCGAGGGCGCCTTCAGCAAACTCGAGAAGACTATTGCCGACCGCGCGCAGTTAGAATGCGCAAAGCAGAGGATAAGCGAGCTTCAAGAAACTGTTACACGCCAATGGGAAGATCCCTATACGCAAAACCAGCGTCTGCGGCGGGCATTCCGAATCGAACGCCATGGACTTGAGCGTGCTGCGGCCAAGGCAGAAGAGCTGAAGGACCGTATGGGCCTGAGCATCGAGCTGCTGCCAGAGACGGAAGAAGACGCACGGCGAGCGGCGTTGGTAGACTTCAGGAGTGTCCCCTCACCGCCACCGTCCTCAGAAGACGGACCCTCGGGCCCGGTGATCGACAAGGCACTAGCGAAGCCCCTATTTGGCGATAGGAAGACCGCGAAGCAGGAGGACCTAAGCAAAAGTCGCAACACCGGCACCCCTGCGTTGAGCGGCGGCACTCGCATTCTCAAATCAGAGCTGGCTGCTGCGCGAGCTCGTGAGAATCTAGTCTCGGAGATCGTCAGTAACACCCGTGCTTCTAAAGACCCGTTCCTCGTTTTTGATAGCAGCAGCCGGGAGAGCACCCCTAGGACTCCAGGGGACCGGCTTCTTCCCGGACTGAAAAGAAAACGGGAAGCTACAGAAGAGCCCCTGAGCAAATCGCCACCCCCTCCGCCTGCTCCTCCGCCTCCTCCATCAGATACGATAGTCGCAAAACCAAAAGCAGTGGCTGGTACCACGGCATTGGTAAACTACGACTCGGACTCGGATTGAAGATATCGGTGCTTTTTCTAGGACCCAGTAAATATCATTCATGGTTTTGCATTACGGTTATGATAAATAGATACCCCTGGTGTTTTGGAATGACAGGGCAAGTTTTGCAGTGAATAAGTCCATTCCTACCTATGTGATCCTCACGGCAACTCTATGCCAAATCAAGATCGGCTGTTCCCATCAAATAATATCCCTGCCATCACCTAGCCCCCGGCCTTCCCTCCCTGTTTGAGCTTGCCCAGCTATTTCCCCGGCCAACGCGATCTGCAGCCCGCCTCGCAGAAAGAAAATCCGGCAGTTTCATGGGACGAACCACAGACGGCACGGTGTATGAGTAGAGATATGAAAATGAAACAGGAGTAAGCCAAACCGTATACAACTCCGTACACGCGCTGTAGGAGAGAGATGCCCAGTCCAACGAAAAAGCAAGGAAAATAGAAGCAGCAGAACACCGAAGCGAGGGTATGAAAAGCTGCCCACCCAACCTATCCGTCCTCTAACAACCACGCCGTGTGAGAAGGGGGAAAAAAAAACCGAAATGCAGCCCGTCCGTTCCGTCCATCCGCCCGTCTGAGTGTCCCATGTTCCGTTCATCGCGTGTTTAGCCAGGCCAAGTCGAGTGCACATTAGACATCTTCCATCTTGCCAGCGGGCTGCTCTTCATCGTCGCCGTCCTTCTCCTTGTCATGCTCTTTGTCCTCATCATCGTCGTCAAAGCTGCCCACCGATGATAAGTCGTCGTCTGATTCGCTCTCGTTCTCGGCCTCCTCAAGTGCCTCCTTGCTAGCATACTTCTGGACATATTCTGCGACGGGTTTTCAGCATCTGGTACTCGCAGAAGGGCTGACACTATACATACCTCGAACCTTGGCATCGTAACTCTTGGGTTCCCTCATTAGCAAGGCAGCTGCTTCGCCGTTGAGCGGGTCTGTGGGGTTCGGGTAACGCAGCAACTGTGGCAGGAACACCTCGAAGATGTTGATCATATCAAACATTGGCGACCAGGTTTGGTTAATAACGTCCAGGCAGACCGACCCCGACCTAGGCACTCAGGTCAGCATCGTCTCGGGTGTTCTGCTGTTACCCCTGTCCAGCTTACAGCTCGTCGATATTTGGGTGAAAGATGCGGTTGACGAAGCCGATGCTCGGGGATTTGTATGGATACTGGTCAGGGAGTTCGACGTGGACCTTCCAGACACCACCCTCAAAGGGGGCTGCAAGCTCGCAGTCAGCAAACATTCTTTGGAGAACAGGGAGAAACCAAGATTGCGGCATGTCTTACTTTCCGCAGGTCCCTTGAACCTAACGTAGAACTCTTGCCTGAAGCGAATGAGTACTCCGGTTAGTAACCTGCTTCGCACTGAATCCCATGTCGGATCAAGCAGGGACTCACACTGCAAGGTACCAAGGTGTCAGTTCACAGCACCACACAACATGCAGGCCGAAACGATCAAGGACAGGGATTACATACTGTTGTCGTTGACCAACGTCACCTCATAGTCGCTCATGAGCCTACAGCCGCGTTAGCGTTCTGGTCGTAGACGGAGGTCCGAGACGCTGGTGCCAGCGGCATTCAGGTAACCGGGTAACCTTACATCTTCATGACCTATTGTGGGGAAGAAGCCTCGTGTCAGCAAATGGTTCTCCGTCCCAGAATAGATGTTCCAATATAGAATAGACAAGAGTTATCCCGAATCATATAGTTCACATACATCAGTCTCGATCCTACGGCGCGGAGACGTCATCTTGTCGGCTTTTCGGGAGTATCGGCCGGGGCAATGCACTCGACGTATGGTTCAGTGGTTGGTGAAGGAAGTCAAAGCACCTGGTGCTTTGATGGGAATAAAGGAAAAGGTTGGAAGTAGGATCGCTGGAAAAGGCTGCTGCTCTGTGAGGTTGATGATCGGTAAAGGCTAGAGTGACGTGGTGGCAACGCGATGTCCAGATAGCGAGGTGGAATAGGCCTGAAAAGCGGGGGCACTTTGGGGAGGTGGGAGCTTAAGAAGCAGGCAATGCGCTTAACAGGGAAATTGCAGACCAGCGAGGGGCTTTGTCACCGGTTGTAAGGGGGTGGTACTTCGCACTGTGTCGCTTTCTTGGGTCACAAACTCTTATCACACACCTAACCCATCTCTAACCCATCCATTCTTGGTTGGGATAAAAGGTCTCGGGACAGATCACTCCCTACAGGCCTACCGGTTATTGGCAGTTTTTTCGTAGAGATATTACTGCGGGAGCAGTGCCGTGTTGTGCTCGAAACTGCAAGCCGCTGACCGGCTGGCGTGCTTGAATGGTAAGGCGCTGACACTTCGAGCTGCATGGTGAGCAGGTGACAGGGCGCGGGGCGAAACGGGCGGTCAGGTCTTGTTGTCTCTCCGGAATTCTCTGTAGAGCATAATATGCTCTATGCCGTCACTACAGTGACTCGTAGACTGATGCGAAAACGGAAACTTGTGTGACAGCGTGACAGTTTACGGACCAGAAACGACAAAGGTACATCGGTCACAGTTTGTGGCGAGATCCACCAGTCAATGGCAGACAACTGTTTGTCACGTTTAGGAGCGATCTTGTTCCCCTGTTGGTGCCCAGCAAGCCACTGCGTTGTTAGTGGATGATGGGCTACTCGGATCTCCTGGTCCCTGATGGCACCTCTGCATTCCATTCATGCCCGACGCTCGCATCCCCGTTGACGCCGATGCCAATGCCAGCTGTGGTGTGTCGCTGTTGGTGGGGGTCGGTGACGCAATTTGAGCAGAAGAACCAAAGGTACACAGTAATTTTCGATGCATTTCGCACCGTTGCGCCGGCCCGGCGATGGTGATCGCGGCGCCATGTGTTCTTCGACTTCCTTTGGAGACAGAGAGTCTCAAGATATCTTCAACCTACATACCCACAGAGAGGTTCCTAGACAACAATTAAATCTTTGTAATTATTTAAAGGCTGTCTACTTGAGAACGAAGCGAATTTATGGGCAACCTACGCAACTCTCGTCCACCGTATCAAAGATAGCCCTGAATCGCTGATCGGAATAGATACGTACCCCTGGCGGGGCGGAGCCGGCGTGGTGTGGGACTCGCTCCGACCAGCTGGATGCACGGCGGCGCTTCAAGCACGGCCAGGAGAACGACGCTACGGAGCCCGCGTGGTCACACGCGCACTTCCCCTCTGCTGTCGTGTGCCGAGACCGTTCATACCAGCGGCGCCCGAGAAAAAACTCCGATTTTCTTTCCGAAGGGAACAGGAGCCCGGGCTGAAATCCCAACGGCGTGCAAGGAGGGAAAGCATGGATCAAGGACGCCGCAACGGCCGCAAGGGTCATAAGGACCCATTTCAGGGCGCAGGGTTTCAAAGTCTTGGTCGGCAAGACTGTAAGGGTTCTTCCGTCTGAAGAAACTCATCTGACGTTGCCAAATGTTGACTGTTTGAGAAAGCTCCAGTCAGAGTCCTTACCCAAGAATATTTGGATAGGATGCAAAGAGCATGATACGCCCAACATGATAGCCAAGATGAACCCAGGAAACTTAATCCGACGAACCTGCGTCCAGCTTCTCGAAGATGTCGAGAAGTTGCCGTCGGACGCTGTCAACCGCTGCCTCGGCTCCCCTCGCGCCCAATCCCCACCGTCAGTGTGGGTCGTCCCTCCGCAACCATCGAATCCGATTGACCGACGGCAAGCAGCCCGCAACCGTTTTGAGAAAACTCCAGCGTTGGTGTCCAGGTCCTCGAAGATACTCAATTGTACGCAGCAAAAACCATCATGACCTTGGGAATAAGAATCGCCATTGCGCCGCAACGGTGTTGCCAGGGTTTCTGCTCCTTTTTCTCTTCTCACAAGTGAAACTCATTAATCTCCTTACCATAACCGTTGCATCCTCTATTTTTGTCCAACTTTTTTTTCCCTTGCCGTATCCGGGCAACCCCCCTGTACGACCATCGCGCAAAGGTACATCCCAAGTACCTGCCCTTCGCATATTCAGAAAGACAGGCAGCCTCAAACATAACCCCAACCCATGCAGCTGAGGTCGCTGGCACGGTCGTGCGCCTCCCTTCCCAGGGGCACAACCAACTCACAGTCGTGTCTCCTGGCCCTCAGCAGACCGTCCCTCCTCTTCTCAGCCACCCCATCGCATCAACCACAACTATCAACGCAACTCTCGGTAGAACATCAACACCATCGCCATGTTCGCTGGAGCTCACACTCACCCATGGGTACGCCATCGGCCAGCCCTCGTAAGAAGGTGACAGTATCGACGCTGCGGGCCATGTATAAGCGAGGCGAGCCTATCACCATGATCACAGCCCACGACTTTCCAAGCGCCCATGTTGCCGATGCCGCGGGAATGGACGTTGTACTGGTTGGCGACAGCCTGGCCATGGTGGCCCTCGGCATGGAGGACACGAGTGAAGTGTTGCTGGAAGAGATGTTGCTTCACTGCCGCTCCGTTGCCCGGGCTGTGAAGTCTGCCTTCACGGTATGTCATCATACCTGCCACCCGATCTGTTCCTGTTTGCTAATTCAAGTGGTAGATTGGCGACTTGCCCATGGGATCGTATGAGATTGCGCCGGCGCAGGCGTTGGAGACGGCGATCCGCTTCATTAAGGAGGGTCGCATGCAGGCCATCAAGTTGGAGGGCGGAAAAGAGATGGCCCCCACAATCGAGAAGATCACCACGGCGGGTATCCCCGTGCTCGGTCATGTCGGGCTGACCCCGCAGCGACAGCACGCTTTTGGCGGCTTCCGCGTGCAGGGTAAGACAGCAGCGAGCGCAATGCAAGTGCTCGAAGATGCCCTGGCTGTCCAAAAGGCAGGGTGTTTTGCTGTTGTCCTGGAGGCCGTGCCAGCGGAGGTGGCCAGTATTATCACGAAAAAGCTATCGATTCCCACTATAGGGATAGGTGCCGGTAACGGCTGTTCCGGCCAAGTCCTGGTACAGGTCGATATGACGGGCAACTTTCCTCCGGGCAGGCACTTGCCCAAGTTCGTCAAAAAGTATGGCGACGTTTGGTCCGAGAGCTTCCGGGCCATAGAGACATACCGCGACGAGGTCAAGAGCCGGGCATACCCCGCGCCAGAGCATACGTATCCGATTGCGGAGGAGGAGCTGAAGGGGTTCGAGGAAGCGGTCAAGGAGTTGTAGAGGGTCGTTCTTTACACGCCTAAGCTCTTTGGGTGCATCTTCTTTGGCGTTGTTTGTAGGCATCATCTTCTTTGGGGTTACGCACAACGGGTCGGTTACCTAGGAAGCGGGCATCGGCGGCGTTCTCAAAGCATAGTTGTTTAGGGTCTTGGGCGTCATACCACCTGTTAGTCGTTGCGCTTGATCGTGTGTCACGGTTCCTCGGTAGAGAAATGACATATTGGCGCTGTACCAACAAAAAGAGTAACAAGACATGCGCGCGTCCAGTTCGTCTGCTACCCAAACGCAGGTGTGAGAGAGTACGAAACGTTGAGTTGGTTGCTAGAGTCCTTGAAGCACTAGGGCAGGCCACAATATCAGCACCGGCAACATACCTACTTGCTCACATCGTACACAATAACACCTACCTGCCACAGATTGCCCACGACTTCATCGAGCGCAGGAGCAAATGTGCTGTTCACATACAGGAAAACGCTATCCGTTTCTGCGACATGGAGCGTCTTGCGCAGATAGGCCACGACGAACTCGAACTTGTGCGTGGTGCCAACCTTGACCAGCTCTCGTCGGATGGGCGGAGCCGAGCCGACTGGTTTGAAACGCACTATGATTTTCTCCTGGGGAAAGGTGCTTGCAGCCGCAAGCGCCGCAGTGGCATCGCGAGGAAGCGTTGCCAGAATCGTGGACGCTGTCATGGTCAGGGGAAGGTCGGGGGATTCATGCCCCTCGAGGACGGGGCTTGCTGGCGGGGAGTTGACGGATGTCGAGACTGTGGCCGCCATTTTTCCTGCGCAGTATAGTTATGTTGTGGTCTGCATTAAGTCCTGTAACTTTCTGTTGTTGGACGATTGTTGAAAGAAGGCTATGGTGGATTTGGCGCTTCAAACAAGGTGCCTGCAGTGGATGAACCTGCTCCGTGATGACGCACCTTGGCCCTGTGCTTCAGCCCGCTATCAGATAAGCAACCATTCAGGGTTAGGGTAGTTGATCTTAATCACGGACCACGGATCTTGCTCCCACATTCCGCGTGCATGTCATGCGTTCATGCCACGCGACGACGCATGCCCTTTTTGAGAAATCGACGGTAATTGCCCACAAAGAATCAGGAGTCAAGCCCTAGCCCTGGAATCACAAACGTCATCGCCATCGTTCTCAGGGGATATCTCAGATGGCCTGCCGTTCTCGTCGAGCTTCCCCCGAGCGCGGAAACGGGCCGTGCTCTCTTCTCAGCTTCCTGCCTGCCGAGGGCTTGGAGCCATGGTGGAGCCTCGTGCTGCCGGCAGGGATGCGAGGGCTTGAGTGGATCTGGGAGGACAAGGCGCTGGTCCAGACCCTGTGATGAACTCGCTTGCGGACGAGGCTGCAGCAACATTTGAGCAGCTTAGCCAATAACAACGCGTTGCTTCACCAGCCACTGCCGCCTTGGCCTGCGGAGGGCAGCCTTCCCGCGGGAGCAAAAGTGGCATGATTTTGGCAGCAAATGGGCCCAAAATCAAAAACACTGCGTCAGAGCACCAGCGCCCCGATTGGCCTCTTCTCGCTGCTGCCCAGAGGGCGAATCTGTGAGAGAATTTCCCATCGTGAAAGAGTCAGGCGATTTCCAAGATATCTGTGCTATGTGAGCGACGCCAACCCAATCGGCTGGTCAGAGGCCTTCAAACCTGGCTCCCCTTTCTAAATCGCCGTCCTCGGGACCCGATCTTTTTT
>Ga0065720_1019317_pt1 | contig 28687 bp, 33 predicted proteins | sample Thericmetagenome_FD_59107 | JGI IMG/M metagenome (GOLD analysis project Ga0065720, IMG submission 59107) | Thermophilic microbial communities from the Joint Bioenergy Institute, California, USA of rice/straw/compost enrichment - eDNA_2 v2... | ecosystem: Engineered > Solid waste > Grass >... | reverse complement strand
TCTGGTCGAAGGCATCAACAACAAGATCAAGGTCATCAAGCGGGTGGCCTACGGCTACCGGGACGACGCCTACTTCTTCCTGAAGATCCGGGCGGCCTTCCCCGGACTTGGGTGAAGAACCAAAAAAAAGCGGCGCCCCCGGGGCGCCGCCATGCCGTTGGAGAGAGAGGGATCACTCCAGCCGCAGCTCGGCATTGCCGGAGAAGGTTTCCAGGCGGATCTCGCCGTCGCCGCTGCCGTAACGGTGCTCGAAGCTGGCGCCGGGCCCGAACCGGAGCTTGTTGATCTGCGCCTCGGGCGCGCGCAGGCGGCCGCTGAAGCTTTCGCCACGGGCCAGGGCGGACAGGCCCTTCGGCGCGACCACGAGGATGTCGCCACTGACCGACTTGGCGCTGATCCGGCCGCCCCGGGCCAGCCCGGCGCGGATCTCGGCGTCGCCGGAGACGGTGCTGGTCCCGATCCTGCGGGCGTTCTCGCCGCGGGTGTCGATGCTGATGTCGCCGGACACGGTCTCGGCGTCGATGTCGCCGGAAATGCGGCCGCGCAGCGAGATCCGGCCGCTCACGCTCTCGACGTCGACGGTGCGGCTGTTGAGGTGCAGTCGCAGGTCGCCGCTGATGCTGCTGATGTCCGCGGTGTCCGGCGCGCCCACCGCGAGCACGTCGCCGCTCACGCTCTCGATCTCCAGCGATTCACCGGCCACGCCGTTGACGTCGACATCGGCGGCGACGCTCTCGACCTCGAGGTCCGCCCGCTGCGGCACCTGCAGCACAAGGGTGGTCGGTTCGGTGTTCCGGCTGTTGCGCGGGTAGCGCACCTTCACCACCAGTTCCCTGCGGTCGCCCTCGATCTGCAGGCGTTCCACGCCTTCGCCGAGGCTGCCGGTGATGGCGACCTCGTCCCGGTCCCAGGTGCGCACCTCGATGCGCCCCTTGACGTTGGAGACCTCGACCTTGCCGCGCGGATCGAGCGGGCGGGTTTCGTTGATGGGCGTGGCCGCGAACGCAGGCAGGGCGGCGGCCAGCAGGATGGACGGGAGGAGGAATCGGGTCTTCATGTCAGGCTCCGGATGGTCAGGCGGCGGCGAGGCGCAGGGTCAGGGCGAGGCGCTGCGCGTAGATGCGCTGCAGCCGGTCGAAGAGGAACAGCGAGTCCGGGGACCGGGCGAGCGCGGCACGGACCTCGGCGGCGCTGGCGTCCAGTTCGGACAGCGGCGCAGGTGCGGTTCCGGTGCCGAGGATGGCTTCGATCTCCCGCAACGCGCCCTCGTACTCGCGGGTCATGGCGTCGGCGGCCACCAGCAGCGGCGCTTCCCGGGCAGGGGCCGGCCGCGGCACGGCTTCCGGGTGCAGCCGCCAGCCGAGCGCGACCGCCAGCGCCAGTACGGCGGCGGCGGCAAGGAAGGACAGGCCGCGGTGCGGCCGGCGGGGCGTTGCGGACGGCGCGGGCCCCACCTGCGGGGTCGCGGCGATGCGCGCGGCGATCCCGTCCCACAGCTCGCGCCGGGGCTCGACGTCGCGGCGCAGGGCGCGGAGCTGCCAGCGCAGCGCGTCGGGGAAGTCGTCGCGGGCGATGTCGTGTCCACGGATGTTCATGCGTGTCCCTCCAGGCGTTCGCGCAGCAGTCTGCGCGCGCGGTGCAGCTGGGCCTTGGAACTGCCGACCGCCAGGCCCAGGGCCTCGGCGATCTCCTCGTGCTTCCAGCCCTCGATATCGTGCAGCACCAGGACCGCACGGGCACGGGGCGGGAGCGAGGCGACCGCCTGTTCCAGGTCGATGGACAACGCGGTGCGGTGGCCCGCGGTGTCCACGTCGCCGATGCCCGCCAGGACTTCCTCCTCGCCCTCGAGCCCGGGGGCTCCACGGCGGCTGCGCAGTTCCATCAGCGCGGTGTTGGTGGCCAGCCGGTACAGCCAGGTGCCGAAGGCGCTTTCGAAGCGGAAGCCCGGCAGGGCCTGCCAGGCGCGCACGAAGGCCTCCTGGGTCAGGTCCTCGGCGCGCCCATGCTGGTAGCCGACCAGGCGCAGGATCAGGCCATGGATACGCCCGGCATGGCGCCGGTACAGCGCCTCGAAGGCGGACGCGTCGCCGGCGGCCGAGGCGCGCACCAAGGCGGCTTCATCGTCGTCGGCCACCGGTGCGGCGGCGCCTGGCAGGCTTTCGGGCATGGCGGTCATCAGCATATCCGGTGGGATGCCGCCGCGGCCGGGAGGGTTTGAATGCGGCCCGCCCCGGCGGTGCGGGCCGCGGGGGGCGGGGTCAGGGCATTTCGGGCTGCAGGCCCACGCCCAGGCGGTTGAGGGCATTGATCACGGCCACGGCCGCGGTCAGGGTGGCGATGCCGGCTTCGTCGAAGTGGGGCTTCAGGGCATCGTACACGGCGTCGTCCGGGGCGCCGGATGGCAGGGTGGTCAGGGCTTCCGCCCACGCCAGAGCTGCCCGCTCGCGGGCGTCGAAGAAGCGGCTGTGGCGCCAGCCGGGCAGGGTGTCGAGCTTGCGCGGTTCGACGCCCGCGCGCCGCAGTTCGGCGCCGTGCAGGTCGAGGCAGAAGGTGCAGCCGTTGATCTGCGAAATGCGCTGGAAGACCAGGTCGACCAGCTCCGGTTCCAGGACGCCTTCGTGCACGGCCCTGGCGGCGGCCCGCAGGGCCTGGATCGCGGCGGGAATGTAACGCGGGTATTCGACGCGGTGGTAGATCATTTCCTAGGGGGCTCCATGCCGGCGGGAAGGGGCCGGCTTCACCCCGTGGACGTGCGGGAGGCTCGCGTCGTTACGTCCGCCAGCTTGTCCGGATTGGTGATGGTGTACAGCGCCGTGATCAGTCCCTCGTCGCTTGCGGCGACGGTCAGGCCGGTCAGGCGGCCGCCGTGGAAGCGCAGGATCGCAGGCTCCCCGTTGGCCAGCCCGGGGGCCAGCCGTTCCTCCGCGCCACGGCGCCGTGCCAGCGCCCAGTACAGGCGGGCGATGCGCCCGGCGCCGTGCAGCGGGCGGATGGCCGCCAGGGCCTTGCCGCCGCCATCGGCCAGCAGCACGGCGTCGGCGTGCAGCAATGCCTGCAGCGCCTCGCGGTCGCCGGTCCGGGCTGCGTGGATGAACTTCTCCAGCAGCATGCGGTGCCGGCGCGGGTCCACCGCGAAACGTGGCCGCGCTTGCGCCACGCGCGCGCGGGCGCGATGGACCATCTGCCGGCACGCGGTCTCGCTGCGCCCGAGCATCGCGGCGATGGAGGCGTAGTCGTGCTCGAACACCTCGCGCAGCAGGAAGGCGGCGCGCTCCAGGGGGGCCAGCCGTTCCAGCACGGCGAGGAAGGCCAGCGAGACCATCTCGGCGCGCTCGAGCGCCTGGGCGGGGCCGTGTGTATCGTCGGCCGGCCCGGCCGCTTCCTGGCCGCCATCGCCGGGTCCGACGTGCAGCGGCTCCGGCAACCACGGGCCGGGATAGGCCTCGCGCCGCGCGCGCGCCGCGCGAAGGCGGTCGATGCCCAGCCGGGTCGCGGTGGTTACGAGCCAGGCCTCGGGATCGGCGATGGCGGCCCGGTCTGCGTTCCGCCAGCGCAGCCAGGTGTCCTGGACCACGTCCTCGGCGTCGGCGCGCGTTCCCAGCAGGCGGTAGGCGAGGGAAAACAGGCGGTGGCGGTGGTGGTGGAAGGTGTCGACGGCATCCATACGCTGGCAGGGACGGAACGGCGTGTGCCGGCGTGACAGCCGGCCGCTGGGGCGCCTTGGCCTAGAATGGAAGGGTTTCATGCCCGCCGTGAGCCAGCCGTGACCACCATCAAGCAGGAAGACCTGATCCAGTCCATCGCCGACGCGCTGCAGTACATCTCGTATTACCACCCGGTCGACTACATCAGGAACCTCGCCGCCGCGTACGAGCGCGAGGAGTCGCCCGCGGCCAGGGACGCGATGGCGCAGATCCTGATCAACTCGCGCATGTGCGCCGAAGGGCACCGCCCGATCTGCCAGGACACCGGCATCGTCACCGTGTTCCTGGAAGTGGGCATGGACGTGCGCTGGGAGGGCTTCACCGGCTCGCTCGAGGACGCGGTCAACGAGGGCGTGCGGCGCGCCTACAATCACCCGGACAACAAGCTGCGCGCCAGCGTGCTGGCCGACCCCGCCGGCAGGCGCCAGAACACCCGCGACAACACCCCGGCGGTGATCAACGTGAAGATCGTGCCGGGCGACAAGGTGGACGTGATCGTCGCGGCCAAGGGCGGCGGCTCGGAGGCCAAGAGCAAGTTCGCCATGCTCAACCCGTCCGACTCCATCGTGGACTGGGTGCTCAGGACCGTGCCGACCATGGGCGCCGGCTGGTGCCCGCCGGGCATCCTGGGCATCGGCATCGGCGGCACCGCCGAGAAGGCGATGCTGCTGGCCAAGGAGGCGCTGATGGAGCCGATCGACATCCAGGAGCTGATCGCGCGCGGCCCGTCCAGCCGCATCGAGGAGCTGCGCCTGGAGATCTACGAGAAGGTCAACGCGCTGGGTATCGGCGCGCAGGGCCTGGGCGGCCTGACCACGGTGCTGGACGTGAAGATCCGGGACTACCCGACCCACGCGGCCAACCTGCCGGTGGCGATGATCCCGAACTGCGCCGCCACGCGCCACGCCCACTTCACCCTCGACGGCAGTGGCCCGGTGGCGCTGGAGCCGCCGTCGCTGGAGGACTGGCCGAAGCTCACCTACAGCCCGAAGAACGCGCGCCGGGTGGACCTGGACACGGTCACCCGCGAGGAGGTGGCCAGCTGGAAGCCGGGCGAGGTGCTGCTGCTCAACGGCAAACTGCTGACCGGCCGCGACGCCGCGCACAAGCGCATAGTGGACATGCTCAACCGCGGCGAGAAGCTGCCGGTGGACTTCACCAACCGCTTCATCTACTACGTCGGCCCGGTGGACCCGGTGCGCGACGAGGTGGTCGGCCCGGCCGGACCGACCACGGCCACGCGCATGGACAAGTTCACCGGGCAGGTGCTGGCGCAGACCGGCCTGCTGGGCATGATCGGCAAGGCCGAGCGCGGCCCGGCGGCGATCGAGGCCATCCGCAGGCACCGCTCCGCCTACCTGATCGCGGTCGGCGGCGCCGCCTATCTGGTGTCCAGGGCGATCCGCGCCGCGCGCGTCGTCGCGTTCGAGGACCTGGGCATGGAGGCCATCTACGAGTTCGAAGTCAAGGACATGCCGGTGACCGTGGCGGTGGATTCGCGTGGCGAGTCGGTGCACATTACCGGCCCGCGGCAGTGGCAGGCGCGGATCGGCAAGATCCCTGTCGTGGTGGAATAACCTGCGCCTTCCGTGTGAAGCCGGCCCCGTGCCGGCTTCGCTTTTCCCCTTGTCCCCTTGCGGAGCAACCGGCAATGCGGATGACCCTGTATGGTGCGTCGAGCACGGCGGCCACCATCGTGCACTGGCTGCTGCTGGAGCTTGGCGTTCCCCATGAGCTGCGGCTCCTCGACCTGGAGCGGGGCGAGCAGCGTTCACCGGATTACTTGGCCATCAACCCGCAGGGGCGGGTGCCGGCCCTGGTCATCGACGGGCAGGGGCTGACCGAGTCGGTCGCCATCGCCATGCACCTGGCCGACCTGTATCCGCAGGCGGGGCTCGCGCCGGCGCCGGGCACGCCGGAACGGGGCGCCTACTACCGCTGGATGCTGTTCTGCGCCTGTACGCTGATGCCTGCCTACCGGCGCTGGTTCTATCCGCACGAGCCCGCCGGGGCCGGGCACGCCGACGCGGTGAAGGCCCGGGCGCGGGCGGAAATCGAGGGCGCCTGGCAGCAGGTGGCCGACCACCTTGCCGCCAACGGCCCGTACCTGCTGGGGGCGGGGCGCTCCGCCGCCGACTTCGTGCTGACCGTGCTGATGCGCTGGTCGCGCAACATGCCGCGGCCGACGGATACGTGGCCGCCACTGCATGCATTCGCGCAACGCATGAAGGCCCTGCCCAGCTTCCGCGAGGTCTATGCCCGCGAAGGGATCACCGACTGGACCTGAGGCGCGTCACCACGGCTGGTTGAACCACTCCTCCAGCGAGATCCCGAGGCCGACGTACGTCGCCTTGTGGTTGTAGTCGATCAGGCTCTCGCCGTAGCCGTGGAAGAGCTGCAGGTGGCCCCGCACCGGCAGCCGCGCCTCCCGGGTCAGCGGGAAGCCCCAGTCGAACTGCACCGCGCCGCGCGAGCGGTCGCCGCCGCGCAGCGAGTGGCGCGCCATCAGCGAGAACTCGTTGCGGCCGCGGATGTGGGTGAGGGTGACGTCGCCGCGCCCCACGTAGTCCTCGATCGCCGGGTTGTCGTCGTCGCTGCCGTCGGGGATGCGGAACCACGGGCGGATCACCAGCGCCCAGTCCTCGCGGTCCAGGCCGAAGTTGAGCATCAGCCGGTTCCAGCTGCGTGACAGCGGGTTGCCGCGGCCGTTCGACTGGTGGTTGATGCCGATCGCGGTCATCCGCCCGTGCCAGCCGAACAGGCTGTAGCCGTTGCGGAACACCAGCAGCACTTCCGGCTCGTAGTTGGTCTCGCGGAACGGGCGCGAGGTGTCGCCGTTGTAGACCTGCCAGCGCGAGCTCTGGGTGTAGGCGCCCCACAGGTCGCCGTTGTCGCCGAACAGGTTCTCGGCGAACTTGGTCTTGAAGCTGAGCTGGAACTTGGCCTCGAGCGCGTCCAGCTCGAGCGGCCCTGGGACCGTGTTGCGCGGGTTCTCCGACCGCGGTTGCCGGTTCACGTCGGAGGTCCAGAACGCCGGCAGCAGGTAGACCGGCTTGTAGGCGCGGAAATTGAAGGGGCCGAGCTTGGAGTCCTTCGCCAGTTCCCAGCGGCTGTCCAGCAGCGAGCCGCGGCCGGCGTTGGCGAGGGCGGCGCGATGCGCCTCCTCCTCGTGGGCGAACAGCGAGCCGCTTTCGTGGTGGGCGTGTTCGTGGCCCCGCGGCCTGCTCCGCTTCCTCCACGGGCTGCGGGTGGCGCCGATCGCCTCGCGCGCCTGTTCGGCACGGGCATCGGCATCCGCCGGGTCCGCGGCGCGGCGCCCCATCGCCGCGTCGTAGCAGGCCAGGCGATCGGCGTCGGTTTCGATATGGATGCAGGCGGACGGATCGCCCGGCCCCGCGAAGGATGGCGGGGCGGCCAGCATGCCGGCCAGCACGAGGCAGCGGACGATGCGGTTCATGGCCGGGGTTCCTCCGTGTCGAGCAGCCTGTCGTCGGCATGCACCTGCTGCCGGGCTTCTTCGAGCTGGGCATCGATGTCGCGGTTGACCGAGGTGTCGGCCGGACCGTTGTTCACCGGTTCGGGCGCGGGCCCGGGCCCGGCGTCCCCGGGGACCGCGGGCCGCGCCAGGACCACGTGCTGCACGGTCTGGGGCAGTGAGATGCCGGTCCGCGCGAACTCCGCCTTCACCCGGCGGATGGCCTCGCTGCGGACCTTGCCGGGGTCGCTCTGGCGCTGGTCCACCCAGCCGAAGAAGCGCAGCACGATTCCGGCGGGCCCATACTCCTGCACCGACCACGACGGCCCGGGGTCGGCCAGGACGCCTTCGACGCCGGCGATCTGTTCAAGCGCCAGCCCGTGCGCGACCCGGATCGACTGGCTGGTGTCGATGACCACCTGGAAGTCGAAGCGCCGCTTCGGGTTGCTGCTGAAGTTCAGGACCACCGCCTTGAACACCAGCGAGTTGGGCAGGCGCAGCTCGTTGCCATCGAGCGTCATCAGGATCGTCGCGCGCGAGGTCAGGGCCACCACCTTGCCTTCATGGCTGTCGATGCGGACGTGGTCGCCCGGCGCGAACGGGCGCCGCAGGCCGAGCAGCAGGCCGGCGATGTAGTTCTCGGCGATGTCCTTGAAGGCGAAGCCGATGACCAGGCCGACGAGGCCGGCGGAGCCCAGGATCGCGCCGACCGCCTTGCTCCAGCCCAGCAGGTCGAGCGCGAACGCCACGCCCGCCAGCATGATCACGGTCCTGACGACGGTCCGGATCAGCCCGTTGAGGTAGGGGTTGCGTGTGTGCAGCTTCAGCCAGTGCAGGCGGCGGGAGACCAGGCCGCCGACCCAGCCCGCGAGCACGACGATGCCGGCCGCGACCAGCAGCAGGGGCGAGCGCGCCACCAGCAGGATCAGCGCGTCGCGCGCCTTGTGCAGGGTGACATCGAACTGGACGTGGAGCGATTCCATCCACGCCGACACGCTCCCGGGCGCGGATGGCAGGACCGTGCCCGGTCCGTCCGCGGTGGCAGGGGCGGCCTGCGCGTACGCCACGGCGAGCAGGCAGGCTGCCGGCAGCGCCGCGGCAAGGAGCGGGACGAGGCGTGATGCGGGAGGCATGGCGTTTGTCTGTCCGGCGGGTGCGTGCGTGGTGATGGAAGGCCGTCAGGGCTTACCCGGCGATCCAGGCAAGGACAAAGATGCCGATCATGGCGAAGGCGAGCATCAGCTTGAGTGCGACGCCGAAGACGATTCCCAGCCACGTGCCGAACCCGACCTTCGCGGCGTGCCCGAGGCGTTGCCCGTCCAGGCCGCGGCTGCTTGCGAGTTCGCCCAGCGCGGCGCCGGCGAACGGACCGGCGAACAGGCCGGGGATGCCGAAGAACATGCCGGCGACCGTGCCCAGCGCCGCGCCGATGACGGCGGCGCGGCTGGCTCCCACGCGTTTGGCGCCGATCGCCGTGGCCCAGACGTCCACCGCCAGCGACAGCGCGGTCAGCACGCCGAGCACCACCACCACCCAGACCGGGACGTGGCCGAAACCGTCCGTCCATGCCGCGAGCAGCAGGCCGGCGAAGACCAGGGGCAGGCCCGGCAGCGCGGGCAGGATGGCCCCGGCCAGTCCCACAAGGACCAGGAGCAGGGCGATGGCGTAAAGGATCGTCTGCGCGTCCATCCGGAATCCGCTGGAGTGGGCCAGGCGGAAGCCTCCCCGTCGCGTTGCATTCTCACAGATGCCGCGTTAAGTTGCAGCCGCTGTGTATGTCAAGGCCAGCCGTGACCGTGGCCTGGGTGCGGTAGATCCACCGGGAAACCGTTCGTCGATCCGCTTCAGACTTGGTAGCCGCCCGCTTTGCGACCAGCCGCCAGTCCCACTGGCGTTCCGTCCACGAGTGCAACGGTGTTCCCGGGAGTGATCCAAGATGTCCGAGCGTGAAGAAGGTATCGTGAAGTGGTTCAATGACGCGAAGGGGTTCGGCTTCATCCGGCGGGAAAACGGCGAGGACGTCTTCGTGCATTTCCGGGCCATCCAGGTCCAGGGCTTCAAGAGCCTGCGGGAAGGGCAGAAGGTGAGCTTCACCGTGGTGCAGGGCCAGAAGGGCCTGCAGGCCGACGAGGTCAGGCCGCTCTGAGCCGGTCGCGTACCGCGCAATCGCATCAAAGGAAAGGCCCGGCTCGCGCCGGGCCTTTCCCCATCCCGGGCTCCCGGGCCGGGATCAGTACAGGTGGGCCGCGCCGTTGCGGATCTGCACGTAGGAACCCTGGCGGATGCCGTTGAGGCTGTTCTGGCGCACGACCACGGTGCGGCCGTCGTCCAGGCGGACGTGCACGTCGTAGCCCTGGCCGGAGGTGCGGTTCTGGATGGCGTTGCCGGCGATCGCGCCGCCCGCGGCGCCCGCGGCGATCGCCACGTTGCGCCGGCCTTCGCTGTCCGTGTTGCGGCGCGCAAGCTCCCTGGCGGCCACCGCGCCGACGATCCCGCCGAGCAACGGGCCGGCGACGTTCGCATCCGTCCTGCCGATCTCCTCGATGGCGACGACGGTGCCGCAGTCCATGCAACGCGTTCCCTGCGGTGCGCTGCCGTAGCCGTACCCGCCGGAATATCCCGGCGAGGTGCTGGCACAACCGGCGGCAAGGACGGTCGCGACGATCGCGCAAGCGGCGAGCAGTCTGGTCTTCATGGGCGTCTCCTCGGGGGCATGACGGGAACGGTCCCGTTGGCCACACCGTAGGATCGGCGCCGTGAACGCACCGGCAATCCCGCCGCACCGCGGTCCGGCCGTGCAGCGGGTGTTCAGCCGCGGAAGTCCTGGTGGCAGGCCTTGCAGGCTTCGCCGATGCGGCTGGCGGTTTCGCCCGCGCCGGTGCAGTTGAGCGGCGGGGAGGCCAGCGCGGCATCGAGGACGGCGCGGAACTGCGCCGCGTGTTCGACGAACCGGCGGTCGTCGGCCAGGCCGGGGAAGGCCGGCTCGAAATCGTTGCCCAGGCTTCGGATCGATTGCAGGTGCGGCAGCACGTCGGTGGGGTTGCAGCGGTTGGCTTCGATCTTGCCCCGCAGCTGCGCCATGTGCGCCGACAGCAGGTGCATCGCCGCGTGCGGATAGCGGTCCTGCCAGGTCTTGCGGCCTTCCAGCGCGCGCAGCAGCATCACCACCGCGACCACGCCCAGCGCCAGCCCGAGCAGGAACATGAAGAAGTAGCGTCCGGCTGCGGACGGCTTCTTCGGGCCGTCTTCCGGTCCGGGCGTGGACATCCGGGGAGTGGATTCGGGGGTCGTCGACATGGAGCGTCCTCTTCGCTGGATGGAGCCGGCAGGACGATAGCATGCGGCCATGCCGGGTAGACTGTTGCGCATGGAGATGGCACTGCGCGAGCGTTTCGCCGGCATCGACCGCCTGTACGGCGCCGGCGCCGTCGCGCGCTTCTCGCGGGCGCGCGTGGCCGTGGTCGGACTGGGCGGGGTCGGTTCCTGGGTGGCCGAGGCGATGGCACGCTCCGGCATCGGGCACCTGTCCCTGATCGATGCCGACGACATCTGCGTCTCCAACACCAACCGCCAGCTGCCGGCGCTCGAGGGCCAGTACGGCCGCAACAAGGCCGAGGCGATGGCCGAACGCTGCCGCGCGATCAATCCGGCGGCGGGAGTCGAGGCGGTCCCGGCCTTCCTGACGCCGGCGAACATGGGCGAGCTGCTGGACCGCGGCTTCGACCTGGTGCTGGACGCCTGCGACAGCTTCCGGGCCAAGGTGGAGCTGATCGCATGGTGCAGGCGGCGCAAGCTGCCGCTCGTGGTGTCCGGTTCGGCCGGCGGCCGCACCGACCCGACCCTGGTGCGCGTGCGCGACCTGTCGCGGACCGAGCACGACGCGTTGCTCGCGCTCATCCGCAAGAAGCTGCGCGCCGAGTTCGATTTCCCGAGGAACCGCGACCGCTACTTCGGCGTGCCGGCGGTGTACTCGCTGGAGAACGTGAAGTACCCGCAGCCCGACGGCAGCGTCTGCGGGTTGCGCCCGCAGCTGGGGCCGGACGCCGCGCTCAAGCTCGATTGCGGCGCGGGCCTGGGCGCGGCCACCCACGTCACCGGCACGTTCGCGTTCGCGATGGCGGGCAAGGCGCTGGAGCTGCTGCTCAGGAAGCGCGGCGACTGACCACCGGGGCCGCGGCATCCGTCGCGGCCGGCAGCCGGAACAGGCGTTGCGCGTTGCGCGTGGTCGCTTCCGCGATTTCCTCCGGGGGCTGCCCGCGCAGCGCCGCGATCGTGTCGCGGACCACCGCAAGCCGCGCAGGTTCGTTGCGCCTGCCGCGGATCCCGGCGTCGGGCTGGTCCGGCGAGTCGGTTTCCAGCAGCAGGAACTCGAGCGGCATGGTCGCGGCCAGCCGGCGCAGGCGGTTGGCGCGTTCGTACGTCACCGGCCCGCCCAGGCCGAGCAGGAAGCCGAGCTTCCACAGTTGCCGCGCCTGCTCCTCGCTGCCCGAGAAACTGTGGACCACGCCGCGCAGCCCGCCGATCCGGCGCAGGGTGGCGATCACCATGTCCACCGCACGGCGGGCGTGAATGATCACCGGCAGGTCGAACTCGCGCGCCAGCCGAAGCTGGCCCTCGAAGCAGGCCTGCTGCGCGTCGCGGTCCAGTCCCTCGACGAAGTAGTCGAGCCCGCATTCTCCGACCGCCACCGGCCGCTCGCGCTCGATCCACTCCCGCAGTTCGGCGAGGTGCCCGGGCCGGTGTCCGGCCAGGTACACCGGATGCAGGCCGTAGGCCGGATGCAGCCCCGGCGCGCACCGGCACACCTCGCGCAGTTTCGGCCAGCCATCGCGGGTGACCGCCGGCACGATCTGGACGGCGACCCCGGCCGCATGCGCGCGCGCCAGCGCCGCATCGCGGTCGTGGTCGAATGCGGCGTCGTCGAAATGACTGTGGCTGTCGACCAGCATGGTGCCGCAGTCTCAGGATGGAGGCGTCCCGTCGATCGGGGGACGCCTGCTGCCGCGCCTGCGCTCCTTCAGGTTCGCCAGCAGCACGGCGCCCAGGCCGAGCAGCAGCTCGTCGATGAACGGGATCGGGTCGGGCAGGACCAGATTGACCAGGAACAGCAGCGCGACGATCACGAACAGCCAGGGGTGGCTCAGGCGTCCGAGCCAGGCCAGGATCGGCGCGGTCAGGGGAGTGGCCATGGACATTCCCGGAAGCTTCGGCTTGTGGTCACGCTAGCACGCCCGCCACCGTGACGGGATTCACCAACCGGCGGTTCCGCGGAGCCGGCCTGCCTTCCGTTCAGCTTCGGGGTGATGGAATTTCCCGTGAAAGACAGACGGGCCCAGGCCCGAGTCCGGAGGAGCCATGAAGAGCAATACCCTCGCCATCGCCCTGGCTGCACTGCTCGTCGGCGGCGTTGCCGTCGGCGCCTACCACAACAGCCGCAAGCACGAAGCCGGACCGGTTCCCGGGGACGGGGCCGCGCTGGCCGGGCAGCCGTCCACTGCCGCGGATGCCGCGACGCCGGAGGACAGGCCCAGCGTCGACTACGCCGACGTCGTCAAGGTGGTCCCGGTCACCGAGAAGCGCGAGCTGTTCGCCACCGTCATCGGCAGCGAGCCGGTGCAGGAGACGGTCACGTCCACCACGCCGCGCGAGGTCTGCGAGGACGTGGTGGTGCAGGAGCGCCTGCCCGAGCGCGACGGCAACGTCGGTGGCACCGTGGCCGGCGCGGTGATCGGCGGCCTGGTCGGCAACCAGATCGGCGGTGGCAAGGGCCGGAAGGTCGCCACGGTCGCGGGCGCCGTGGCCGGCGGCGTGATCGGCAACAAGATCGACAAGCGCCACGAGGGCGGGCAGGTGGTCGAGCGCGTGGACCGCCAGTGCCGCACGGTGCAGGACACCACCCGGAGCACCCGTGTCGTGGCCTGGAACGTCACCTACCGCAAGCCCGACGGCACCACGGCCACCATGCGCACCAGCAGCAAGCCCGGCTCGCGCATTCCGCTGGGCACCGGGGACGAGGTCGTCGGCTATGACGTGACCTACCGCTACGACGGTCGCGAGCAGACCGTCCGCATGGACCGCGACCCGGGCGAGCGCCTGCCGGTGATCGACGGCGAAGTGGTGATCCAGACCGCTTCCGCCAGGGGCGGGACGGAGCGCGGCTGAGCGCCTGGCCGCAGGGAAGGTCCACCAGCCCGGAGGGCCGGCCAGGTGCCGGCCCTCCGCGCATCTGCGGCGGACCGCTGGCGGGCGCGGGGAGGGGATACAATGCGCGCTTTACGTCGCCCATTCCCCTCCCGGAAAGCCATGGCCCTCAATCCCTTCGATTTCTACGACGTCCGTTCCCTGCTCAGCGAGGAGGAGCGCGCGGTCCAGGACACCGTCGCCCGTTTCACCGACGAGCGCGTGCTGCCGATCATCGGCGAGTGCTTCGAGCAGGGCAGGTTCCCGACCGAACTGATCCCGGAGATCGCGGGCCTGGGCCTGCTGGGCGCGACCCTGCCGCCGGAGTATGGCGGCGCCGGCCTCAACTACGTCAGCTACGGCCTGATCTGCCAGGAGCTCGAGCGCGGCGACTCGGGCCTGCGCAGCTTCGCCAGCGTGCAGTCCTCGCTGTGCATGTACCCGATCTACGCCTATGGCAGCGAGGAGCAGAAGCGCCGCTGGCTGCCGGACATGGCCGCGGGCAAGGTGATCGGCTGCTTCGGCCTGACCGAGCCCCACGGCGGTTCCGACCCGGCCAACATGAAGACGTACGCCCGGCGTGATGGCGGCGACTGGGTGATCAACGGCTCGAAGATGTGGATCACCAACGGCAACTTGGCCCACATCGCGATCGTCTGGGCGCAGACCGACGACGGCATCCAGGGCTTCATCGTCGAGAAGGACTTCCCGGGCTTCACCGCCCAGGAGGTCAAGCACAAGATGAGCCTGCGCGCATCGGTGACCAGCGCGCTGTTCTTCGACAACGTGCGCGTGCCCGAGGCCAACCGCCTGCCCAACGTGAAGGGCCTGAAGGGGCCGCTGGGCTGCCTGACCCAGGCCCGCTACGGCATCACCTGGGGTCCGATCGGCGCGGCGATCGCCTGCCTCGGGGAAGCCCTGGAGTACTCGAAGGAACGCATTCTGTTCGGCCGCCCGGTGGCCGCCACCCAGAGCGCCCAGATCAGGATGGCCGACTGGGTGCGCCGGATCACCGCGGCGCAGCTGCTGTCGCTGCAGCTGGGCCGCCTGAAGGACGCCGGGAAGATGGTGCCGCAGCAGGTGTCGCTGGCCAAGTGGAACAACGTGCGCATGGCGCTGGACATCGCGCGCGAGGCGCGCGACCTGCTCGGCGGCGCCGGCATCACCACCGAGCATTGCCCGATCCGCCACGCGCTGAACCTCGAGTCGGTGATCACCTACGAGGGCACGGAGACCGTGCACCAGCTCGTGGTCGGCCGCGAGCTGACCGGCATCAACGCGTTCTGACCCGCCGCCATCCCGGGCGACGGCGGGATGGCCGGGATCCGGCGGCGCGCAGCGCACGCCCGATCCCGCACCCGCGGGGGCCCGGCCCAGTGGACAGCATCCATGCCTCCAGCGGACATCCGCATCGAGACCAGGCGCCTGCTGCTGCGCCTGCCGCAGACCGGCGATTTCGAGCGCTATGCCGAACTGTTCGCCGACGGGGAGGCCAGCCGCCACATCGGCGGGCAACTGGCGCGCGGCGCCGCGTGGCGGCGGTTCCTGCAGATGCCGGGGGCGTGGATGCTGCAGGGCTTCGCCATGTTCTCCGTGGTCGAGAAGGAAACCGGGCTGTGGATCGGGCAGGCCGGGCCCTGGCGGCCGGATGGCTGGCCGGGCAACGAGATCGGCTATGCCTTCCATCCACAGGCCTGGGGCAAGGGCTATGCCGTCGAGGCGGTGGCCGCGACGATCGACTGGGCGTTCGCGAACCTCGGCTGGGAGGACATCATCCACTGCATCTCGCCCGCCAACGTGGCGTCGAAGAAGGTGGCGCAGCGGCTCGGTTCGCGGCTGCTGTGCGAAGGCTGCGTGCTGCCGCCGCCGGCCGACGGCCACCAGGTCGAGGTCTGGGGGCAGTCGCGGCGGCAGTGGCTGGAGAACCGGGAACGGCTGCCATGGTGAGGCTCCCCGGCCATCCGCGCGGCCGCATTCCGTGGCCGGCGCCGCCCTGACCGCCGCCCCGGGCCCGTCCGCATTCTCCATTCCGTCCGTCGTACCGCTTCCGCATCCGGAACCTTCCATGTTCGCGAAAGTCCCCGATCCGATTCCCGCCCGCATGAAGGGCGTCAACCGTGCAGAGATCTGCGACGTCAACTTCCAGGAGTTCGTGCGCAACTGGGAAGGAACCCCGGGCCGCAGGCCGGCCGACGGCGAGCCGGTGCTGCCGGGGAGCGCGCTGGACGCGCAGGGTTTCCGCGAACTGTTCGAGTCGCAGCTGATCAGCCGCCACCTGGACCTGATGGCGCGCGTGCTGCGCGTGCAGAACAAGGTCTTCTACACCATCGGCTCCAGCGGCCACGAAGGCAACGCCATGGTCGCGCGGCTGACCCGCCACACCGACCCGGCGTTCCTGCACTACCGCAGCGGCGGCTTCATGGCCGAGCGCTTCCGCAAGCTGCCGGGCATGGACCCGGTGATGGATTCGGCGCTCAGCTTCGCGGCGAGCGCCGAGGACCCCGCCTCCGGCGGCCGCCACAAGGTGTGGGGCAGCAAGCCGCTGTGGGTGCTGCCGCAGACCTCGACCATCGCCTCGCACCTGCCCAAGGCGCTGGGCACGGCCATCGCCATCGAGCAGGCCCGGCGCATCGGCCACGAGCTGCCGGTGCCGCAGGACAGCATCGTGATCTGCTCCTTCGGCGACGCCTCGGCCAACCACGCCACCGCCCAGACCGCGTTCAACGCCGCGGCGTGGACCGCCTACCAGAAGCTGCCGGCGCCGGTGCTGTTCGTGTGCGAGGACAACGGCATCGGCATCTCGGTCAAGACCCCCGACGGCTGGATCGGCACGCGTTTCTCCAACATGCCGGGGCTGGACTACTTCCATGCCGACGGCCTGGACCTCGCGGCCGGCTACGCGGACGTGCTGCGCGCGGTCGAGCATTGCCGCCGCACGCGCCGGCCGACCTTCCTGCACCTGCGCACCACCCGCATCATGGGCCACGCCGGCACCGACTTCGAGATCGAATGGCGGAGCATCGAGGAACTGTGCGCGGTCGAGGCCACCGACCCGCTGCTGCGCAGCGCCGCGATCGCGCTGGAATCGGGCCTGTACACGAAGGACGAGGTGCTGGAGCTCTACGAGGCGATCCGCCGCCGCTGCTTCGCCGCGGCCGAGGAGGCCGACCGCCGGCCCAAGCTCACCACGCTCGAGCAGGTGATGGCGCCGCTGGCGCCGTATACGCCGGACGCGGTCAAGGCCGAGGCCACGCGCGCGGACTACGCCGAACGCCGCCTGCAGGTGTTCGGCGGAGAGGCGAAACTGCCCGAGAACCTGCCGCCGCGCCACCTGGCCATCCAGATCAACAACGCCCTGCACGACCTGCTGGCCAAGTACCCTGAGGCGCTGGTGTTCGGCGAGGACGTGGCGCAGAAGGGCGGCGTCTACACGGTCACCAGGGGGCTGTACAAGGCCTTCAGGGGCAACCGAGTGTTCAACACGCTGCTCGACGAGACCATGATCCTCGGCCTGGCCCAGGGCTACGCCAACATGGGCATGCTGCCGATCCCGGAGATCCAGTACCTGGCCTATTTCCACAACGCCTGCGACCAGATCCGCGGCGAGGCCTGCTCGCTGCAGTTCTTCAGCAACGGCCAGTACCGCAACCCGATGGTGATGCGCATCGCCTCGCTGGGTTACCAGCGCGGTTTCGGCGGCCACTTCCACAACGACAACTCGATCACCGCGCTGCGCGACATCCCGGGGCTGGTGGTCGGCTGTCCCAGCCGGGGCGACGACGCGGCGACCATGCTGCGCACGCTCATGGCGATGGCGAAGGTGGACGGGCGCGTGTGCGCGTTCCTGGAGCCGATCGCGCTGTACATGACCAAGGACCTGTACGAGCCGGGTGACGGCGGCTGGCTGACCACGTACCCGGCGCCGGACCAGGCCATGCCCTTCGGCGAGGAACGCGTCTACGGGCCGGAAGCGAAGGATTGCGTGATCTTCACCTTCGGCAACGGCGTGCCGATGAGCCTGCGCGCGGCCCGGGAGATCACGCAAAAGCACGGCTGGAAGGTGCGCGTGGTGGACCTGCGCTGGCTGGTTCCGCTCAACGAGGAGGTGATCGCCCGGCACGCCGGGGAGTGCGACCGCATCATCGTCGTGGACGAAGGGCGGCGCAGCGCCGGCGTGGGCGAGGGCATCATCACCGCGGTGAAGGAGGCCGGCCACGGCGCCAAGGCCCTGCGCCGCGTGGTCGGCGCGGATACCTACACGCCGCTGGCCGGCGCGGCGTTCCTGGTGATCCCGTCCGAGGCCGACATCGTCGCGGCGGCGGACGCCCTCGCCGCGGGGGGCTGAGGCTCAGCGCGCCAGGCCGTCGAGCAGCGGCAGGGGAGTGGCCGGGCTGCCGGCCACGAGGAACGGCCCGGCGCCGGCGTCCAGCGGCATCACCGCCAGGCCTTCGCCGGCGGCCGCGCAGACCACTTCGCCGATTTCGCGCCCGTCGGCCCCGGCCACGACCCGGGCCGTGGGCGCAAGCCCACCGCCCGAAAGCCGCGCCAGCCCGCGCTTGGCCTGGCCGAGGAAGTGGGTGCGGGCCACGATCTCCTGGCCGGGGTAGCAGCCCTTCCTGACGCTGTAGGCCTTCAGCCGGTCCAGGGAGAGCTGCTGCGGGGTCCACTGCTCCGATTGCGCCGGCGGCAGGCGGGGCAGGCCGTGGGCCAGGTCCAGGCGCAGCCACTCCAGAGCGCCTGTGGCGTCGTCCGCGCCGGGCGCGCCGATGCGCAGGGTGCGCGGATGCGTGGCGGAACCGGCGTCCAGCTCGATCCCGTCCCCGGTGTCGTCGAAGCGTGCCCGCGTGGCCCGGGCGGGAGGGGCGAGGCGGCCGGTGGCGTGCAGGTCAGGGCGGGCAGTGATCCCGACCTTGCTCCGGAACACGTAGCGTTGCAGGCGCGCGGCGAACCCTTCGGCGTCGGCGTCGAGCAGGGCCAGCAGCAGCGATTCGTCGCCGGTGCGCAGCAGCGCGAACAGTGCGATCACCCGTCCCTTCGGCGTCAGCCAGCCGTTCCACTGCCAGTGCCCGGGCGCAAGGGCGGACACGTCGTTCATGAACTGCGCCTGCGCGAAGGCCACCGCGTCGCGTCCCGAGAGCGCGAGGATCGAAACGCCCGGAATGGCGAAAAAATCATCAGACTTTTGTCGTGTCTTGTCGGACATGGGGGGCGGACTTAAACTTCGGGGCGTGAAAGATCACGACATGATAGGCGACGAAGCCCCGGCGCCCGGGCCGGAGCGCGCCCACGCGCCCGTTCCGGAGAAGCCGCGGGAGGCCGTGCCGCCGAAGGAGTACGGCGGCAGGGACGGTCCCGACCCCACGCGCTACGGCGACTGGGAAAAGGACGGTCGCTGCATCGATTTCTGACCCGGTCCCGGCAGCGGCCGGGCCACGGTCCAGCCACGCGGCGCAGCCGCCAGCGAGGAGAGCAGTCCAGCGATGGCACATTCCCGAAGACCCCTGTCGCCCTTCATGCTGGGGCAGTACTACCGCTTCCAGATCACGTCCGTGATGTCGCTCCTGCACCGCGTCACCGGCGTGGTCGCGTCCGTTGGCGCGTTCGTGCTGGCGTGGTGGCTGCTGGCGGTCGCCCAGGGCGGCGACGCGTACGCCCGGGCCGCCGCCTGCCTGTCGTCCCCGGTCGGGCGGGTCGCGCTGTTCCTGTTCTCGCTTGCGGTGGTGTACCACCTGCTCAACGGCATCCGTCACCTGTGGTGGGACATCGGCAGGGGCTACGAGATCCCGCAGGTGTATCGCAGCGGCTGGACCGTGGCGGTGCTGGCGCCCGTCCTGACCGCCTTGGTCTGGTTCCTGGCACTGCGAGGTGGCGCATGAGCGGCGGCAGCCAAACCCCCGTCACGGATTTCCGCACGCCGCTCAAGCGCGCGCGCGGGCTCGGTTCGGCCAAGACCGGCACCAGCCACTTCTGGCTGCAGCGCGCGACCGCGGTGGCGCTGGTGTTCCTGGTGGCATGGTTCATCGGCACCCTGGTGTCGCTGGCCGGCGCCGACCTGCAGACGGTGCGGGCGGCGATCGCCCGGCCGTGCAACGCGATCCTGCTGGCCTCGCTCGCGGTCGCGCTGTTCTGGCATGCCAAGCTCGGTCTCCAGGTGATCGTCGAGGACTACGTGCACGCTCGTGGCCCCGGGATCGCGCTCCAGCTGCTTGTGAACTTCCTCTGCGCCATCGGCGCTCTCGCATCGCTGTTCGCGATCGCACGCATCGCGCTGTCGGGCTGAACCAATGACTTCCGCATACAAGATCATCGAGCACAAGTACGACGTGGTCGTCGTCGGCGCCGGCGGCGCCGGCCTGCGCGCCACCTTCGGCCTGGCGCAGAAGGGCCTGAAGACGGCCTGCGTCACCAAGGTCTTCCCGACCCGTTCCCACACCGTGGCCGCGCAGGGCGGCATCTCGGCCGCGCTGGGCAACATGGGCGAGGACGACTGGCGGTTCCACTTCTACGACACCGTCAAGGGGTCGGACTGGCTGGGCGACCAGGACGCCATCCAGTACATGTGCCGCGAGGCGATCCCCGCGGTGATCGAGCTCGAGCACCAGGGCGTGCCGTTCTCCCGCACCGAGGACGGCCGGATCTACCAGCGCCCGTTCGGCGGCATGACCACGCATTTCGGCAAGGGCACCGCGCAGCGCACCTGCGCCGCCGCCGACCGCACCGGCCACGCGATCCTGCACACGCTCTACCAGCAGTCGCTCAAGCACCACGCCGAGTTCTACATCGAGTACTTCGCGCTCGACCTGGTCTTCGACGAGCACGGCGCCTGCGTGGGCGTGCTGGCCCTGGACCTGTGCGAGGGCACGCTGCACCTGTTCCGCGCCCACGGCGTGGTGCTGGCGACCGGCGGCTACGGCCGTGCCTACTTCAGCTGCACCTCGGCGCACACCTGCACCGGCGACGGCGGCGGCATGGCCCTGCGCGCCGGCCTGGCGCTGCAGGACATGGAGTTCGTGCAGTTCCACCCGACCGGCATCTACGGCGCCGGCTGCCTGATCACCGAGGGCGTGCGCGGCGAGGGTGGCATCCTGCGCAACGCCAACGGCGAGCGCTTCATGGAGCGCTATGCTCCGAACGCCAAGGACCTCGCCAGCCGTGACGTGGTCAGCCGCGCGATGACCATCGAGATCAACGAGGGGCGCGGCTGCGGTCCGCTGAAGGACCACATCCACCTCGACCTGACCCACCTCGACCCGGCCGACATCCACAAGAAGCTGCCGGGCATCGCCGAGAGCGCGAAGATCTTCGCCGGCGTGGACGTCACCAGGCAGCCGATCCCGGTGCTGCCGACCGTGCACTACAACATGGGCGGCATCCCGACCAACTACCACGGCGAGGTGGTCCAGCTGAAGAACGGCGACCCCGACGTGGTGGTGCCCGGCCTGTACGCCGTCGGCGAGGCCGCGTGCGTGTCCGTGCATGGCGCCAACCGCCTCGGCTCCAACTCGCTGCTCGACCTGGTGGTGTTCGGCCGCGCAGTGGCCAACCGCTGCGCCGAGACCATCAGGCCGGGCCAGCCGCACCGGCGCCTGCCCGGGGACGCGCTGGACCAGGCGCTCGGCCGCCTCGACCGCCTGCGCAACGCCAACGGCAGCCTGCCGACCGCGGCGATCCGCGACCGCATGCAGCGCACGATGCAGAAGCACGCGGCGGTGTTCCGCACCCAGGACACGCTGGCCGAGGGCGTGCGCCTGATGAAGGAAATCAACGAGTCCTTCGCGGAGGTGCGGGTCAGCGACCGTTCGCTGGTGTGGAACTCCGACCTCGTCGAGACCTACGAGCTGATGAACCTGCTCGGCCAGGCCCTGGTCACGATCACCAGCGCCGAGAACCGCAAGGAGTCGCGTGGCGCCCATGCGCGCGAGGACTTCCCGAAGCGCGACGACGAGAACTGGCTCAAGCACACGTTGTGCTGGCTGGACGAGAAGGGCAACACCCGGATCGACTACCGTCCGGTGCACATGTACACGCTCGACGACGAAGTCGAAGTCGTGCCGCCGCAGGCGCGCGTCTACTGAGCGGGAGCGAACAGCAATGGCCGAATTCACCCTCCCGAAGAACTCCAAGGTCAGGGAAGGCAGGTACTTCAAGGCGCCGGCCGGTGCCAGGCGCGTGCGCAAGTTCAAGGTGTACCGCTGGAACCCGGACGACGGCGAGAACCCGAGGACCGACATCTACGAGGTGGACCTCGACACCTGCGGTCCGATGGTCCTGGACGCCCTGCTGAAGATCAAGAACGAGATCGACCCGACGCTGACCTTCCGGCGCTCCTGCCGCGAGGGCATCTGCGGCTCGTGCGCGATGAACATCGACGGCACGAACACGCTGGCGTGCACGCGGGCGATCGAGGACTGCCGGCAGGAGGTGATCCCGGTCTACCCGTTGCCGCACATGCCGGTGATCAAGGACCTGGTGCCGGACCTGACCCACTTCTACGCCCAGTACGCCTCGATCCGGCCCTGGATCCGCACCCAGACCGAGCCGCCGCCGGACCGCGAGCGCCTGCAGTCCCCGGCCGACCGCGACAAGCTCGACGGCCTGTACGAGTGCATCCTGTGCGCCTGCTGCTCGACGTCCTGTCCGAGCTACTGGTGGAACGGCGACCGCTACCTCGGCCCGGCGATCCTGCTGCAGGCCTACCGCTGGATCGCCGACAGCCGCGACGAGGACACCGGCACGCGCCTGGACGAGCTCGAGGATCCGTTCAAGCTGTACCGCTGCCACACCATCATGAACTGCGCGCGGACCTGCCCGAAGGGCCTGAACCCGGCCAAGGCGATCGGCGCGATCAAGCAGCTGATGCTGGCGCGGCGCGTCTGAGCGCCCGCCGGCTCCCGTGGCGTGCCGTCCCGCGGCGGGCGGCACGCGGGACACCCACCGTTCCGACGACGGCATGCCCGTGAACGACGACCCGTCCGGCGAACTGCGACGCCTGCGCTGGCGCTGCCGGCGCGGGATGAAGGAACTCGACGTGCTCCTGCTGCGCTGGCTTGAGCGCGAATGGGGGCAGGCTTCCGAGGCCGATCGCGGCATTTTCCTACGCCTGCTCGACTGCGAGGACGATAAGCTCTGGCGCTGGTTCATGGGTTACGAGGTCCCGCCGGATGCCGAGCTCGAAGCCTTCGTCGGCCGGATTTCCGCGCTCCCGCCACAGGACTGAGCGGCGCGCCGCGCTCGCCTGGCGTCCGTCGCGCTGGCTGCTCGCCGGGCTCGTGCTGCTGACCGTCGCCGCCGTGTTCTCGCTCGTGGCATCCGGTTTGCCGGGCTGGCTGGCGGTGCCGGGGATGCTGCTGGCGGCCGGCCATGGTCTGGCGCTGGTGCTGCGCGAGGCCCGGCGTCCGTGCCGCCGGTTCGTGTTCCGCGCCACCGGGGAAGCGTCCGTGGACGGGCGGCGGGCGCAGGACATGCGGGTCGAATGGCGCGGGCCGCTGGCCTTCGCCAGCTGGCTGGAGGACGGCCGTCGCCACCGCCTGTCGTGGTGGCCGGACACGCTTCCCGCGGCGGCACGACGTGAACTGCGGCTTGCCCTGCCGGCCACCCGGGCCGGCAGGGCGGAGGATTCGATGGCACCATAACCGCCTCACGCGGACAGCCATTGCATGTTCAAGCCCGTTCCCGTCGCCATCGGCCTGCGCTATCTCCGCGCCAAGCGCCGCAACGGCTTCATCTCCTTCGTCTCGCTGGCCTCGATCCTGGGGATCGCCATCGGCGTGATGGTGCTGATCACCACGCTCGCGGTGATGAGCGGTTTCCAGCGCGAGATCCGCGACCGCATGCTGGGCATGGTCTCTCATGCCACGATCACCGCCGAAGGCCGCGCCATGACCGGCTGGGAGGAGGCGATGGCGCTGGCGCGGGCGGACGCGCGCGTGGCCGGCGCCGCGCCCTACATCGAGGCCCAGGGCCTGCTCCGCGGTCCGCGCCAGGAGCCGGCCCTGATCCGCGCGGTTTCGCCGCAGGACGAGGCCTCGGTGTCCGAGATCGCCGACAGGATGGTGGAGGGCAGCCTCGCCGACCTGCAGCCCGGGAGTTTCAACATCGTGCTCGGCCGGGACCTGGCGCTCTGGCTGGGCGTGCGGGTGGGCGACAGCGTGGTCGCCACCACGGATTTCCAGGTCACGCCGCTGGGCGCGGTGCCGCAGCTGAAGCGGTTCACGGTCAGCGGCATCTTCGAGGCCGGCTACCAGGACTTCGACCGTCACCTGGCCGTCGTCAACCTGCAGGACGCGCAGCGGCTGCTGCGCATGGGCGACGGCGTCACCGGCGTGCGCCTGAAGCTGCACGACATGGACCGGGCCTTCGAGGTGGCCCGTGACCTGGCACGGGAACTGGCCTCGCGCAGGCAGGACTACTACCGGGTCAGCGACTGGAGCATGGAGAACGCCAACATGTTCCGGGCGCTGAAGCTGGAGAAGACGATGATCGGCATCCTGCTGTCGCTGATCATCCTGATGGGTGCGTTCTCGCTGCTCAACTCGCAGGTGATGCTGGTGACCGACAAGCACGCGGACATCGCGATCCTGCGCACGCTGGGGCTGACCCCGGGCGGGGTGATGCGGGTGTTCATGGTGCAGGGCTCGCTGATCGGCGTGATCGGCACCGCGCTCGGCGTGGTCTGTGGGCTGCTGCTGACCTTCAACCTCGAACACATCCTGCGCGCGATCGAGCGGACGTTCGACGTGGTGCTGATGCCGGCCGACGTGTACTACGTGACCGGGCTGCCGATCGACCTGCAGGCGGGCGACGTGGCGGTCATCAGCGTGGTCGCGCTGGCCATGGCGTTCCTCGCCACCCTGTACCCGGCCTGGCGCGCCGCGCGCACGGCCCCGGCGGAGGCGCTGCGCTATGAGTGAGCGGATGGTGGCGCAGGGCGGGGAAGTGATCAGGGCCGAGCGGCTGGGCAAGACCTACGCCGAGGGCAAGCTGCGCACGCCGGTGTTCGATGCGCTGGATTTCAGCGTGCACGCGGGCGAGACCGTGGCGATCGTCGGCGCCTCGGGCGTGGGCAAGAGCACCCTGCTGCACCTGCTGGGCGGACTGGACGTGCCGACCTCGGGCGAGGTGTACGTGGCCGGCCGGAAGATGAGCGCGCTGTCCGACGCCGAGCGCGGGCTGCTGCGCAACCGCGCGCTCGGCTTCGTCTACCAGTTCCACCACCTGCTGCCGGAATTCACCGCGCTGGAGAACGTGATGCTGCCGGTGCTGCTCGGCGGCGGCGACACCGCGGCGGCGGCCGCGCGCGCGAAGGAGCTGCTGGAGGCGGTCGGCCTCGGCCACCGCCTGGGGCACAAACCGGGCGAACTGTCCGGCGGCGAGCGCCAGCGCGCGGCGGTGGCGCGCGCGCTGGTCAACCGGCCTGCCTGCGTGCTTGGCGACGAGCCGACCGGCAACCTCGACGAGCGCACCGCGGCGAAGGTGTTCGAGCTGATGCTGGAACTCAACCGCGCGCAGGGCACCAGCCTGGTGATGGTCACGCACGACCGGCGGCTCGCGGCAAGGCTCGACCGCGTGCTTGAACTGCACGAGGGCAGGCTGCGCGAGCTGTCGCGCGACGAACTCTGACCGCGGGCGCCGTGGCCGCGCGGGGCCGGGTCAGGCGGCGTGGCGGTCCAGCGGCAGGTCGCTGGGCACGCGCACGTACCACTCGCCTTCCTGGTGCACGAACCTGCAGCAGTGCTCCATCGGGCCCTGGTAGATGTGCACCGAGACCGCGACCCGGTCGCGGCTGGCGTTGGTGATGGTGTGGTACTCGTGCGGCGGGATCAGGCTGCCGGCGCTGCCCGGGCCGGCCTGCATGCCGCCGGCGGCGCGGAAGCGGCAGCGGTCGCCGTCGGTTTCCAGCAGTTCGTACTGGGTGATCTCCAGCTCGCCGTCCCACACGCCCTCGACGCACCACATGCCGCAGTGGTCGTGCACCGGCGTGCCCTGGCCGGGCCCCCAGGTCATCGCCACCACGCTGTAGCCATATTCCGGGCTGCGGTAGATCTCGCGGCGGGCGTAGCGGTCCTGGAGCGGCTCGTACACGCACTCCGGGAGCCGGATGCCCGGGTCGCGGATCAGGCTGCACAGCGCGCTGCGCAGCGCGGCGGTGACGGCGTGCCCGTCACCGGCTTGCAGGGCGGCATCGATCGCGGCGATGAAGCGGTCGCGGCCCTGGAAATCGAGGTCGGGGGCGGTGGTGTCCATGGGCCCATTCTAGACCGTCGCGGCCGGAACCACCCGCCGGGCGATGTTGCGCTGCGGCATAGGGGCCTGTCCACGCGGATGGCGCCGTCGATCCGCGATTTCCGGGATGCGCGGAACGCGGCATCCCATCCGCACGGTGCCGGGCGGCGAGGTCAGCGTACCCGGAAGACCTTTCCGGGGTTGAGGATTCCCTTCGGATCCCAGGCGGCCTTGATGCTCCGCATCAGCGCCACCGTGTCTTCGCCGAATTCGGCCACGAGCTTGTCGCGCTTGCCAAGGCCGATGCCGTGCTCGCCGGTGCAGGTGCCCTGCACGGCGTGGGCGCGCGCGATCATCGCGTCGTAGACGCGTTCCATCGCCTCGCGCTCGCGGGGGGCGGCCGGGTCGATCAGGAACAGCACGTGGAAGTTGCCGTCGCCGACGTGGCCGACGATCGGCGCCAGCAATCCCTCGGCGTCGATGTCGCGGCGTGTGGCCTGCACGCAGTCGGCCAGGGCGGAGATCGGCACGCAGACGTCGGAGACGATGCAGTCGGCCCCGGGCCGCAGCGCGCGCGCCGCGAAGTAGGCCGAGTGGCGCGCCTTCCACAGTGCGTTGCGACGGGCGTCGTCGTCGGACCATTCCAGGCCTTCCCCGCCATGCGCGATGACGGTCTGGCGCGCCCGCTCGAACTGCTCGGCGACGCTGGCCTGCGTGCCATGGAACTCGATGAACAGGGTGGGGCGTTCGGCGAGGCCAAGGCCGGAATAGCGGTTGCACGCGCGCACCTGCACCTCGTCCAGGAACTCGATGCGGCCGAGCGGCGCGCCGAGCTGGATCAGCTCGATCACCGCTTCCACCGCGCCGCGCAGGTCGGCGAAGGCGCTGATCCCGCCGCCCACGACCTCCGGCCGGCCGTACAGGCGCAGCGTGGCCTCGGTGATGATCCCGAGCGTTCCCTCCGAACCTGTGAACAGCCGGACCAGGTCGTAGCCTGCGGCCGACTTGCGTGCGCGGTTGCCGCAGCGGATCACCCGGCCGTCGGCGAGCACGACCTCCAGCGCCAGCACGTTGTCGGCGATGGTGCCGTAGCAGACGGTGGTGGTGCCCGAGGCGCGGGTCGAGATCATCCCGCCGATCGAGGCGTTGGCGCCCGGGTCGATCGGGAAGTACAGCCCGGTGTCGCGCAGCGCGCTGTTGAGCGCCTCGCGGGTGACGCCCGGCTGCACCACGCAGTCGGCATCCTCGGCGTGCACCGCCAGCAGGCGGTCCATGCGCGACATGTCGAGGCAGATCCCCCCGTGCGGCGCGGTGACGTGGCCTTCGAGCGAGGTGCCGGCGCCGAAGGCGACGACCGGCACGCCCCGGGCGTGGCAGGCCGCGAGGATCCGGCTGACCTCGGCGGTGGATTCGGGCCAGGCCACGGCGTCGGGCGGGTGGATGGCGGGGTAGCCCTCGCCGCGCCCGTGCTGGCGGCAGGTGCCCGTCGCGGTGCTGATCCGGTCGCCAAGGAGGGGCTGGAGTTCGGCGATGACGCGGGCGACGGCCCGGGAGTGGCTGTTCGTGCTCATGGGTGCTGTCCGTTGGCTGCGGCCGGGATGCCGGCATGGCGGGCTTCCTGCGGTGCGTTTCCCCGGCGTGCCATGCCGGCCACCGCTCAGAGCCCGGCCAGGAACCCGCCGATGGCGGGCCCGAAGCGGGCGAAGTCCACGAGGAAGGCGTCGTGGCCCTGCGGCGACTCCAGGTCGATGAAGCGCGCGTCGGCGCCGCCGCGGGCGAGTCCCTCCGCGATCTCCTCCTGCTGCTCGACCGGGAACAGGATGTCGGTGCGCGCGCCGAGGGCCAGTGCGCGCTCGACCCGGATCTGCGCCAGCCCCGCCAGCACATCGCCGCCGGCGTACTCGGCGATGTCGAACCAGTCCATCGCGCGGCTGAGGTAGAGGTAGCAGTTGGGGTCGTAGCGGCGCACGAAGCGGCGGGCGTGGCCCTCAAGGTAGCTTTCGACCTCGAACTCGAGGCCGAAGGGATCGTCGTCCGGCCGGTCCGAGTCCAGCCGCACGCGGCCGAAGCGGCCGTCCCATTCCAGCGCCGAGCGGTAGGTGATGACGCCGAGCTTGCGCGCGATTCGCATGCCCGATTCCGGGTAGCTCGCGTCGTCGTAGCGGCCCTCGTTCCAGTTGGGGTCGAGCCGGATCGCCTCGCGCTGCAGCGAACGCACCGCGATCGAGAACGGCAGGGCACGCGCGCTGCCGGAGACGTTGATGTGCGCGCGGGCGATGCCGGGGTGGCGCAGCAGCAGCGCCAGCGCGGTCATCCCGCCCATCGAGTTGCCGATCACACAGGCCAGCCGTTCGATGCCGAGCGCACGCACCACGTGCGCGGCGGCATCGGCGATGTCCTCGATGGACAGTGCCGGGAAGCGCAGCCGGTAGGGCTCGCCGGTCGCCGGGTCGACCGAGGCCGGGCCGGTCGAGCCCTTGCAGCTGCCCAGCGAGTTCACGCAGATGACGAACCAGCGCGCGGTGTCGATCGGCCTGCCGGGGCCGACCATGGCCTCCCACCAGCCCGGCGTGGGGTCTTCGGCGCTGGAGGCGGCGTGCGCGTCCGGCGACAGCCCGGTGAGGATGAGGATGGCGTTGCCGCGCGCCGGATCCAGCGTGCCCCAGGTCTCGTAGGCGACGCGCGCGGCGTGCAGCATGCCACCGCGTTTCATCGGGAACGGCGAGGGCAGTTCGACGAAGCGGGAAGCGGGCGGGATGAATTCGGTCATGTCCGGTTCGCGGAGCCCTGCGGACGGGCCATTATCCCCGAGCCGCGGCCGCGGGCAGGCCACCGGCCGGGAACAGGGCGTTCAGCGCGGTTCCCGCCCGATCACCAGCTCGACGGTCCCGTCGTGGGGCAGGGCGACGCGGACCGGGGCCGACTCGACGTCACCCTCCGCGCGGGTCGCGCTGCCGCTGGCCGACAGCCGCGCCACCACTTCCGCCTCACGCAGCGTGGACAGTCTGGCCGTGGGCATCGGCCCGTCGGCGTCGTCGAGCACGGTCTCCAGCGGCAGCGCGTCGAGCCGGTGCCGCTCGACCGCCACCGGCATCGGCGGGCCATA